>Ga0197142_1003113_pt1 | contig 14093 bp, 11 predicted proteins | sample GBS60_MetaG_FD_148614 | JGI IMG/M metagenome (GOLD analysis project Ga0197142, IMG submission 148614) | Sediment microbial communities from Great Boiling Springs, Gerlach, Nevada, United States - GBS 60_MetaG | ecosystem: Environmental > Aquatic > Thermal springs > Hot (42-90C) > Sediment... | reverse complement strand
TGGGACGCGCAGGCTCCGACGGCTCGTATGCCACATGCGTCCCCAGATACGCCTGCAGCCGTTGCAGCAGCGCGGCGAAGTAGCACGCGCTCACAGGCTCGCGGGGGCGGAACAGCCCGTCGGGGTAGAGGCGCATCCAGCCCTGCGCGAGAACCGCATCGATCTGCGCCTGGTAGGGGCTTTCGGCGTAGTCGCGCCGATTCTCGCTGGGCGGTACGCCCTCGTCGGGCAGCGGCTCGATGGCGAATCCGACGGGCAGCGACTGCCCCGTGAGGCGGCGGTGCATGCGTTCGGCGGCGCGCTGCGCCAGCGTCTTCCAGTCCGCCCGCTGCCCGCTGACCACCTCCATCCCGCCTGTGAGCAGCGCGCCCGTGCGCACATCGAGGCTGCTGAGTTCAATCTGCAGGCGGTCGCCCTGCGCCGTGATGCGCCCCACCAGCAGCCACTGCGCGGCGGGCAATGGCGCGGCGCTCGCCTCCGACTCGCCTGTCAGCCCCGTCTCGCGCAGCCGCTGCTCCTGCAAAATCGCCCGCGCGTGTTCCCGATCGCTGATTTGCAGGCGGGACGAGAGGCTCAGCGTCTGCACCACCTGCTGCCGTACCTGTTGCGTCAGCGACTCGTCGCTCCCTTCAAAGACGCCGACCGCCAGCACGGGGCGACTCGGCTGACCGACGGCAATTAGCAGCCCGCCCAGCGCACTCCACAGCCACCAGCCCACACACCGCCAGCGTCCCATCGCACACTTCCCCCAGCTGATTGGACGACTCGTCTGCTCAAGCGTATTAGGCAGGCGTTGGCGTTCTCCTGCTACTGCGGGCGAGATTGGGGGTTCGTCAGCGCAATCGGTTGGGTATAATCTCCCGCACTTGAAAACAAGAGGAGGCAGATAGATGCTACAACCGTTCACTTCGGAGAGCGTGACGGAAGGTCACCCCGATAAGTTGGCAGATCAGATTAGCGACGCGATTTTAGATGAGTGCTTACGGCAGGACGCTCAATCGCGTGTGGCGGTAGAGACACTGCTGACGCGCGGGTTGGCAGTGATTGCGGGCGAGATAACGACCCACGCCTATGTAGAGATTCCCGATGTGGTGCGGCGTACTATCAACGAGGTCGGCTACACCCGCACGGAATACGGCTTCGAGGGCGACACCTGCGGCGTGGTGGTCGCCATCCAAGAGCAGTCGCCCAACATTGCGCAGGGTGTGAATGAAGGAGGCGCAGGCGACCAAGGGATGATGTTCGGCTTTGCATGCAGCGAGACGCCTGAACTAATGCCTTTGCCGATTACGATTGCCCACGCGCTCACCCGCCAACTCAGCGAGGTGCGCCGCGCACACCCCGAATTAGGCTTCCGACCCGATGGCAAATCGCAGGTCACGGTACTGTACGAACACGGTATCCCGAAAGCAGTCGATACTGTCGTTATCTCCGCCCAGCACGACCCTGACCTCACGCAGGCGCAGGTACGCGAGCGCGTGCTGGAGTATGTGGTCAAGCCCGTGCTGGAGCGCTTCGCCGACCGCGTGGACATCAACGCCAAGCACTACTATGTGAACCCAACAGGCGTGTTCGTGATTGGCGGTCCACAGGCGGACACGGGCGTCACAGGACGCAAAATTATCGTGGACACCTACGGGGGGTTCTGTCGGCACGGTGGCGGCGCGTTTTCGGGCAAAGACCCCACCAAAGTTGACCGCTCCGCGACCTATATGGCGCGTTATCTGGCGAAAAACATCGTCGCCGCAGGGCTGTGCGACAAGGTGGAAATCCAGGTCTCGTATGCGATTGGCGTGGCGCAGCCCGTGTCGCTACTGTTGGAGACCTTCGGCACGCATAAGGTAGACCCCGTAAAAATCGTCAAGCGCATTCAGGAGGCATTCGACCTCAGCCCGCGCGGCATTATCCAGTTCTTAGACCTGCAGAAACCGCAGTATCTACCGACGGCGAAGAACGGGCACTTCGGCAACCCCAGTTTCCGCTGGGAACATCGCGACTCGGTTCCCGTGTTCGCTGACTTGGCGTAGGGCGTTTTACTGTCTTAACCCATTCCCCCCCTGCCCGCTTCGTGGGCGAGGGGGGGAGGGCAGCGAAGCTTTCGCAGTGGCTGTGTGCGCGTTCAGGGATTCTGAGGCGGGTTCTCCTTCTTTTCCTCTTTCTTCTCGCCCTGCTGTTGCTGCTGCTCGCGCTGGCGCGCTTTGTCCCAACGCTCCTGAAGCGCCTTGGGCAGCACATTGCGGATTTCCTGCAGCATCTGTTCGTTTACTTCCTGCAGACGGCGCGCGCGCTGGTCAGGCGTTAGCGAGGTGTCTTGGGTAATCTGCTGGCGGATTTTATTATAGCGCTGCACAATCTCGCGGATTTTCTCCATCTGTTCAGGGCTAAGCCGCAGGTCGGCGAGGCTACTCAGCGCGGGCGACCGTTCCTCCAACAGCGCCTCGAACTTCTTGAGTTGCTCCTCGTTGAGGACGGCGCGGATAAGGCGCACATACTCTTCACGCGCTTGGCGCAGGCGTGCGATGCGTTGCTCGGCAGTAAGGGAGGTGTCGCGTCGGATTTGCTCGCTGCGGTCGTTGTATTGTTTCCAGAGCCCCTCGATTCGGGCACGCTGCTCTTCCGTTAGGTTCAGTCGTGTCGCAAGGTTTGACGGCGCCAACACATCGCCCCGCGCAGGTTGCGGCTGCGCCTGCGACTGCGGCTGCACGACGGCACCAGGCGCGCCTTTCTCGTCATGCGTCCCTTGCGCCCCCAGCGGCGCAAGCGCCATCAATGCCAGCATTGCAACAAGCAAGCCTATTTTTCTCATAGCGGTCTCCTCCTGTGAGTGGGGACTGTTTGCCCCCCTTAGTATACCACACTTTTGGACGATTGGGCGTCTGAGGGATTGTGAACCTTGCTTTGGGTAGAATCGTATAACAACTGATGGCGCAGGAACGGACGACTTCACGGAGCGTACCGCCGCCCCTGGCGGCGTATGCAGCCGCATGGCTACTTACAGTGGCGTGCGTGTTGGTGGTGCAGCTGGCGCGGGTCACGGAGTTCTCGGCGACGCCTTTTCTCATTCTTCTGACAGGGGGGACAGTGGCAAGCGCGTGGGCGAGCCGGCTCACCCTCTCGGAGGGTGCGCGGCTGGTGTACGGCTTTTTGGACGGTGCATTAGCGTTCCTCTGCCTGACGGGGCAGGCGTTCCTCAATAGCCTCTTCGGCATCGGGGTTGACGCTTCCGTCGAAAACTACCTCAGCCTCTCGTTTCTGTGGTACTTGTGCGTGCGCAGCGCGTTGATGGTCTCAATGAACGCGCTGGCGTTCCAAAGCGTGCCCGCGCTGGCGCTGTTCGGCTTGATAGCGACCTACATGTTGGCGACGCAGGTTCTGTGGCTGTTTGTGCTAATGCTGTTAGCCGTGCTATTTCTGATGTTGGCAAGCCACTGGCTGGAATGGGGGCGCGCGAAGGCATCGTTGGAGACAGGCTACGCGCTGCGCACGGTATGCACTTCGGGGATGGTGGCGGGGCTTGTGGCGTTCCTCGCCACACCGATCTTGGCGCTGACCATCGGGCGCGCCATCTCGACGCTTGTGGTTGGTGTCCCGCTCCGCGGGAACCTACGGGCGGCTCCTTCCGAGACACCACCTGAGCTGCAGGTAGGTGCAGGCGCGGTCGAGTTGAGCGAGATGGAAGTGCTGCGTGTGCGCCTCGAGGGCAAGGCGCAGCCCAAGTACCTGCGGATGGAATCCTACAGCCACTACACAGGGCGCGGGTGGAATCGCGGGCGCGTGTTTCTCGAGGAGATGATTGCGCTTGAGCAAGGCAAATTCATCCTCCAGCGTCCCTTTGACGCCCCAGAGGATCACCAGGCGACCGCAACGGTGCAACTCACCACAGGTTGGCATCGCGTCCTTTACTCGCCCGGCTACCCGCTGGAGGTGGAGGCGCCTGTGCGCCAACTGTATTATGTGCGCGGGGTCGGATCGATTAGCAGCTACCGCGCACTGGGCGCAGGTGAACGCTACACCATCCGCGCCTACTACCCACCCGAAGACCCACAGATCCTGCGCCAATCGCCACCTGCTGGACAGCGGTACCCGTTCCTCCTACCGCCCCACGCCGACCTCCCCAGCCATGACAGGCAGCGCACGAGGGTACACGAGTTAGCCGAACGCCTGACCCGCAACCAGCCTACGCAGTATGATAAAGTCATGGCGCTGGTGCGCTATATCGAGCAGAATACAGCGTACAATCTGAAGGTGGAGGCGTACCCACTCGATGTGGATGTGGTGGACTATTTCCTATTTGAGGCGAAGCAGGGGTATTGCGTCGAGTTTGCTACGGCGCTGGCGGTGCTGTGTCGCTATGCGGGAATCCCAGCGCGGGTGGCATCGGGGTTCGCCCTGATGGAGCGTGACCCTAAAACGGGCGAGTATATCGTGCGTGAGTCGCATCGCCACCTGTGGACAGAGGTCTACTTTGAAGGCGTGGGCTGGGTAGCTTTCGACGCGACTCGGAACGCGCCTGAAATCGCGCACGATGCGAACGATGCGCTCGCTGGTGGGGAAGCGCATCAGGCGCGCCGCCAGTGGCTCCAGCGCGCGCTCGATTTGCTCATCGGCGTGGTCGCGCTGGCGATTCTCTATCTGCTGATGGCGCCGCGTCTGGGATGGACGGCAGGCGCGCCGACGCCCCGCGCCCAGCGGCTGTATGGGCAATTGCTGTTTGCCCTGCGCCTACTTGGGGCGGAACCGCCTGCCACAGGGCAGACACCACGCGCCTACTTAGAAAGCGCAGCGGTACGCCTCAGTCAGCAAGGCAGTCGTGTCTCGGAAGCACTGCGCGCGCTCACGCCTGCGCTCGTGGCATACCTCTATGCGCCACCCGACCAGAGCGCCGCACTGGAACCCGAAATCGCTCGCCAAATCGCCCGAATCCGACGCCAAACCGTGCAGGCACTTGGCGTCCGACGGCTTACTACACGCTTGCTCACCATAGGATGGCAGCAGATTTATGGCGGTCAAAAAGTATAGTGAACTGAAAGCCAACGACTGGCAGACGCCAGCGACGGTCTATTTGCTGGAAGGAGAGGAGCCAGTGCTGCAGCGCGAGTTTCTGGCGCAGTTGCGCCGCGCGCTGCAGATAGAACTTGGCAGCCTCGATGAAGCAGTCTTAGACGCTCGTGAGACGCCTACCGCCGCCGTGAACCGCACCTTGCAGACGATTCCAATGGAATCGGCGCGGCGGCTAGTCCTCTTGTCGCACGCGAACCGCTACGGCGTGAACGAGTTGCAGAACCTGGCGCGGCTTGTCGAGCAGGTTCCCCCGTTCGCCTGCTTGGTGATAATACCTGCAGCGGACGAGCAGAGCGAGGGGGCGAAAGTAGCGTGGAGCGCGCTCACAAAAGCCGTCGAGAAGCACGGGCTGGTGGTCAAGCTTACCACGCTGACGGGCGCGTCGCTCACACGCCGACTGGTCGCCATGGCGGAGGCAGCGGGCAAGCGCCTGCGCCCCGAAGACGCCGACTACCTCCAGACGCTGGTAGACGGCGTCGCCGAGCGCGCCCTCGCCGAACTGGAGAAAGTCATGCTCTTTGTGGAACCACGCCATGAAATTAGCCGTCATGATATCGATATGGTTGTGAGCGCGTCGCAGGAGGCGCAGGTGTTCCGATTGGTAGACGCGATTGTCGCCCAAGACGCGCCCGCCGCGATGCGCCAACTGCGCCTGATGTTCCAATCGGGCACCCGCGCAGAAGAGACGGCAATGAAGACGCTCGCGCTTATCGCCCGACAGTATCGTCTGATTTGGGGGGTGCGCACGCTGATGCAGCACAGGCAGCCTATCAAGCAACCCAGCCGCGTTAGCCCAGAGGTTGCCCAGCGGTTGCCCAAAGACCCCGATGTATTACAGGTGCTGACACGGCAGGCGTTTTTGCAGGACAAACTCCAGCGTCAAGCAGAGCGGCTGAGCTGGGCACAGCTCTGCGCGGCACTCGAAGCCATCGATGAAGCCGACCGCGCACTCAAGGGGCTGCGCCCCAGTGTGAACGCCGCCGAAATTATGGAAAGACTCATCGTCAGGCTCACCGTGGAGAGTGAACCTGCACGAGCGCACGAGAGACAAGGAGGTTAATATCGGTGGCGAAGCGGGTGGCGGAGAATCCGATTATTACGCCCGAAATGATCCAGCCTTCAGAGCCGAATCTGGAGGTGGTAGGCGCGTTCAATCCTGGTGCAACCCGATTCGGCGATGAGATTATCCTATTGCTGCGCGTAGCGGAGCGACCGATTCTGGACGACCCCGACCTCGTGGGGGTGCCCGTGCTGAACTTGAACCACGCTGACTCGCGGCGATTAGAGATCTTGACCTTTCCGCGCCACTCGCCGCTGACAGACCTTAGCGACCCACGCTCAGTGACCTACGAAGGGCGCGTCTATCTAAGCTCTATTTCTCACCTGCGCCTTGCTCGCAGCAAGGACGGCATCCACTTCACCATCGACAACGAGCCGACCCTGTTCCCCGAAACGAAGTATGAAGAGTACGGTATCGAAGACTGCCGCATCACGCGAATTGACGGCGTGTATTACATTGCATATACGGCGGTCTCGCGCTATGGGATTTGCGTCGGGCTTGCCTGCACCGAGGATTTCAAGCACTTCAAGCGACTGGGGCTGGTACTGCACCACGAGAACAAAAATGTGGTGCTGTTCCCGCGCAAGGTGAAGGGGCGCTATGTGGCGATGCACCGCACGGCGTCGTCAGCGTTCAACGGACCGAATATGTGGGTGGCATACTCGCCTGACCTATTGCACTGGGGCGACCACCAGTTCCTGATGGCGCCGCGCATTCACCACTGGGACTCGCGCCGTATCGGGGCGGGCGCGCCCCCAGTGGAGACGCCCGAAGGTTGGCTCATCGTCTATCACGGCGTGAACGCGAAAGACGGCTACTGCGCAGGCGTCGCACTGCTGGATTTGGACGAGCCGCACAAGGTTCTCTGCCGCTCGCACGAGCCGCTGATTGCCCCTACGGAAGATTACGAGGTGAGCGGTTTCTTTGAGCGCGTGGTGTTTCCCACAGGTTTGGTCCCGATGAGCAATGAACGCTGGATGGTCTATTATGGGGTTGCCGACCGCGCAGTCGCTGTCGCTGAGACAACGATGGACGAACTGCTGGCGGTTGCCAAAGGCGAGCTGACACTGGCGCGATAACGGGTTGTGCAGTGGGTATACCCCGCGTCCCTATGGGCTATAATAAAGGCATGGCGCGAAAAGGGTTTCTGGGCGTGTTGCTGGTGTGGCTGCTTCTGGGCGTCGCGCCTGCGCAGCAGTGGATAGACCTACGCTTCCACGACTCCGTTTCGGGCAAGGCGCTCCGCGTGGATGTCGTGCTAACCGAGCAGACCACGGGGCAGACCTACGCTTTTCAATCGCACTCCGATGGGCGACTACAGACTCTGCTGCCCGAAGGCGACTATGTGCTGTACGCAGCCTGCGCGGGCTATTATTCGGTTGGGGTGACGCTCTCTGTACGCCCCGACATGCCTCCGTACCGCTTCTACTTAGATCCGCTAACGCCCCCACGCGAAGTGGACTGGCGCTACCTGTGGTCGCTGCGTCAGCCGCACCAGATGATTGTGGTCGGTTTCGTCACGGACGAGCAGACGGGGCAACCGCTGCCCGATGTGCAGGTGCGCGTGCTGAACCACGCAGGCGCGACCGAAACCGACGCGAACGGCATGTTCCTACTGCAGTTTCCGATACGCGACCTGCAGGGCAACGCGCAGCCGTATGCGACGCTGGTGCTGGAAAAGGCGGGCTACCGCACGCTGCGTCTGGAGCAAGTCGCGCTATGGAGCGGAGGCGACTGGATTTACCGCCTGACGATGACTCCTGGAAGCGGTGTGGAAGCGCGCGATATGCGTTCCCCGCGCCACCGCGACGACACGCCTAAACAGCCCTGCGACGACTGCGACACGCCCCAGCCCGAATTGCTGCCTGAGCTGCCTGACAGTCCAAGCGGCGACTTCAGCCCTGCCGCGCCCGCACCGATTGTACTGCCCAAATACATCAAAGTTGGGCGCAACTGCACCTCGCGCACCAACTGCCCCGGCGGCGTGGAGGTCTACACAATAGACACCTACTGCAAGGGTGTCATCACCAGTGAGTGGTACGCCTGTTGGGGGAATGTGCGCTTTGGGAGCGAGAGCCCGCCCGCAGGCATGGAGTCGCTCAAGGCGGGCGCGGTCGCCGTGCGCAGCTATGGCGTCTCGTTTGTTTACACCCCCATCAACAGCAACTACGACATCTGTGACTCCACCGCCTGCCAGGTGTTCACGGGCAACCAGACGAGCAACGGCAACGCGGCAGTAGACGCCACCACGCGCTATGTGCTGCTGACCAGTGCGGGCAACATCGCGCGCTCGGAATACTCCGCCGAGAACAACAACGCGGGCTGCGGCGACGGCTACTCAGGCACGGGTAGCAGCTGGCCGTGCATTTACGACCCTGTGTGCGCGGGCTTCGCGTTCAACGGGCACGGGCGCGGAATGTGTCAGTGGGGCTCCGCGCGCTGGGCGACGGGCAGACGCCTCTCCAGCAGCCAAGCGTGCAGCAGCAGCGCACCCCTGCACGGCTACGGCACGAAAAACTGGCAGCAGATCCTTAGCCACTACTACGCGCCTAGGGGTTATCAACTCGTGCAGGGCGCGGTCGCCAGCATTCAAAACCTGCAGGTCACGCCAAACCCCGTGCGCACGGGCGTGCAGGCGACACTCAGCTACACAATTGACGCAACGCATGACTTTCAGGTGATGCTGGGCGCGTCGATTCGGCTGGGCACAGGCGCGTGGCTTTCCGACCCATCGCGTGACCTGAAGGTCAGCCTCGTGGCAGGGGTGAACAACCGCTCGCGCTTTTTCCTCGTGCCCAGCGACGCGACGGCAGGCACTTACGATGTGCTAACCGCGCTCTGGTTCGACCGCAACAACAGCAACACCATCAACACAGGCGACTTCATGGTGGATGACCGCCTCTTCGCAGGGGCGATGCAGGTGCGCCGCGCAACAACGATTAGCGCGCCCGTCGTTAGTGGCAGGCGCGGGCAGAGCATCACGCTGCAGGCAACTTTGCGCCAGACGCTGGACAACGCGCCGCTCAGCGGGCGCACGCTGACTTTCAAGGTCAACAACGCTGTCGTTGGCACAGCACTCACCGACAGCGCAGGCACAGCGAGCCTGCCGTACACAATCCCGCTCAGCCTACCGCTGGGCAACCAGACGCTGCGCGTGGAGTTTGACGGCGACTCGACCTACGCCGCGTCGTTCCTAAACACAACGCTGACGGTCAACCCTGTGCGTGTTCAGGGGCAGGTGGCGCTGGAAGGCGTTGCGAACCCTGCGGGCATCCCCGTGCGCTTCACACTGCAACAAGGCAGCACGCAACAGACGGTCAACCTCACGCTAAGCGCAGGTGGGAGCTATGCGTTGGATACCAGCCTTGCAGGCGCAGCGACCGTGCGTGTCAGTACCCCCGACGGCGTCTGGCTCTGCGCCCAGACCGACGCGACGCTAAGCGACCTCACCACGCTGAACTTCTCGCTGAAAGCAGGCGACCTGAACCAAGACGGCGCAATTGACGACGCCGACCTGCTGACAGTGCTGTTCGCGTTCGGCTCCAGCGACCCGCAGGCGGATGTGAACCGCGACGGAACGGTGGACGATGCCGACCTGCTCAGCGTGCTGTTCAATTTCGGTAGCAGCTGCTGAGGGCACGGTTAGCCGACTTGCAGGAGCCTGCGTCCATCCTCGCTGCCCAGCAGCAGCTCGCAGGCGCGCTCTGGGTGGGGCATCATCCCTAGCACATTGAACTGCGCGTTCGCCACGCCCGCGATGTGGTCTACCGAGCCGTTCGGGTTCCACGCTGCGTTTAGTTCGCCCGTCGGGCTACAGTAGCGGAAGATAATCTGCCCGTTCGTGCGCAGCTGTTGCAAGGTCGTCTCGTCGCATACATAGCGCCCGTCGCCGTGCGCAATCGGAATACGCAGCACCTCGCCCTGCCGATACCGCCGCGTGAACGGTGTCTCGGCGTTCTCCACGCGGATATGCACAGGCATGCAGCGGAACTTCAGCCCGAGGTTGCGCGTGAGTGCGCCTGGCAGCAGCCCCGCCTCGCACAGAATCTGGAACCCGTTGCAGATGCCCAGCACCAGCCCGCCACGCGCCGCATACGCCTGCAACGAGTCCATAACCCGTGCGAAGCGTGCAATTGCGCCCGGGCGCAAATAGTCGCCATACGAGAAGCCGCCGGGCACAATCACCAGTCCGTAGTCGCTGAGATCGCGCGCCTCATCATGCCAAAGGTAGTCCACCGAGTAGCCTAATACATCCCGCAGCGCATGATACGCATCGCGGTCGCAGTTGGAGCCAGGAAACACAATCACGCCCGCCTTCATTCCTCGCCGACCTCGTAGCGGTACTGCTCGATGACGGGGTTCGCCAGCAGTTTTTGGCACATCGCCTCCACTTGGGCGCGCGGATCGCCGTCAGGTTGCAGGTCCACTTCCAGGTACTTGCCGACGCGCACCCGCTGCACGCTATCGAACCCCAGCTGGCGCAGTGCATTTTCCAGTACGCGCCCCTGCGCGTCCAACAGCGTGGGCTTGAGCGTGATGTATATCCTCGCTTTGGGCATAGGCGAATTGTACCCACTGGGCAGACACAGGGATCTGCCCCTACGGGAACTTTTTGGCTGCAATAGGGTATAATAGACTCGACACGGGGGCGTCAGGGTTCGACGGGACACGCTTGACGCTCAGTGGCGAGCCGAGGTGCCGTTGGCCTCGTTAAAAAACGGCAAACAAGAAGTGCGAACACCAACTATGCTCTCGCTGCCTAATTGAGCAGCGCGTCGCTCGCCTTGCGGTCGGTCCGAGGCGAGAGCGGCGTGGGCAGACCGACTGGCTCCTGAAGCCGTGCTCAGGGCGGACGGAGGACACTCAACTGAGCTGGCGTTGGGGTGCCCTGCCTGTCGGGAAACCCAGCGCGAGAGCCAAAGACAGGCTACGCTCGTAGAGGCTGAGTGAGCAACGGTCTCGGAAGGGGGTTCAATTCCCCCCGCCTCCACCAGAATTCCTCCATTACTACCGATAATCCCCTTCAATCGCGTGTTTTGGCTGGCACACCTACTGATTGGGCTGGGCGCACTTGCGCTGGGCTGGGGCTGGACGCGCAGGTCAGTTCCCATCGGGCGCGTGATGCGGCAGCTGCGTCGGTTGCTGTGGCTCTCCATCGGGGCGAAGGGCGCCGTGTGGGGCGCGTTCTATGCGCACGGCGCTCCAATCGCTCCGCCGCTGGCTGCGTTAGGACTTCTGTTCAGCGCTGGACAGACGCTGCTGGAGTTCACGGCGATTTTCTGGTGGCTCTATCCGCGCGAGCATCGGGAGCGTGGACTGACTACCCATCGGCGCGAGTACCTCATCCTGCGGCTGCGCCCTGTGCTGGACGCGCTGACGCCTCTCCTCGCAGTCGGATTAGCAGGGCTTACCGCGCATTACACGCTCTGCGGCGCATACCGAGCGTGGGGCGGCTGGGGCACACTGACCGCAGGCGCGATGGGGCTGTGTGCGCTGCTGATGGGGCTGGGCATCACCCGCCGCGCCGCGCCGCTGCCCATCCGAACCGTGTCGCTCGCCCCAAGTCTACTCGCCGAAGCCCAACGACTGGGTAGTGAACTCGGCGTGAGGGTGCGCGAAATCCTCGTTCTGGACGGCACCTGCACACGCACGGCAAACGCCTACGCGCTTAGCGGCGGCAGAATCGCCCTCACAGACTATATGCTTGCCCTGCTGACCGAGCGAGAACTGCACGCAGTGCTGGCGCACGAGGTCGCGCACTTGGCGCAGCGGCGGCGGCTGATACGCCTATGGGGGATGTTGACAGGCGCGGGCGTCGGCATGACGCTCGTCAGTGCGCCTTTCGTGGAACGGCTTCCGCGTTGGGGGATGCTCGCCCTACTGACCGCACTTGCGCTGGGGATGCTCGCGCCGATGCTCTGGCTGCGCCGATGGCACGAACTGGAAGCCGACGCCTTCGCCGTGAGCCAATACGGGGCGGAACCGCTGGCAAGCGCGCTACGCAAACTTGCCGTCATCCACCCACGCGAGAGCCGCTGGTCAGGCGATGCGCTCCACCCCAGCCTGCAGGAACGGCTCCAACGCCTGCAACGCTTCCAGCGCAATTTGCAGAGTGCGCGGTTGGTGTAATACCAATCGCGCGTTCAAAGTTTTCCAATTGCTCCCTCTTTGCAGATTGTGTAATCCCCCACTAATCAGGGCACTTTGCGCATGATACGCACTTAGTAGGAGACTCGCCCCCCGCCCCGAACTCAATCGGTATGCCAGCAGACCTTGCAGAACGCATCGAGCGCGCATACACTACAGGCGAAGTGGAGGAGTCGCTCATCCATGCCCTGCTCGACGCGCTGGAGAGTGGGCAGGCACGCGCGGCTGAGCCTGATCCTGATAGCCCCACGGGCTGGCGCGTAAACGCTTGGGTGAAACAGGGCATTCTGCTCGGCTTCCGACGGGGCAAGCTGACACCGATGGCGTGGGGCGGCGCGGAGTTTCTGGATCGCCATCTGTATCCGCCGCGCACTTTCACGCTTGCGGACGGCGTGCGCTTGGTTCCTGGAGGCACAAGCATACGACGCAGCGCGTGCATTCGCCCTGGCGTGGTAGTGATGCCGCCGACCTATGTGAATGTGGGCGCGTATGTCGGCGAGAACACGATGCTCGACTCCCATGTGCTGGTCGGCTCGTGCGCGCAGATTGGCGCGCGCGTGCATCTGAGTGCAGGCTGCCAAATCGGGGGCGTGCTGGAGCCTGTCGGCGCGTCGCCCGTGATTGTGGAAGACGACGCCTTTATCGGCGGCTGCACGGGGCTGTTTGAGGGCGTAATCATCAAGCGCGGCGCAGTGATTGGCGCAGGCGTGATACTCACCCGCGCAACACCCCTGTACGACCTTGTGAACGAGTGTATCCTGCGCGCGGAGGGCGACCTGCCGCTGATTGTGCCCGAAAACGCCGTCGTGGTCGCGGGCAGCCGCCCCAGTCATGCGTCGTTCGCCCAGCAGCACAGCATCCACCTCTACACGCCTGTCATCGTCAAGTACCGCGATACCCGTACCGACGCCGCAACCGCGTTGGAAGAAACCCTACGCGAACCCGAAAGCGGGTATACTAAGCCACTATCCTAAGGAGGCTATGCGATGGCGAAGGCGATTACACAGCGTGAATGGCAGGCAGAGGTGCTAAACTCGCCCATACCTGTTTTAGTGGACTTCTGGGCAGTTTGGTGCGGTCCCTGCCGACTGATTGCTCCGATTGTCGAGGAGTTGGCGAAGCAGTACGAGGGTAAACTCAAGGTATACAAAGTGGATGTCGATCAGGAACAGCATCTTGCGATGCAGTACGGGATTATGAGCATCCCGACGCTGCTGCTGTTCAAAGATGGGCAGGTCGTGGAGCAGATTGTGGGCGCGCTGCCTAAAGGCGCAATCGAGCAGCGCATCGCGAAGCACTTGTAGGTCTTTGCACTCCTACCCATCGTCCTTTATCGCTTCTAATAGCTGCCCTGCGCCGAACCGAACGGGGTCGGTGCAGGGCAATTTTGTCTCGGCTTCCACCTGCTCAACTGCGGCGCGTGCCTCCGACTCGCTCAGGTGCGCCGTGTTGAGCGCAACGGCGACCACCTTGGACGGATAGAACGCGCCGCCCATCGCCGCGACCTGCTCGTAGATGCGTATCACCTCAGGCAGCGGCGGGATGGGCACATCGGGGAAAGTACGGATATGCGTCTGCCCTGCGCGATGCACCAGTATCAGGTGCGTGGGCTGTGCGCCGCGCAACAGCGGCAGTGTCGCCGTCGACGCGGGATTCGTGAGCGCGCCTTGACCCTCGATATGGATAACCTCAGCGTCTTCCGCGAGTTCGCACACGAACTTCTCCACCGCGCCTGCAGCAAAGTCCACCCGCACGGCGTCCAGCGCGACCCCGCTGCCCTCAATCATAATCCCCGTCTGCCCCGTCGCCAGAAAGCGGGAGCGTA
>Ga0197142_1003112_pt1 | contig 14103 bp, 13 predicted proteins | sample GBS60_MetaG_FD_148614 | JGI IMG/M metagenome (GOLD analysis project Ga0197142, IMG submission 148614) | Sediment microbial communities from Great Boiling Springs, Gerlach, Nevada, United States - GBS 60_MetaG | ecosystem: Environmental > Aquatic > Thermal springs > Hot (42-90C) > Sediment... | reverse complement strand
CCTGAGCCCCTGGTGGCCCTGGAAGGCACGGTGGAGCGCATCATCTTCGCCGCGCCGGAGGACCACTACGCAGTGGTGCGCTTCCGGGCCAAGGGCCGGCGCCAGCCCGTGACCCTGGTGGGGGCCTTGGCCGGAGTCCAGGAAGGGGAGGAGCTCCAGGTCAAGGGCTGCTTTGAGCACCACCCCCGCTTCGGTGAGCAGTTCCGGGCGGTGTGGTGGTATGCGGTGCTGCCGGCCACCGTGGCGGGCATTGAAAAATACCTGGCCTCCGGCCTCATCAAGGGCGTGGGCCCGGAGACCGCCCGGCGGCTGGTGGAGCACTTCGGGGCCCGCACCCTGGAGATCATCGACCAGGCCCCGGAGCGCCTGCGGGAGGTCAAGGGCCTGGGCCCCAAGCGCATCCAGCAGATCGTCCGGGACTGGCAGGAGCACCAGGCGGCCCGCAAGGTGCTGGTGGCCCTCCAGGGGCTGGGACTGGGCCTGGCCCTGGCCACCAGGATTTATAAGCACTACGGCGATCAGGCGGTGGAGGTGGCCACCACCAACCCCTACCAACTGGTGCTGGATATCAGCGGCATCGGCTTTGCCACCGCGGACCGGCTGGCCCGGCGCCTCAATCTGGACCCGCTGGCCCCGGCCCGGCTGGCCGCGGGCCTGCTGCACGTGCTGGAGGAGGCCGCGGCGGACGGCCATGTGTACCTGCCCCGGGAGCGCCTCCTCAAGGAGGCCGCCGGTCTCCTGGAGGTGCCGGAGAGCGCCCTGGAGCCGGCCCTGGCGGCCCTGGAGCGGGAGGGCCGGGTGGTCCGGGAGCGGGAGGGCCGGGTGGTCCGGGAGGCGCACGTGGAGGGCGAGGCGGTGTATCGCAAGCCCGCCTTCCTGGCGGAGGTGGGGGTGGCCCGGGCTCTGGCCAACCTGCGCCTCAGCCCCGGCAAGCCTGCGCCCCTGCACCTGCCGGAGATGCTGGAGGAGGTGCAGAAAGACCGGGGCCTCACCCTCTCCCCGGAGCAGGCCCAGGCGGTGCTGGCCGCCTGCCGGGAGAAGGTGCTGGTGCTGACCGGCGGCCCCGGCACCGGCAAAACCACCATCGTCAGCCTCATCCTGGATCTCTACCGGCGGTGGGGCGCCAGGGTGCTCCTCCTGGCCCCCACCGGCCGGGCCGCCAAGCGGCTGTCCGAGACCACCGGCGCCGAGGCGGCCACCATCCACCGGGCCCTGGAGTTCTCCCCCCAGACCGGGGGCTTCCGCCGCAATGCCGCCGAGCCCCTCAAGGCCGACGTGGTCATCGTGGATGAGGTCTCCATGGTGGACATCTATCTCATGTACCACCTGCTGCGGGCCCTGCCTCCCGAGGCCCGCCTCATCCTGGTGGGGGACGCGCATCAGTTGCCTGCGGTGGGGCCGGGGAATGTCCTCAAGGACCTCATCGAGTCCGGGGCGGTGCCGGTGGCCCGCCTCACCCAGATCTACCGCCAGGCCCGGGAGAGCCTCATCGTGGTGAACGCCCACCGGGTGAACCAGGGGGGCTATCCGGTCCTGCCCCGGCGGTTGGGCGAGGGCGATTTTGTCTTTCAGGAGGTGGAGGACCCCGAGGAGGCCCACCGCCTGCTCCTGGACCTGGTCTGTGAGATCCTCCCCCAAAGGTATGGCTTCGACCCGGTGCGGGACATCCAGGTGATCACCCCCATGCACCGGGGCACCCTGGGGGTGGCGGCCCTGAACCACGACCTGCAGCAGCGCCTCAATCCCGACAGCCCCGTCTTTCCCTTCGGGGAGCGCGCCTTCCGCCGCCTGGACAAGGTGATGCAGCTCAAGAACAACTACTTCAAGGAGGTTTTCAACGGCGACGTGGGGCAGGTGTGGGATTATGAGGCGGAGGAGGGCCGCCTGCTGGTCAACTTTGACGGCCGGCTGGTGCCCTACGAGCCGGGGGAGCGGGAGGAGCTCACCCTGGCGTATGCGGTGACGGTGCACAAGGCCCAGGGGAGCGAGTTCCCCGCGGTGGTGCTGGTCCTCACCACCCAGCATTATCTGTTATTGCAGCGCAACCTGCTCTACACCGCCCTCACCCGGGGCCGCCGCCTCCTGGTGCTCCTGGGGAGCAAAAAGGCCCTGAGCATGGCCATCGCCAACGACCGGCCGGTGCGGCGCTTCACCCACCTGGCCGAGAAACTGCGGCAGGCCGCCGGGGCGGGACTGCCGGGCCGGAGGGGAGGCGCCGGGTGAATTTCTTGCAGCTTTTTCCCGCTCCCGCAGGCATAATTTCAGGTATAACACACCCCGGGACCCCGATCTCTAAACCCAAGGAAACTCATCTCGGGGGGAACCAGGCCTTATGACCCATTCCCGCAAACTCTTCGGCACCGACGGCGTGAGAGGCGTGGCCAACGTCTATCCCATGACCGCGGAGGTGGCCTTGCAGTTGGGCCGCGCCCTGGCCTATGTGGTGCGCTACGGCCCCGGCCGGCCCCGCATCGTGGTGGGGAAAGACACCCGTCTCTCAGGGTATCTGCTGGAATACGCCATCACCGCGGGCATCTGCTCCATGGGCGCGGACGTGCTTCTCCTGGGGCCCATGCCCACACCCGGCATTGCCTACATCACCCACTCCATGCGGGCCGATGCCGGGGTGGTCATCTCCGCCTCCCACAACCCCTATCAGGACAACGGCATCAAGTTCTTCAAGGGCGACGGTTTCAAGCTGCCGGATGAGCTGGAGGCCCACATCGAACAGCTCCTGGAGAACCCGGAGGTGGAGGAGACCCGCCCCACCGCCACGGACATCGGCCAGGCCTTCCGCATCGATGACGCCCGGGGCCGCTACATCTCCTATCTCAAGAGCACCTTCCCCAAGGACCTGGAGCTGGACGGCCTCAGGATCGTGGTGGACTGCGCCCATGGGGCCACATACAAAATTGCGCCGGAGGTCTTCTCGGAGCTGGGGGCGGAGATCATCCCCATCGGGGTGAGGCCCAACGGCAAGAACATCAATCATCTGTGCGGCGCCACCCATCCGGAGACCATGGCCCGGCTGGTGGTGCGCCACCGGGCGGATCTGGGCATTGCCTTCGACGGCGACGGCGACCGCTGCATCATGGTGGACCACCAGGGCCGGGTGGTGAACGGCGACCACATCCTGGGCATCTGCGCCCTGGACATGGACCGCCGCAAGACCCTGAAGCGCCGCACCGTGGTGGCCACCGTGATGAGCAACCTGGGGCTGGAGACCGCCCTGAAGCAGGCCGGCATCCGGCTGGTGCGCACCCAGGTGGGGGACCGCTATGTCCTGGAGGCCATGCTCAAGGGCGGCTACAATCTGGGGGGCGAGCAGTCGGGGCATGTGGTCTTCCTCAACCACAGCACCACCGGCGACGGCATCCTCACGGCGCTGCGCACCCTGGCGGTGATGCTGCGGGCCGACAAACCCCTGGCGGAACTGGCGGCGGCCATCCCCACTTACCCCCAGGTGCTGGTAAATGTCCGGGTCCGGGAGCGGAAGGACCTGAAGGCGGTGCCCGCCGCCCGCCAGGCCCTGGCGGAAGCGGAGGCCGCCCTGGACCGCCGGGGCCGTCTGCTGGTGCGCTATTCCGGCACCGAGCCGGTGCTGCGCATCATGGCCGAGGGCGAAGACGAGAGCCAAGTCCGACAGCTGGCGGAACAATTGGCCGCAGCCTTGCAAGAGTGTCTCTGAGACGCGGGGCAGGGGAGGGGAGTGCCTTGCCCCTGCCGGTATGAGGTCCGGTATGCTGGTGGTGATGGATGTGGGCAACACCAACACGGTCATCGGCGTGTATGACCAGGACCGGCTGGTGAGCCATTGGCGGATCCGCACCGAAAAGGATGCCACGGTGGATGAGCTGGGCATCCTGATGCGCAATCTCTTCCAGGCCCAGGGCCTGAGCCTGGAGGCGGGCACCGACCTTATCATCTCCTGCGTGGTGCCCCCGATGATGAACGCCCTGGAAGGGTTTGCCCAGCGCTATCTTAAGGTGCGGCCCCTGTGGGTGGGGCCGGGGATCAAGACCGGCATGCCCATCCACTATGACAACCCCCGGGAGGTGGGCGCCGACCGCATCGTCAACGCGGTGGCGGCCTATGAGCAGGTGCGGGGGCCGGCCATCGTGGTGGACTTCGGCACCGCCACCACCTTTGACATCATCTCCCGCCAGGGGGAGTATCTGGGGGGCTGCATCGCGCCGGGGGTGATGATCTCCTGCGAGGCCCTGTTCATGAAGGCCAGCAAGCTCCCCCGGGTGGAGATCTTCGCCAAACCCAAGAGCATCATCGCCAAGGACACCATCAGCTCCATGAACGCCGGCATCATTTACGGCTATGTGGGGCTGGTGGACGGCATCGTCAGCCGCATCAAACAGGCCCTGGGCGACCATCCCACGGTCATCGCCACCGGCGGGCTGGCCTGCCTCATTGCCAGCGAGACCACCAGCATCGATCTGGTGGATGAGTTTCTCACCCTGAAGGGCCTCAAGATCATCTACGAACGCAACCGCCCCCGGCGGGAGGAGCGGGAGCGGGGGAGCCATGAGCGAGGGTGATCCGGGCATCGGCCGGCGGTATCTGCAGGAGACCCGCTACACCCGGGCGGGTCTGGGGGAACGGGGCCGAGTTTATCCCCGGGGGGAGCCCTATAAGCACTACCCGGCCGCCAGTATGCGGGTGAAGCTCAACCCGGAGGCGGGGCGCCGGCCCCAGGACCTGTGGGAGTGTCTGAAGCGGCGCCGGTCTCTGAGGCAATACCGGGAACGGCCCCTGACCCAGGAGGAACTGGCGGCGCTGCTGTGGGCCACCCAGGGCATCAGCCTGGCGGTGCGCAATTTCCTCTTCCGCACCGCGCCCTCGGCCGGGGCCCTTTATCCGGTGGAGACCTACCTGGCGGTGCTGCGGGTGGAAGGCCTGGAGCCCGGCATCTGGCACTTCCACGTGCCGGAATTTTCCCTGGAACTCCTGAGCGCCGGCCACTACGGCCCGGCGCTGGCCGCCGCCTGCCTGTCCCAGAACTTCATGGCCACCGCCGCAGTGGACTTCATCTGGACGGGGGTCCTCAACCGTTGCCAATGGAAATACCGGGAGCGGGCCATCCGCTACCTCTTTCTCGATGCCGGGCACATCTGCCAGAACCTGATGCTGGCCGCCACCGCCCTGGGGCTGGGCTGCTGTCCGGTGGGCGCCTTTTTCGATGAGGAGGTGGAGCGCCTGGTGGGGGTGGACGGCGAGGAGGAGGTCTCCCTGTACCTGGCCGCGGTGGGGCCGCTGTAATGCCCCCCTGGAGAAGGTGGCGCAGGGGAGGGGCGGGGCAGCGTGGGCTCCGCCGCCCTCCCTTCGAGTTATAAGAACGTCCAAGGTGGGGAAAGGGTCTCACGGCCTGAAAGTCGGGACCCGAAAAAAGGAGCGGATGATGCGGAATTTTTTCATATGGGGGGTATGCTTGCTGCTGCTGGCCGGCCCGGCCCCGGCCCAGGGGCCGGGAGGCGTGGCGGACAAGGTGAAGGCGGCCCAGGAGCGGGCGGCCCGGGATTACATCAAACACGGCCTCATCCAGGCCACGGAAAACCGGCACGAGAGCGCGGCCACCTCCTTCCGGAAAGCCATTGACCTGGACCCCGGCAACGCCGAGGCTTACAGTCTCCTGGGGAGCACCCTGGCCAAGCTGGGGAAGGACCGGGAAGCCGAAGAGGCCCTCCGCAAGGCCGTCACCTTAAAGCCCGATTACGCCGAGGGCTGGCATTATCTGGGGATTTTTCTGGAGGAGCGGGGCCGCAAGGCCGAGGCGGAGGAGGCCTACGCCAAGGCCCGCCGGGGCCGCCGGTAAAGAGCCCGGAGGTGGGTTCCCGGCCGGGGGAGGAGCCCCCGGGGGAACCATTTTTTTCCACGCTGCGGCGCCGGTTGGGAAACGCCGGCTCGGGCTCCCGGGACCCGGTCACCCGGAAACCGAGGGACCCCGCCGCCCTCCGCCCCTTGGGGGCTCCTTTCCCAGGCGGCGGATCTAGGTTCGGTGCCGCATCACCAGCTACTGTCGCTGGCCGCCGCCCCCGTTGGCTTTGTATGCCTCGTCCCCTGCCCGGAGGTCACAGGGCGACCGTCACGACGAGGCGGTTTTTGTCGTCTTCGGTGCGGTAATAGACCAGACTGTCCACCTGGGGCAGGGAGCGGGGCAGGGTGGCGGGCACCGCCGGCAGCGTGGCGGGGTTGCCGTTGGGGGTGCAGGGAGGGAAGGGCGGGGCGTCATCCTCAAACACCAGGCGCACCCGGGGACCCCGGTCCTCCAGACTGATGCTGATGGAGCCGGGCCGATGCGGATTGTAGGCCTCCTCCAGCAGGTGGCGGAAGACCCCCACGGCCGCCTGCTCCAGATACTCCCGCCGGGCGGGGTCAAGCCGGTGCTCCCGGCCCCAGCGGCGGATATATTCCCGCAGGAGCTCCAGGTTCTCCGGGCGGGTGCTCAGCACCAGACGGGAATTACAATTGGCGGCCACGTCTCTCCTTCCTCACTCACCCATTCGGCTCGGGCGGTTTATAACTTTAGACCGCCCGGGGGGGCCCGGTGCAAATCTGCCTCCGGGGCCCAGGGGCACTACCCGTCCTCCTGGCCTTCGCCTGCCGGGGAGGCCGGCAGGCCGCCGGCCCGGGGCGCGAACCGGTCCCGTTCGCTGAAGATGCAGCCGCAATACGCCTGGCGGTAGAGCCCCAGGGCCCGGCTCTCCGCCACCCCTGCGGCCCACCCCTCCCGGAAGTCCTGGTAATAAAAGGGCACCCCCACCTCCCGGGCCACCTGCTCCCCCAGCTCCCGGATCAGCTCATGCTTCTGGTAGCGGCTGTAGAGCAGGGTGGTGGTGAAAGCCTCAAACCTGCCCCCCCGGGCGGTACGGGCCGCCTGCCGCAGGCGGAGATAATAGCACAGGCGGCAGCGCTCCCCCTCCCGGAAGGCCACCAGGCGGAGCCAGCCCTCCAGGTCGTAGCTGCGGTTCCAGATGAGGGGCAGGTCAAGGGCGGCGGCCATCTCCGCCACCGCCTGCATGCGCCGGGCGAACTCCTGATAGGGCTGGATGTTGGGGTTGAAGAAATACCCCCGCACCTCATGGCCCGCCTCCCGGAGCACCCGCACCGGATAGACCCCGCACGGCCCGCAGCAGATATGGAGGAGGAGCTTCATGGCGGACGACAGCCGCAGGTCGCAGACCCTGTGCCCTTTTCCCCGCCGCCTCGGGGAAGGGGGCCAGGGGTCACAGACCCTGCCCTTCCCCGAGTCCTTTTCCCCCTTGAATGGGAGTGAGCTTCACCGAACCGGCATAATCAGCCGTTGCCCTGCCTCAATATTTCATCACCTGCTTCACCGTCTGGCCCAGCTCGGCGATGGTGGCGCACACGGTGACCCCGGCCGCCTTCAGGGCGGCGATCTTGTCCGCCGCCTTGCCGGAACCGCCGGAGATGATGGCGCCGGCGTGGCCCATGCGCTTGCCGGGGGGCGCGGTCTGGCCGGCGATGAAGGCCACCACCGGCTTGCGGCAGTGCTCCCGGATGAAGGCCGCGGCCTCCTCTTCGGCGGTGCCGCCGATCTCGCCGATGAGCACCACCCCCTCGGTGTCCGGATCGGCCTCAAAGAGGCGCAGCATGTCGATGAAGTCGGTGCCGATGATGGGGTCGCCGCCGATGCCCACACAGGTGCTCTGGCCGATGCCCAGCAGGGTCATCTGATAGACCGCCTCATAGGTGAGGGTGCCGCTGCGGGAGACCAGCCCCATGGGGCCGGGCAGGTGGATATGGCCGGGCATGATGCCCACCTTGGCCTGCCCCGGGGAGATGATGCCCGGGCAGTTGGGGCCGATGAGGCGGGCGCCGGTGTCCTTCAGGGCCGCCATCACCTTCACCATGTCCAGGGTGGGGATGCCTTCGGTGATGCAGACGATGACCTTGATCCCCGCGGCCGCGGCCTCCAGGATGGCGTCCGCGGCAAAGGCCGGGGGCACGAAGATGAGGGAGGTGTTGGCCCCGGTGGCCCGCACCGCCTGGGCCACGGTGTTGAAGACCGGGATGTCGTCCAGCTTCTGGCCGCCTTTGCCCGGGGTGACGCCGGCCACCAACTGGGTGCCGTAATCCCGGCAGGCCCGGGCGTGAAACGAGCCCTCCTTGCCGGTGATGCCCTGCACCACCACGCGGGTATCCTTGTTGACCAAGACGCTCATGAGGTTCCTTTCCCACGCACAGAATGTCTTGCCGTGCCGCCGGGGCCTATTTTTCGGCCAGATAAGCCTGGATGGATAGAAACGGCGCGATGCGGCTCATCTTGTCCACGATCCGGGCCCGCTGGGACTCATCCCGGGTGGCATGATAAAGGGCCCGCAGTTTCTGCAGTTTCGCCCGCCGCTCCTGTTTCCGGCGGATGGCGTTCCGCCGCTTTTTGTCATAGACCTTGCCCATCAGCTTGTGTCCCTCCGTGCAATGATCAGGCTGAACCCTCAGCTCCGGGATGCAAACAGACTGGGGGTGGCCAGCGCCACACTCAGCTCCGCCAGCCGTTTTTCCGCCAGCCGCACATAGGCCGGGTCGATCTCATAACCCACGAAGCGGCGGCCGCTCTTCACCGCCGCCAGGGCGGTGCTGCCGCTCCCCATGAAGGGGTCCAGCACCACTTCGCCCGTGTAAGTATAAAGCTGGATGAGGCGATAGGGAAGCTCCACCGGGAAGGGGGCCGGATGCCCCACCTTGCGGGCCGAGGCCGCCGGAAAGCTCCAGACGCTTTTGGTGTACTCCAGAAACTCCTCCCGGGAGATGGTGGCCTCCCGGTCCCGGGGTCTGGGCCGGGCAAACATGCCCTTGGAGAACACCAGGATGTATTCGTGCACGTCCCGAAGTGTGGGGTTGGCCGGGGAACGCCAGCTTCCCCAGGCAGTGGAGGCCGCGGCGGAGGGGCCCTTGTCCCAGATGATCTCCCCCCGCATGAGAAAACCCAGATCCAGCATCTCCCGGATAATGAAGGCATGGAGCGGGATATACGGCTTGCGCCCCAGATTGGCCACATTGATGCAGGCCCGCCCACCGGGGACCAGCACCCGGTACACCTCGGCCCATACCCGCCGCAGGAAAGCCAGGTACTCCTCCAGACTCAGGTCCTCGTCGTATTCCTTCCCCACATTGTACGGCGGGGAAGTGACCATCAGGTGCACGGAGCACTCCGGCACCTCCGCCATCACCTCCGCAGTGCCCGTCACAATCCGGTCCAGCAGCTGCGGCGGCACCGGATTCTCCCGGTACTCTAGAGAGCCACCCCCGTCCCGGCCTGCATACAGACGGCTGCCATAAAATGACCGGGCATCATGACTCACCCGGCCCGCCGTCCCGAAAGCACTGGTCCTGGTCTTCCGGCGCTTGAGTTTCATGAACTCCTTCCCCACCCCCGATCGGGGGAGGGGAGCCTGAGGGGAGGGAGCCGGACTCCGCCCCCCTCACGCCCCTACCGTCGGCCCCGGGCCCAGGGGGGCATGCCCTTGTCGTCCCAGAGGTTCAGGGTCGCCTCGCCCTTTTTGATGTAGTTGGGGATGATGACCGGCTGGCCGCCCATGGTGATGCGGGAGCCTTTGACCTCCACCCGGTCGCCGGTGGCCAAAGGAAAGTTCTGGGCCCGGAAATAATCCTCCGGCCCCAGGTAGACGGCCACCGTCTCCTTTTCCGTCTTCAGGTCCAGGGTGAGGCGGTTGGCCACCCCGGTCATGGGGGAGGTGGCGGTGTGCAGGGCGGTGACCTCGCCTTTCAGCACCTCCACGTTTTTGGGGTCATAGAGGCCCCCCATGCCCATGCCTTGGCTGCCCTGGCCCTGGGCGAGGGCGAGGCCGGCCGCGGCCAGGAGCAGCAGGAAGAGGCCGGCGGGGAAGAAAATTTTTTTCATGCGGTTCTCCTTTCAGGATCTTCCGGGCGGACCCGGAGTTCACGGCGCATCCGGCCGGCGGCTCCAGAGGGGGTTGCCCTGTGCGTCCCGCAGATGCAGGGTGCGGTCGCCCTTTTTCACCGCGGCCGCCAGGAGCAGGGGCCGGCCGTCCACCATTAGACGGGAGCCGGTCACCTCCAGGCGGTCCAGGCCGCTGATTTTGAAATCCTGGCCCTCCAGAAACCAGCTGGGGGCCAGCCAGACGGTGAGGGTCTCCTTATCGGTGGCCAACTGCACCGTCACCATTTGGGGCACGGGGCCCGGCGCCGCCGGCGTGACCGCAATGACCAGACCCCGGTGCGTCTGCACCGTCGCCGGATTGTAATCAAAGGGGCTCTTCACCCCTTCCTGAGCGCCGGCAAAGGTGGCCCAGGTCAGCAGGAAGAGCAGCGCTTTCGGCCATACCCGCCTTACCATACCTGAATCTCCCCCTGGAGAGGTGCGGCCTGAAGCCGACGGTGACAGCAGGCCGGGGAGGAGGAAACCCCGCCCGGTGGTGATCACCAGCCAGGCCACCGGCGCCGCCGCAACCCCATGAAGCCCGGGACCGCATCAACCCGCGGCCGGGCCCAAGGGGTGACGGGATGGCCACGGGGTGGTGCGGGCCCCCGCTTTTGCTCCCGGCCCGTCTCACTGCACCAGGGCGGCCACCTTGCGGGCCGCGTCCTGCATGTCCGTGGCCACCGTGAAGGTGAGGCCGCTCTCCTGAAGCAGCCGGCGGCCCTCCTCCACATTGGTGCCCTCCAGGCGGATGATGATGGGCACCTGGACGTCCACCTCCCGCACCGCCTGGATGACGCCTTCCGCCAGCCGGTCGCAGCGCAGGATGCCGCCGAAGATGTTGATGAGCACGCCCTTCACCCGGGGGTCGGAAAGGATGATGCGGAAGCCGTTGGCCACCATCTCCGCGGAGGCGCCGCCCCCCACGTCCAGAAAGTTGGCGGGCTCGGCCCCCGCCGCCTTGATGAGGTCCATGGTGGCCATGGCCAGGCCGGCGCCGTTCACCATGGCCCCCACATTCCCCGACAGGCGGATATAATTCAGATGGTGCTTGCGGGCCTCAAACTCCAGGGGGTCCATCTCCGCCGGATCCTCCAGGGCCGCCAGGTCATGGTGCCGGAAAAGGGCGTTGTCGTCCAGGTTGATCTTGGCGTCCAGGGCCAGCATGGCCCCGTCCTTGGTGATCACCAAAGGATTGATCTCCGCCAGGGAGCAGTCCAGGCTGACAAACATTTTATACAGATTGGTGATGAAGCCGGTGGCCGCCTTCAGGGCCTCGGGCGCCAGGCCCACCCCGAAGGCCAGGTTGCGCACCTGGTAGGGCATGAGCCCCACCGCCGGATCCACCGCCTCCTTGATGATGGCCCCGGGGTCTTTGGCCGCCAACTCCTCGATCTCCATGCCGCCTGCGGCGCTCATCATGATCACCGGCTTCATGAGGCTGCGGTCCACCACGATGCCCAGATACAGCTCCTGGGCGATCTCCTGGGCCTGCTCCACCAGGACCTTCTGCACCAGGCGGCCTTCGGGCCCGGTCTGGGGGGTCACCAGGGTCATGCCCAGGATCTGCCCCGCCACCTCCTCCACCTCCTCCGGGGTGGCCGCAGTGCGGATGCCGCCGCCCTTGCCCCGGCCGCCGGCATGGATCTGGGCCTTCACCACAAAGGGCCCGGACTCCAGGCTTTCGGCCACCTGGCGGGCCTCCTCCGGCGTCTCCGCCACCCCCCCTGCGGGGACCGGCACATTGAATTTCGCCAACAGTTCTTTGCCCTGATACTCGTGAATCTTCATACACGTCCCTTTCCAGGATGATTTCCAGGGAGGATGGGGACCTCCCGAGGCCGTCCCCTCCTCCTCGGCTGCCGGGAGGCTCCCCTGGGGCTCCCCCTTCCGGGCGCGCCTTGGGCCTAAAAATACCCCATGGCCCGGAGGCGTTTCATGATCTCTTCCTTGTTCTGGTCCCGGCCGGCCCGTTCGCCGCCGTCGGGCGTGCCCACCTGGGTGCAGGGGGCGCAGCCCAGGCTGCGGTAGCCCTTGTGGTAGAGGCTGCAATAGGGCACCTGGCGGCTGCGGATGTAGGACCAGATGTCCAGTTCGGTGAAGTGCAGGATGGGCTGCACCCGGGTGTGGGGCGGGGTGTCGTAGGGCTCGAAGTAGTCCACTCGGGCCCGCTCCGGCTGCTCATCCCAGCGCAGGCCGGTGATGAGGGCCTGCCAGCCGTATTTCCGCAGGGACTCGGCGATGACCCGGGCCTTGAGCTGGAAGCAGCACTCCACCTTGTCCTCGGCAATCCGGATGGTTTTGATGGCCTCCTCGTTTTTCTCGATGCGCAGGTCCAGCTGCCACTCCCGGGCCAGGCGGTCCCGGAATTCGTAGATTTCCGGAAATTTCACCGAGGTGTCGATGTTGAGGACCGGGATGGGCACCTCACCGCCGCACAGGTCCCGCACCAGGTGGAGGGTGGTGGTGGAGTCCTTGCCGCCGGTCCAGGCCAGGGCGATGGCGCCGGGGAAGCGCTCCAGGGCTTCCTGGAGCACCGCTTTGCTTTTGGCGATCTTCTCTTCCAGGGTCTTCAGGGTCATGTCTGCACCTCAAGGGGTCTGCGCCGCCAGGGGGAAGGGTCCCAGGCGGGCGGTGATCTCCTGCTCCAGGGCCAGAAGCCGGGTCTGCCAGTCCGGGTGGTGGGCCAGGTCGGTGGTTTCACCGGGGTCCCGCTTCAGGTCATAGAGCTCCCGGCGGCCGTCGGCCCACTGGATGAGCTTCACCAGCTCCCGGTCAATGGCAGCCCGGCAGGGCTGCATGTGGGGCAGGATGGGGTTGCCCCGCTTTTCGTGATACTTCACCGTGGCGGCCACGTCCAGGTTTTCCACCAGGGCCAGCTCCCGGGGCGGGCCCAGAAGGGAGACGGAGCTCTCCGGCACCGGCAGGGGCGCACCCACGGTCTCCAGCACGGTGGCGAAGACGTCGTGGAGCTGGGTGAGGCGGGGGGAGGTGCCCGTGAGGCTGACGGCGGCCGGAAACTTCACCAGGAGGGGGATGTGAATGATCTCGTTATAGACACAGAACACATGTCCTGTGCAGACGTGCTCCCCGAAGCCCTCGCCGTGGTCCGCGGTGACGATGAACAAAGTCTCCTCCGCCAGGCCCTGCTCCTTCAGAAAGTGGTAGAAATCGTAAATGAGATGATCGAGAAAAGCAATCTCCTGCTCGTAGAGCAATTCGTTTTCCGGGGCCTCCCCGGCATGCCGGGCGAGGAGGTGGCGGAATCCTGGCGGCGGGTTGTAGTTGGTGTGGGCCTGCATGAAATTAAAAAAAAGAAAAATTCTTTGATCCCTGTGCCGATGGAATACTTTTTTGGCGATATGAACGGAGCGCCGGCTGGCATAATAGCATTTATTGATAACATCTCCCCGGAATTTCCGGTAAATCCGGTCAGTCAGATGAAGAAAAGGATATGAATAATAATTTTTATTCCAGGATTTGTGAAAAATCAGAAAAATCTCCTGGAGAGTGCCGGAAATATTTTCTTTTTCCTGTTTGATCTCCTGTCTCATCCTCCAATAGCGGTTTTCATTGAACAGAGTGTCCATTTCATGGAATTCCACAAAACCATGGTCGAAATGGGCGGCCCGGCTGATGAGGTAATTGCTGGAGATCCCCACGGTATGATACCCCAGGCTCCGGAGGATCTCCGGCAGGGGATAGTAATTGCCCGGATAGAGGAGGTTCCCGGTGGTGCAGCCGTGCCAGCTGGGGTAGAGGCCGGAGAACAGGGAGACGTGTGACGGCAGGGTCCAGGTGGAGGAGGCGAAGCAGTGCTCATAGACCATGGCCTCCGCCGCCAGGCGGGCAAGCCCCGGGGTGGTCTCTCGCGAGTGGCCATAGAGGGAGCAGCGCCGGGCCGCCACTGAGTCCATGATAATCAAGACGATATGGGGCAGCTTGTCCATAGTGCTGGGAATCCGCCGGCATCCCTGCAGGCCCGGGGTGCCTGACTCCGGGTGCGGCCCCGGGAGGCCCTCGGGCAGGGGTCCGGCCCGGGAAAAGGTGGTTTGGGGAAGGGGGCAGGGGTCACCGACCCCTGCCCCTCCCCCGACCCTCCCCAACCCCACAACCGAATCTGGGGGAGGGGTGGTGTGCACCAGCCTGCTGCGCCCCGGCTGTCCTGG
>Ga0197142_1003111_pt1 | contig 14109 bp, 7 predicted proteins | sample GBS60_MetaG_FD_148614 | JGI IMG/M metagenome (GOLD analysis project Ga0197142, IMG submission 148614) | Sediment microbial communities from Great Boiling Springs, Gerlach, Nevada, United States - GBS 60_MetaG | ecosystem: Environmental > Aquatic > Thermal springs > Hot (42-90C) > Sediment... | reverse complement strand
TCGCCGGTAATCTGACACCGGAGATCGCCAATCTCCGCCACCCCTGCTGCCATCAGGCGCACATCGCGGTCAGCAGCGACCTCGATGGTCGCCTGCCAGGGCAGGACGACGTCACTTCCAACGACCACTTCAGTATCGTCGATTTCGTAGGAGATTTCCGCCTGCGGTTGTGTTCCCTGGACGAAGAGCGTCAATCTGCGTGTCGTCGGCGTCGACGTTGGGGATGGCGAAGGGGTTGGGGCGTCTGGATCGGGCGTAAGCGTCACAGTCGCCGTTGATCGAGCGGGAGACGCTGTGGCGGTGAGTGTTGCGGTTGGTGAGCTTGCTGTCAGGGTCGGAACGACCGGCGTCGTGCCTGCCGTTGCCGGTACAGATGGGGAGCCTGCCACGGCGGTCGGAACGACCGGCGTCGTGCCTGCCGTTGCCGGTGCGGTTGGAACGGGCGGCGCAGCAGGCATCGTTGACGGCAGCGTGGCAGAGAGCGGGGTCAACGAAAGCGATGGAGATGACATCGGCGCGATCGTCGGCAGAACGGTGGCGGGCGATGGCGTCAGCATTGCTGCAGGCGCAACCGTTGGTGACACCATCGCAGGCGATGCTACCGGCGTCGCTGTGGGTTCAACCGTCGCTGAAACAATCTCGGGCGATGGCGGCAGTGTTGCAGAAGGAAGTACCGCTTCAGGAGACACGGTTGCCAGCATGGAGGGCGCTGGCGTCACGGGAGAAACGGTTGGCGCTGGAAACGGGGGTGCAGTCGGCGCTGTAACCGGCGCAGATTCGGTTGCGCGCCCAGCAGGAGCAGTGGTCATCGGCGGCAGCGTGGAGACTTCCACTTTCGGGGCTGGAAGAATTCCGCCGAAGCGCACAACCAGAATGATCACGCCGGTGAGAAATGCCAGTGCCGCCAGGATTAATTGCACACTCGGACGCCGTGGCGGGAGCGGGTCCATATGCTATCTTTCCAGTACTATCGGGCGTGGATTGTACCGCGCATCACGGACTGATGTCAACATGTTACGGCGAACGCATCGGGCGACCCTGTTCGCAGAGCACGAACGATCCGCGCCTTCCAACGCGATAGTCGTAGTCGCGGTCGCCAATGCGCAACAGCACCCGGTATCCCTCGATCTGCACCTGTGGGTAGGCAACCCCTGGTTGCGGGCAACCGAGCGATCCGTCGTTCCAGATCACCGCCTCAGCGCCGACCAGACTGATCGCTGCTGGATCGCTGCTGCTCCGCAGCGCCAGGTCATCGATCAGGCGCGTCAGCAGATCGTTGGGCAACACCGCCTGTTCGCCAACCATCGCTGGCGGTGGTTGCAGTGCCGGACTGGGCAACGCCAGCGTGGTAACGTTCGGTGGCGGCGGAACCGGCGTGGCTGCAATGGTCGCCTGTGGCGCGGCAGGCGTCGGTTGTGGCGATGCAGCGGTCGTTGGGCTGGCGGCAGAAGGCGGTTCGATCACCGGCGTCGTCTGAGGTTCGGCTTGTGGCGTTCCCGCTTCATCCGTGGGCAACGTAGCGGCAGGCGTCGCCGAAGGTTCAACAACCAGAGGCGTCGCCGGTTCACCCGTGGGCAGCGGTGTGGCGGAAGGCAGCGCCGCAGTCTCACCGGTCGCCGGTGCAGGCGCGCCGTTCCCTGTTGCGGCGGGCGTCCCGCATGCAGCGAGAACAAGGATCAGAGCACTCATCAACAACAGTGCACGCATCAGTCACTCCATAGAGCATCGGAAAGGGGTGGCATCTCTACTCATTCCAACGACAACGCCCCGCTGTTTGTTCCACGTGCGCCCCTTCTCCCCTTGTGGGTTCAAGAGCGGACAGAAAATAGGTGCGATCCAAGCCTCAGACAGCATCACAATGCGGTAGACTTGCTTCAGATTCGCCCCTCTCCCGCAGTGCGGGAAAGGGGTCGGGGGTGAGGGCGGATTGCCCATTGCAACGCCAGAAAACGCATCTTTGCTCAAACGTTCTGTCCGCCCTTAAGGGAGAAAGGGGCAGGGGGGATGAGGGGCAAACGCGCACGGGAATGCGAAAAACTATGCATCCCCGTACCCCTCCATGATCTACGGCGGCAGAACCCCCACACACAACGGCGAGCCAGAGGAGATCGTCCCGATCCCTGCCACCTCCACATCCCAGCGGATATTGCACCGGGCATCGCTGCCAGTTGGCGGTTGAGAGGTGAAGACACCGCTGATCAACAGTTGCATGCTTTGTCCTGAAGCCAGCGTGACAGCGCCAGTCCATGTTGCGTCTGTATTAAATCCTCCAACTGCACAACTCCCGCCCTGCAGACTGCTGCATGAACTGATAGTGAAGGCTGTTGGACCGCCATATTCAAACGTATCATAAATCCGCGTCACAGTGACAGGCGTTGTCCCAGTATTGCTTACCTCAATCGTCCACGTGATCGTCTGTCCGACCTGAACGGGATTGGGATCGGCGCTCTTTGTCACCGACACATTGGGCACAGGCGTCGGGGTCGGCGTCTCCGTCGGCGTCGGGGTCAGCGTTTCTGTCGGCGTCTCCGTCGGCGTCGGGGTCAGCGTTTCTGTCGGCGTCGGGGACGGCGTGAACGTCGGCGTCGGGGTCGGAATCGGCGTGAACGTCGGCGTCGGAATCGGCGTGAACGTCGGCGTCGGAATCGGCGTGAACGTCGGCGTCGGCGTCGGAATCGGCGTGAACGTTGGGGTGGGCGGTACCGGGGTAGGCGGTACCGGGGTAGGCGGTACGGGAGTGAATGTCGCTGTTGGAACCGGCGTGGGCGTCTCTGTCGGGACCGGTGTCGGCGTACCGGTCGGGACCGGTGTCGGCGTAGCGGTCGGCGCCGGTGTCGGCGTGCGTGTCGGCACGGGTGAGAACGTGACGGTTGGTAACGCCGGCAGCGCCGTATCGGTCGGTTGAGGAATGCCGGTTGCAGTTGGCGGTTGATCTGGACGCGCAGTGTTCGTCGGTTGTGATACCGGCGATGCCGTGTTGGTGGCGGTTGGTTGAGCGAGCGGCGGTTGGGTTGGCGTATTCGTGACCGGTTCAATGGTTGCGATGACCGGAGTATTTGTCGGCAGGCTGCCAACCGGTCGCGGGGTCACGGTCGGCGGCTCGACGATCAGCACATCGCCGGGCGTTGGTGTCGGCGCATCAGGCGCTGGCGGCACCACCGGCACCTGGATCGTCGGCACACTCCCGACGACCGGCAGGGTCGGGGTGCCGCGGAGCGCCACGCTGGTCGCTGTGGCGCGTTCGGCAGCTTCGGCGGCTGCGAGTTCCGGCGGGATTGCGGCGAGGCCCGGCGGCACGAGCCAGGGACTGTAGTCGGCGCGGTCTTTCGAGAGCAGATTCAGCGCAGTTGCCAGATCACGCGGGATCAGGGCGCGCGTTACAATCTCCGCAACGCAGCAGATCGAAAGGAGCGCCAGCAGCAAGGCTGAAGCGATGATCCAGCGCAGCGGCTCAGGCTGTCGCGCCCGTTCCGCCCGGGCTGGTGATGGCGTTTGTGTACTCATGGGCGATAGGGAGTGCTATGCTGAATGTGCTGCCGCGCCCAACTTCGCTGTGCGCCCACACCTTTCCGCCGTGACGTTCGACCAGTTGCCGGGTGATGACCAGTCCCAGACCGCTGCCGCGTTCGGGAGAATTGTTCCCTTCGACACGGAAGAAGCGCGTGAACAATCGGTTCATCGCATCGGCAGGAATGCCCGGTCCTGTATCGGAAACATCGATCTGCACCATGCCATTGTCGCGTTGATGCGCCGTGATTGTCACTTCGCCCTGCTGAGTATAGCGCCGTGCGTTATCAATCACCTGTCCCAGGATAATCAACAGCTGCTCACGGTCGGCGCGCACCGGCGGCAGATCGTCGGGCGTTGTCACGGTCAACGCCAGCCCCTTCTTCTCGAACGACTTCCGCATCGGCGCGACCGCTTCTTCGATCATCCGACGCACATCCTGGGCTGCGAAATCGGTCTGCAACGTGTTGGCTTCGATGCTGGCGACCATGATGACATTCCTGACGATATTGTTCATCAACTCAACGCGGTTGCGCACCGCTTCGAGCAGATCGCGCTGCTCGCCGCTCAACTCGCCAACCATGCCGCGCAGCAGCAGATCGGTGTAGCCATAGATCACCGTCAGCGGCGAACGTAATTCGTGGGAAATCGTGGCAATAAAATCGGTTTTCGCCTGATCGACGGCGACCTCCGCCGAAATATCGTGCAGCACCACCACTTCGCCGATCTGCGTCCCCTCGTCGGTCGTCACGGGTGCGTGGCTCAACCGCAGGACGCGATCACCCAGGCGGTACAGATCGCGCTGGGTAGCGCCATTCTCGCTGAACATCTCGTGGCGGACTTCAACGCGCGTCAGCGGTATATCGCTGAACGAACGCTGCACCAGGCGCCAGTCGCTCATGCCCAGCATCTGCTCGGCAGCGCGGTTGACAATCAGAATCCGACGCTGGCGATCCAGCACCACAACGCCATCGGCAATCGACTCGAGAATGGCGCGTCGCCGTAACGCTTCGCGCTGAACCCGGTCAAACAGCACGGCGTTGTACAGCACACTGGTGGTCATGTTGGTAATCGCAACCACCGATGGCAGCACACTGCCGGTAAATGCGGCGGGTTCACGATGCGCGATGATCAGCACGCCAGCCGGTTCATCCTGAACGACCAGCGGGGAGAGCAGCAGACTCTGATATCCGGCGACCTGCGTGAGACCGAACGCAGTCAGGCGCGGCTCATCCTGCGATGACAGCAGCACCGTCTGTTGCGTTTCACTGATCTCGCGCACCAGCGGATCGCTCACCGGCACCCGAACGTGGCGCAGACTGCGCACGATGGCGGGCAGCCCTTCATCGACATGGTAGCGCAACGCGCCTTCCTCGGCGATCAACGCCAGCACGTCCGCATCGGGCAACAGGGAACGCACGGCGCGTTCCGCCACCTTCAATACCGGCGTCACCTCGATAGCCTGATTGAGGTCGCGACTCGTGCGGTACAACCGCGCCAGATGCTCGGTCATCTGATTGAACGCCAGCGCCAGACGACCGAATTCATCCGGCGACATGACTGTGGTGCGCGCTTCGAGATCGCCGCCCGTCACTGCTTCGGCAGTCGCCACCAGATCCGCCAGCGGGCGGGTGATCCGCCGCGCAATCTGATACCCCAGAATTACCGACCCGGTTGCCAGCACGATGGCAATCGCCGTCACGATATTGCGACTGAGCGACAACTGCTGCACCTGAAAATCGCGCGAGAGACCGACCGAGAAGTAACCGACCTGAACATTCGCTATCACCAGCGGACTGTACGCCAGTTGATACCCGCGCTGGCGCAGTTCGACAGTGAAGATCGACTGCGCCTGCCCGTTGAGCAATGCCTGCAGCACCTGCGGCGGCATATCGAGGGTGCTCAACTCTGCGCGCGGCAACAGGGTGGTGCTGATCGCCCGCCCCGACAGGTCGTAGAAGGTGGTCACTGCTGCCTGACTGCTTCGTTCGAGTGAAGCGAGCAAACGATCACACTTGACCGCAATCAGAACCCCGCCGACGACGTCATTTCCCCGGCGCACCGGCGCAACGGTGTAGAAATAGGGTTGCACATCAGGCGCAAAGTAGATCAGGTTCGCAAATTTATCGTTTCCGTCAATCGTTGTTCCTGAGACAATCGCGCGCACAAAATCCAGCCCCGACAGATCGGTCGTCGTGATCCGGGCAGGCAGGGCGTCAGGGTCTTCTGAAACGCGCAACCAGTCGACGAGAGTCTTGCCGTTGCGATCAAAGGCGATCATGCGGTCAAAATCGAGGTTAACGCTCCCAACGCCAAAACGATAGTACGGTTCGAGTGCGCGCATAACCTGCTCATCGTCACCGCTGGCAAACGCATCGGCGACTGCCGGAATATCCTGGTTGGCCGGCGCGAACACCACCTGCCGCAAGAACTCCAGATTGTTGCGCTCGCGGCGCACCAGGGCATCGGTGGTGTTACGCGCCACCTGCGCAAGCTGGTTCTGCAACCGCTCTTCCCACGAGGCCGCCACCAGACCAACGGCAATCGCCGCCCCCGCCATCATCACCACCAGGGTCAGCGCCAGGTAGGGGAGGATGATTTTGTATCGGATGTGTGAGCGGAAGACCGATACAAGCCCGCGCATGCCCGACCTGCTTTCCGATCTGGTGCAATGGTTTACAAAAGCTCGACTTGACAATGCATTATAGCCTTTGAACAGCTATATATCAAGCGATACATCGCTGACCAGGTTAAGAAGACTGTAAAATATTCGATGAACAGTTTGTCACTCTATCCATTGATGGGCAGTGCAAATGCGAACACGCTCCCGGCGCCTTCTTCGCTCTCAACCCAGATGCGCCCGCCGTGCGCTTCCACTGCCAGGCGGCAGAAGGTCAACCCCAGCCCGGTCCCGCGCACCTTTCGCCCGCGCACCTGACCGAACTTTTCGAAGATGCGCTGAAAATAGGCAGGTGGAATGCCCGGACCGCGGTCCTGCACCCATACGACCAGATAGTCTCGTGAATCGTTGAACGTCACATGCACCGGTACATCATCCGGCGGTGCATGTGTTCCTCCTGCCAGGAACGCGCCGATAGTCACCACGCCCTGCGCCGGAGAGAACTTGATCGCATTATCGAGCAGGTTCTGCAACACGCGCACGATCTTTTCGCCATCGATCTCGACCGGCGGGAGATAGGGCGCCAGGCGTTGTTCAATCGTCACGCCGCGACTGCTGGCCAGATGCTGCAGGCGCTCGATTGCCTGATCGATGACGCTGAAGATCGGCAATGGCTTGAGGTCCAGGTCCATCCGGCCCTGTTCCATCTTTGAGATATCGAGCAGCGTATTGATCAGGTGCAGCATCGTCTGACTGCCCTGATAGGCGATCTTCAGCAACTCCTGCTGCTGTTCGGTCACCGGTCCGACGATGCCGCGCTGAAGCATCATCACGCCGTTCATGATCGATGTAAGCGGTGCGCGCAGGTCGTGCACCAGCATACTGGTGTAATCCTCGCGCAACTGTTCCAGATCGCGTTCCTGCGTAATATCGCGAAGGATCAGCAACTCGCCGCGCGGCTCATTCTGGGCATCGTAGACAGGGAGACGGATCAGGCGCACATACCGGTGCGCTCCGCTCGCAAACGCCAGATCGCTGATCTGCGCCGGTACCGCAACCTCCTGGCTCCACGATGGGGTCGTGATGTCGTGGGCGCGCGCATACAATTCCGCCACGACATCGTCGATCCGCCGGCCGATCAACGACTCTTCTGGACATCCGCAAATCTCAACCGCCAGCGGATTGGCGATCTGTATCTCGCCGCGCATATCGGCCATCAGAATGCCATCGGCAGTTGAGCGAAGCACGGATGCCATGCGATCACGCCCCGCAGTCACCTGTTGGAACAGGCGGGCATTCTCGATGGCAACCGCAATGAACGCAGCCATGCGCATCAACCGCAGCGCATCCTCTTCGTCGAAATCCCCGCCGATCTTGTTCAGCAGTTCGATGGCGCCGATGACCCGCCCCTTGGCAATCATCGGCACACACAGGATCGAGCGCGTCGAAAAACCGGTCGCCTCGCTAATCTGGCGATAGAAGCGCGGATCGCGGCTGACATCGTGCACGATCTCCCATCGACCGGTGCGCACCACATGCCCGACAACACCCTGTCCAGCCGGAACGCGAAAACCGGCAAGCTTTTCTTCGCCGCCTTCGATGGTCATCACAAACTCGAGGTCGCCGGTCGCTTCATCAACGAGCAGTAACGAACCGGCTTCGACGTGAAAATAATCGCTGAGTTGCTGGACGACCAGGCGGTACACTTCACGAGTATCGAGCGTCGATGTGACAACCGATGCAATGTCATTGAGAGTTTTGAGTTCTTGCGTGCGTCGCTCGACCGATTCGCAACTGCGGTGCGACATGATTACCAGCGCGATCTGCCCGCTCAGCGCCCTGATGAGCGCCACATCCTTGCTATCGAATGTCCGCGTGGCATGAGCGCTACAGATAGCCAGAGCGCCAAGCGTTTCGTCACGGGCGATCAGCGGCGCGACCAGCAGCACCCGAACGTCGCGCGCCAGCAATGCCTGTTCCTGGGGATGCACAATCATAGGGCGCCGCAGTCGCATTGCGTCCGCAGCGCCCGATATAGTGTCCAGCGTCAACTCGGGGGCATCGCCGGATTGAGGATATTCACAGACCCATACTGCCCGCCCCTGAACGTCCTTCAGTAGCGCAATCGCACGATCCGCGCGGCAGAGACGGGTCAACTCGATCAGTGAGAGGTGCAGCAGTTGGTCGAGAGTCGTGGCGCGCTCAACCGATTGTGCGATCCGTCCCAGACTCTCCAGAAGCGGATCATCGCTGGAGGTCCATTCGACGATATCGTACATCTGATTTGTCGGAACCTGAGCTTCCATGCGTGAACTGCTCTCAGGCAGGCAAAGCGGGATGGGTCCCGGTTTTACCGTATTTTAAACACACTGCCTCCACCGAATTATATCGTATTCGATAGCGCAATACCAGATCAGACTACGACCGGATGATGACAGATTGATGATCAGAGACGACTCCTGCCACGACCTGGCAGCGCATCGCCAGGCGGCATATAGGGCGATCCGACGGCGAGATACCCATAGCCGGCGGCAACCAGTTCCGTATAGTCAGGGATCATCCGCCGCCCATCGATCACCAGGTAGGGAGGAGATACCGTCTCCTCGATGGTGCGCGACAGACCGCGAAACTCTTCCCAGTCGGTGGAGATAAAGAGCATGTCGGTGCCAGCGAGCGCCTCGCGCACCGAGGTATGGTACGAAATGCGCTCGAACAGATGGTTCTTTTCCGGGTCGAAAAACTTGCGTGCTTCACGCAACGCCATCGGATCATAGGCGCGGATGGAGCGCACCCCCCTGCCCAGCAGCGCTTCGACCACCTTGAGCGCCGATGAGTCGCGCATGTCATTGGTGCGCTGCTTGAACGCAAGCCCCAGGAGCGCCACGGTCTTGTTGTTGAAACTGACCCCCGCCTCACGGATCGCACGGTCGATCAGGTAGGTCTTCTGGTATTCGTTGATGCCGTAGACCGACTGCAAAATATCGACCGACTGACCGGCGGTTTTCAGCTGGTAGATGAGCGACTGAATATCCTTGCCGAAACAGGATCCGCCAGCGCCGTTCGAGACATACGATCCCCACGTGCTGATGCGCGCATCAGCGGTCACGCCGCGCTTCAAATCCTCCATGATAATGTTAGGGAATGTTTCGGCAAGACGCGCCCCAACCCCGTTCCAGAAGGAGATGTAGGTCAGCAGAAGCGTATTTGCGACGTACTTGATCGCTTCCGCCGTTTCCGGCGTGGTTTCGATATACCGGATGCGCACGTGGTTGACGAACTGCGAGTAGATCCGGCGAATGATGCGGAAATCCTCCTCATTGTCGGCGCCGACCACGACGCGATCCGGACGGCGCGATTTCTCGACCGCGTCGCCTTCAGGAAGAAACTCCGGGTTCGAAGCGACCCCCGCGTTGGGAACGTTATACTCGCGCAACACGCGCTCAAGTTGACGCGCCGTGCCGATCGGCACCGTGCTCTTGTTGATCACCACCACGCGACGCTGATCGCGCCGCCGCGCCAGCAGTTCCGCCAGATAGCGCGCTGCCGCGAAGTAGTAACTCAGGTCCGACGAGCCGTCCGGTTTGGGTGGCGTGGGCAGGCATAAGAAGAGCGCATCGGCGCCCTCGATGACCGACTCGACATCATCGACGAAGAACAGATACCGCCCATGATTTTCGAGAATAATGCTCGTCAGTCCTGGTTCGTGCACGTAGTGCTCGATCGCCTCTGGGCGGCATGACCGATATGCCTCGATACGCTGGTGATCAATATCATATGCGTACACTTCGTGACCATACTCCGAGCATACCGCTGCATGAGTCAGGCCCACGAATCCGGTGCCGACAACAATGATTTTCATACGACGCAGACTCCTTGATCACTGGCTCTACCGACCACGCACCACCAGGTTGGTGAAACGAACCACTCCCTGTCCTTCATCGAATGTTTCCGTGCCGAATGCAAGATTGCCGCTACGGAAGGCGCTATCGCGTAGACTGGTGAGACGCTGTCCATTGCAGAAGAAGGTCAGCGTATCGCCAGCCATGTCGATCCGCAACCGGTTGGACGAACCGGCGGCATTGATCGCCGGAGAAGTCTTCCAGTCGCTCAGAACCGAGAATTCATCGTTCACATAGCGCGCAACGCGGTAGCGTCCGCGGCCATCAATGTTGAGGATGTAGAAATTCTGATTGTCCTGATAGCGGAAGAGCAGCGCAATGGCTGCACTGCGCGGCTTATCGACCGTCGCCTCGATCTCGAACGACGCATCATCAACCACCTCGTCGATGGTCTGCCAGACGATCTGATCGGTGTCGAGCGATTCGATCACAAAGGCGCCATTCTCAAAACGGTAATCGCCGCTCTCCGTTTGTCCAGCAGTAAACTGACTGGTCGCTTCGCTGGCGAGCGAATCGCGCAGCAGCACGTTGGGGAAATCGGTCGATGCCGATGGTTCGCCAATGCTGACCGCGGTGACAGCAACGGCTGTGCCCAATGATTGAGCCGCCTGCTGACCGATCCAGTACAGGCTGCCGAGGATGAGGACGCACGCCAGCACCAGGACGCCAAGAATGATACCGATGATCAGCAGCCAGTTCGGTCCCTTCTTTGCAGTTGTCGTGGCAGCAGGAGCGCCCGATGCGCCCCCAACCGCCGATGGCGGGACTGGGGGAAGCCTCCCCGCTCCACCGCCCGCAGGGGGCGGCGGTGATGGCGGCACACCGAACCCGCCGCCTGCTGAAGGGGTGGTCGGTGGGGCTGCCGGAGGCAAGCCGAATCCGCCCCCGCCAGGCGACGGCGGTGATGGCGGCAGACCGAACCCGCCGCCTGCTGAAGGGGTGGTCGGCGGGGCGGCGGGAGGCAAGCCGAATCCGCCCCCGGCAGGCGGCGGCGATTGCCTGTGGGCTGGATCTTCAAGGATCGTCTGCAATCCTGCACTGCTCGATGGTGCACCTGACGAAGTCGGTTGCGGCGGCGTGACCATGGTTTTGCCCGCGTCGCCTTCCGGCGGCAGCAGCACCGTGCGCCCGACGTCGCCCGGCGGTTGCGGCGGCGCGACCATGGTTTTACCAGCGTCGCCTTCCGGCGGCAGCAGCACCGTGCGCCCGACGTCGCCCGGCGGTTGCGGCGGCGTGACCATGGTTTTGCCAGCGTCGCCTTCCGGCGGCAGCAGCACCGTGCGCCCGACGTCGCCCGGCGGTTGCGGCGGTGTGACCATGGTTTTGCCAGCATCGCCTGTTGGTTCCGTCAAACGCGCACCGCACTGCGGGCAGAAGCGTTTTCCTTCCTCAAGTTCAGCCTGACACTGCGGGCAGCGAATCATCACCTATCTCCTTGTTCACAGGTCCTGCTTTCAATAGAACGTAGCGGGAACGTACAAGTTACGTTGCTGCATCAGGACTTTTGTCCTGATGCGGACCCCCTATCGGAAGTGCGACATAAAAGGTGCTGCCGCGTCCTTCGATGCTTTCCGCCCAGATTGTGCCGCCATGACGCACGGTCATTTCGTAACTGAGATACAACCCCAGCCCAAGACCTTCGCCGCTGCGATGACGACCACGCGCATACCGCTGAAACAGGCGTTGCATCGTCTCTTCCGACATGCCAATGCCATGATCGCGCACCGTGATCAACGCCAGCGGTCTGGGATGACGTTGCATCTCACCGACCAGGGCGCGCAACGTTGCTGGCGGTTGATGGGCATACCTTGCCGCCAGCACGTCTGATCGAATAACGACTTCCGCAATTTCGACGGGAGAGCCGGGCCCGCTGTATCGCACCGCATTGACCAGCAGATTCGTCAGCACCTGACGGATACGCAGCGGATCACAGATGACCAGCAGATCGGGAGCGTCGCAGGTCAGGGTCACGTCGCGTTCGCCGATGACCGGGCGCAACTGCTCGATCACCTGGTGCGTCAATGCCACCAGGTTGACCTGCTGAAGTTGCAGACTGAAGAGACCCGCATCCAGGCGCGACATATCGAGCAGGTTATCAACCAGGCGCAGCATATGGCTGACCTGTTGCGAAAGGATGGTCAGGCCGCGCAACTCGGTCGTATCTTCCTTATCACGCCGCTGCTCGCGTCGGATGAGCAGATCGGCGTAACTGCGCACCGCAGCCAGCGGACTGCGCAGTTCGTGAGCTGCGACTGCCAGGAAGTCGTCTTTTGCGCGCTCCAGTTTCTGGTGCTCGGTAATATCCCGAAAGATGACAACCGCGCCTTCGATGGTGTTCATATCGCCATACACGGGGGCGCCGCTGAAACTCATCACCGTATCTTCGCCACTGGCGCCGCGCAGCAACACCCGGTAATCGTGAAATACCTCTCCGGCAAGCGCACGCGCCAGCGGCAGACGTTCAACCGGCAGCATGCGTCCCTCCAGATCGCGGATGGCATAGAAATCCACCATCGAACTGATCGGTTGCTGGTAGGGGAATGACGTGAACGAGTCGGACGAGAGCAGTTCCATTGCAGTACGATTGGCGAGCACCAGGCGACCGAGGCGATCACACAACACCACCCCTTCGACAATGCTGTTGATCACCGCAGTCAGTTTCCGGCGCTCGATGTGGCTTTCCTGATACAGACGCACGTTGGCGATGGCGAACCCGATCAGGTTGCTCATCATCATCACTGTCTGCACATCGATGCGTTCTGGCAGGGAGGCGTCGCCATAGATCCCGATCACTCCCACCACCGTGCCGCCTGCCAGCAGCGGCACATAGGCGCATCCCGCAAGACCGGCTTCCAGCAACAGTTCTTCGCCGGTCCCAACGATGAGCGGACGACGGATCGGTTGACCGTAGCGCACCGCCTCTTCGCACGCTGCGCCGGCGACCTGGATTTCACGGTTCTGTTCGACGAACTGCGGCGGAACGTGACGCCAGGCGCCGGGTTGCAACACGCCACGACCGGGATCGAGGAGGAACAGTACGCCAACCGACGCTTCCACAACGCCAAGCACGACATCAAGCACATTGCGCATGAGTTCGTCAAGATCCGCCGCCGTGCTGATCACCGTGCCAATCGCGCCGAACGCTTCCAGTCGTCGCTGGTGCGCCTGCATTTGGGCGTGGAGTTGCGCATTCTTAATTGCGCCGGCTGCCAGGTTGCTGAACGTTTGCAGCACTTGCAGATCGGTGCGGCGCAGTTGTGGACGGTTGCCGAGATTCATCAATTCCAGCACGCCAATCACTTCCGCACCGATGCGCAGCGGCAGAATCACAGCCGTCAACTCGCGCGGCAGACGTTCGAGGAAGGCGCATATGTCCGGTTCACTGCGCGGGCTGACTCGTCGCGCCAGATCACGGTATGATGAGCGCGTTTCGATGAGGAGCGGCTCGCCGCGCCGCAACGCTTCACCTGCCAGCCCTTCGCCCGGACGCAATCGCAGACGGCAGATCGCTTCGGTGGCAGGACCGAGATCAAGCCCGTAGTACGACTCCAGCCGCAGCGCCATCTGCTGTCGGTCGTAGATCCAGAGCAACCCGGCCTGGACAGCGGGCACCACTTCGACAACGCGCCGCACCAATCCCGCAAACAGTTCGGTCGGGTCGAGAACGGAAACCAGGTAGGTCGAAACATCGAGCAGGTTGCTCAGAACCTCGCTCCGCTGTTCCGCTTCGTTGACTGGTTGATCGTAGATTTCACCCACAAGCGACGGCTGCGTAACGGTCATCTCACGCCTCCAACGCAGCATGTTTCAAACACTGGATTATAGCATGAGAGCCGTCGTATGGTTGCGTGCGAAGCGCCAGGCGCAAGAGCGAATTGAGCGCGTGCGCGTGCTTGCTTATGGTCTTTGAAGAAATAATCCGGTATAGCCCGCGCAGGCGGGCTTTGCCTTGCCTAGCCGAGGGCTTATGGTCTTTGAAGAAATAATCCGGTATAGCCCGCGCAGGCGGGCTTCGCCTTGGCTAGCCGAGGGCTTCAGCCCCACGGCTAGCGCGGGATAGCGGATTTATTTCTCAATCTCCAT
>Ga0197142_1003108_pt1 | contig 14116 bp, 15 predicted proteins | sample GBS60_MetaG_FD_148614 | JGI IMG/M metagenome (GOLD analysis project Ga0197142, IMG submission 148614) | Sediment microbial communities from Great Boiling Springs, Gerlach, Nevada, United States - GBS 60_MetaG | ecosystem: Environmental > Aquatic > Thermal springs > Hot (42-90C) > Sediment... | reverse complement strand
TAGGCGGCATGAGAGGGAGCTGCACGGTTATGGTGGTCAGAAGTATCCGATACAGCGTAAGAAATTCAAGACCACTGATAAGAAGACCCTTGTCCTGAAGTGTGGTAAATGTGGCAGAATGGTAATGAGGGACGGGATAAGACTGAAGAAGCTGGAGCTGGTGAGATAGGATGTCTGAGGCTGATTGGGAGAAACTTATACCAAAACCCTCAACACGTTTTGTCCAAGTAATATGTAGTGAGTGCGGCAACAGGCAGATAGTTTTCGACTCTGCGAAGATGAAGGTCAAGTGCAATGTATGCGGCTCAATTCTAGCATATCCAACGGGAGGCCGTGCAAATTTCATCGCGAAGGTAGACAGGGTTTATGACTAGTGGGAGGGCTATTCCCCAGCTTGGAGAGCTGGTTGTGGGTAAGATCACCGAGGTGAAAAACTATGGTGCATACGTAGAGCTGGATGACTATCCGGGAGTGGAGGCCCTCATACATGTTTCGGAGATATCCCTTAAATGGGTTAGAAACATTAGGGATCACCTTAAGGAAGGGCAGAAGAACATCTTCAAGGTTATCAGGGTAAACCCAGACTCTATGCAGGTTGACATCTCCCTGAGAAGAGTCTCTAAGCGGGAGAGGGAGGAGAAGCTACTGGAGTTGAAGAAAAAGCAGAAGGTTCAGTTAATCGTAAAAAGCACCGCTGAGAAAACCGGATATAATGCTGAGACTCTTATGCCTCAGTTGCTGGATTCTGTGAAAGGAGGGGTCATTCAATTATACGATCTGTTTGAAGAGATATCCGAAGGCAAGTCTGCCAGAGTTTTCTTCCCGCATGTTGATGAGAAAGTTTTAAAAGTTCTTGAATCTGTTGTGGGAGAGGAGATTAGACGTAGGGAGGCTGTGGTTAAGGGTGAGTTATGCTTAAGATGTGATGGAAGCCGTGGTGTGGAGGTGATTAGAAAGGCTGTAATCGAGTCGGAGGGTCTGGCCGCGGCTGGGGAGAGCATCGAGATCAAGGTTAAGGGGCCTCCCATATACACCGTGTGGGTGAAGGCTGCAACTCATGAGAGGGCGGAAATGCTACTTGGCGAGGTGTATAAAAAATGTGGGGAGATAATGGCTGCGGCGGGTGGTGTGGTTGAAGTTAAAACCGCTTAGATGTTGTGTCGGTTCTCTCGATTTTAAAGAGTAGCGACCGGCGCCTTACTATAACCGTCTTCCCCTCATTTTTCTGATATTTTGCGTTAACTTCGATATCCATCGGCAGGGGCTCCTGCGTTGTCTCTACTTCCAGTGTTCTAAGCTCGGGGCTGAATTCCACATGTCTGCCTTTACCAAGTTTAACCTCCATGCCGAATATTTGGAAGCCCCCGAGGGTCTTGGGAGGCTCCTCCAGAACCATCACCCTATACCTGAAGATGCCACGGCTTCTTTCAGATCTAGTTCTATGGTCCTGCCTAGATATTGTCGCCGTCATAAACTTCATATTTAGACATGGCCACTCCTTATTATATATAACCTGCGGCCTTTGATTCGTCGCTTAACGTATGATGCCCTTCTCCCGAGCCCTTTTCAGAGCATCTTGTATGATGGAGGATGCTCTCATCAATACCTCCCTCTCCTCCTGGGTGAGGATTCCCAGTTCTAAAGCTAAGTCGGACCTCGTGAGAAGCCTGAGGTTTATCAATGCGTTTCCTATGCTGGAGCGGATAACCTCGTATTTCTGCTCCTCACCCCATTTACCGGGCCGTTGCATAAATAAAGGACCTTTTCAGCGATTATTAAGTCATCCCAATATAATACGGGCCCGGAGGGACTTGAACCCTATCGGACCACATGGTCTCTCGACCTCCGGCTCCGCAGGCCGGCGCCCCATCCATTCTAGGCTACGGGCCCGTCGCCAATCCCATCTCCCTTCTCTTATATCTATGTTAGAGGAGCCCTATGAAGATTGAGACTGCAACTATAGACACTGTGTTGAGGACTTTTATCACGGTATTGAGGGATGGGCCAGCCGTATCTTTGTATGGGTCTCCCACCAAGTCGCCGGACACGGCTATTGCATGTTCCGGTGTCTTCTTCTTCCCCAAGACCTCGAGGTATTTCTTGGTGTTGTCCCATGCTGCGCCGCTGTTGGCCATGTGGTATGCAAGGTAGAGTCCCGAGAGAACGCCTCCCATGAGGACTCCAGCAACCGCGGCCGGGCCCAATGTGACACCCAGAATTACGGGAGTAAGGGCCACTATGGCCGCTGGTGTGAGTAGTTCTCTGATGGCGCCGCCTGTGGCTATTCCTACACATAGTCCATAGTCTGGCTTCTCAGTGCCTTCCAGCAGGCCTTTCTTCTCCCTAAACTGTCGTCTCACCTCATCTACTATTTTGGAGGCTGTTGAGCTTACAGCCGCTATGAGTCTGCTACTAATGTAAAATGGTAGGAGTGCGCCGACTAGAAGTCCCACAACTACGGCCGGGTTTGAGAGGCTGTAGTCTATCGCTCCGTGAATGGCCTCTGCCTCCTTTTGGAAAGCTTGGATCATGGCTATGGCCGCTAGGGCTGCACTCGCTATGGCGAAGCCTTTCGTTGTGGCCTTGGCCGTGTTTCCCACAGCATCCAGCTTATCTGTTAGTCGCCTGTTTTCCTCACCCATGCCAGTCATCTCAACTATGCCGCCGGCATTATCACTGACCGGGCCGAAGCTGTCTATAGAGAGGACAACGCCTGATAGGCTCAGCATGGCCATTGTTGTTATCGCTGTGCAGTATATGCCCAGCGTCGTTTCTCCTGTGAGGGTGAACCCGATGTAGTAGCTGATTATTATTGCGGCTAGGATGGAGAGGGCTAGGGGGAGGGTCGACTTTAAGCCCTGTCCTATCCCCTCGAGTATGTTGGCGCTATGGCCGATGCTTGTTGACGCTGTTATCCTCTTTACAGGTGGATAGTTGTAGCTGGTGTAGTAATCTGTGATGCGTTGTATGAGTGGCACTAGTATCACACCTAGTATGATCGAGATGATAACAGCTATTCCAACCCCTCCAAACCCAACCGCTATCCATGTCACAACGATACCAAAAATAACCCCTAAAACGGCCGATATGATGAAGGAGAGGTTCAAGGGAGTCATGGGATTTTCAGGGTCGCCCCCCGTTACGACGGCGACACCCACCACAGTGGCCAGTAGGCCTGCCGCTGATACAAGCAGAGGTAGGACTGTAAGATCAGCTCGGCCCAATATGCTGCCCAATAGCATGGAAGCCAGTAATGTCACAACATATGACTCGTATATGTCAGCACCCATCCCAGCTGCGTCGCCGACGTTATCGCCTACGTTGTCGGCTATGGTGGCTGGGTTGCGTGGGTCGTCCTCGGGTATTCCCGCCTCCAGCTTGCCGACAAGGTCTGCGCCAAGGTCTGCTGCCTTGGTGTAGATCCCGCCTCCGACCCTGATGAAGAGGGCGACGAGGCTTGCTCCGAACCCGGCCCCAGCGACTAGGATCGGATTAGGCACAAGGAGGTAGAGGATGGAAATGGCTAGGAGGGCCATGGATGTTATCACCATTCCAGCAGTAGCCCCGCCCCTAAAGGCTGCCAGAAGTGTGGCTCCCATCCCCCTCCTAGTGGCTATTGCCGCTTTAGGGGCAGCCGAGACGCATGTCAGCATTGATATGACGCCTGCCAGTATTGAGAGGCCTGCTCCGAGGGCGAAGGCGACGGCCGAGAAGGGGTGGATGAATAGGGCTATGAGGGCTATGATGATTATTGCGAGGGGTAGTATGATGCTGACCTCTTTCTTGAGGAATGCCACCGCCCCCTCCCTAACAGCCTCTGAGATTTTTCTCACATCATCTCCGCCTGACGGCTGTCTCCTAAGCCAAGCTCCAAATGATAGTGCTGTTAAAAGCGCCACAGCTGAGGCGCCTATTGGAAGTAGCTCTAGCAACATATTTACCGTGTGTCCCGTGGCTTATGGCGTTTTATAAGCCTACCTCTGGGAGAGTGTAGCAACTGCATCCCTATATCCCACTGGCATCCCAGGTTCTGCGATGAAACTGCCGCCGGGACAGGTCTGGGCCAGGAATTGGGTCATTTACGCAGCTTTAGGGATCCCAGAGGCTAATCCCAGTGTATGGAAACTCAGGATCTCAGGCCTTGTTGAAAAACCATCCGAGTATACACTTGCACAGCTTGAAGATCTCGCCACTGTGAAATATGCCAAGCCGTTCCACTGTGTGACGAAATGGAGTATTGCGGATGTGGAGTGGACCGGAGTCAGGCTTAGGGATTTGCTGGAGAGATCTGGTGTGAAGAATGAGGCCCGGTGGGTTATGTTCCACTGCTTGGATGGTTATACGGCGCCTGTGCCTCTGGAGGATGCTATGCATCCCGACTCTATTGTGGCCCTGAAGATTAACGGAGAGCCCCTAAAGCCTGAGCAGGGGTATCCTGCACGGCCCTTTATACCCCATCTCTATGGTTGGAAGAGTGCAAAATGGCTCTCCGAGATAGAGCTTTTGGAGGCGTATGTGGATGGATACTGGGAGATGTATGGGTATCATGAGAGGGGTGAGGTGTGGGGTGAGGAGCGGTTTAAGGGGATGGTTGGAGCCCATTCAAAACGGACGGCCTATGGTATTCTACCCAAGACCTAGCCGTATATAGCTGCTCTTGAACCTCCCAGTTTTACCAGCGTAGAAGATAGGCTCATAGTCGAGAAGCCTCCAATAATCTTCAAAATCCTCGTGGGCGTAGGCAGCCTTAACCAGCCCGACATACAGTGTGTGATCACCTATCTCATAGGCCCTCTCCACACTACATTCAAGCCATGCAGAAGACTGTCTAATTATGGGAATAGGGACCGTTTCGCCGAGACCATACTCGAAGCCGGCCCACGCCAGCTTATCTTCAACCCCTGGTGCCTTTTCAGCAAGCCTCGCCAGCTTTTCAACATGCCTATAGTCGACGAGGCAAATGCCGAACATCCTAGAGGCTTGGATTAACTTGTGGGTGTTGCTGGTTGGCATGATAGTGACCCCGACCATGGGAGGGTTGAAGGATAATGTTGATGGTATAGCTAACAGGCCTCCCACCTTTCCATCATGGATCGCTGTCACCGCAGCCGGGATGACGGGATAGAAGAGCCTGTGAATCAGCTCAGCCCTCACTGGCCGCATGGGAAGCTCCTCCCAAGTATCCGAGACAATCATCTAAGGATTTAACCCTCATAACATACTCCGACTCCCGGAGATTTCTATTCCACGGCTGGTCATAAAGGAGGATTCTCCGCCGTAGTTTACGGAGCTGCTCCGCCAGGTGTGGGGAATCATCGATGTAAAAGTCGTATTGGAAGTTTGTCTTAGAGGACTTTAGGGGGACCCAAGTGAAGCTGTGGTAGGATACGCCATGCTCCTTGAGCCACCTCTTAACAGGCTGTATCGTCGAGGCCGGCCTCTGGGTTAATATATCAACCCGTCCCAATCTTAAGAGGCTCCTAGTATCCTCTGCCAGATCATCCTCAAGGGGGTTTATCTCATCCCACCTCAACCAGGCCCTCACTATCAGGTCGACGAACTCACGTCTACTCATACCCAGCTTCGTCCAAAACTCCCACTCTGTCACGATCTCCCTCTCAAGATATACTCCGGTCTCCTCCCCATAGATCTTAAGGATCATGCCAGTCAAGTCCGCTAGGACGCCGTCAACGTCCAAAGCGATTCTCATTTCCTCAAGGCCTCGTAAACAAGCCAAGCAGTGTATACGTTGAGGGCCTCGGTCTCCAGATATTTTCTGAGTATCTCCGCAGTTCGCTGGGGGATTTCACGTATCTTACCCATACCGAGCCGCCTGCTCCTCTCGATCTCACGTCTAACAGCCAGCTCCATCACACCAACCTCACGTTGCAGGCCAAGGGCTTTCTCAAGAGTCTCGAGAGGAAGGGACTCATCTAAAACATCCGCAAGCTTCTCCCTCAAGCTTACCAGCCTGCCAGCCCGCTCACAACCAATTATTAAACTCTCTAAAGTTCTAAGACCAGCTCTCGCCAACGCATCATATGTTGTCCGCAGATCATAGACGATGACTTGAAACCCCTCGTCAATCCTGCTCGATAACAACGAGAGAAACTCATTATTCACGGGTGCAGGCTGGCCGAACTCCTTTACTCCCACCGCCATCCCAGTCTCTTCACCGTCAAAACACGCCAACCCATAGATACCCGCCCTCAGGTCCTCCCTAAGGGACAGCTCCTCAACGGAGAATGTAATCGCCTTGAGGGATCTAGAGGGTTTACTCACGTTAAGGGTGATGCCGCCCAGCTTGACCTCGATCATCTCCCTCAGCCTGAATAATCTCGCAACACGCGCCGCATAATTCCGCACAGCCTCCCAGTCGAGCTTAAGGGCGATGAAAGAGGAGAAGGCTATCTCGTCAACCTGCTCAAGAAGCACCTCATCCAACCCATCAGGCTCATATTCCATTATCTTCCTCTCGAGCTCAGACCAGTTAATTCTCGGCAGCAGGCCAGCGCTCTCAGTTTCATGGAGGGCGCAAACCTTCCTCTCTCCCAAGATGAAGATATCATACTTTATCAGATCCAGGTAAACGTTATACAGTCTTCTGAGGAGTATTACGATGTATGCAAGGGCAAGCCTCAGCAGTTCAGGATCATCCGTAGGATCAGCCTCAACACTCACCCCGTATGTGTAATCGCCGTAGATTCCAACTGTGGGTGTTGGCACCTCAATACTCTTCCTATCGCTTGTCACTATGGTCCTATCCCCAACTGTTAAGACCTTCCTACGTCCAGCAATCATCCTCCATTCAACCCTGTTAGGGATCTTGCTGAATATGCCGAATCCTGAGGATGGCGCGTGGACGACACACTGGACTAGGCTCTGTATACGGCCTTGGAAGTAGTCCCTACGTAGGTTCGGAACTTCTCCCCATAGGTGTTTAGTTTTCTCATACTCCTCCATAACATAGGCCATCGCCTCATGATGCCGCATCACAGATTCGCTGAGGTCGTCAACGATTATCTCGGTCACAACCCTGTATTTTCCAGGAGCCGTCCTATGCCCAACCACCAACCCATCCGAGCTATAGTCTATGCAACCGGGTTGGAATTTCTCAACAAGATCGACATGGGACACGTCCTCAAGCCAGTCAAAGCCCTCAAGCCCCCTCATTCTTCTCCTCTTAATGCCGAAAGGAGGTGCGAATTCATAGAAGTTCATCTTCATCCATGCTGTCTTCCCACCCCTCGTAAGCTCCCCATCCTCCGCTAGGTTAAGTGATTCTAGAAAACGCATCTCATCAGCGTTCATCTCTTTTTTAAGGACTGGAGAGCTAAGAGAGGCTAGGTCTTCGAATAGCCTGCTGTAAAGGTTTTCCCGGTTCACTGGGACATGTTCCATGGGTAGGCCCAGCCACCGCTTAAAGGTCTCAACACCCCTGGAGAGAAGGTCTCTATCCCATTGACTGGTCGGTATTATTATGGTTTCCGTCCGCTCCATATCAGGCCTCCTCCCCTTTCTCCCCTCCCTTTGCCTGAATTCCCTGAGAGAGTTTGGAAGACCTAGATGGACTATTCTACCTACACTTCCAATATCTATGCCCTGACTGAGGGTTCTGGGTGAGAATATCAGCTTAAGCCTGCCTTCCCTGGCAGCAGCCTCTGTCTCAGCCCTCTGTGACTTTAGTAGGAGATGGTGGTGGGATGCCACGGGCCCAGCCTCCCCGATCCTCATTGTGACACGCCGCATCATCTCCTCAGCACCTGCTATGCCTCTGGTGAATACTATGGTTAGCACATCATCTTCCGCATACTGGGATAGGATCTCTGTAATGTCGTCGTCCTCTCTAATTTCAACACCAAGGGCTTGGGCTGCCTCCACAACCCTGTAGAAATTGTTTTTGAATTTCATGTAGTCGGATGCAGCCTCCAATATATCCGGCCCTGCCCCCCTCTCCCTCAGTAGCTGTATCGACTCCCTCAATTTTCTCCAAGCTTTATTCAACGACTTGCCCAGGACCAGGTATGTGTAGTTGGCTGGGTGGAAGGGCTTTCCATCTACTATCGAGGTGGGTAGTTTGTTTAACTCGGTGAGGATCCCGGCCACCTCCTCAGGATTCTGCAGTGCAGCCGTCATGATGGTAAGCTGGAGTTTTGGGTTGACTAGCTTGGTGAGCAGCCTAAGCATGCTTAGGAGAAGAGCTATGGACCTAGGCCCGTAAAAGTCAAACTCGTCAACGACTAAGAGAGCGGCCCTCATGATGAACCCTTTCAGCAGGGAGGACTTTCCCAAACAAATCCTCTTCACCTCATTAAGTAGCAAGGCCGGGTTAGTAATGATCAGGTCTGACGATTCGATCGCCCTTCTTACCCCACGTGTCCCAGATTCTTTAATCATCTCATTTTTTCTCATAGCGTCTATGACCATGGCCCTCAAGCCAAGGGCGCGACAATACTCCTCAAGACGGGCCACCTGATCATTTGCGAGGGCGAGGGTGGGATAGACTGCAAGGGCTTTCTTCCCATGTAAGGCCATGTAGAGAAACCAGCTTTCCGTCTTCCCGCTTCCAGTCCCCGACTTGAGGACAAGATTCTCACCCCGGCTGAGGGCTTGATAGGCCAGCTCCTGATGACTGTAGAGTCTAGCCTCGGAGATGGCCCTACATCTAAAGCTGTCGGAGAGACTAAGCTGTGGGAGGTAGTCGGTGAATCTCTTAGAGGAATATTCGGGTGTCTGGGCCGGTGTCTCGAAGAGATAGTAGTCATACCCCATCTCGTCCAGCAGCCGGCCTGTATTGATCATATGTTGGATGGTGGCTGGGGGTCTTTAAGGTTTAACCGCCTGCAGCAGCCTTCCTAACCCTCTCTATCACATCCTCACCGTAGCCGAGCTTCTTCAGGCCGCGAATCATCCTTGAGACATATTCTGTGGACGGCGTAATATACTTCCTCGGATTCCGTACAACATAAATGAAGGCCTCAACAGGCTTGCCCTCAATCTCAACATTCACCTTCCTCCTACTGTAAATGTGAGGTACGCCTTCATACTTGTCAAGGATTTTCAGCTGACTCTCATCCAATAGGTATGCGCCGCCGTATACCATGCCGCCCTCCGACTCCACCACATCAGCAACGCCCCCACCCCATGAGCTTGAATAATAGTCGAAGACCAGCTTAAAACCCCTGAGTACTGCCGGCTTAAGGTCATACCAATTCTTTATCCTCTTTCTCATGCCCTCCTGATCTAGGTTAGAGCCATAGGCGAAATACCATACCGGCATACAGTCACACCTAGAGTATGAAGTGCTCCTTCTCCACCTTCCTAGATTCTATGCCTAGGTCTGATACTTCAAAGGGTATTCCGCCATGTAGGTAGGCGATCCTCTCACCTCTAACAAGCGCCGCTGCAATCCTCCCCACTGCGTCAGCCTTCATAACACCGCTGCCGCTACCGCCTGTGACGACCACACAGTTCAGGAATCGGAAGACAATCGGATTTCCATCGAGGTTGTTCATGGAATAACATCCGGCCCACATGTTTTCAGGCCGTGCGTTGGCGAACTTGGGCATATACTTGGATAGCACTGGGTGGATATTATCATAGTAGAATCTAGGCTCGGCCTCCATGTCCAGTGTGAAGGGCCTTCCAAAATCATCAGTCAGACCCACCCAGAAGGCCCTCTCATCATAGCGTGGGACCGCATAGAGACCGTGCGGGAAGAATGTCATAGGCATCATTTCAAAACCTCCTCCCCTAGGCCTCATAATCTCCTCCAGACCCCCCACAGCCTTTATCACAGCCACTTGCCTTTTCTTCGGCTTCACAAAACAATCAACACCTATGGGGTCGAGGAGCTCATGGCTCCATGCACCAGTTGCTAAAACAAATTGATGGGCCCTGATCTCTTCTCCTCTAGTCTCGAGATGTGATACATGAACCTTCTGCCAGGCCCGTGGCTCATTAGGGATACCTATCGGATAGTCTGGTGAGATGCGTATGGCGGTGACTTTTTTCCTCGTAAGGAACTCAACCCCCAGAGATTGACATCTAATCTTGTAAAGTTGGACAAGCTTCTCAACATCTAGCTGTCCACATCTTGGTGCGTAGAGCCCGCATGCGATATCCTCTAAATTCATAATCCTAGCCTCCTCATCATCCGACACCGTGGCGGTTATGCTGAAATGATCCTGCAGCTCCTCTGGTGTGAGGAGCCTGGCCTTACCTGCTTTCAGAAAGAGCTCTAGGTATTCTTTGACCTTGGGGAGCCTGCTCTTTGATATGAGTATGAGATATCCAGTATCCCTCATGGATAGATTTGCCTCTCCAGACTGCTGAGCCTCCCTGTAATGGTCTACGCTCGTCTCTGAGAGAATCCTATTTACGTTGGATGTAAAAATCCCATGTCTGTAGCCGCCGACACTCCTAGAAGTGTTTCCCTGCCCCACGTCATTTTCCTTCTCGATAACGGCTACTGAAAGGCTGGGACTGGCAAGCTTTGTATAATAGGCGGTTGCGAGTCCGAGTATGCCTCCACCGACGACCGCTATATCATACTCTACCATGTAGAATGGATGAAATTGGCACGAAAAAAGGGTTAAGGCCTCACAACACTAAATAGCTGCCGCTTACGCCGTTCACCTGATACAGGCTTATGATTGAGGCGGGCGGGTATCGTGTGGATTTAGAGTGGTTGTTGGCCGAGCTTAAAGGCTCTAACTCTAGGCATATTCTTATCCAGTCTCCGCTCGGCCTGCGAAACTTGGCTGAGGCGGTCTCTAAAGCCCTTAGGGAGGCCGGGTTTACCACAGTCCTCTCCGGCTCTCGATGCTGGGGCGGATGTGACATAGCCTATAGGGAGGCTGAGGCTCTTGGTATTGACACCATAATACATATGGGACACACGCCTTTCATGAGAAAAGACCGGGTAAAAACGATCTACCTGGAATGCCGTTATGAAGATCCCAACCCATTAGAGGAATTGATCCCAGCGCTAATGGATGAACTGGCCGGAATTAAACGTGTTGGCCTGGCAGCAAGCATCCAGTGGATAAGTCACATACCTCTACTGGCCAGAAGGCTGGAGAAGGCTGGTAAAACCGTCCTCATAGCTAGACCAAGTATGTTCTCCCAGTATACGGGGCAGGTTCTAGGCTGTGATTATTCATCCATCATGACGCTAAGGGATGACGTGGAGGCTTTCATAGTGTTAGGAAGCCTATTCCATGGTCTTGGAGCTGCGTTGTTATCGGATAGAAAGACGGTCGCCCTCGACCCATTCACCCAGAGGGTCAGTGACCTTAAACTGCTACGGGAGCAGATACTCAGGCAGAGATACGGGTGGATTGTCGCCTTCAGCAAGTGCAGAAGTGTGGGAGTGGTGGGTAGTGTCAAGCCGGGGCAAGCCAGGTTCGGCCTTGCAGAAATGCTCCTGAGAGTTCTGAGATCCAGCGGTCTTAAAACCGGACTTATATCAGCCGACGAGGTTGATGCTAATCTAACGGTTGAGTATGCCTATGAAGGCTATGTAAACACAGCATGCCCACGCCTAAGCATAGAGGATCAAAGCCGCTTCAGCAAGCCCTTTTTACTCCCCATGGAAACCTTGGTCGCCCTCGGCTTAATCGAGTGGGAGTATGTGCTTGAAAAGGGTCTGCTAATGTATCCATGGGGTTGGAACCCTAAGGAGGGGGAGATCTTTTGGAAGATTATCAGAGGTGAGGGGATTTCATCAGAAAAAAGATTGCATTACCCGGAGATAAGCTGTGCGTTATAGAGGAGTTCTCCTCAGGACGTGGAACCCGGGCCCTATCAGATGGCTGGGTATACGCCAGCATTCTAGGCGTAGTATCCTATGATAGGGAGAGGAGGGAGGTTAATGTGCAGCCGCTTAAGAGTCTTGATACTGTCTCCAAGGGTGATAGGTTGATAGCTGTTGTGAGGGATGTCCAGGATAAGATAGCGGTGGCTGAGGCCATATCTAGGCCCGGTGGGAGACCTCTACGACATACCAGGACAGGTATCATTCTGACCAAGCGTGGGGAGGTGCTTGATGACGTGGTGGGGGTAGGAGACTTGGTAGTTGTCGGAGTCTCAAGCATCTTTAACGGGTTGATAACCTTCGAAATAACATGTCCTGGATGCGGATGCATTTTATCGGCCTGCAGCCAATGTGGAGGCCAGATGGAGAGGAGAGGACCACTACTCGAATGTGTAAAATGCGGTAGGAGGGAAAGGAGGAGGCTAGCGCTAAAATACGGGGACCTAGACTACTATCTCAGAAAACTGGTGAACGAATCTGAAGATCAGAATAATTGATGAAAAGCCGGACTACATCAAGCTTGAGATTTCAGGAGTAGATATTTCGATCACAGATGTGCTCTCTGAGAAAGCTAACGAGATGAATGGTGTGGAGTATTTTGGATATAGGGAGGAGCATCCATTAACCGGCGTCGTAACAGTGGTGATGAAAACCCGCTCAGGCTCGGGGCCGCCTAGGGAGTTGATCAAGCAGGTGATAAAGGAGCTGGATCTCTATTTAGAGGGGCTTCAAGGTGAAGTTGATAGCCTTTAATTTCGGCAGCTCGTAAATACTCTTATATCCGTCTTTACACGAGAGACTGGACTGCGCTGGTGATAGACAATTGGACTTCTGTCCTAAGTGCGGAAAGCTACTGAACCACACTCGACAGGGTGGTGCAGTCCTACTAATATGCAAGAAATGCGGCTATACAAAGCCGCTGGAGACAGAGCAGACAGTTGTCGCTTCGAGGGGATCCTCTAGAAGATCCGGGAGGGATGTTCTCGTCCTCGATGATTCCGACTCAAGCCCACTGCCAACTACACATGATGTAGAATGTCCCAAATGTGGGAATAATGGTGCTAAATGGTGGACTGTTCAGACAAGATCAGCTGACGAGCCTATGACACAGTTCTTCAGATGCATAAAATGCGGGCATACATGGCGGGAATACGCCTAGACGGTCAGTATCACGTATTTGTCTCCCACCTGATTTGGCTTAAGCTCCTGAAAAGTCTCCTTGGTAGATACTATTGCGCAGAGTCCCGCTATATGACCGCCCAATTCACTAACCCTCTTGTGGAGCTCCTTAAAGAGTGATGGATGGCTGACTATGCCCGCTGCAAGTAGTATGGATTTCCTAGACTTTATAGCCTCCTTTGGGAGCCAGACCCCCCTTCTCTCACCAGACTCCCTGATATAGTATTTGATGTTGATGGCGAGGTCTTCCGGCCAGAGCGGCCTCTCACTGATAAAGTAGATCTTCCTGTCAAGAGCAAGGCCTATTGAAGTGGCTAAGGCTATCCCGGGCTCATCAACGGCGAGGATGCTGCTCACCTGGGTGGCCATGAGGCTTTTCACGAAGTGAGCGGTAATCAGCTTAAGTATATGCCCCTCTGAAATTGCATTGGTGATGTCAATACCATCATAGCCATTTTTGATACGCTCCCTAACAATCTTCTCCACATCAACCAATGAAGTTAGCTTCGAGACAAGCTCCACAGTCTTCCTCCCACGGGGTAATGTCCTTCCATTCACGTATCTAGTCATGGTGGAGACAGGTATGCCTGTAAGCTTAGAGAGGGTCTTGTAATCGTAGGATTCCTTTAATGTCTTGAGCAGCTCAACCACGATGTAGCTGGTTGAAGCATCACCCCTTGAACGGACCCTCTGTGATAAAGACATCAAGGCCTAGCGTTTAGGACTTGGATAAAAATCATTCGTCATTATAGAGACAATGTCATACTTTGGAAATTCCTCCTAATCTAAAGCTACCCGTGCCCCAACTCAAGATATTTGAGATTTCTCGAAGCATGCTACAGACCAATCCTTAATTACTCCTCACTTAAAAAACAGACGTGGCCCACATCATAGTGAAGAACGGACGTATAGTCACACACTACGGTGTATTCGAAGCCAACATAGCCATCGAGGACGGTGTCATCAGCTCCATATCACGGAGCATAAGTGAGGGCGCAGAGAAGGTGATTGATGCGTCTGGTAAGCTAGCCCTACCAGGCGGGATCGACGGCCACACCCACTTCCAACTCAACTACAATGGCACGATGACCGCCGATGATTTCTATACAGGCACTGTTG
>Ga0197142_1003107_pt1 | contig 14116 bp, 10 predicted proteins | sample GBS60_MetaG_FD_148614 | JGI IMG/M metagenome (GOLD analysis project Ga0197142, IMG submission 148614) | Sediment microbial communities from Great Boiling Springs, Gerlach, Nevada, United States - GBS 60_MetaG | ecosystem: Environmental > Aquatic > Thermal springs > Hot (42-90C) > Sediment... | reverse complement strand
CAAACATTCAAAAAATAAGAAAAAATCAAGGTTTTAAATTAAAAATAGAAGCCACAAAATTCTTAAATTTTTGAAGAATACAATTTTATAAAATTTCATATGACAAAATATTGCCAACTTGACAAAATCCAGTTCCAAAAGCTACGATCCCGCACTTTTTTTAAGAAAAGTATATTGTTTTCGAATACAGAAATAATGGAGAAATTTTAAGAATGGGAATGAGAACTAAAGTATAACCTTGAAATTAAAGGCAATATTTCAAAAAATTTTCAAGTAGTTTGGAGGATTTTTTCATCGGATGTCGTTACTGCTTAACTTCGTTCAGCATTAACCTTTTATAATCTCACAGGTCTTCTATCATTGCTAACAAAAAACTAATTTGTCAAAAAGCAATGTGATATCCCGACTTTTCTTTAATCAAACATACTGCAAGTGAGTTAGTACAATTCCACTATGGTTCGATTACAACAGCTTTATTTTCTGCAAACAAAATTTTTATTAAAAAATTAAATAAGTATTTCTGTTGGATCGTTTTCGGATTTTACAACACGCCATTCGTATTCTTCTGGATCAAAGACTGTAATTTTTTCCAGCGGAACTTTCAAATATTTTCCATGAGCTTCCACCGCAATTTCTCCATCTGGCAAAATAATTTCTCCTGTTCCTTCAAAGATTCTTTTTTCATCTTTTGTTATTCGTCCAATTACTTTTAATTCCTGACCGAGTTCTATAGGTTTTCTGAATTTAACATTTAATTCAATGGTGACTCCCCAAACTTCATATTCATAATGGTTTAAAATTGTTCTACCGATGGTTTCGTCCAGGGTTGTGGAAGCAATTCCGCCGTGAAGTCTTCCTGGATAACTCTGGTGCATTTCATCTGGTTTGAAGATGGCAATTAATTCTTGTGTTTCTGAAACATAAAATTGTGCTTTCAAACCTAATGGATTCTTCAATCCACATACAAAGCAGAGTTTTGAGTTTTTTTGTTTGTTAATGATTTTGTGCGTTGTCTGAATTTTCATTTGTGTTATTTAATTGATGATTGGTTTGATCGGATGAGTAATTAAGATTTTCGATTGTATTTTCTGTACTGGAAGTTTCTTCATTTAGTTTTGATTTGAAGGAAATAAAAAGCAATATTAAAATTCCAGAAAGAACGCCCACATCTGCAAAATTGAAAATCGGCAGACTCTGATAAGTTTTGCCAAATAAAGTATAATCAAAAAAATCTATATGAATGAAATCTACCACACGACCATGAAATAATGGAGCATAACCGTAAAGGACACCATAAAAGGTTCTATCAATGATATTTCCAACTGCTCCACCAAAGGTTAAAGCAATTGCAAGTCGAATTTTAAAATCTTTGTATCGAGAGAGATACAAATAATAAAGTATCAGCATTGCAGCAATAATTGTGAAGATTGTTAGAAGAACTTTGAATTCCCTTCCAAAATCGATTCCAAATGCGATGCCGTAATTTTCAACATGAGTGATTTGAATAATATCGTCCCAGATTTTTATGCTTGAGTTGATTTTTAATCCTTTGTGGTGAATTCCAAGAAATGGGATCTTAAAACCTTTAACGAGTAGTTTTGTAATCTGGTCAATAATTATAACGATTAAAGAATAGTATAAAACATTCATTCAAAAATTTAATGATAGTTAATTTAATTAAGAGCTTTTTTGATTTCTTCAACTAAAACATTTTTAGGAACAAGCCCAATGTGTTTGTTTCTAATTCTTCCTTCTTTATCAATAATAAAAGTTGTAGGAATTGCATTTATTCCGCCATACTGCCGATAGACTTCCTCTGAGCCAATCAGGATAGGATAATTTATGTTGTGTTTTTTAATGAAATCTGGAACAACCTTCATGGGATTTTCATCTACAGTGATACCAATGACCTGAACATCTTTCATAGATTTTTGAATATCAATTAAGTCTGGAATTCCTTTGATGCAGGGTTGGCACCAGGTTGCCCAGAAATCCAGAACAATAACTTTACCTTTATAGTCAGAAAGTTTTTTTGTTGAACCGTCTATTGATTTCAGCTTGAAGTCATAAGCTAAAGGGTAAGTGGCTGGATTGTCTGGCTCGTAGAGATTTTTCTTTGTTCCTGGTGGATATTGAAATGATGGGGTATCATCTTTTCTTGTATTGTTTACGATAAATAGAATAATAATAGCAACAAGAAGGGAATTCCAAAATATTTTTCCCCAGTGAATTTTCTTTTTTTCCTGAGCAGGTTTCTTTAAGTTTTGTTTTCTCTCTTTTGCCATAATCCAAATGATTAATTAATGTTCTTTTTGTAAAAATAAGAAACTATTGATATAAAATGCGTTGTTATTTGATTGAGTTAATGATTTTCATTTTATTAAAACTCAACGATTAATTTAATAATTCAAATTAGTTATTATCTATAAGCGGCATTGTTAATATCATCTATTGATTTAAATGGTTTTGGTGGTTTTAAGTATTTTTCTAAAAACTTGTAGATTTTCAGTCTAATTTCTTTTGCTGTTTTAGTATCCATTCGATCAAATGAATGTCCACCTGGTAAGTCTTTGAAAATTTCATACTCAAACTTTTTCCCTTCTGCTTTCAAAGCTCGAATTAAACTTTCAACTTCGAGGACATTAACATCTTCATCGTTTGTATTAGTATGAATCAACAACGGAGTTTTTAGCTTGTGAACATTCCAGACGGGTGATCTTCTTTTATATTCCTGAACATCCTGATCAGCTGTTTTACCAATATGATAATCTGCTGAGAAATATTTTCGATAAGAATCGTCTTTATAGCCCATTCTTGCAATTAAATCGCTCACGGGTACACCGGCAAAGCAGGCTTTATAATCATCAGGATGATCAAAAACAGCCATAAGAGCAATCAATCCACCGTGACTCCATCCAACAATTCCAACTCTATCTTTATCAACAAACTCATAATTTTCAATCATAAATTTTCTGGCAGCGTCACAGTCTTCAATTTCTAGTCCACCATAATCAATTGCCTCATAAAAGGCTTTACCATATCCTGTGCTTCCACGATATTCTGGAGCCACAACAATGTAACCCTGAGCTAACATTTCTTTCACAATGTGTGTATAATATGTTGTAAAGTTTGCGTGAACTCCACCATGGGGCAAAACAATCAATGGATATTTCTTCTTGTAATCTATTCCTCTGGGAATGAAAACATAAGACCAGAATTTTACTGGATTACCTGCACCTTGAGCTGTTGGATTTTTTTCTTTCCATTTTGGTGGACCGGTTAAAAATACTTTATCTATAAATGCATAATCTTTCAATCGTTCGAACCATAAGACATCATCAATTTTCTTCTCAAGTACATCGAGACGATGTTCAAGATATTCATTTAATTTTTTCAATTGATTTATTTCATCTTCTCTGCTTTTATCCTGAGCAAAAGAGATTTGAATTAAGAAAAAAATTAATACAAAGATTTTAATGAAGATTTTCATATTGACCTCTTTGTTTTACCATTTTTCGTAATGAACTCTTTCGGGATTGAAACGATTTTCCGGTTCTTTCTTTTCAGCTGGATAACCAACTGCAATCATTGAAACCGGAATGATATTTTCTGGAATGCTTAACAATTTTCTTAGGGCTTTTATTCTGGGTTCTCTTGGATAAATCCCGAGCCACACTGCACCGAGACCAAAGTTATGGGCAGCAAGCAACATATTTTGAGTTGCGGCTGAACAATCCTGGACGATATATTCTATTGTTATCTCAATATTTGAATCGCCACAAATTACAATTCCAAGAGGAGCTTCTTTTAACATATAAGCATAAGGATGAACAACGGAAATTTTATCCAGCATTTCACGATTTTGAATTACGATAAAATGCCAGGGTTGTTTGTTTCTGGCAGATGGTGCTTGCATTCCAGCTCTTAAAATTTTTTCAATTAAATCATGAGATACAAGTTGAGAAGTGAATTTACGAATACTTCTTCTTGTTAAAATAGCCTCCCACAAATCCATTTCTTTCTCCATTTTTTTCAAAATTAGAAAAGACATATAGTAGAATGAAATTTCTGATTTATATTTTTAATTACTGCGATTATTTTTTTCTTCATTTATTTGAGAGGAAAATTTTTAGAATTCTGCCGGAAGGTGATAGTCAACTTCAACAAAATTATTTTTTAATAAATCTGTACAAATCATTGTATTTTTTATATATTATTACAGCTAATGATTATATTAAATTATATTTTAATAAAAAATGACGTGGAATAAAAAAGAATAATAACGGTCAAACAAATAGCGAATTAATTACTATTTATAAAAATTACTCATTCTATATTCTTTTCTTCTAAAAGTTGACTCTCTGTAATGTCTCAAAAAAATGTGATTGAAGAATTAATAAATGAGTAATCTTTGCAATGGGTTTCACTAATTAAATACATGAGGCTAAAATGGAAGAAATGGATAGTATTAAAAAATTTCAAGAGCTACTTAAAAAACTTTTTCAGTTTGAAGCTTCTGATCTGGATTTTGGGATTTATCGTGTTCTAAACTACAAACGAGATAGAATTGAAAAATTTATTCAAAAGGATCTTAGAAATAAGGTAGAGACTGTTTTTGCTAAACATAAAGATAAAAGACTAATCGATATAGATAAAGAATTAGAAGAAGCAAAAGGGGAAGTTGAACAAGCATTAGGAGAAAAAGCTTTTACCGCCACTGGAGAGCTTAAAGAAGAGTTTAAGGATACACCGGTGGGCAAAAAGTATCTCACATTAAAAGCACAAAAGGATGAGGCACAGGCTGTTGATGAAATCAAATTACAGGTTTTCAACGATCTTTATAATTTCTTCTCTCGTTATTACGAGGAAGGGGATTTTGTTCCTCATTACCGCTACTCCGTAAAAGGACATAAATATGCTATTCCTTATAACGGTGAAGAAGTGAAACTCTACTGGGCAAATAATGAGCAGTATTACACAAAAACAGGTTTTCTTTTCCGTGATTACTCATTTAAAGCTAATGATTATAGAGCTATCTTTCGTATTGTTTCAGCAAAAGAAGAATTAGGTTCAAACAAAGCTACAAAGGAAAGGTTTTTTGTCCTTGATGATGAAAACTCATTTGAGATAAATGAGAAAGAGATTATCATAAGGTTTCAATATAGGGAATTAACTGATAAAGAAGTAAAAACCTATGAGATAGAAGGTGGAAGTAATACCGCAAAGCAGGAAAAGATTAACCAAAAAAGTTATGATGAGATTTTTAAAAAGATTAAAGATGCCACACTAAAAGGCTTTTTGGAGCAATCCAAAAACGAAAAACCTCTTCTGCTCTATCATTTAAATAGATTCACTGCTAAAAACACAATGGATTATTTTATTCATAAAAACCTTAAAAAATTCCTTTCTGAACAGCTTGATTACTTTATCAAAGCTGAGGTTTTAGATATTGAAACACTGGAAAAGGAGAAATTTTTAGATAAACACATAACAAGGGCAAAAGTAGTAAGAGAGATTGGTGAAGATATTATTAATTTTCTATCACAGATTGAGGATTTTCAAAAACGGCTTTGGGAAAAGAAAAAGTTTGTCTTAAAGACAGAATATGTAATAACCACTGATCGAATTCCGCATGAATTTTACGATGAAATTTTAAAGAACGAGTCGCAATTAAAAGAATGGCAAAATTTAGGATTTGACATCCCAAAGACGAAAGAAGAGCTAAAAAACAAAAAACTCCCTGTTGACACCAAGCACTTTAGTACAGAGTTTAAAGAAAAACTTCTTGAAAAGCTTACTGAGAATGCAGATTTAGACGATTTGCTTGACGGCTTACTAATCAAAAGCGAAAACTGGCAGGCTTTGAACTTGTTATTAGGGAAATATAAAGAGAGAGTGCAGTCAATTTACATTGACCCACCGTTTAATAAAGAACAGGATGCGGATTATCTATACAATGTGAAGTATAAAGATTCTACTTGGATTTCTCTCTTAGAGAATAGATTACGGCTGGCAAGGGACTTGCTTTCTGATAGAGGAAGCATTTTTATTAGGTGTGATTATAACGGAAATTGGCTTGTTAGACCTTTGATGAACGAGATTTTTGGGAAAGAGAATTTTAGGAATGAGATTGTGGTAGGAAGAACAAAAACAGCCCCATATATTGGAACAGCTCCAGAAAAAGCGGGAGTAAGTTTTAAAAGTTTAATGGTTGTTTATGATAATATTTATCTTTACTCCAAATCTACTAATTTTTTTAACAAGTTTTCTGAAGGAATTATAGAAGAAAAAAGAGAACCTTATTGGAAAGATTTTAAAACTTTCTTTGACAGAGAATACAATAGATATGGATTATTAGGCATACTTCCAGAAAAGGGATGTAGTTGGATGTGGAGAAAAGAAGTAGCCGAAGAAGCAGTAAAAAACTACGAAAAATATCTTGAAGAATATAAAAAAACTGGGATTTCTTTGGAAGAATACTGGGAAAAAACCGGAAGAAAATATAATTTTATTAAAAAGGAAGGTAATACTTTAAAATATTGGGTAGCTCCTTTTAAAAAAGTTTCACACAATAATTGGAGTGAATTAGAGGGCTATGGCAGGCAATGGAACTTTCAAACCGAAAACTCCGAAATCCTCTTAAAGCGTGTTATAGAATCCACATCCAACGAAGGCGACCTAATAATGGACTTTTTCCTCGGTAGTGGCACAACAACAGCGGTAGCACACAAGCTTAAAAGAAAATGGATAGGCATTGAGATGGGAGAGCACTTTTGGACAGTGGTTTTGCCCAGAATGAAGAAGGTTTTGGCTTACGATAAATCTGGAATTTCAAAAGAAAAAGATGTTAAAGAAAAATACAACGAAAAAACAGCAGGGGGATTTTTCAAATATGTAGTCCTTGAACAATACGAAGACACACTTGATAATATTGAACTTAAAGAAAATAAGCAAGTACAGGAACTATTCAAAGATGAGTATCTTCTAAAATACTTCCTTGAATTTGAGACAAGAGAGAGTCCTTATCTTTTGAACATTGATAGACTTAAAAATCCATTTGGATATAAACTTAAAGTTAACCTTGAAGAGGTGGGAGAGCCACAAGAAGTAGTAGTGGATATACCTGAGACATTCAATTATCTTTTAGGATTGAAGGTTAAAAAGATAAAAGCAAGAAACAATGGGGGCAGGTATCTGTTTATCCTTGGAGAAAAACAGGGAAGGGATATTGCTATTGTCTGGAGAGAATATGAAGATAAATGGGGTGAAGAACAGTTCAAAAAAGATAAGGAATTTATAAAAAAAGAACTAAAAGATTGGAAGCCACAGGTTATTTATATAAATGAGCAAAGTGTTCTAACACCAGATTTTGGCGAATTTCAGGCTGAGATAAGATACATTGAACCGGAATTTAAGAAATTGATGGAAGGATGAAGAAAAAAGTCTTGAAGGGTAAAATAGTTGATATCTTCACTCATGACTCTTAAGAAAGAAATTACATATAAGATTTTTGATGAGAAATTTTATCTATGACTGATAAAAAAGTAAAATTTTGTCTAAAAGATACTAGTTTTAAACATTTTAGAAATAAAAAACCTATTCTGAATTATAAGAAAAAGTTGTTTGAAAAACTGGCAAAACAAAAATGAACATTGAAAAATACCTTACACTGAATAAATATTTGCTTTCTCTTTTGGGAGTAAGTGACTTCAGAGAATTACAACAGAAGTTAAAGGATGCACCGGTTGGGGTTGACAGCGATGGCAGGAGCCATTTTGTAAATGTTCTTCGCTCATCTTTTGAGAATCTTCACAAAGATAAACTTCCTGAAGATGTTTTACTCAGGTACGACTCGAATATTCAATCATATGTGAGGAAAATAAACTTTAGACGTGAGCCTGTTTCTTTAAAATACTTCCAGTATCTTGCGGTGCTTTTTACCGAGATTGTTTTAGATAATCTTAAAAATAAAAAATTTGAATTTATTTATGAGCTAAACGAGTTTTTAAATAGATACAAAGATACAAAGGTAAAAAATCTCATAGGTGAATTTACCGAAAATGACCTTAAAAAACTTGCCTTCTGGATGGCAACGGGTTCAGGAAAGACCCTTATTGCACATATAAACTACTATCAATTTTTTCATTATAAATTATTCTCACCCGATAATATTATCTTTATTACCCCAAACGAGGGACTTTCAAAACAGCATTTTGAGGAATTACAAAAAAGTGGAGTTCCTTGCGCTCTTTATGGAGGCACTTTGGTTGGCGGACTAAAGAGCGATAACGAAATTCTAATTATAGAGATGACTAAACTTGTGGAGGAGAAGAAAGGTAGAGGGGTAACGCTCCCAGTTGATGTTTTTGAGGGTAGAAATCTTATTTTTGTTGATGAAGGCCATAAAGGTAGAATGTCAGAAGAACAAAAATGGGCAAAGCTGAGAAATAAACTTGCTGAAAATGGTTTTGTCTTTGAATACAGTGCTACTTTTGGTCAGATTTTAAGTGAACAAAATAAAGAGATACTTAAAGAATACGCTAAATCAATCATTTTTGATTATTCCTATAAATACTTTTACTTGGACGGCTATGGTAAGGACTTCTCTGTTTTGAATGTGAAGCAGACAAAAATTAGAGAGAAAGATTTTCAAGAATTAATGTTTGTAGCTAACCTTTTGTCTTTCTATGAGCAACTTCTTGTTTATGAAGAAAATGAACGTCTGGTAAAAGAACATAACCTTGAAAAACCACTCTGGATTTTTGTTGGAACTACAGTTACTGGAAGAGAAGAGGAATCTGATGTTATTCAGATTGTAGAGTTTATAAATAAGGTCATCAAAGATGAATACTGGGTCAAGAATTTAGCTGGAAAAATTCTGGATGGCAAAACAAACTTGAAGGACGAAGACGATAGGGATGTATTTAATGGAAAATTTGAATATTTAAGAAGAAGAATAAGAAGAAGAAATTTTGATGACTTATTCAGAAGAATTTTTGGCGGAAAGGGGAGCCTTCAGATATATGAGTTAAAAAACTCTGAGGGTGAGTTTGGATTAAAGGTTTCTGAGAATGAATATTTTGGAGTTATAAATATCGGTAATGTCTCAGATTTTAAAAAGCAATTAGAGAAAAAAGGAATTTCCGTAGGGCAGGATGCTATATCTGGTTCTCTTTTTGATGATATTAAAAGGGAAGGCTCTAAGATAAATTTACTTATTGGTTCAAAAAAATTTATAGAAGGTTGGGATACCTGGCGCGTCTCATCAATGGGTCTTCTAAATATTGGAAAGGGACAAGGTCCACAGATTATTCAACTATTTGGAAGAGGAGTGAGGCTAAAAGGTAAAGGCATGTCCCTCAAAAGAAGCGAGAATACCTCAGTTCGCTGCTTGGAGACGCTTAATATTTATGGCATAAAGGCAGACTATTTAAGTAGGTTCTTAGAGGCAATAAGAAAGGAAGAAGTGGAATTTGAGACGATTGAAATACCTGTGAAGCCTCAGCATAAAGATAAGTGGGGAACTCTTTATACCCTTTCTAAACCAGATGATAAAAAGTTTGAAGACAAAGAAATTATAAAGTTTGAGATTGATGATAAAATTTACTTCAAGATTGACCTTTTGCCTAAGGTGTCAATGTATCTTGCAAAGGAGAGGAAAGAGGAAAAAGGAGTTGTGGTAGGAATTCAGGCAGAAGAGATAAAAGGAGATGTTGAGAAGCAACGCTTTCCTGAAGAAGCGTTGGGTTTGCTTGATTGGGAAAGGATATGGCAAGAGATTTCCGAATTTAAAGTTACAAAAGGTTACTGGAATCTGGTTCTGGATAGAAAAGGGTTAGAAAGTTTACTTTTATCAAATAGATATGAAATTATGGCATTTCCTGAGCTTCTGGAGATCAAAAGTAAAGAGGACTTGCAAAGACTGCAAGAGATAGCTCTTCTTATCATTAAAAAATATCTGGACTTATACTATAAGAAATATGCCAAAAGTTTTGAGACGAAAAATCTAAGTTACGATAAAGTCACAGTTGAACAATTGACCTTATTTGAAAAAACTGCCAAAAAATATCATTATACAGTGCAGATAGATAAGAGGGAAAAGGAGCTTATCACAAAGATAAGGAATCTGGCAAAAGATTTAGCGAAACTACGAAAAGACGATGATAAAATCCTTCCACGAATTTATTTTGATAGACATCTGTATGTGCCAATATTGATTCAGGGTAAGAATATAGAAAGAATTTCCCCACCTGGACTGGTGAAAAGTGAATATGATTTCATCTTTGGGCTCAGAGAATACTTAAAAAACATTAAAAACAAATTTTCAAAAGATAAAATATACCTTTTAAGGAATTACCCTTTTTCTGGCGTGGGTTTTCAACTTCAGTGGTCAAAGTTTTATCCTGATTTTATTTTATGGATAAAGAAAGGTGGAAAACAAACAATTGTTTTTATTGACCCCAAAGGTTTAGAGCATACAAAAGGGTTGAATGATGAAAAAATACAATTTAAAGATGAGATTAAACAATTAGAAATAAATCTTGCTAAAAAGAATATAACCTTAGAATCTTTTATTATATCAGCAACTCCATACGAAAAATTGATAAATGGGATGGTAAAGCCACCTACAAAAGAATATTATATTAATCATCATGTTTTATTCCTTGAAGATCACGATTGGCCAGAAAAACTATTTTCATTTCTTAAATCCATCTAAACTGTTAAGATCTTACACTTAATAAATTATAAAGTAGTTTAAAATGGAGTTTTTTAACAGTCTCAGGGGGGTGTGAAAAATAATTTATATAAGATGATCTAAAAGTGGGTAGACAAAATAAACTTTATTGATGGGATTAGAACAAAAAACCTGTTATCTAATAATGATATATGAAAAGTACAGAATAGACAGTATTATTACGCAAGTTGTGCATAAACCTTCAACTTTTATTAGTTGCTTTAAGAATTTCTTTTTATACTAATTGCAAAAAAAATAATGCAATTATCAAGATATTTAACTATGTTCTTGATTTAAAATAAAAAAGCCTCAAATATTTGAGGCTCCATTTTTTTGCTCCGCGTGCAGGACTCGAACCTGCAACCCTCCGGTTAACAGCCGGATGCTCTACCATTGAGCTAACGCGGAATGGCAGTGAACATTTTCAAAATTTTCGTGTGCAATTATAATAAATCGTTATAATTTTTCAAAGAATTCTTATCTATTTTTTGCAACTAGTTTATTACACTGATTTTATATTCATGATAAAAACCAGAATTAATAAAAAAACAAAAAATGAAGTAAGAAAATTAATCCCCTTAGTTTTTTTGATTTTGCTTTTTGTTTTCAATAATTCTTTGAATCTCTTTGATCATCAGTGGAAATGCTGGATTAACCATTTCTCCATGATTGTAACCTTCCAGCTCATACAATCGAGTTTCTTTATGACCAATGATTTTCATCATGCGCATCAGATAAGCATTCTCTTCATATCTGCCCAGAAGCTCCAGTTCCCTATCACCTGTAATTAAAATGAGTGGTGGTGCATCTTTACGAATATGAAACAATGGAGCAAGATTATCAATAATAGGTTGAACCTCTGAAATTCCTCGTTCTGATCTAATTGTAAAATGTGTGATTGTTTGGCCACTAAGAGAAATTAAACCAGCAATTCTATTTGCATCAATTTTGTATTTTGAGAGATAGGTTTTATCAAGTCCTGACATTAAAGTTAGATAACCTCCAGCCGAAAAGCCTGATACAAAAATCAATGAAGTATCACCACCAAATTCCCCAATATTATTGAATACCCAGCTTATTGCAGCTGCAGCGTCTTCAATGTATGCAGGAGCTTTTACGAATGGCGATAAACGATAACTAACTCCAACAACACAGAATCCTTTTTCTTTGAGTTGTTCAGGAATTTCTTTATTACCACCTGTCAGACCTCCACCATGAAACCAGATTATTGTTGGAAAATCTTTAATGTTTTGGGGGTAATAAACATCCAGAATGCATCGTTCTTTGATGTAATTATCTTGAGTGTTGATTTCGTCATTGTAATAATTAATGTTGTACAAAGTTTCGTATTGAATTTGCTGTGAATAAGTTGATGTTTTTAATGTAATTAAGAGAAATAAAGTTAGGTAAAATGAGAGGTGGATTATTTTGATTTTATTTGTTTGTTTTGATTTGAGAAGAGTTGAATTCATATATTTAGCCCATTTTTTCTTTATGGATAAATATGTCTGATGAATCTGTATTCTTAACAATAGAATTGAACAATACATAACCTGAGAGAAAAATTAAAACTTTCTACAAACAGAGGCTTTTTAATCTGGACTTAAATTAATTTTTAAATATCCGAAGCTTCAAATTTAATTCAATTTGCTGGGCGTATATTAATTTTTAGTTAAAATTAAAAAGGAGAGTCTCCAAATTGTGAAGAGATATTGAACGATAAACTAAAACTAAAATAAAGGAGACTCTCAAATGGAAAGTAATAAAATTTTAGAAAAATTAACAGATAGGATAAAGAAACACCAGAAGAAATAGAGAAGATGTTAGTAGAAAGTACAGTTGGCTTTATAAAGAAGATGGCAGAGTTGTTATTAGAGAATGAAGTAAATGAGAAAGTAGGGAAAAGATATGAACGAAATTCAGATTATAGTCGATGGGGAACAAATCCTGGTAGTATCCGGATAGACGAGGAGAAGGTAATGATAGCTGTACCAAGGATAAAGGATAGAAAGAGCGATAGGGTAGGGCAGAGAATGCGGAGATATATAGTAGGATACGTAGAGCAAAGAGGCCAAAAGGGAAACATTTAAGGAAATTAATATTAGGCTTAAGCCAAAATAGATATGAAGAAGCTGTAAAGGAGCTTGCGGAAGGTTAGTGGGCTTGTCGAAATATGAATAGTGATAGCGTTGATAGAATTATAAGGGAGAATGAAAAGGATAAAGAATTACAGGAAGTTACCTAAATTAAGAGAAGCAATTAAAAAGGAGTTGAAACTTAACGAAACTATGGTGGCTTAAAATGTTAGTTATACTCTTCAAATTTCAACTAAATTTGAATAATTGCCCTAAATCATTTTAGGAATTTTTTTCAAACAAATTAGATAATTTCTTTATAGCTTTCCCATAAAGAGTTATTTTTGAATTGAGCTCTTTACTTTGACTAATATTATCTTTTAAAAGACTAAAGGTTAATTTTTTATCTAACCAAAACTTTATTTCACGATAATGAATATTGCTATCATTTCTCATTTCAATTTCTCCATGAGTCCTCCCAGAGACTTTAAAAATTACCTTTTGATCATCAAATTGATTTTTTATTCTCGCTTTAGAATTTTCCACATTATAATTATCAGAAAGAATTTCAACAACTTCTCTACTCCAAAAAACATGAAACTTTCCTTCATCTTTTATAACTAAAAATTCAACCTCACCACTATTAAACATAGCTTTATCAATGAATGCTTTAAGAATCTTTTTATCATTCAATTTACTACAAAGTTCTCGCATAGGTTGTTTTAATTTTTCTTTGAATATATCCTTGTTCCTTAAGTAATCATCTCTTTTTTCAGGAAAACTGTCAATGCATTTTATGAATAAATCACCCATGCCATTCATACCTTTAAATGTAAAGTTTTTTTCAAACCTTGCTTTACCATAAAGAAAAATTTGCCATTTCTTTTCACCGCTCTTTACTGAGTAAGAATTACCTTCAGTGTCAATCACATCTTTTTTGGCAGTTGGATCGCTTTTATATTCTTTTCCTATTCCCAACAATTCCGCAAATTCTCTTGCATCATCATGACCTTTTTTCTTTACATAACTTGCTTTCTGATAACTCATAGCTTTCTTTTTTGCCATAATTAATTCCTTTTAATAATCAATAACTCTTTTGTCTTCTTTATATGATTGCTATTTTTTAGTTTTCTGTTATATCCTATTCTTGTTTCCCCTTGTCCCATTGTATAGTGGATCGGAAGTTCTATAATTTCAAAATCTTTATACCATTTTCTAATTGTAGGTGAATCATTGTAAGACAAAATAAATCCACCTTTATGATCTAATAAAAGTTCTTTAAGCAAATTATGATTGAAATTATTGT
>Ga0197142_1003105_pt1 | contig 14126 bp, 8 predicted proteins | sample GBS60_MetaG_FD_148614 | JGI IMG/M metagenome (GOLD analysis project Ga0197142, IMG submission 148614) | Sediment microbial communities from Great Boiling Springs, Gerlach, Nevada, United States - GBS 60_MetaG | ecosystem: Environmental > Aquatic > Thermal springs > Hot (42-90C) > Sediment... | reverse complement strand
GGCCGTGCCCGTGCTCGGAGTGACGGCCACGGTCAACGCGCCGGCCGCGCCCATGCTTGGAGTGACGGCCACGGTCAACACGCCGGCCGCGCCCATGCTTGGAGTGACGGCCACGGTCAACACGCCAGCCGCGCCCATGCTTGGAGTGACGGCCACGGTCAACACGCCAGCAACTTTTGTTTCAGATGTAAGGGAAGATGGTTTATCTAGTGTTTTAAATCGAGTCATAATTTTTATTTATATTATTATCGCACTTCAATTGATTAATATCTTTATAAATCTATTTAGATATATAAGAGATTATAGAGAGAAACAGAAAGATTTTAAATCAAATGACATTTCATCTCTTGCAGAAGGACTAGTTGCATGCGTTACTCGTTCTAAATGTAGCTCTTGTGATAATGAAGATAGTGGGACTGCTCTTTCTGCTAGAAATTTTAGAGCGATAGCAGTTGCAGATGGTGTTGGAATGGCAAGTAATGCCAGTGCAGCGTCTAGAGATATTATTAAACTATTTACCGATTTTATACCCGAAATTATTGAATCTTTGCAACCTTTAAACGAGATAACACGGTTTTACAGAGAGGCGCAGCGAAGTATGAGACGTTTTAAAAGTGCTTCCGCAACTTTTATGGCAGTAATTGAGTGTCAAAACTATTGTATCTTTACTCAATTGGCTGATGGTTCTGCATATCTGTTGACTCAATCACTGGATGATTTTAAATTTACTGCGATTTCGATATTGTTGACAACTGCGCACCCCCACACTCCGCCGCAGATAGGCACAACAGGAATGTATCATGAACCTAAGAATATGCTATATTTGAAGCCCAAAAACGAAGGTTTTATATGGATCATTGCGAGTGATGGTATGAATGATCTCAGGAGAAATATAGATGGTATTGGTGAGGTTTCTGGAACTAAAGCAGCTTGCTTAATTGCAGAAGAAATATGGCATTCTTATAAACAAAATCCAAGAAACTTTACAGATGAAACTGTAAAGGGAATACTATGGAAATGGCTTAAACGATGTCAAACAGACGATGATGCCACATTAGCGGTATTAATAGACAGCAATATGCTTACTCATTGGAAGAGGTTGGGTGGATTAAGTAAGGAATTGGACAGATGATCTTTAAATCAGTGCATAGTGGAATGAAATTTGATGTTGAATACGAACCGGATCCCTTCGATGTAGGGTCTCAAGGAACTATTCATCGAATTAAAAAAATTAATGGCAAGTACTACAAAACATGGGTAATTAAAATAATTAAATCTTTAGATTATATAGCGCAACTATCATCTTTGGTTAGTTTTATTTCATATAATAAATTGAATACAGAAGGTTTATCATGTTCTCCAGCTGCGTTATTGCAAAGAGGAGATTTTTTAGCGATACCGATGCGATATGCTTCTGGAGTAGATCTTGAAAATGGAGGAGGCTTGCCAAATAACTTTTCACTAATTGAGCGGTTGGCAGTAGCAACAGAGTTGGCTCGTTGTGTTAGACGCTTACATGAAAGTGGAGCAGTGATAGGAGATCTGTCGTATGATAACATTGTTATTGATTGTAAAAACTATGCATTATATCTTGTGGATATAGATAGTATAGGATTTCAATTTGATAATAAATCTTATTCTCCTTTAGCTAGTAATATTTTTAAAGGAGAGTTATCCCCTCCGGAATTTTCTAATAGTAGATATACACAGCAAATGGATCTTTGGAGTTTATCTGTGATATTATATTTCATTATAACTAATGAACAGCCTATGGCCTCTTTTGGTTTAATAAACTATACAGATCCAAAGATTACTTGGCCGCCACAAAGTGGTGGTGGCTCTTGCCTTTCCAAAATAGATGTATTAGGTGGTCCTCTACAAAAGGCATTCCTTAAATCTTTTAATGAAGCACGTTTAAACCCCAATCAACGCCTACTGGCTAGAGAATGGGAGAAGCTTCTGAACGAAGCCCAGGATCATATTTATCAGTGTAGATGTTCGCCTGATAAGCCGTTTGTAGCGCTTGATTTGTATGGACAAATTATGAAACAGTGTCCTATATGTCATCAACCTATCTCTCCCCCCCTGACCGGACAGTTAACAGCGCCCACTGATAATCTCTCCTGTCAGCCGAAGACTCCTAACCAGTTAATCACAAGAGGGCGCAAAAGGAGCACGAGGAAGCGATGAAAACCGCCTGCGGGTGGTTATGTGCACCTTCAGTGCTGTCTGAACATTGCTATTCGCGTCCCCCGGGAGAAGACTTGATGAACGACCAAGAATCCCAACAACTCATAGACGCCCTGCATCGCTACTTTGATGATGCCCGTCCCGACGATGACGCGCACAATGCCGCCATCAGCCGCGCCGACCGCGAGCGCTATGGTGGGCAGTTTCTCCTGCTCGCCCCGGCGGTCATCATCGAGGGGCTGCGCAACCTGGTGGCGTGGCAGACCATGCGGTTTCAGGACGACGCCGCCGCCGACCGCGAACTGGAGATGATGGGCGTGCACCTGCTCTGGTGCTACCGCAGCCTGATCAAGGCGTATGGCGCCGCGGGGGTGATGACGCTGGTCTCGTCCTTGCCCCTGCTCAGCAACGAAGACATGGTGGCGCTGATCGCCTACGCCCTGGCCTCGCTGGCGGCAGAGCCGGACCCGATGCTTCGGCTGGCGCTGCAGGGGGCGCCGGCGACGCTAAAGCCGGAGTTCGACCGGCGCTACGGCACCGGCTGCAAGCTCGCCCTGGCCTACGCTCTGCTGCGCCTGGGGCAGACGGAGCCGTTCCGCGCCTTCGCGCCGCCGTATCTGGCCGGCGATGTCCCGCGCAGGACGATCGAGAACCTGGTCACCTCGCGCCGGCCCGACGAACAGCGCCTGTTGGAGCGCTACGTGGTGGGCAGCATCGTCCTGGACATCGCCTCTAACGGCCGGGCGATCCCACCGAGCGCGGGCTGGAAGCGCAAGCAGGACTGAACAACACGCTGCGCCGTTAAACGCAGCGTCAGGTCTTGCTCTTGATCTTCTGCTGCTCGGTTACCTTCTCCTGCTGCCGAGCGGGCGCGCCGGCGGTGGCTCCTTCTGCGTGGCCCCAATCCGTTGTTTCCCAGCGGATGCCGCGTTCCGCCAGCCGTTTCTGTAGTTCCTGGACCGTGGCGACGCAGGTGGTGTCACCATGGGGGGTATTCACCTCGAAGTTGACTTCCCCTTGCAATGGCAGTGCGATGTCAATATCACCCTTGCCGGTCGGTTCGGGGGTTTGGCCGGCGATGCGCATCGGTTCTGTGCGGCTGCCCGGTTGATACGAAACCTCGAAGCCGAGTTCTGCGAGGACATCCATCACGGCCTGGCCGATGATCTGGCGTTTCTCATCAGCGCTCTTGTTTTCTGCTGCTGTGTTAAGGGCCTGGGTTAGGACCTGACAGGCGGCCTGAGCATGGTTAACCGCCTCTGAGAAGCGCTCCGAAGCGATGGCCTGCTGGGCCGAGCGCAGGGCTTGTCGCGCGTGTTCTAGCGCCTGTGGGTTGTCGGACCATTCGGCGATCAGCTTTTCATCGGCACTCTTGACAGCAGCAACCAACGCCTTCACCTCGGCTTCGGCCTCGGCGCGCTGGCGCTCGTAGTCGTGTTGCGCCTGCCGCACCTTTTCTTCTAGCTGGCGCACCTGCTCAGAGATGGGTGTGGCGGCGGCGCTTGCTGCGGCGAAATGGCCTTGGGCCAGCGCCTGTGCTGCTGCATCGAGGCTGCGCTTGATCTCGTCCCCTTCGCCTGGGCAGAATTTGTCGTGGGGCAGCTCTGCCAGGCGCTGAAAGGCAGCGCGGGCCTGCTCGACGGCCAGGGTGGCCTCACGGCGCTGTTGTTCGGTGATGCGCCGAGCTTCTTCTTCAGCGCGGCGACGCGCTTCGGCCTCTGCTCGGATTGCCTGGACGTGCCGAGCGCTGCTGCTCAGAGCGGCATGCGCTTGTTGGGCCTGTTGTAGCGCTTGTACGGCGATGCGTTCGGCCTCCCGACGTGCCCGCGCGGCCGTCGCCAGCTCATCCGCAGCCTGGTCAAACAGCGCTTGGGCTTGCTTTGCCCATTCCATCTCCGGGCGCCGGTCGTGTGGATCGAGTCTGCGATTGGCTGCCGCGGCCTGTTCATATAGTCGTTCGCCCTGGCTGAACGTCTCATTGGCCTGGCGCTTCAGTTGCTCGGCCTTGTTCGCCTGTCTTCGCGCTCGGTTCAAGGCTGCCTGCGCGCTCTCCAGTTCGCTGCGCGCTTGCTCGGCTATTGTCCCGACCAGGGCTGCTGCTTCGGGCGCGAAGTGTTGCAAGCTACCCAGCGCGTCGGTTTCGCGGAGCAGCGTGGCGGCGGCGGCCGTGGCCTGGGCGAGGATGCTATCTACCTCTTGCAGGATGTTTGCGATGGTCGCCTCCTCCATGCCGGCCAGCAGGTTGGCGCATTTGCGCTGACTATCACGGGCGATGTTCAGTTGAGCTTCAACATCTGCTTTTTTAGGTCCACTCATGGCTATCCCTCACTTATTGCGTAAAGCTTGATCTGCGATATCTTCTGGTAACGAATTATATATTTCCTTTACTCTCTCCGCCAGATCATTCATCTTAGCACACTCAGCGGCTTGTTGTAACTCTAACAGTTTTTTACTTTCTCTTTTTAGTAAATCCTCGTTTTGTTTATTTTCTTGCTCCAATCGTTTGATCTGGCCACGTATTTCTTTTAATCTAGCTTGAAGCATGTCTCGCTGCTGACGGGCTGCCTGCAGCGCTGCCTCTTCTGCCTCTAGTTGTTGCTCAAGTCTCCCCAGGCTTGCTTGAACGTCGCGCAGGTCGGCCTGTTTGTCTTGTAACTGTTTTTGTTTATTGGATAAGCTACGAGAATGAACTTCAAGCTCTTTATCATATCTGGCAATATCATTTTCCAGTTCTTTTTTGCGCTTTTGCAATGAATTGATCTCGTGCTCTAACTGTTCGAGATGGCGACGGCGTGCTGCTTCGTCATAAGCTGCCAGGATGCGCCGGCGCATGGTCAGATGAACGATCGCCTGCTCCAACTCATGCAGGCGAGCGAAGCGCTCATCCTGATCATGCTCCTGCTGACGAATCTCGGCCAATTCCCGTTCCAACCGAATAATTTCTTCGGCCAGCTTAAAGTCGGGGAATTCACGATCACGGCCAGCCTTCACCTGCTGTTCTAGGCACTCCCGTATAATGCGCAAATGTTCAGCTTGATGTTCACGGGCCATGACAGCATCTTCCAAGAGGAACTGACGTATCTGGTCATCTCTAATTGCAGCGGCATGACGCGCCAGAGTAATGATGATCGCATCTGCCAGTGGGCCGGCCTCTCTTAACAAGTGCAACAGCTCAAACTGTTGGTCGAGCGAAAGCGCGTTGAGGGCGGCTATCAGTGACTCCGGAGAATCCGCAGCGACTATGGCCACGGGCAGCCAATCTAGCCAAGGGATTGGCCCACGGCGGTTCAGGTAGCGCTCAAGGAGCGGCTTAGGGTCAGGGAGAGGGAGAGCGCTGGCCATAGCTATAGAGAGGAGAGTCGTCTTAGCTGTTCGAGGCTCACGCGCGGGGGGAGCGGTCGCCGCTGTAGCTCGATAACTATATAGGCTTGTTCTTGATAATAGTGTTCAAAGCGGCTGGTGATTTTTATCTGGCCGGACTTCCCCGGGCTCAGTCGCAACGTGAGTATCCCATCTGTGTCTGCGTCCATCTCCCATACGATTTCTCGGCGTTCCCACTGACCACCTTCGGGCGGTGTGAGCGTAAAACGCTGAATCCAGGGATTATCAGAACCGTCGTCTATCACCAATTTAAGCGTTAATTCGCTCCCAGGTATAATGAGGAATGGAAACGGCAGACTGCTGCTGCTGAAGTGAGCGGGCAGGGGAGTGCCTCGGCGCAGGATTGGGCTGACGAGCAATTCTACATATCCTTGTTCAGATTTCTGCAAATAGTCTGGTGGTATATTCAACTGTCTGGCTGTTTCTGCTTCTATAAACATAATCAAGCCAATATCATTCAGCAAACGCTCTTGAATATTAACAACGCCATTGGCAACGAGCGCTGCACCTAAGGCGATAGCTTCTGTGATTCTTTCACCACTGTTCACCGGAATGCGATTCAGCACCTCAAGCGCTGTTTGTTGATTATTACTGAAGAAATCTTGCAGTGCCGGCGCGAGGATATGCTCTTGCAGGCCCGCCATCCTGCTACCGCCACCGGCGAGCAAGACCGCATAAGGAGGGGTGTTTTTGTTCCTTGCCAGGAATAGACGAACAAGCTCTCGACCGGCCTGATAAAACGGTTGGGCGCAGGACTCAAACTCTCGCAGGTCCAGAGAGATCTTCAGGCTGTGCCCGGCATCGTCGTTGAAATCCTGTGTGACCGGCCGCGGAGAATCACCTCGCCCTTTCGCAGCCCTGAAACGATCGGAGAGATCTTGCTTTTGGCGCCGCACTTGTAAATACCAGTTGCGCAGCAGAGGTGTCGAAGGCAACTGGTTCAAAATATCACCCGCTTCGGTTGGATAACTGACAGCAAAATTCTCATTAAACTTTCGACAAACCCGAGCAAGCAATAATGCATCCACATAGTCGCCAGCGATATTATTATTTATAGCATCTATAACATCTATTGGTTCATTATCTCCTTTTATAGCAACCAAGCTCAGGTCAAAGGTGCCACCGCCGACGTCGCAGATAAGCACGGTCTTGCCCTGCAACGTTTGACCCAGCCCTCGCTGGCGCGCCTCCCATATCCAGTAAACAGCCGCTGCGACCGGCTCGCTCACGGTGAGCTCCGAGATGCGGATGGACTTGTCCTTCACCGCTTCTTGTACTGCCTGACGGGTGGCGCGGCACTTTTCGGGGTTCGCGCGTCGCCAACCGTGGGGCACGGTAACCAGGATTGACTCGATGGTCATATTGCCCAGAACGCCATGCGTGAGCTTGCTGATAATATGCTCCACCATGCACTGGGTGAGATATTCTGGGGTCACCTTGAGCGACTTGTTCCTCAAGTCGAGCGTCGCCAACTCCCGCTGTTCACCCATCATTGGCTTCCAACTGTGGAACGAGTAGGCTAAATCGTGCGATCCGTGCGGATCAGCCCATACATCCAGCGCTTCTTTCCCTACCAACACATGCCCTTCAGGCGGCCGAATGTAGACGAAAGACGGGATCACGTTGCTTTCGTCGATTCGCCGGATAACTGGCACATTTCCCTCGAGAGAGGCAACCAGCGTGTTTGACGTGCCCAGGTCAATGCCGAGATGCGCCATGCTCTCACCCCACGAAACGGTAACCCAAATCAGCCAACAATGCCTTAAGCTGTTCGACGCGCACCAGCAACGTGGCAGATGGTCCGTAGCCTCCTCGCACGATGCCCACAACCACGCCCGTTTGCTTATTGAGCGCTGGTCCACCGCTGAAGCCGGCTTCGATCGCGCCGTCCGTCTCGATGTGTAGCGGATCCTCCTTGCTGTTGCGCGCCACGCGCGCGGCAACGAGGCGGCCAGGCTCGCCGGGCTGGACATGGGCGTTGCCAAACACGATCAGCTCGGTAAGCGGCGCTATCGCCATGCTCTCGCCCAGAGGCAGATACGCGCACGGCACGTCAACATCCACCGCCAACAGGGCCAAATCCAGGTCCGGATGCAGTCGCACTACCCTTGCTTTGCGCTCACTTCGCTCTCGACCGCACAGGACGTTGATGGTGCGTGCGCTATTAACAACATGCGCTGAAGTCGCCATCAGCCCATCGGCGGTCACGAAGAAACCTGTGCCCACGCCCAGCGAGCCATCCGCTTGCTTGATCACGATCTGGTAGGCGCAGGCAGCCACATACTGACCGAGTTGCGCTTCGGTGCGCGTGGCTGCCTCCGGCGGGCGGGTGGCCAGCTCGCGGGCTTCAGGACGCGGCGTCCAGCTTAAAGCGTCGGTCGCCGCTGTCGTGCTTCCGCCCGCCGGCGTCGGCAGATCGACCAGCCTGACCCGTCGCCAATCCGGATGATCTGGCGATATGCCCTGCTCGATCACGCGCTGCTTCATGCGCTCCACTGCCCCCTCGATCAGCCCCTTTACCCAACGGGCATTGCCGAAGCGCTCGCCCTGAACGGCAGCAGCTTCCTCGGCCAGCGCGTGCACATGCTCCAGAACGCCCGCTTCCCACTCATAGCCGGCTTTAGACAGCTCACGGCGCGCCAGCTCGGCGCAGTCTTCGGGCGTGAAATTCTGGAAGGGGATCTCGATCGGGAAGCGGCTGCTCAAGCCGGGATTGGCGTCGAGCAGTCGATCGAGTTCGGCTTTATATCCAGCCAGGATAAAGACCGTCCCTTCGTTCTCCGGCTTGGTGATCTGAGCTACCAGTTCGTTGAGCGCCTCTTTACCGAACTCGTCATGCTCACCTTGTACGAGACCGTAGGCCTCGTCAATGAACAGCACGCCGTCGCGGGCGTTCTCGATGACCCGTCGTACTTGCAAGGCCGAATGACCCTGATAAGCTCCGACCAAATCTCCACGGGTGGCGACGACGAACTTGTGACGCTCCAGGCAGCCGATGCCGTAGAGCAGGTCAGCCATCAATTGGCCGACTGTTGTTTTGCCGGTTCCAGGCGGTCCGCTGAAGCGCATGTTGCCTGGATGTAGCTTTATCTCATCCCTGCCTTGTCCGCTTGCTTCTGTCTGGAGGTCATACTGCGTGCGAGCTAGAAGCGTCCGAATTCTTTCACGAACAGGGCCTAATCCGACCAAAGCATCAAGCGCATCATTGGCTTGCTTGAGAACTTCGGGATGCTGGCGAATCAACGGCGGCAGATCGGCCACGCTGATCTTCTGAGACTGAGGGGCAGGGCCTTGGCGGTGATTCTCCAGAAGTTCGCCGACCAGGTTTTCCACCCCGCCTGCGCTGCCGAAGCCGGAGTAGCGCATACGGCGGCGCAGGACGGCCCGCAAGCGTGGGCGGGCAGCTTCCTCCAGCTCGTAGCCGCGTGCGCTGAGCTTGCGTTCCAAGATCTCCATGAGTTCATCCAACGAGTAGTCGGGAAACTCGATCCTGTTATGCGGCGGAAAGCGGCGCGACAATCCCTCGTCCATGCTAAAAAAGTCATTCATCCGGTCAGCGTAACCGGCCAGGATGATAACCAGCTCATGGCGCAGATTCCAAGCTGCGGGCACGAGTGCTTCAATCGCTTCTCGAGCGTCTCGCGAATCCTTATTCCCAAACTGATGCGCTTCGTCAATGAAGAGCACAGCACCTCGCGCTTCTTCGAGCTTGCGCTGCATATTTTCGCGAGTCTCCCCAACGTAAGAGCTCATGACTTGCGAAGCGGTGATCTCAATGACCTCACTGCGTCGCAACAGGCCTAGTGCATGAAAGAGTCGAGCCATGATGCGCGCGACGGTGGTTTTGCCTGTGCCTGGCCCGCCCAAGAAGACCATGTGCATGGTCTCCTCAGACAGCGGGGATTCACCTCTGCTGAGCCGCTGCCGCACATCTCGCGCTTTTCGCTCGATATTATCGAACTTTGCCTTGACATCACGCAAACCTACTAGTTCATTCAGCTCTTTCTTAAGCTGAGCAACGATATCCTCTTTTATCGGTGGTAGTTGCAACATATCTTTTATGCTAATCTCATTTTTTATACAACCTATTCTTATAATGTTTCCTAAAGCCACATGTAAACTATCATAATTTGATAGCTGCTTAGCGATCTTATCCACACCCTTGATGGTGAGTTGATGTCTGTGTGCCAGCCGTTCAATAGCAGCTTGAACCTCTTGAGGTTGTGGGCCTTTCACTTCTAGCCAATTTACACCCGGAAACGGCCCATGAAGCACTTTTCTTTTAAGATCTTCATGGTTAATATTTATAAAAACTAGTAGATTTTTTTGAGATATATTTGGATACCAATCATAGCGAACAATTGTAATTATCTCAGATGCGGTAGAATCATTGCTCGATCTTATCTTGTCAATGAAATCACAAAACTCCTCTATTAAAACCAAGGCCGACACGCTCTTTGAGCGAAGCAGGTTAGTAAGACTTGTGAAGGTGTTGATAATGGCCTGCCCGCTGCCACCTACGGCGTGTCGAATCTGATCGGCTGTTTGGCGTGCTTGCGATTGCACCTCCTCGCTTTGCGCAGCATCCCCCGCTGGTTGACTCGAGGCAGTTTGGTTTGGCCTATATGCATACCTAGGCTGCCGCCGCGGCTGGGTGCTTTCAAAAAGTCGGCGGGCCTTCTCGGGATCCGGGTTGCCGTTGAAGTCCAGCACCCCATCGCGGCGCAGCGTCACCGTCAGATCCAACCCTGATTCTAGCGCCCACAACTCAAGGGTGCGACGGATGTTCACACAACCATGGAGCACGTTGTGATAGAACCAATCCTGAACTTGGCCATAAAGCACCAGGATTCGCTTCTCCATGCTCGCCGGTGTTCGGCCGTGAAGAAAGCGGTGCACTTCGGACACGCACATTTTCTTCTCCTCAGCTCAACGCCTAACACAATTAGCTTGTGGGGTTGCCCTGCATTGCTCGCGCGAAGCGGCGCTTCTCACATGCGCATGCAAAGGCGCTAACAACACGGATGACAAGCGGCCAGCCATAAGCATCCCCCTTTCATGCTGGATGTTTCCTATTATAATACAAATCCACAGAATAGTAAGGGGGATGAGATGAGCCTGCCTGCTCTGCTTCGGATTCATGCCTGGCTGCCGGCCGTTCAACACGCACTCGGGCCGGGCTTGCGCGCGGTCGTTTGGGTGCAGGGCTGCTCGCTGCACTGTCCCGGTTGTATGGTGCCAGAAACCTGGTCAACCAGCAGTGGCCGCTGGGTAGACCCGGTGGCCCTGGCGCGCGCCATCCTGTCTCGAGAAGACATCGAAGGGATTACGGTCAGCGGCGGCGAACCTACGGAACAGGCGGCAGCCGTGGCTACGTTGTTGGCCGAGTTGAAGGCGGCGGGCAAAAACACGTGGGTCTATACCGGCTATACCCTGGAAGAGCTGTTGCAGCGACGTGACGCGGATACCGACCGCCTGCTGTCGCTGATTGACGTATTGGTAGACGGGCGATACGACCTCGCTCAAGCCGGGAGTTACATCTTGCGCGGTTCGGCCAACCAGCGCATCATCCATCTCACCGACGCCATACCTCCCGAGAGAGTCGCTCAGCTAACCCCTGGCCAAATAGAAGTCCGTCTGGATGCGCAGGGCAGCCTGACGCTCATCGGCATACCACCGCCCGGTTTTCTCAGCCGGTTTCAGCAAGCCCTGGTCCGTCGCGGGTTGAACTTTACGGCAGATTCACCATGGCGGTGAGCCAGCGAGTTCGTCATCCATGAGGAGGTGAGACGTTCATGCTGATTGACCCGTTGTTCCCCAAGCGCGTTGAGGCCTTCCGCCAGTTCGTCCAAATCGCTCTGGCGCAGCAGGGCGCCCTCTCCGCCGAGCTGCAACAGCGCATCCACGCACAGGCCGAAGCGCTGGGCCTGGACGCCGAGACGCGCGAGCGCGTGATCGCGGAGGTCCTGGCCTCGCAAGCCCGCCATCAGAGGGCACCTATCGCCCTGGATAATATCGGACAGTTAGATCAATTGGCCGAGTGGAGCAGAGATTTGCCCGTATATCGGCTCGCTTTCTCGCCAGATGGGCACCAGCTCGCGGTTGCTAGCTGGGGCGTTTGGTTGTGCGACGGTCAGACACTCAATGAAATACGCCAGTTTGTGGGCTTTGCCAATGTTACAAGCATCGCTTTTGCCCCCAGAGGCGATATCCTCGCCTGCGGATTAGAGGATTGCAGCATACGACTATGTCGAGTGAGAGACGGCCAATGCCTACACACCCTTCGAGGCCATAAAGAAAGTGTATGCGGCTTGGCATTTCTCCGAAACCAATCCTTGGCTTCGGTATCGAGCGATGGGATGGTGAAAGCGTGGTCGTCGGTTGATGGCAGTGAGGAGTTATTAATATTACCCTCGTCCATGAAGTATTCTAAAAGAGTACAGCACGTGGCTTTCTGGGCAAATAGGTCAATTTTGGCGATCGGTGATGAGTGTTATATATATTTTTTAAAGTTCAATGATTTATTAATGTTATGGAGAATAAAAGTGACACTACAAGAAATGCGTGCAGTTACCTTCGATTTTAATCCTAGTGGATATATTTTAGCTTTGGCGCAAGGTAATCGGATTAGTTTACGACGGACGGTGGACGGAAATGAACTGCGCGCCCTAAAGACGGAGCAATCAGTAAGTAGCCTGGCTTTCAACCAAGATGGTTCTATCTTGGCCACAGGGCTATCAAATGGCAAAGTCCAGCTCTGGCGAGTGGCAGATGGAAAGCTTGTCCATGAGCTAGCGACCAACAAGCACGGCGTCACTTGCGTAACTTTCAACCCAGATGGCTCCCTGCTGGCCTCGGGGTCTAACGACGGCACGGTGCGGCTGTGGGGGGTGCCGCGGTGACGCGCCGGCCAACAGCGCACCTCTGCCGACGTGCGCTGGACTTAAACTTCTAGCAAGGCATTCAAAACGTCGTCCCATGGCCGGCATCCTGATTGACCCGTTGTTCCCCAAGCGCGTTGAGGCCTTCCGCCAGTTCGTCCAAATCGCCCTAGCGCAGCAGGGCGCCCTCTCCGCCGAGCTGCAACAGCGCATCCACGCACAGGCCGAAGCGCTGGGCCTGGACGCCGAGACGCGCGAGCGCGTGATTGCGGAGGTCCTGGCCTCGCGGGCGGGCACACCAGAGGCACAGCCCACTTCGCCCGGCAGCGACTTGGTGCGTGTGCTGATGCAAACAGCCGCCTACCAGGAGGCGCAGCGCGACCTAGAGACCGCGCTGAAGCTCTACCGTCAGGCGTTGGGGCTGGCGCAGGGCGACCCCGCCCTGCGCTCGCTGGCGCGGGAGATTGAGCTGACGATCGCCGACGTTGAGCGCCGCCTGCGCGCGGCGCAGACGTTTGCCGGCCCGCCGATGGTCACCCCGCCTGCGCCGACGCCGCCGCACGAGGCTGCGCCGCGGACGTGGGGGGCGGGCGCGGGGTGGGTTGTGCTTGCGGTCGTGCTGTTTGGCCTGGTGGCCGGGGGGATATGGCTGTGGGGGCAGATGGGCAGGATGACTGCGCCTGCCGCGCTGCCAGTTCGGCTTATTGAAGTGCGGACTGCGACGAGCACGGCACCGGCTACGCCTACCGCTGAGCCTACTGTCGCGCTGCCAGTTCGGCTTATTGAAGCGCCGACTGCGACGAGCACGGCACCGGCTACGCCCACCGCTGAGCCTACTGTCGCGCTGCCCGTGCTGGCCGGCACGCCTGTGCCGCAGCCGATCGCCGCCATCTCTGCCGAGAGCGCGCCGCAGGTGGCCGAACTGGCCCGCTGGGGCAAAGGGGGGGTGCTCGAGGTTACCTTCTCGCCCGACGGGCGGCTGCTGGCCGTGGCCTCCTCTCTCGGCGTGTATCTCTACGATGCAGAGACCCTGGCCGAGGTGCGCTTCATGCCCAGTGATGCGCCCGTGCTTAGCGCCGCCTTCTCGCCCGACGGGCGGCTGCTGGCCTCGGGGTCTGATGACAAGACCATCCGGCTGTGGGACGCTGCCAGCGGCCAGCTCGTGCGGGTGCTCGAGGGGCATACCGCCCCGGTGCGCATCGCCGTCTTCTCGCCCGACGGGCGGTTGCTGGCCTCGGGGTCCAATGACAAGACTATCCGGCTGTGGGACGCCGCCAGCGGCCAGCTCGTGCGGGCGCTCGAGGGGCATACTGACTGGGTGCGCAGCGTGGCCTTCTCGCCCGACGGGCGGCGGCTGGCCTCGGGGTCTTGGGACGGCACAGTGCGGCTGTGGGACGCCGCCAGCGGCCAGCTCGTGCAGGTGCTCGAAGTGTATACCGCTACGGTGCGCAATGTGGCCTTCTCGCCCGACGGGCGGCGGCTGGCCTCGGGGTCTTGGGTAGGCACAGTGCGGCTGTGGGACGTCGCCAGCGGCCAGCTCGTGCGGGTGCTGGAAGGGCATACGTGGTACGTAACCAGCATGGCCTTCTCGCCCGACGGGCGGCTGCTGGCCTCGGGGTCTTGGGACAAGACCATCCGGCTGTGGGACGCCGCCAGCGGCCAGCTCGTGCGGGT
>Ga0197142_1003104_pt1 | contig 14128 bp, 12 predicted proteins | sample GBS60_MetaG_FD_148614 | JGI IMG/M metagenome (GOLD analysis project Ga0197142, IMG submission 148614) | Sediment microbial communities from Great Boiling Springs, Gerlach, Nevada, United States - GBS 60_MetaG | ecosystem: Environmental > Aquatic > Thermal springs > Hot (42-90C) > Sediment... | reverse complement strand
TTTGCCCTGCGCTCACCTCTCTGGGCATTCGTGGACATAATCGCTCTCTGGGTCCTCATCCTGCTTACCATAATCTGGTTCTTCAGGGTCTCAAGACCGGCCGGAATCTTGATGATCCCCTACATCCTCTGGGTTAGCTTCGCGTCGGTCCTTAACCTTGCTATAGTGATCCTGAACGGCTAATCTGCCTTTAGTATCCCTTCCCTGCCGAAGGCCTTTGCCGCAAGGAGTGTGGCGACCGCGGCGTAGACCGAATTTGCGGCAAGGCTCACGATGAACGGCCAGGCCTCCAGGGTTCCCATGAGCGCGCCCTTTATCGTCATGGCGGTGCTGTAGACCGGAACGAGCGCGCCCAGAGGACTCAGCTGCGCGCCCGGCATCATGCTCGCCATCGCCGGGAATATAACGATCAGGGACAACGGGGTCAGGTATGTCTGCGCCTCACGGTAGCTCTTGGCGTATGAAGCGAGCGCGACCTCCACCGACGCGGCCAGAAGCGCTAGGGGAACGATGCTTATCACCAGCGCGAGGAAACCCGTGAGGCTCAGGGGCATCTGGCTGGTCAGGCTCGCGAACTCCGGGGACACGGTCCCCAGGAAGGCGAAGCAGAGGCCGTATGAAGCGAGATTCAGGAGGCCGGTGACAAGCGAGGAGAGCGCGACAGCTGTAATCTTTGATGCGACTATGACGCGCCTTGAGACCGGCGCGGATAGCAGGATCTCAATCGTGTGCCTTTCGCGTTCGCCAGCGACCAGGTCCATAGCGGGATACATTCCCCCCGTGAACACGAGGAGAACGAGCAGATACCCCAGCAGTATGCCCATGATGTAGCCGGCCATCCTCTGCGGCGGAGCCACATTCTCCTCCCTCACGGAAAGGGGCCGCCAGACCCACGCGGGCGCGCCCAGGGCTTCCATGTTATTACGGAGGGTCAGCTCCCTGAGGGAATCCAGGGCCTCGGTTGCTTTGGCGAGGGAGTATCCGGAGGCCTCGTCCGAGGCATCGTGATATATAGTTATGGCAAAGGTGCCATCGTCAAGCTTCTCCCACCATATCCCGATGTCCGCCTCCTTGTATTGGACAGCCTTCTTCGGCGAATCCGATGGAAAGGGCGATAGACCCGCGCTGGAAAGCAGGCTATCAAGGCCGGGCAGGGGAAGGCCCGGCCTCAGCGCGACCGTGTGCGGAGCCCTCTCTATCTTGCTCACTGCAGAGGCCGTGAAATAGGATACCGCGAAAAAGATCAAGGGTATGGCAATGAGGGGGACCAGGATCGTGCTTATTATCGCCCTCCTGTCCCTCAGTATCTCCTTTACTTCCTTGAGGAGGAGAACCCTGAACCTCATCTTTTACCCCCAACGAGGGCGAGGTATATCTCCCTGAGCTTTTCCTTTCCCGTCATGCGCTTGAGCTCGGGTATGGTTCCTTCTGCCGAGATCCGGCCCCTGGTTATGACCACCACCCTGTCCGCGAGGAACTCCGCCTCCTCCATTATGTGCGTTGAGACTAGGATCGCCTTGCCGTTTTCCCTCATTTCCAGGATGAAATCCTCAACGGCCCTCGCGGACTCAACATCAAGTCCCTTCGTTGGCTCGTCCATGATGAGTATGGGCGGATCGTGCACCAGGCACCTCGCGACCGCGACGCGCTGTCTCATTCCCGTGGACAGCTTGGCTATGCGGGTGTCCATGAACCCGGCCATGCCCACCCTCTCAGAAAGGTAATCTATCCTCCGGCCGAGCTCTTGTTCGGCGAGGCCGGATAGCCTTCCGAATATCCTGAGGACCTCCCGAGGCGTGAGCCTGTGGTAAAGCCCAGAATCAGCTGGCAGGAAGCCCAGGAGCTCCCTCGCGCGCTCGGGAGGCCTGCCAGCCAGGGAACATTCCCCATCGTCAGGAGCCAAGAGCCCGGCCAGCATCCTCATCGTGGTTGTCTTGCCCGCGCCGTTCGGGCCGAGCAGGGCCACGATCTCGCCGGGGCTCACTACGAACGAAACCCCGTCCACGGCCCGCAGTTCGCCCCTGTGCCTGTCCTTGAATACCTTGCTAAGGCCCCTGGCCTCAATCACCCGGAAATTATAATGGATATCCCCCGGCCCCCGCGCTGGTAGCCGGGGGCCGGCTTGAAACATTCTTCCCGGTCGCGGGGTCTATATGGGCATGAACGAGACAAAAACCAAAAGTGGGTTCAGGAGGGGCCTAAACCTTATAATCTCAAAAGAAACCAAAGGAGGTTCAATCATGAATAGGCTCCTTATCACAACAGTAGCGCTGGTTGTGCCCCTCGTGGGCCAACAGACCAAGACCGTCACGAAGCCCGACAGGGACAAGTCTCCCTTCGCCGTGGCCGAACCGGATACCCAGAAGGCCTACATCCAGCCAGTTGAGAACGGCTTTATAAACTGGACAGAGGGCTACATCAGGGCCAGGGGCTACGCGGTCCCCTCAGAAAAGGAGAAGAACAAGGCAAAGGCCCGGTTGGGAGCGGAGAGGGCCGCGACCGTAATAGCCCAAAGGAATCTCCTGGAGATAGCCAAGGGCGTTTACATAAACTCCGAGACCGTTGTTGAGGACATGATGCTCTCGTCCGATGTGATTGTCTCCAGGGTTGAGGGCGTGGTCAAGGGCGCGAGGATGGTTGGTCAGCCTCACTGGCTCCCCGACGGCGTTGTCATGGTTGAGATGGAGATGCCCTTGTACGGACAGAACAGCCTCCTCTCAGCCGTGGTCCCAAATAACCCCACGGTGAGACCGGACTCCCAGGCCCTCAAGGCTCTCGGGAATGTGCCTTGCATAGTCATAGACGCCAAGGGCCAGGTCCAGCCAGGACTAATGCCGCGGTTCTTTGACGAGAAGGGAAACCTCGTCCTGGATCTCTCCCAGATCGTAGACCCGCAGAACCCCCAGGGGATAAGGTATGTCAACAACCTGGGCGATGTACTCCAGTGCGGGGATCAGGCGTGGGTCATAGAGGCCATAGGCGCGGTTGGCAAGGGCAAGACAGACATGATCGTGGGCGAAGACTCCAAGGACAAGCTCTCGTGGCTCAAGAAGGCCGGCAAGTTCATCTGGGAGGCCGGCAAGATGGTCATGATGCTCTTCTGAGGGGGATAAAATGACGGGGATTCTCCTGCTTTTGACACTGCAGGCGGCGAAGGGCCAGGACACGGCAACGGTTGAGGTCACCGCGGAGGGCGTCGCGGCTCTGGGTTCGTCAACCGATATAGCCAGGGACAACGCGATAAAGGACGCGCTCAGGAAGGCTGTTGAGCAGGGCGTCGGGACATACATAGACTCAAAGACCGCGGTTGACAATTACGAGCTCCTTTACGACAAGATATACTCGCACGCGCAGGGCTATGTCGCGTCATATCAGGTTGTCAAGGAAAAGGCTGACAACGACGCTGGCCTATACAGGGTCTGGATAAAGGCAAAGGTGAAGACAGGGGACATCCAGAACGACCTCGTGGCGATGGGCATCCTGGTCTCGGAGATGGGAAGGCCACGCCTGGCTGTTGTCGTTGACAACGAGGACCTCTCCTACACCCTTGAGGATTACTTCCAGGAGCAGGGTTTTCCCCTGGTTGACCTGCCCACAGTGAAGAAGGCCCTGAAGGCCGGCGAGATGGACCTTCTCATTGACGGGGACAAGCGCACAGCGCAGAAGGTTGCGGCATTAACCGGAGCCGAGATACTGATAACCGGAAGGGCAGAGGTCTCCTCCGAGATGAAGAAACTGCCTTACACGGACGAGAAGAAGACCATATATACCGCTAAACTGCGCGTGAAGGCCGTAGAAGCGCTCACTGGCGAGATCATAGCGGTCTCCTCCCTGAAGCGCAGTCTTCCCTTCTCCGAGGAAGAGGTCATAAAGCTGGTTGGCGACTCGGCCGCGAGGGAGCTTTCCTCTGAGATAGTTAAGAAGTGGACGACCCGCAAGAATGTTATACACATCATCATCAAGGGAGCGACCGCGGCCAAGGTTGGCAAGATAAAGACGGCCATAAAGGAAAACATCCGCGGGGTCTCGGAGGTCCTTGACAGGGGAATGGTTGAGGGATACGCCATCCTGGAGGTTGTAGCGGAGACCAATCCGCAGGAAGTTCTGGATGCCATAAGGGAGAAGGAAAAGATCCTCGGCATACAGGTGACGGCATACGAGGGCCAACGCATAGAAGCAAAAGCAAAATAATTGCTGGTCCCATGGCCAAAAACAATAGGCCCCGGTTTTTTCGGGGCCTTTTTGGAGGTAAGACGGTGAAAAGGTTGATGATATTCGCGGGCCTCTTGGTGCTCTCCTGCGGGGACTCGGAGAGAACATACCCCTATTTCAAATATATCTTCTCCTCTCCCCAGGTCAATCCTGTCAATATCCGTTATCACGACGGCCACATATACTTCCTGGACTCGGGCACCGGCGCGATATGGCGGGTTGACGCTGAGAAGGGAGGCGCGGCCAAGCTGGGGCCCTCAGGCTACCAGTTTGATGTTTCCGGGGCTGGCCTGGCCGTTATCTCCTTCCAGGGCGAGAGCAGGCTTGATATCTATGACCTCTCGGGGAACCTCCTGCACCCCGCTGTGCTCCGCGGGCCCGAGCCCATGAGGGCCAGGTATGGCTCCGGGAATGTTCTTTATGTCGCGATCCTCACCGAGGGTGACGCGGGGCCGCTCCTCAGGCTGAACCCGGAGTCCGGCGCCGCGGACACGGTGTTTCCCAGGGTCGGCGAGGAGTTCGCAGTTGGCTCTGAGGAGGCTTTCTATTTCTCGCCGGGCGAGGGCAGGGTTTTCGTCTGCGCGCTGGGTGACACCGCGGCCACATCCTTCTGGACCGGAAAACCGAGCACCCCGAATGTCTTTCTCCACAATGTCCGGCTTGATCTTGCGCCAGATGGCAGGAGGCTTCTCGTGAGCCCCCTCATGATCCTTGACACAGAGACAGGCATCCAGACCCCTCTTCACACCAATCCATATGACGGGGGAACCGAGCTTGAGGGCGGGGTAGCCTGGGCGGATGATGGGGAGGGGATATACTTCAACGCCGCGGAGCTGGACACGGCTGAGGCGAAAGCAGAGGATTACAGGCACTACTGGGCGATCTGGTATTACGGGAACCCGGAATAAAGTATCTGCGATTCAGGGCTGGTCAGGTCGGGGAAGGCCCGAAACAAAACCCCCGGCATTTTGCCGGGGGCTGTTTTTCGGCTGGTTATCCGCTAGAAGTCGTAATCCCCGCCTCCGGGCATAGGAGGCATCTTCTCCTTTTCCTTCTTCTCGGTGACCAGGACATCGGTCGTCAGGAGGAGGCCGGCTATGGACGCCGCGTTCTCAAGGGCAACGCGCTCTACCTTCGTGGGGTCAATTATCCCAGCCTCAAACATGTCCACATACTCGCCGGTCAGAGCGTTGAACCCCTTTGAGAACTCCATCTTCTTTACCTCCTCCACAACGAGGCCGCCCTCGTATCCGGCGTTGTATGCTATCTGGCGCAGGGGTTCCTCAAGCGCCCTCTTCACTATTCTGACCCCCTGCAGAGTGTCGTGGTCGTCGGCTACCTTCTTCTCAAGCTCCTCAAGCGCGGGTATGGCCCTGAGATAAGCCACGCCTCCGCCCGGAACGATTCCCTCCTCAACAGCGGCCTTTGTGGCGTGCAGGGCGTCCTCTATGCGGGCCTTGCGCTCCTTCATCTCGGTCTCGGTGTGAGCGCCGGCATAGATTATCGCCACGCCTCCCGCGAGCTTCGCGAGCCTCTCCTCCAGCTTCTCCCTGTCGTAGTCGGACTTCGTCTCCTCTATCTGGGCCTTTATCTGCTTCTTGCGGGCCTCTATGGCCTCGGGAGAACCAGCGCCCTGAATTATGGTTGTGTCGTCCTTGGTGACGATTATCTTCTTGGCGCGGCCGAGGTCCTCAACCTGGGCGTTTTCAAGCTTCATCCCTGCTTCCTCGGTGATAACCTTGCCGCCGGTGAGGATGGCTATATCCTCAAGCATGGCCTTGCGCCTGTCGCCGTAGCCGGGCGCCTTTACCGCGACAACCTGGAGGCCCGACCTTATCCTGTTGTAGACGAGGGTGGCGAGGGCCTCGCCCTCAACATCCTCCGCTATAACCAGGAGGGGATTGCCCAGCTGAACGGCCTTTGTGAGTATGGGCCTGAACTCCTTGATGGAGGAGAGCTTCTTCTGGACTATGAGGATGTTGACATCCTCGTAGACTACCTCCATCTTCTCCGCGTCCGTGATGAAATAGGGCGAGACGTAGCCCCTGTCAAACTGCATGCCCTCAACAACCTTGACTTCTATCTCGGTTCCCTTTCCCTCCTCAACCGTGATGACTCCCTCGTCTCCAACCTCCTCCATGGCCTCGGCTACCTTCTCGCCTATTTCCCTGTCGTTGTTCGCGGAGATCGTCGCGACCTGCACCTTCTCCTCTTTCTTCTCAACCTTCTTTGAGAACTTCTTGAGCTCAGCCACGACAGCGGCGACCGCCCTGTCTATGCCGCGCTTGACCATTATGGCGTTGGCGCCAGCAGAGACAACCTTTATTCCCTCGCGGAATATTGCTTCCGCGAGCACGGTAGCGGTCGTTGTCCCATCGCCAGCCACATCAGAGGTCTTTGAGGCCACCTCACGGACCAGCTGGGCCCCGACATTTTCCGGGCCATCGGGAAGCTCTATCTCCTTTGCCACCGTAACGCCGTCCTTTGTGGTCAGGGGTGAACCGAACTTGCGCTCAAGTATGGCATTCCTGCCAGCAGGGCCAAGGGTGGCCTTTACCGCTTTTGAGAGGGTCTCAACGCCCGCAAGCAGAGCCTTTCTCGCTTCCTCGTCGTATCTGATCTCCTTTGCCGCCATGTCTGTCCTCCTTCTTTATTTCTCCAATATGGCCAGGATGTCATCCTCATCAACTATGAGGAGTTCCTCATCGTCTATGACGATCTCGTTGCCAGCGTATTTCCTGAAGACAACGACATCGCCCTCCTTCACATTCATGGGTATTATCTTGCCGTTCTCGTCCCTTCTGCCAGGGCCTACGGCAATAACCTCGCCCTTTATGGGCTTTTCTCTCGCGGTATCGGGAATGACAATGCCTCCCTCTACCACTTCTTCTTCCTCTATCCGCCGAATAATCACCCTATCGCGTAGAGGCCTGAGCTTCATGTCTGTTCCTCCTTCTTTTTCCATACCTTTCCTGCTTTTGGTGTTTCAGTTCTACCCATGTCTCCAGTGGGAAGGGATGAGGCAATTCACTCCCGCCCTCACCGGATAACTTTTAATACTATCCTATAAATCCCTTCCCTTCGCCTCACTTTCCCTTCCCTTTTATTTGGTTGGACCAAAATTATAATGCAAGTTGTCAAGTGAGATCAAGAACCGCAAGGAGGGCATTATCCCCCCGATGTTTTTCTGGCAACCGTCAGGTAACCCGTGTGGGAGACCATGCGCTCGCGCGGCCTGGTCTTTCCGGGCCTGACGAGGAGCTCCCTTTCCAGGAGCTCAACCGTCTTCACCGCGACGAACCCCGCTCCCTCAAGCTCCTCAACGACCCGAAGAACCTGCTCAATGCACGGCGAGAGCGAGGCCCAGAACCCGCCACCCGTCAGGGCCTCGTGGGCCGGCCTCACCATCCTCCAGGGCTCAGGCACATCAACGAACGCGGACTGAACATCCCTGATGCCGAAACCCTCCTCGGCCGGGTCCCTGAGGATGAACTCAACCCTGTCGGTAAGGCCCCACTTTTCAAGATTTTTTCTCGCGTTATCAAGGAACTCCGGCCTGCGTTCAAACGAATAGACCTTGCCCGTTTCCCCGACGATCCTCGCGAGAACGAGCGTGAGCGCGCCCGAACCCGTTCCCACCTCAAGGACCCGCTGGCCCTCCGAAAGCCCTGTCTCCATTATCAGGTACCCGATGTCCTTCGGATAGAGTATTGTGGTCGTCCTCCTGACCTTCATGGACAGCTCGGATAGGGAGGGCACAAGCGCCCAGAACCTGTGCCCCGTTGAGGTTTCAACCGGGTCTCCGAACGAAAGCCCCTCGGGCAGAACGAGGAATCCCCTGTGCGTATCAAGCCTCTTCCCTGGCTCAAAAGCAATCAGAAAGGAGGATTTCGGCTCCCATAGGAGAACAGGCTGGCCGCGCTCAATCACCCCGATATGATAAGGCGAGACCGGAAAGCGGGTCATCCCTGAGTCAGAACATCCCTGATCTCCAGGAGCCCTGACTCAAGCGCCGCGGGATCCGGCTCGTATTCAAGCCCGTGGATCCGGGAAACAGCCGCGGCCCTTATCAGGGAGTTTGTGACGAACCCGGCCCTCGCGCGGCCGATATCCTCTGGCCGCAGAACCCTCTCGGTTGCCAGCCCGGCCTCCAGGAGAACGCGCCTGGCCACCCCCGGCAGGACTCCTGAGGAGCTCGGCGGGGTCACGAGATCCCCGTCCAGGAGAAAGAAAAGGTTGGCCCTTCCTGTTTCGGCTATCTCGCCCCTTTCGTTCAGAAGAATACCGTCCCAAAACCCCCGGGCCTCGGCCTCGCGCTGTGCCAGGTGGTAGAGCAGGCGCGAGACCGTCTTGTGAAGGCAAAGCGGATTCCCCGAAAATACCCGATAACCTGACGCGCGGAGGCAGACCGAGTCCGGAACCGGCCCCAGGGGTTCAGCAGAGGCCAGCCAGCGCGGCCCCCGGTCCTCAAAAAGGGTTATCCGCACTCGCCAGTCCAGGTCAGGGGATCGGTCTGCCAGCGCCTCAGCCAAAGCGTTCAGGAAGCCCTCCTCGGAGAACTCAAGGCCCAGGAACCGGGCTGACCCAACCATCCTCTCAAGGTGAAGGTCAAGGAGCTCCGGCGCGCCCCCGGAGACCCGAATGGTCTCAAAGAGTCCGAGGCCGGAAAGGAGGGAGTTCATAACCCTTCCAGCGCGGCCATCTTCGCCATGCATTCCTCCCATTCTTTCCTCGGATCCGAGGCAAAGGTTATGCCCCCGCCGGTGCCATAAAAGAGGTCTCTGCCAACGAGCTCGCATGTCCTTATCGCAACGGAAAAACACCCGTCTCCCCAGGGCGTCGTGTAGCCGATTATTCCGGTATAAACGCCCCTTGGGCTGGCCTCGTGCCTGGCTATTGCCTCTGTCGCGGAGGATTTCGGCGCGCCTGTCACCGAAGGTGGCGGGAAAGAGGATTCAACCGCTGACCATATGTCATTGTCCGGCAAAAGCCTCGCGGTTATAACCGAGACCATCTGATATACCGTTGCGTAGCGTTCCACCCTGAAAAGCCTCCTCACCCTCACATCTCCGGAGACCCTGCCGAGCTCGTGCCGGGCCATGTCCGCTATCATAAGGTTTTCCGCCCTGTCCTTCTCCGACCGGAAAAGCCTCTGCCTCGTGCCGGGGCCGAAAGGCGCCGTTCCCTTCATGGGTTTTGTCGTGGCAAGGCCTTCCCTCACCCGCAGAAACAACTCCGGAGAACCGCTTATCACAAGGCCCCCGCCTGTATCAATGAATGCTCCGTATGGAACCGGCTGTTTCCTGAGGAGCGCCCGGAAAAGCCCACTTGGATCTCCGCGGAACCCGAAGCGCGCCCGGAGCGTGTAGTTCACCTGGTAATAGTGGCCCTCAGCTATCTCCTCTTTTATCCTTTCTATGGTCTTCATGTATTGGGCTTCTGTCTGATCAAACCCCACGAAAGAAAGGGCGAAATCCCCGCCGGATGGCAGTTCCGGCCCCGGGAAAGCCTCCTTTGTCCCGTCCGAGCGCCAGGTGAACCACCTGCCGGTCATCTCGTCCCTGAGGGCGAGGCTCTCGTATAGCCCGAACCAGAACGGGGGCAGTGGCCCCCGGCCCCTTGCCAGGCCGAGCATGTCCTCGGCCAGGTCATAGGAGAGGTATCCAACCAGAAACCCCTTTTTTGAAAGGGATCTCAGGCTTGCCCAGGAGAAGTCCGGGCCCGAATAGACCTCCCGCGGCTCCTCAGCCAGTATGGTTCTCCTCTCAGAAAGGGATGGTTTTGCGGTTAACAAGAGCGCGGAGATCAAGGTGAAATTATAGCCCTCATATTGCCCGATTATCCATAAGATCCCAGGGATTCTTTGGCGTCCGCGGACTGAGCCTCCGCGGCTTAAAACCTGCGGTCTCGTTTCATTTTTATTAGTTGATGCCCCAAGATTCATCGTGGAACCGAGGGGTCTTCAGGGCGAAGCTATAACCAGCTGGGTTTATCCCCCGGAGCGAAGCATAATGCCTCAGGTTAGGTGGGCCTCGCTTGCGCCGAGGCCTGATAGGTCCGGGCCCAGCGCGCCGGACAGCGCTGGAATTTTTGGCCGATCAAGGATACTCCTCCGGCCCCGCGGGAGGGCCACAGTCAAGTCATCCCAGTTTATTGAACAAGCGAGGGCAAACCCTAAAAAAACTTCCCCGGATTCATTATCCCCTTGGGGTCAAAGAGCGTTTTGAGATTTCTCTGCAGCCGGAGGGAAAGGCTCGGCAATTCCCAAGAGATATAGTCCTTTTTCAGCAGGCCAACCCCGTGCTCCCCGGTCAACGAGCCTCCAAGCTGAAGGGCTATACGGTATATGGCTTCCCTGGTGAGCCTGAGCCTTTCTGGGTCATCCTGCTTTATCTTGAAGTGAAGGTTCCCGTCGCCCGCGTGGCCGAAAATCACCAGCTCGGACCCGAGCCTGCCGGCCTCCTCCCGAATCCTTGAGACAGCCTCAGGTATCGCGCTCCTCGGAACACATATATCATCATCAGCAGAGCCGGGCAGGGCCTCTGCCAGGGAACGCCTCGCTGACCAGAGCTCCCGGGCCCGCCTCTCGTCCTGCGCGATTATGACCTGGCTGGCGCCGTGGCTCTCCGCGAACCCGGCGGCCCTCTCCATGTCGGCCCAGGCGGCCTCCTCTGTGCCGTCGGTTTCAAGAAGGAGCATCGTGCCCTCGGGCATGGCAAAATCCACGCTCCGGCGGATGACAGATACCCCCTCCCTGTCAACCAGCTCCATGGCCCGCGGCAGGATCCCCTCTCCTATCATACGGCCGACCGCGCGGCAAGCGTCCTGCTCCTGAGGGAAAAACGCCATGGCGGTTAACGAGGCCCTGGGCTTGGGGATGAGCCTCACAGCGGCTTTTGTTATGACCCCGAGGGTTCCCTCTGATCCCACGACCGCCAGAACCATCTCGTATCCGGTGACCCCTTTTTTTGTTTTTCTGCCGAGCCACACCCTTTCGCCTCCTGGCAATGCCATCTCAAGGCCAAGGAGGTAGTGAGCCGTGAGGCCGTATTTCAGGGCCCGTGGCCCCCCAGCGTTCTCCGCTATGTTTCCGCCAATAGTGCAACTCTCAAGGCTCGCTGGATCGGGTGGATAAAAAAGGTTTTGGGATTCTGATTCCCTCTGAAGATCGCCCGTTATCACCCCGGGCTCAACGACAGCCACAAGGTTCTCAGGGTCTATCTCCAGGATGCGGTTCATCCGGCTCACATCCAGGCACATCCCGCCGTGGACGGCCAGCGCTCCGCCGGTGAGCCCGGTCCCCGCGCCCCTGGGATAGACCGGGATCCGCTCCTCCTGGGCTATTCTCAGCGCTACCGAAACCTCCTCCGGGCTCCGGGCCAGAACCACGGCCTCTGGCAGGAAGGGGCCCAGCCCGCTCTCGTCCCTTGAGCGGGATTCAAGCGCCTCAGGGTTTATTTTTACGACCTCTTCGCCGAGCGAGCGCAGGAGCTTATCCGCCCAGCTCTTCACGGGCAAATTATAACCCACTTTCCGCGCATTATGCCTCGTATGTGCTTCAGAAACGATGAAACCATCCCCTGTTCGGCCTTATAATCTAGCGGTGAACGAAAGGATAATTGAATCCGCGTTCAGGGAATTGATCAAGGCTATTGGCGAGGATCCCGATAGGGAGGGCCTCGCGAGGACACCGGAACGCATAGCAGAGCTATACAGGCACATGTTCTCCGGGGTGGCTCGCGACCCCAAGGAGGTCTTCAGGGTCTACACCGTTGAGAATTACGATGAGATGGTAATCGTCAAGGACATAGACTTCTTCTCGGTTTGCGAGCACCACTTTCTGCCGTTTTTTGGCAAGGCCCACATAGCCTATATCCCCAACGAGGGCCGGATAACCGGCGCGATGAACCTCATAGATGTCCTTGAGGTCTTCAGCCACAGGCCAACCATACAGGAGCGACTCACCACGGATGTCGCCGATTTTCTCTACAAGAACCTCAAGCCCCTAGGGGTCCTCGTTGTGACCGAGGCAAGGCACCTTTGCCTTGAGATGACGGGAAAGGAGAAGCCCGGAACCAAGATAGTCGCATCAGCCATGAGGGGCTACATGAGGAAGGCCGCTTCTAGGGCAGAGGCGCTCCGTCTGATCGGAAAGCTGAGCTTGGAATAGAGTAGAGGAGTGGGGGCCCACCCTGGCCGATCTACATCCTTATCCTTATCCTCCTCGTCAATTCCCTGGTCCTCAGGGTTTTCTTCTTTCCGGCAAAAGAGACCTGAACCGTTATCTCGCCCCGCCATTGGCCGAGGCCAAAGTGAAGCACCGGCGAGCTCTGGGATGTCGTGCCCTTGGCGAATTCAACCTGCCTCATCATCAGCGCGTCCCCCGCGGCGAGCCTCACAACCGCGCCTCTCGGCAGGCCCTCTATCTCTATCCAGGCGTTGTCGTTCCTCGTCTCGTTGACCAGGAGCCGGAAGCCAGAGCCAGAGCCTATCGCTATGTCCAAGTCCCCGTCCTGATCGAAGTCCAGCGCGGCTGTGCCCCAGCCGTTGAAGACGCGAGCGCCGGCGAGGTATGTTATATCCCTGAAGACGGGCCGGCCCGTTTCCGCGAGCATGTTCTGGTAAAGGTAGCTCCTTTCCTTCTTGTAGACTGAGGTGATGAAAAGGTCAAGGTCTCCGTCGTTGTCAAAATCAGCCCAAAGCGGTTCCGAGTGGCACTCGTCGTAGGCTATGCCCGCGTCCTCCCGCGCGTCCTGAAACGGCGCTTCCCGGTTCCCGGTTGCCTCGTAAAGCACGGTTTTCTCGGAAAAATCTATGTATCTCGGGTGAGCCAGGTTGCAGACCAAAAGGTCAAAATCCCCGTCGTTGTCAAAGTCAGCCCAGGCGGGGCCTATTGAGTGGCCGAACCAATCGCGCGTGTCCTTTCCGGCAACCCCATACCGGAACGCGGAATCCGAAAGGGTCCCGGCTTGGTTTATGTAGAGAAAGTTCCTCTGGAGCCTGTAGTTGGCAACATAGAGATCAATATCCCCATCCAGATCAAAATCGCAGGCCGCTACTCCCCTTCCGCAGAGGGTCTCTGGCGCTATCTCGGCGGGCCTGAACCTGCCCCTCTCGTTCATGTAAAGGACATCCGGAGTCCCCCTTCCGAGGCCCCCCGATTCGTAGTTTGCCAGATAAAGCTCGGGCCAGCCGTCGCCGTTGAGGTCAAAGGGAGAAGCGCCCTCCGTGGGGAATGTATCCGAGATGCCGACCTGGACCTCTGCGAACCTCTTGCCCTTCTCGTTCCTGAAAAGCCTCTCGGCCTTGCCGATTATCAATATGTCATCCCAGCCGTCCGCGTCGTAATCCAGGAACAGGGAGCCGGATCCGGAAGCGCCCGAAAGCCCCACCCTGTCCGTGACCTCGGCGAACCCCTTGCCCTTCTGGTTCTCAAAAAGCCTGCCCTGAAGGAGGATGTCGTCCCAGCCGTCCAGGTTGTAGTCGCCCACGGCAACGCGAGAAGCCCTCATGTCAGCCGGAAAGCCGAGTTCTGTTGTCTTATCGGCAAAGAGGATCCCCGGGTGGCCGAATGCCTCCCTCGCGGAGCCGAGCGGATCCGAGACCCCCATATCCGAAAGCGCCCTGAGGGACTTTTCCGGCCATGTGTTCCTCGGAGACCCCAGCGTGACCGAGAGCAGAAAGTGCTCCCTTGCCTGGCTCATGTTTCCCCTGCCGCGCTCAAGGACCCCCATCGTGTAGTGATAAAGGGAAACCAGGCCAAGGTCGTTGTTGACAGGCGGAAGCCTTACCTCCTTCCAGAGCGCTTCCTCCTGCTTGCCAGAGAGTATCCCGTGGTAGAAAAGGGCCCTCATCCTCCTCTCCTCAGGCGATTCCAGGCCATCGCCCTCAAGCGGTTTTTCTCCAGCGAGGAGAA
>Ga0197142_1003103_pt1 | contig 14128 bp, 7 predicted proteins | sample GBS60_MetaG_FD_148614 | JGI IMG/M metagenome (GOLD analysis project Ga0197142, IMG submission 148614) | Sediment microbial communities from Great Boiling Springs, Gerlach, Nevada, United States - GBS 60_MetaG | ecosystem: Environmental > Aquatic > Thermal springs > Hot (42-90C) > Sediment... | reverse complement strand
GGGTCTTGCAAGCCGGCGCGGGCACGGCGGACGGCGTTGGAAACCACCCGCACGGCATCGTCTTGCCCAACCACGCGCTCGTGCAAGCGTTCTTCCATGTGGATCAGCTTTTGCGTCTCGGCTTCCAGCAGGCGCGAGACCGGAATACCCGTCCAGCGCGCCACCACCTGCGCAATCTCTTCGGCATCCACCTCCTCTTTGAGCAAGGCGCCGTCCTTTTGCAGTTCTTTCAGGCGCGCTTCGCTGGCAGCAAGCTGTTGCTCCAGCTCGCGCAAGGTGCCATAGCGCAGGCGGGCAACGGTTTCGAGCTGGTTCAGGCGCTCGGCGCGTTCGATCTCATAGCGGGTTTGCTCGATCTGCTCTTTGATCGCCTGCAATTGGGTAATCGCTTCTTTCTCTGCCTGCCAGCGGGCGTGTAACTGGTTGGATTGTTCGCGCAGGTCGGCAAGCTCCTTTTCGATCCGTTCCAGACGTTCAAGCGAGGCTTTGTCCTTCTCTTTTTTCAGGGCTTCGCGTTCGATTTCCAATTGCAGGATTTGCCGATCGACATCATCCAAGGCTTGCGGTTTGGAATCGATCTCGGTGCGCAGACGGGCTGCCGCTTCGTCGATCAGGTCAATGGCTTTATCCGGCAGGTGTCGATCGGCAATATAGCGATGGCTAAGGGTGGCAGCCGCAATCACCGCCGGGTCGGTAATGCGCACGCCATGATGGATCTCATAGCGTTCTTTCAAACCACGCAAAATACTGATGGTCTCCTCGACCGTTGGCTCATCGATCAACACGGGTTGGAAGCGGCGCTCTAAGGCCGGGTCTTTTTCAACGTGCTTGCGGTATTCATCCAGCGTGGTGGCGCCGATCATGTGCAGTTCGCCGCGCGCCAGCATGGGCTTGAGCATATTCCCGGCATCCATGGCGCCTTCAGCCGCCCCGGCGCCGACCACGGTGTGCATCTCATCGACAAAAAGAATCACCTCCCCGGCGGCATCGGAGATTTCTTTCAACACCGCTTTCAGCCGTTCCTCGAATTCGCCGCGATACTTTGCCCCGGCGACCAGGGCACCCATATCCAACTGCACCAGGCGTTTGCGCTTTAAGCCCTCGGGCACATCGCCTTTGACGATCCGCTGCGCCAAACCTTCGACAACGGCCGTCTTCCCAACGCCCGGTTCCCCGATCAAAGCCGGGTTGTTCTTGGTGCGTCGGGAAAGGATCTGGATCACGCGGCGGATCTCCTCATCCCGCCCGATCACCGGGTCCAGTTTGCCCTGGCGGGCGAGGGCGGTGAGATCACGCCCGTATTTTTCCAACGCCTGATAGGTGGCTTCCGGAGTCGGCGAGGTGACGCGCTGGGTGCCCCGAATGCCGGCCAGGGCTTTCAGGATGGCATCTTTGGTTAAGCCGTATTGCGCCAGGCGCTTCCCTTCAATACTGTCGGTCAGACCCAGCAAGAGATGTTCGGTGGAAACGTAGTCATCCTGCATCCCTTTGGCATAGCGTTCGGCGGCTTCTAAAGTCTCGACGGTTGGGCGCGCCAGCCCAATCTCACCCGCCGCCCCGTAAACGCGGGGGCGTTTCTCCAGCTCATTCTGGACTTCCTCGCGCAAGGCAAGCACGCTACCGGCGACGCGGGTGACGATAGCCGGCACAACGCTATCTTCCTGTCGCAATAAAGCCAGCAAGAGATGAGCCGGCTCAATTGCCTGATGATTGTAGTCGCGCGCAATCGTCTGCGCCTTAAAAATTGCTTCCTGTGATTTTTGGGTGTATTTTTCTAAGTTCATACCTTCCTCCTTCTCAGCTCCGCAGCGAAACGGTCGGCCGGCTTTATCCTGTCTGGCTTTGACCGCCTTCGCCGGCAGAGTCCTCTTCTAAGATTATTTCATAGGTCGCAGTCTCAAATTTTTGCAAACGACCGAGCACATCAAAGAACAGTTTTTGCAACCCGTATTTCTGCTCAAACAGCCGATTGATGGTCTCAGCCGTTTGAGTATCGACCGGGCGGGCAGTGCCTTTCACCCACTGACCGATCACTTCGCCCTGAACTTTACATGGCGCGACCTGCACCTGAGGGAAATTGCGCATCCGCTTTACCTTGCCCGAATTGGCGCCGGTGCGCACGTAAAGCCGGCCGTTGCGTTCCACGAACCAGACCGGGGTGCGGACACCATTCCCGTTGCGGCGATAGGTTTCCAGATTAAGATATTTCTGATTGACAAATTGTCCCAATGCAGAACGGGTTTGCATTGCACTTCTCCTTACCAGTAAATGATCTCTGTTCGCCCAGTATAGAGAGGGAGGATAAGAAAAGTGTAGATAAAACGTTAACCCTTTGTTGGATTTTCAACCCGCCGGCATCTGCGTCCGGTTATGGCGCACGGGTTGGCACACAGGCAAGGCAGAACCCGGATTCGAGCCGTATTTACCGGGCCAATCCGTATGTATCCGTGTCCTACCATGGCACACAGATTTCGGTCTTTTACTCGATGTGCGCGTCTACCCCCATCTGGCGGAATGTCTCGCGCACTTTGTCCTCAATCTCCGCTTCGTTGATCGAGCCGTCGGTTGCCTCGACGGAAAGGTTGAGTGTGGCGAAACGATATTGGAGGAAGTTGAGCAAACCAAGCAGCTCCGAAGCCCTGCCAAAGGGCAGGGTGAGCCGCATCCGCAGAACATTCCGGGTTGCCATGGGCTGACTATGGGAACTGAGCTGGGTTGCCACCTCGCTGGATTGTTCGGTCTGGGGAGAGACCACCAGGACCGAGCTGGATTCGGCAGAAGTTTGTCCAGCAGGCAAAGCGTCCGTTGAGGGATAGACGAATGGAGCGGTCTGTTGCATCTGTTGCCGACAAATTTCTTCACTGAGAAGAATTTCTCGCCCTTGCAAACTGGGCGTAACGTCGCTTTTGTAGTAAAGTAGCCTGGGTTGCTCGTTTTCGTCCAGCTCGCCCAGGCCGAAAATGCCCTGCCGCACGCCCTCCCGGATGCCGTCCTCCCAGACCCGCTGGCCGGTGGTGAGAAACTCACCAGGCGTGCGCGGCCCGCTTTCAGCCAGTTGTTGGGTGAAAACGTAGGGGCGCTGGCTGAGAAAGCGCTGTTTGATGACCAGCGGGGCAAGCCGGTCGACCAGGCGGTTTTCGGCGCGCAGGCGCCCGTAAACGTGCTCATCCAGAGTCTGACCATAGGTGGGAATGCCCAAATCAAGCTGGATGAAGCCGCTGCGGTCGGGCAGGTAGAGCAAGCGATACAGGTTATCGATCTGTTCCTGCAAGTCTCTGGCAGCCTGATTTTTCTTAGCTTCTAAATCTGTGCGCTGTTCAGCGGTCAAAGCAAGGGTGTGATCCTGGGCGAGGCTGGCAAGCGCCAGGTAGCGGCGCAACAAGCTCTGGAAGGGGATTTTCTGGCTCTCCAGGGGGACAAGGAAAAAGAGGGTATTGCGATAGACGCGCCGCGTTTGCCCTTTTTCTTCCACAAGGCGTTGCATCAGGGTTTGGTCATCGCCGGGCAAGAGGATCAGTTTGGGGAGCGGGTCGTCGGGGATGTCATTGGGATCGGCAGGCCAGAGAAACGTCTTGAGGGCGCCGCCGCGCAGGCGTTGACTCAGGCTTTGGCGCTCGGCGGTCTGCAATTCCTCTGCGGTGAGGTTTTCCATGCGGATTGCCAGGGCGCGGTTCAGGTTGGCGGTGGTGGAGAAGTAATAGCGTCCGCCGTGTTCGTGCAGATAGAACAGCAGGCGATGGCTGAGTTTTCCCAGCACTTCGGCGATCAGGCTGGCCGGCACAGCGCGGCTGAGGGTATGGCGTTTGATTTCGCCTGGTGTCGCGCCGGCCTCTCCTCCCCCGCCGACGAACGAGTAGAGAAAGATGGTGGTGGCGATCCGTTCGCCCAGACCCAAGCCTTGATAGGCTTTGCCGATTTCCAGATTGGCTTTGCGGGCACCAGCCTCGGCGCTGAGCAGGTCGGCAGCCAGCACGCTGTCGTATTCGTTGCCGATGTGCTTAAGCAACTCGCGGCGGATTTCATCCTGCTGCAGGGGAAAATCGGCCAGACTCAGATAGGGCTGCGGAGCAGATTTTAGGGCATGAACCACCAGCGCCAGCAGACGCAGGGTGCCGCGCGTGCGTTGAAAATTGGGGAAACTGCCCCAGCGGTGATACAGCACATCCACCACTTCCGGCAAAAAGGGATAGGTTTGCTTGAAGCGGGTGCGGTAGGCAACGCTTTCCTCGCCGCGGCTCAGCAGCGATTCCCGTTCAGCCTGATCGATAAAGGCGTTGATGACCTCGGTGGCGGCTTGCTCGTCCACGTGCGCAAAGAGACGCCGCCGAATGATGGCGCCGATCTCGTCATCTCGCACCGGCGTAAAGACCTTTTCCACCCGGCCGCTGATTTTCTGCAACTGCTCAAACAGGCGGGTTGCCTGCTCGTCATAGTGTTCCAGCTTGCTGGATGGTAAGGAGATCACCAGAGCGACCCGATCCAAGAGCGTGACCGCTTCGCTCAGTTCCTGCATAAAGGCAAGGGTTTGGGCCGCCAGCGTTGTCTCACCGACCGGCACGGCAGCCGCCTTGACCACATACTCAAGCACCTCGTCCATCAGGATCAGCAAGGGCTGATGGGCTTCCAGCAAATGACGAAGGGCCTCCCGCCCTGGGGTGCGGCGCTCTGCAAAGCCGGCTCGCGAACCGCTCAGTTGCTCCGCCAGCAAGCCCCACAGTACCTCCTCGGACGCCGGCGGCGTGCCGACAATGACCGCCGTCTTCACCCCCCACCGGCGCGCCATGTGATAGAGAGCGATCAACGAGTGAGTTTTGCCGCCGCCAAAGGGGGTTTGCATTTGAATCACCGGATCGCCGCCCCGCCCTTGCAGACGGTTTTCAACCACCGCAAACAGGTTCTGCAGACCTTCGGTTAAGTAAGTTTTCTGGAAGAACAGGTCGGGGTCGCGGTACTCTGCCGGCCCGCGCTGATGATAGACCTCCCACAGGTCGGCGGCAAATATATCCAGAGTGAGACGGCCCTCAAGGATGTCATCGTGCGGAATGGCAATGGTGTGAAAGGGTTTCATATGCTCTCCTCCATGACAGGACGCGCAATGCTGACCACAAACTCGTTCTCGACAACTTGCAACTCCAGTTTTGCGCGCCCTTCTTGCTCGATTAATTTCTTGGCTCGCAGCACACCGCTACCCAGATGGGTGACCAAGCCAGCGCGGCTGAACATGGTATAGAGGATGGGATTGCGCAAAACGTGAGCAGCTCCCAGAAGGATCGCTTCAATGGTTACCGTGTTGGGCAGACCGCCTGGAGTGCGAATCTCCACCCGCCGATCAAAGATCAAGAGGCGAATTGGAGAAGCCACCGTGTAATCGCGATGCACGAGGGCGTTGACCAGCAATTCGCGCAAAGCTTCTTCGGGAATCTCGGGGCGCGCTTCGGGCTCAAAGCCGCGGATGAAATGCGGGCGACGCAAATGGAGGCGCAGGAATCGAGCGCCATCTTCCAGCATGTCAAATAAGGTCCCCCCAATCTGCTTGGCATCCGATGGGGCAATTGCCAATGTGTCGTTTGGAATGCGGGCAGCGCTAATCTGCACATAGGGGAAAAAGCGCTGCGGCTCCTTTCCAAAGCAGAGCAGACCGGCCAGTGTGGGATACAGTGTCCCCTGGCGTTCTTCTAGCAAGCGCATGTTCTTCAGAAGATAACTGACCTCCTCATCTGCACCGATCTGACGTTGATAGGCACGTTCGAAAAACTCGGTGAAGCGGCGGAAATCCAGATCGTTCGGCTTGGCCCGCCAGATCACCGTTTCATCGTAATAGAGACTTTCCACAGACTGGAACAGGCGCAGGAGTTCTTGCCGCGAAGCGCGGCGGCGCCCGGAGGTAGTGCGGATAAAGTAATCGCCTGCGCGCGTCCGATAGGGACGCTGATCCCCTTTCGGAACGTTTACAACCAGCACAATGCGATCCTCATCCGTACAAATTGTTTCCTGCAGAACGGTCAGTGGCGGCTCACAGTTGTTGTAGGCAATCTGATCGACACGCTGCATCAGTTGCTCAACGTCCTCCACGCCAACAATGACCCGATTGCGGTTAACGCCGAAGATCAATTGCCCTCCATCGGTATTGGCAAAAGCCACCAACGCTGCGGCAATGTCATCAGGGTGGACATTTTGCTCCTTAAATTCAGTATGCAAATCTTCCCAGCGGGCGATACGTTGGTGTAATTCGAGTAGCTCCATTTCAAGTCTTACTTTCCAGGTCTAAGCCATACTTTTCGGCGCGGCGGCGGAAGGCTTCCTCACCACCTTCCATCACTTTACGGACGATCGCTTGGACCTCACGGCGATCGATGGCACCCTGAGCCAGCACAGCCGCCTTTTCCCCATCTGCTTCGAGGGCAACGATCAACTCGGCGTGTCCGAGGACGGGAAGATTGGGGTTATGGGTAGCGACAATCATCTGGCGCTTCCCTTTTTGCTCGCGCAGGAGCGGTACCACATCATCGAAGATAAAGCGGTTATCCAGGTCATCTTCGGGTTGATCGACCAGCAAGACACGCTCGCGCTGGGTGAGCAGGATGAGCAACATGGCCGTCGCGCGCTGCCCAGCCGAAAGCTTTTCCAGCGGCAGCCACACGTCGTTTACGTTGAGCTGAACTTGAACCTCATCCTCTGGCGTCAGCAGTTCCAGATCATACATTCTCTCAGGCCGCTGTTCAAGGAAGCGCAGCATTTTCTGGGCGCGGGCCTGGCTCAGGCCGGCTTTCTGGCTGACCACCTCCGCCCCTTTCCGAATCCATTCCACCAATTCGATCCCATCGATGGCTTTTTCAGCTACCCGATGCAGGGTTTCCTTGTCCAACCCAGAACCGCTGAAGAAGTCACTCAGGGCTGCAGCAAAGTCATTGCGTTGACCGCGGTACTTCACTTGCACAGTTACCCGACCCTTGAGCGCCTGAGAGATGGCTTCAGCTTGTTGCTGGCGTAATGCAAACACGGCGCGGCGCTGCTCGCGCAGATCGGCCAATTGCTCGGCTCGTTCATGATGCAATTTAACAATAGCCGCCTTCTCCCGCCTGAGCAATTCCAACTGCGGGCGCAGGGTCTCTTGCTCCCGCGTCAGGTGAATGAGGGCATCTGGATCCAGCGCTTGCGCCCCCAGTTCCTGTTTGAGACATTGGATTTCTTCGTCAAGCGGGCGGCGCTCTTGTTCCCAGCGTTTCAGCAGTTGATCGAATGCGGTTTGCGCCTGCTGCAGGTCAGATTCGCCCAGGCGCAAGTAGCCCTCCAACCCGCTTTGCAGGTGGCGGATGAGCTCAGCAGCCTGACGGAGCAGGGCCGCCGGTTCGCTCTCAGCCTGTTGCAAACCCGCCAGGGCGCTTGCCCACCGCTCAGCCAACTGTTGCCGGACCTCAAGCCATTCGGTCTGCACCTGGCTGAGTTGCTCACCTGCCCGCTTCAGGCGCTCTTCGTCTCGCGCCAGCGCCGTGGCTTGATGCAATTTTTCGGCAATGCCATGCTGCTGATACAGCGCAATCTGATGCTCAATCTCTTGCAGGCGCTTTTCCAGGTCTTCGCTTTGAGCCAGCCGTTCCTCATGCTCCAGGATGGCGCGCCCGTTGCGCCGCAGCGCTTCGGTGATCTTGTTCACCTGTTGCCGTTGCTTCTCCGCTCCACGACCGATGATGTCGTCCAGCAGGCGGCGGCGCAGTTTGCCAGATTGGGTGACTTCGTAAATCTCGCGCTGTCCGAAGAAAAGAGGGGATTCCCGCTCGCCGAGCACGTCGCAAGGCAAAAGCGGCACAGCCTGTTCGCCTTCAAAGACGCGCGGCGTTTCGCCCCAGACGCGCTCAATGCGGTAGGTTCGTTCGACGCCAGGGTAGACCACCCGTTGCAGGGTGAGGATAGCCTTGCCGCCACTGCCCAAGGCGTACTGCACCAGATTTTCACGATATTCCATCGGGAAAAAGGACTCCAAGCCCAGGGTAAAGCGCAGCGTCTCAAGGACTGCCGACTTGCCCACCCCGCGCCCGCCGATCAGCACATTCAGTTCAGGGCTAAAAGTGATGTCCAAGCCGCCCAGAAAGCCGCTCCCTTCGATGGTCAGGCGCACGAAGCGGGTGTAATCTATCGAAGGCGGCTCGCCTACGTGCACCAGCACAGCGTTGTCGCGCAACGCCAGACGAATGGCGCGCAGGTCGTCCAGCGTGCTCAGCTTCAGATAGGTGCGACGCACCTGACCATTGCGCGCTTTCGTGCCGATCTCCTCAAGGCTGTGGTTGTCGCTGTTCTCGAGCGCAGCAATCCGGTTGAGCTGTTTGGAGCTAATTCGGTTCGTGCTAACCAATCGGCGTCGGTCGCTTTCGTCAAAGGATTCGATCGCCTCCGGAAGGACACTATTCAGCAGGTCGGCGGCTTTTCCCCAGGTATAGCTTCGGAAAAGACCGTTGTTGTCGTTGGGATGGGCAAAGATGAGCAAACAATTTTGTTTCTGGCGCAATTCAGCCAGACAGTCCTTAAGGACGGTTTTCGGCCTCAGGTCACGATGAACTCCCTCACCGGAAACGAGCGGTTCAGTTGAGTCGTCATCGAGCAATTTATCAATGGCGCGATTGATCTCGTTAGGATCGGCCTCATAGGGAAAGATCGCCAGCACATGGATTCCCTGCTTGCCGGCTGTGCCCCCGCCAAACGAAAGCTCCACACCAGGATAGAGAAAAATCCCGGCTGTTTTCGCCGCGTCGCGCAGCGGGCAAAACCACTCGGTGCGAATTTGTTGATAGTCGGTGATGGCCGCAAGCTCGATCCGCTGCGCCTGCAATTGCGCCACGTAGCGGCTCACCACCTCCTGGCGATCGTTTTGAGAAAGACCTTGCGGGAAGCGGAACGAGGGCGCGCCTGGCGAGTGCAGGTGCAAATCCACCCGAACCCAACGAGCGCCATGATAGGTCTGCCGATTCATTCTGCTTATCCCTATAGCTTGCCCAGGATCAATTCCTGCTAATTACCCAGATTGTAGCACAGGATTTAAGCTCAGCAACGGATGAACACTCCACCGATTTTGTCTCTGTTACAACAGCCGCGCTTGGCCGACTTCCTCCCGCAGGCGCGTTCGCCCGGTGAGCAGCCCATCGAGCAGTTTCTTCTCCTTGCTCTCGAAGGGCAGGCACTCGGAGATGGCTTGCGCAACGCGGTAAAAGGCTTCGCTGCGCCCGTAGCCGCTCTGCCTGAGGCGTTCGATCAGGGCAGCCCGTTCGCCCTTTTCCCACAGGCGCAGGGCGTGATGGAGCACGTCAATCAGCTCGCGCCCGGCTGCCAGATGCTCCAGCTCGCGCTGATGCGGGCCGAGCAGGCGCACAAACGCCTGTTCCTTTTTGACTGCGCTGCCCCGCCGCGACCACTCCTCGGCGATGTCCAGCCCGCACGCCTGAGCCAGCTTGCGCGCTTCGTCAAAGGGAACGCGCGCCTCGCCGTAGTTCCAGCGCCACAGCACGTAAAAGCGCGTGCGCTCACTGACCTCGGCGGCAAAGCCATCCTGCAAAATCTGACGCACGGCAAAGTCGGTTGCCAGGGCGCGCACTTCATCCAGGAGCGCCTCGCCGCGAATGAGGTTGCCCTCCAGGTCGATCACCTGCTCGTACTTGCCGAAGACCTCGATCGCCGAGCCGATGGCGGCGATGAAGAAATCCGCCCCGCCAATGCCCTCCTCCCACAGGCGTTGCAGGCGCGCCTGCAAATGGCGGCGCAGTTCGGCGCGCACTTCGGGAGCAAAGCCCACCCCCTGGCGGGGCGCTTTGCGGGCAACAATGTAAATGGACGAAGCCAGCGCGGCGGTTTCGTTGGCATTCAGGCGCGACTCCATCTCGGTGTTGAGCGGCCAGGCGGCGTTGACCACCAGGCCGCTATCGAGCAGGGCGTTGATCACCGTCTCCCAGCCGGCGGTGGATTTGTGGGCATAGACGATCACCGCCACCCCGTCCGGCTTGAGGACGCGAGCGCACTCGCGAAAGGCGAGAGTTAGATTTTTCTCAAAGAATTGCCTAGCAAAATTAGCACCGTTCTGCCTTACAGCATCGGCTACAATTTCGGAAGCTTTGGGCGTTAGGGGCGTGGAGAACAGCTCGGGGTAGAGGTGCCCAACGGTGCGCTTGAGCCAGACGTAGAAAAAGTCGGAAAGGTCTGAATAGGGGATATTGTCATAGTAGGGCGGGTCGGTGAGGATGGCGTCGAAGCAGTTGTCGGGATAGGGCAGGCGCGTGGCAGAGGCGTGGAAGACCCTTGCCCCCTCACCCCCCCAGCCCCCCTCTCCCACAAGGGGAGTATCCCTCACCCCCAACCCCTCTCCCACGAGGGGAGAGGGGGGAGCGGCCCTCACCCCCAACCCCTCTCCCACAGGGGGAGAGGGGAGTGGCTCCCCTCCCCCTTGATGGGGGTGGGGGTGAAGGTGCGCCCCGCCCGGCGCAGCAGGAATGCGGGTGAGGTGATCAAGAGTTTGAATTACCTGACCAAACATGCTTTTCCAAGTACCAGTAAGAATTGGTGACAATAGGTTCAACTCAGAATAATCCCAATTCATAGGCAACGCTTGCCTTGAAAAAACATGTGTGGAGAATTCCCACTGGGGATGCCAGGCAGCTAAGGATGACTCAAAATCTGTCATCCTCGAAACAACAATTGCAAGATACGTCGCCACGGCGCGGGCAAAGTCTTGCGGGTAGCCCTGGGCGAGCATCTCGCCGTGGGCGCGGCGGACGGCCTCGGCAAAGGTGAGCAGGGCAAGCGCCTGGCGCAGGTTGAACAGCTCACCCCATGTTTTCATTCCATAAAGTGGGAGGCGGCAAGTGTCATATTTGTCTCGTCCTCCAATGGGCAACGGTTCATCCGGCAGGGGTTCGATGCCCCAGGCGGCGCGCAGGTGCTCGCGCTTTGCCTGCAGGGCTTGCCCGGCGGCGCGGTAGGCAGCCAGGTCGGCTTCGGTGGGCAGGCGGTAGGCTTTACCCTCACCCCGCCCTCCCTCACCCCTTCGCCCCTCTCCCACTGGGAGAGGGGTTGGGGGTGAGGGGGTAGTAACTACGGCGACCAGGCGCTGGCCAGCAGGCGAACAGCCGTTCGCCCCCACCTGGCGGAACAGGCGGCGGGTTGTGTCGGCGTCAATGGTGGCGCCGCAGGCCGGGCAGGTGACCACGGCCCCCTTGACCGTGCCGCGCTCGGGGTCAAAGCCCGGCGGCCAGGGGGCGTAGCCATGCTGCCCCTGCGCCACGATTTCAAAGCGAATCGGCTGACCGGGGCCGCGGCAGAGCGGGTGCAGGGCGATTTTCTTCTTATCTTTTTTTGCCAGCCAGAACTGGCGCATGAGGGGGATTTCGACCCCGCAGGCCGGGTTCTGGCAGGGCAGGGTGCGCGCCCAGAGGTAGCCCACCGTTGTCTCCCCGTTTTGGGCGGCGTAAAATGCCGCCAGCTCTTTGCGGGCTCCGTTCAGCACCCACTCACCCCAGAACTTCACCGCCTCCAGCAGGGGGTTGAAGGTCGGCGGCGGGGTGCCTGGCGGCGGGCAATCGTTCAGCGTGAGGGACATCTGCGCAGTTGGGTTGATAGGGCGGCTTTTGCCCTGACGCCACAAATGCGACGGCAGATCGGCAAAGGGCTTGCCATACCGCTGCGGGAACTCCAGTGTGGCTTTGAGGATGAGCACCGCCACCGGATTGTAGTCGCCGGCATAAGCCTCACAGCCAAGGCGCAGAGCTTCCAGCGGGTAAGAGCCGCCGCCGGCAAAGGGATCGAGCACCCGCGGCGGAGGCACGCGCCCGGCTTCGATGTCCGCCACGCTGACCGGCTTTCCCAGCTCGGCGCTCAGGCGGGCGGCGTGAGCGGTGTAGATGGCGCGACGGGCGCGCTCCAGCAAGGGAAGGTTGAGCGAGTTCTCCCAGCGGCACAGCTCGACAATAAAGTTGCGCTCGCCCTGCCAGACCAGCGGGTCTGCGGCGGCCGGCATGAGGGCAGCATAAGCGGTGGCGCGCGAGGCAGCCAGCGGTCGCCGCGCCCACCAGATATGCAGGGTGCTGATGTGCCCATGGCGGACGTTCTTTTCTTTGGCGGCATGCTGGCTCACCTCCCTGACGGGGAAGGACTCTTCGATAAAGCGGCGGTCGGTCTGGGTCATGAGAGTGTCTCCTCCGAAAACCATTGCTGCAAGGTGGCGCGGAACTTGTCAAACGCCCGTTCGTTGCCCTGCAGGCTCACGCGGCGCGCCAGTTCGGCAAAGATGGCTGCCGAGAACGGGCGGCCGGAGCGGCGCAGGGCAGCTTGGAGCGCCTCTTTCGGGCGCTGCGGTTTGCCGTTGGGATGGCGCTCAAAACCTTCCAGCACCTGTCCCAGCGTTGCCTCGTCCAGCCCTAACACAGCCGCAACGTGGGGCGAACCCGACCAGACCCATATCTCCAATTCAGGGTCGAGCACAATCACCGCGCCGCGGCTGGCGCCGTCAGGCTTCACCCAGCCGCTGGTTTGCAAGCGCAGTTCAAGGTTTTGCTCCATCTCAAGGGCAGTATAACGACGTTCCCCTCCAGAGCCCTCGCGGTCTAGGAGCACCAGAGCATACGAAGCCGTCCTGGCATACGCTCTCAGCAACTCTGGTACGCCCCGGTACACGCCGGCATCCCGATTGGGGTGGCGAACAACCTCGAAGTTGATCGGACGGATGTGCAAAGAGCGGTAGCGAATGTTGAGCAGGGTTTTGACCACCTGCTCTGTATCGGCATCGGCAACCAACACGATCAGATCCTTCACCCCAGCACCCCGGATGCAAACAGGATATCCAGCGAGGTTTCTTGCTGCCAGGTTCGCAAAGCGGGATGATCGGCCCCGCTCACGATGGCGCTTGCGCCGCTGGGCGCCTTGCCGAAGATGAGCAAATCCTGCGGCTTTGCCAGCGCCAGGATCAGCGGCGAGTGGGTTGCCAGAAACACCTGTCCGTCATAGACCGAACGCAAAGCCTGGAAAACAGCTTCGATGGCTTTGGGATGAATGCCGTTTTCTGGCTCTTCGATGATAAAAACCTGGCTCTGATTGGGCAAATAGGCAATCAGGCTCAGCGCCAGCAAGCGCAGGGTGCCATCAGAGAGCAGCCAGGCTGGCACGGAAAGTCCGTTACGATAGGTAAGCCTCAGGTAAAATTGGCGATTTTCCGGTTGTTCCACCACCTCTACCGTTGCCAGGTCTTCCAGCACCGTTTGGAGATGGCCGATCCACCACTGAAACCGCTCTTGATCGGTTTGCAAGGCTTTGATCATCATGGGCAAGTTCGATCCATCGGGCTGGAAAGTGCGCGGCGCATCGGGTGGACAGGGCTGACGCATCAGCACACTATTGAGCTGCAAAAACTGAAGATTGTGCAAAAGCACCTGTCTGAACCACAGGGTGATCGGGAAACGCTCCTGGTCTTCTGGAGCGCCGCTCAGGGCTAGGCGCAGGGGCGAGAACCGCAGCATAAAGTTCCAATCGGTCTTTTCGGAGCGAAAATAGTCCTTGCCACTTTCTGAAACTTTGCGGATCACCAGCCGATACCCCGGGGGCGTTTTGGAGCGAGCAGAATGCAGGATAGGGCCATCTTCGCTTGGCTCCGTGGGAAAGAGCGAGGGAGCAGCGAGGGCAGGCTTTTTTCTCACCTTTGAATCCACCAGCCATAAATTTTCTCCCACAATGGCAAGGGCGCCTTCGGCGTTCAAACCGATGCCCACTTCGTAGCGCACACCATCATACCCGTTTCTGCGCAACGCTTCAGGCACTTGAACTTCAACCGCAATTTCAAAACCCTTCTTGCTCTCACCACCCCAGACCAGTTCATGCAATGCCTTAGCCCGCCGGCGGACTGCTTTTTCCACGTCCGTCTGCAAGGCTTCCTGCAGAAAGGTCAAGCTATCAAGGAAAGTGCTTTTGCCGGAGGCATTCGGTCCTATCAGAATATTAAATGGGGAGGGCGAAATGTCGGTGCGCTTGATACATTTGTAATGAGCAATCTGGATTCTTGAAAACATCGGATTTCCTCATTGGTCGAGTTGTCTGGGGTACCTATCTGTGCCGAGGCCGAAGGTTGCGCGTGACTGAGGCGTTGAATTCCCTTTGCCAA
>Ga0197142_1003102_pt1 | contig 14128 bp, 15 predicted proteins | sample GBS60_MetaG_FD_148614 | JGI IMG/M metagenome (GOLD analysis project Ga0197142, IMG submission 148614) | Sediment microbial communities from Great Boiling Springs, Gerlach, Nevada, United States - GBS 60_MetaG | ecosystem: Environmental > Aquatic > Thermal springs > Hot (42-90C) > Sediment... | reverse complement strand
TCGTTGTCAAAGGCTAAACCGAGGGACTATGGTGGGATTGGTGTGAGGCCTAAACGACATGAAGCATAGCTTGCTCTGCGGATGGCTGTCCGGGTTGATCACGGTGGGCATGGTCGGTTTCCCGGCTGGTCTGACATGGGCATCGCCAACCAATGCTCCTGGTGAAGTGCCTGGGTTGCCCCCCCTTGCGCCGGTGACGCCTGTACCACCCGATTCGCCGGGGATTCAGGATTTTCGCAATTTACCGCCGTTGCTGGTGCCTGTCTTGCCCGAAGCCAATCCCCTGGCAACCCCCACCGAACCCGGCGATGTCACGATTACGACTACGCAAGCCCTGAGTTTGCAACAGGCGTTGGCACTGGCAGCGCGCACCAACCGGGAATTGCAAGTGGCCCGTGCCCAGATTGAGGCGGCCCGTGCCGCCCTGCGGCAAGCCCAGGCGGCTTTGTTTCCTACCTTGGAATTCCAGTCCGACTTTCAGCGCAGCGAGTCGGCACAGGCGGAAATTGCGGCGCGGGTGGCGCGGTTTGGGGGCGGGAACGATGGGCCGTCGCTCACCTGGGATGGCACGTTGCGGTTGAGTTACAGCATCTATGCGGGTGGGCAACGGGCGGCGCGGATTCAACAGGCACAGGAGCAATTGCGGCAGGCGGTTCTGAATGCGGTGCGGGTGGCGCAGGAGTTGCAGTTGAATGTGGCGCGCGCCTATTACGACCTGCAAAATGCGGATGCCCAGGTGACGATTGGGCAATCGGCGGTGCGGAATGCGGAAGTGAGTTTGCGGGATGCCCAGGCGCAGTTGCGGGCGGGGGTGGGAACGCAGTTTGCCGTGTTGCAGGCGCAGGTGCAACTGGCCAATGCCCAGCAGCAGTTGGTCAATGCCCAGCGGGACCAGGTGGTGGCCCAGCGCAATTTGGTGCAGCTTCTCAGTCTGGGCAATCAGGTGACGGTGACGGCTTCCGACCCGATTGCACGGGCGGGAGACTGGACGTTGCCCTTGGAGCAGAGCATTCTTTTGGCCTGGCAGCAGCGCCCGGAACTGGTGATCCCGCTTTCCCAGCGGCGGTTTCAGCAGGCGCAACGGGAACTGGCGCTCGCCGGGATTCGCCCCAATGTGAGCCTGTTTGCCCAGACGGATTACCTGCGCTTTTTTGAAAGCCCGACGGGTTTGGAACGGGGCGGGTTTGGGCTGGGCTATGTCTTCGGTGTGCAGTTGCGCTTGACCTTGTTTGACGGGGGGGCCGCCTTGGCCGGGGCGCGTCAGGCCGAGGCCAACATTGCCGTCGCCGATATTAACTACGCCAACGTCCGCAACCAGGTGCGCTTCCAGGTAGAGCAGGCATTGAGCGACCTACGGGCCAACGAGACCAATATCAAAACGGCAGCCCTGGCGTTGGAGCAGGCCAACGAGAGTTTGCGCTTGGCGCGGTTGCGCTTCCAAGCGGGCGTCGGCACCCAAACCGATGTGATCAACCAGGAGAATGCCCTCACCCAGGCGCAAGGGAATTTGGTCGCCGCCGTCTTGGGGTATAACCGCGCCCTGGCCGCCTTGAATCGCGCCGTCGGCAATACGCCCTTTGTTTTTGCCCAGCCACCGGCAACCCCCTAGCGTTGCCGTTCCAGCCAGGCTTGAAACATCAACACCGGCCAAAGTTGCGCTTGCCAATTAAAGCGTCCCTGCACATGTTCCTGCCATTTTTGCTGAATGATGTGGGGTTCAAAATAGCCCTGTTGGTGCAAGCGCTGGGGGTGTAGCAATCCTTCTGCCCAATCGCGCAACGGGGGCTGACGCAACCATTCGCCCAGCGGCAGGGCAAACCCCTGTTTGGGACGTGCGAGCAACTTTGGGGGCACATATTGGTAGAGAATTTGCCGCAAAATCCATTTGCTTTGGCCCTGATAAATTTTGTATCGCAGGGGCAATCGCCAAGCCAATTCCACCACCTGCTGATCCAAATAAGGGGCACGGGATTCTAAGCCCACCGCCATCGTCGCCCGGTCCACCTTTACCAGAATATCGTCCGGTAATTCCATCAAGCAATCGGCGTACATAAAGACATGAATTTCATCGCTTAATAAAGGGGCATCAGCCGCCAATTTTTGCAAGACGGTCGGGTGGTGTTTTCCTAAATGGACCCCTAAATCCCTGGCTAAAGGTGGTGTCAACCAACGGCGGCTCAAGTAGTCATACATACCGGCGGGATGGGGTTCCCTGAAAACGGCAGCCAAACGGGCCAAATTATCTTCTGGAGAGTAATAGGGTGTGGTGAAGCATGAATTGACCCAAGGCGCAGGAATTTTTTGGCATAAATGGGCCAACCTTTGCCGGATGGGGAGCGGTAACCAGGCAATTGCCCGCCAGATGGTGCGCCCGTAGAGATATTGACGATAACCACCAAACAATTCATCCCCCCCATCCCCCGACAGACTGACCGTAACCGATTGGCGGGTCAATTCCGCAACCAAAAAGGTGGGAATTTGGGAATTATCCGCAAAGGGTTCGTCGTAGATGTGGGGGAGTTTGGGGATCACCGCCATCGCCAGTGCCGGTGTGGTCATGAGTTCCGTGTGGGCGGTTCCCAAATGCTGCGCGATTTGTTTGGCCCAAGGTGCTTCATTGTAGGCGGTTTCCGTAAACCCAATCGTAAAGGTTTTCACCGGTTGTGGGGATTGTTTTTGCATCAACGCCACGATTAAAGAAGAGTCCACCCCCCCTGATAAAAAAGCACCCAAAGGCACATCGGCAACCATCTGTTCCCCAATGGTTTGGGTGAGTAATTGTTCACACATGGCTACCGTTTCTGGGGGTGACAAATGCCAAGGCGTTTGGGCAGCAACAACCGCTGCAAGCGACCAATAGGACTGGGGTTGGACAACTGCTTCGGGCTGGGGAATTTTTAACCAGGTTCCGGGCGGTAATTTATAAATGTTTTGGTAGATGCTTGCGGGGCCGGGAATATAGCCATAGCTGAGCAATAAATGCAGGGCGTAGGGATTAATTTCACCCCACCAACCAGGGCTGCACCGCAGGGCTTTCAATTCCGAAGCAAAGACAAACCCTGCCCCTGTCCAGCCGTAGTACAGGGGTTTTTCCCCCATCCGGTCGCGGGCAAGGTAGAGACACCGTTCCTGGGGATGCCACAGCGCCAGGGCAAACATTCCCCGGCATCGCTGTAAACAGGGCACCAGCCCCCACACGACAATTCCCGCCAGCAGGACTTCCGTATCCGAGTGCCCCCGAAACCGCCACCCTTGACCCGCCAATTCCCGGCGCAGGGCAGCAAAATTATAAATTTCCCCGTTCCACACCAACACCAGCCCATTGGGAGCCACCATCGGTTGCGCCCCCAGAGGTGACCTATCCAAAATGGCCAAGCGCCGATGCCCCAAACCCAGCCCCAGGGCGACATCCACCCACACGCCCCCATCATCCGGCCCCCGATGGGTCAATTGCGCCGTCATCCGCTGAATTGCCGTCGCCACCGCCTGCCTGTCGGCTCGGAGCCACACCCCGGCAATGCCGCACATCTACGGCTCCCGCACCTGCACCAACCGCCACCCCTCGTACACCCCCACCACCTGATAGCGCCGCCGGGGTTGCAGCGGCATATCCGGTTGCACCCACGCCCAACTGCCTACCGGCAAAGCCGCCGGTTCAGGATACCACTGCCCCAGGTGGGGCGTATAAATGCTCAGCAGAATCTGGGCCTCATCCCCAATTCCCTGGCGGACAAAATGGACCGGCTGCCGGGCCAACACCGGCGCCATCTGGGTTTCCTGCAACAGCCATTTCACATCGGGACGAAAATTGCCCACCAAGCCCATCGCCCCGAGCAACGTCAACGTCAACCACGGCCCAGCCACCCACAAACCCAGCCATCCCCGCACCCCCGGCCAAGACCACCGCCAGCGATACCGCGCCAGCCAAACCAGGGGCAGCAACCCCCAGCACAGCCCCAACGCCAAGGCCGGCCAACGGTAGGGCGCCACCTCCGGCACCTGGTCGGCAAACTGCGGGTACAAGACCGTCGTGAGCAACACCAACACCCCCCCCACCAACCCCAGCCCATAGGCCCAACTGCGCGCCAACCACCGGGGCTTCAGCCCACCGGCAAAAATTAGCCCCAGCCGCACCAGCCCCAACCCCGCCAACAGCGACAGCCAGGGCAGCAACACCAGACTGTAGTGGGGCAAACGGGTAGAAACAGCACTCAAGCCCACCAGCACCACCAGCGGATACCCCCACAGCAAACTCCGCCGCTCCCGGGGCGTGGCCGTCAGCCCCACCAACGCCAACAAAGGCCAGGGAAACCCCTGCAACGGCACATTCCAGAAGTAATAAAACCACCCATTCCCCTGCCGGGTGCGTACCACCGCCTGCCCCACAAACCCCAGCAACGCCCGCACCGGTGCCCAGCCATCTTGCCCCATTGCCAGCCCCAGCCATATCCCCGTCGGCGCCAGCCCCAACAGCACCCCCAACCACAGCCACGGACTCCGTAAATGCCCATGCCGTCGCCGTTCCCGCAGCAAATAGGGCAGGAGTCCCACCAGGGGCAGCAACCCCATGGCACTGCGAAACAACACCCCCAAACCCAACGCCACCCCCGCCCCCAACCGCCACAATTCCCCCCGTTGCTCCGAGGCTGCTTCTGCCCGGATCAGCGCCCAGACCGCCCCTACCCCCAACAGCACGGTCACCATATCCGGGGTCGCCTGCCGACTGTAGGCAAACCAGAGAAAATGCAAATTGAGCAAAAACGCCCCCCACCAGGTCGCCGGTGCCGGAACCAACCGCTTCCCCAGGTCATAAAGCAATAAAGTAGTCGCAATGCTTGCCAATTGGGACGGCAGCCGCGCCACCGCCTCACTCAGCCCCGCCAGGTGAAAAAGGCCAGCCAACAGCCAATAAAATCCGGGCGGCTTGTGGTAGTGCACCGTATCCCACGAGCGGGGCACCAACCAATCTCCAGATAGCAGCATGCTGCGCGCCCGCCACACATACAACCCCTCGTCATAGGGCAAAAAACTCTGCTCCCCCCCCTGCCAAAACAGCAGCGGGACCAGTAGGAACATCAGCCACCCATAGGGAAGCCACCCGCGGGACATACCAACCGCTTTGCCCTGCTTGCCAATTCTCTCTATTTTCCCCCAAGGACCGGGATGGCGACAAACGGGCGCTCAAGGATAAAAACTTAACTGCGGCAACCCCGTCGTTTCTGGCCAACCCCGGCTGATATTCAGACACTGGACGGCTTGTCCCGCCTGCCCTTTAAGCAAATTATCAATCGCACTCATGACAATCACCCGGTCCGTGTGCGGGTCCAATTCCAGGCCAATGTAACACATATTGGTTCCCCAGGCCCATTTGGTGTGGGGATAAACCCCCGGCGGCAGTACCCGCACCCAGGGTTTTTCCCGGTAAAAGGCTTGGTAGATAAGCAGCAAATCCTCCGTGGTCAAGCCGGGGTCGCGCACCTGGGCATAGACCGTCGCCAAAATCCCCCGCACCATCGGCACCAAATGGGGGGTAAACTGCACCTTCACCGGTTGACCTGCCAAATCGGCGCAAATTTGTTCAATCTCCGGACGATGTCGGTGGCGAGCCACCCCATAGGCGCTGATGGAATTGTCCGCCTCCGCCAGCAACAGATGGGTTTTGGCCTGCCGTCCCCCCCCCGATGTCCCCGATTTGGCATCAATCACAATACTGTCCCAGGCCACCAACCCCTGCCGCAACAGGGGCGCCAACGCCAACAAACTCGCCGTCGGATAACACCCCGGACACCCCACCAACGTGGCATGAACCAACGACTCCCGATACAGTTCCGGCAGACCGTACACCGCCTTGGCCGCCACCGCCCCATCCGTGCGCTCGATCCCATACCAGGTTTGGTAAACCTGCATATCCCGAAAGCGGTAGTCGGCAGACAGGTCAAACACCTGACACCCCTGCGCCAACAAATCCGGCACCAACTTGGGCGCCACCCCATTGGGCAAAGAAAGAAACACCACCTGGGCCCTCTGGGCAATCACCGCCACATCCACCGGTTCAATCACCCGCCGCACGCAATGCCCCAGATGGGGATAAATATCGGCAAATTCCTGCCCCGCACTGCTGTCGCCCCCCAAATAGGCCAACTCCAGGTAAGGGTGGTCGAGGATCAGCCGCACCAACTGCACCCCCCCGTACCCCGAAGCGCCTACGACTGCCACCGGAAGTTTGTCCGTCACCTGCGCCCCCAGCGTCTTGCCGTTAGCCTAGCATGAGTGCTCCCCTCCTGGCGGTAGCCTCAGCCGCTAAAAAATCAACTGCCATTCCCCCGTTTCCCCCACCCGCGTCGGTTTGCTGGTACTGCCCACCACAAACGGCCCCCAGTAGCGCCGGGAACCATCCACACTAAACGCCACCAAAATATCCCCCGGCTGGAGCACCAAAGCCCCCTCTGGCAAACTCAAAAGCAACCCCTCCCGCTCCCCTTCTCCCGGGGCAAAATCCCAATGGACTGGCTCTAGGTAGCCTGTCCCCTTGCGCGCCAACAACACCAACCGCAGCGGGTGCTTGGTGCGATTGCTCACCCGCAGCCCCCGCAGTGGTTGACTGACAACCGTCGGAACGGGCCGCGCCGGTAGTGGCGGCGTCACGCCCAGTCCGCCACCCAAAGCGATGCCCCCTGCCAGGCATCCCCATAGCCACCACCTCATGGACTCCCTGCTGCCAGCGTCACTGCCAGTTTATCAGCCAAAGCGGCAATCCAACCCTCCTCCTGGCGCGTGTAACTGCGGGGCGCAGCCGCCCCCACCACCAACACCCCCTGCCCATCAATCGGTTGCACAATCACCGCCTGGGTATTGGCAGGCAGATAGTCAAACTCTACCCGCCCCGGATACAAAGGCAAATTTACCAGATAAACCGGCTTTTTTTGCCCCAACACCCGCTGCACAATTGGCCCCGGTTGCACCTGGGGATTGGCGCCCAAAATTCCCCGCCGCAAACAGGTTTTGCCGCCGTAGTAAACCACCACCGTTTTCGTCGGCGTTGTGGTTAACAACGTATGGGAAAGCCAGGCCAGTTCCTGCTTTTGGGCCGGGGATAAATCAGGATGGAATTCCAAACCCTGCCTGCCTTGCAATTCCACCGCTGCCGCCGCTTCCGGTTGCACCTGCTGCCAAAGCAAGCCGGTCAACAGCAACACCGCACTGAGCACAATCCCCAGGGCATCGGCACGGGTTTGGGCCGGGGTTAGCGTCTCACTCAACCCGCGATTGACAAGCAGCGCCACCGCCCCCACACTGCCGACCCCCAAGGGCAACCAGGCCCACCGCCGCCCCATCGGTTTGGGCTTAGCTCCCGTTTAAGCGTTTGGTCAAATGGAGCCGCTGGCGTTGGGTACACCATTCCACCCGGTCGAACACCTGATGCAAGATGTACAGACCCCGCCCCGATTCCCAGGTCCACTCCGGCCCCTGGGGCAAACAGGGACATTCCGGGCAGCCCTGGCCCTGGTCCTCGATCACCCAACACCACCAGTCCGCCCCCCCCTCGTAATGCACCCGCACCGCCTTGCGGGGGTCGAGTTGGTTCCCGTGCTTGGCCGCATTCACCAGCGCCTCTTGTAAGCCCAACCGCACCAGGGGCAACAAGGCCGGCGGCACATCCGCCACCAATAAATCCAACACCGGACTGAGATATAACGTAGAAGGAAAACTGAGCGTCAGTTGCCGGTTACGCACAGGGATTGGGTCAAATGACGACAGGATGCTATGCTTAGCTTAACATCCCAACGGGGCAATGGGACGCCAGGCCATTCCATGCTATGTTTCGCCGTAACAGGTATTTTGGGCTATGACCTACACCAAATTTGCCGGTTCCCCCACCCTTTTGAGCATTGATCTGGGACGGACATCCACCAAAGCCTGCGTGTCGAGCGACCCGGACGCCGTGGTGATCATTCCCGCCAACGTCGCCCCCATGACCGTGGAACAGGTGCGGCAGGGACGGTTTGAGGGGGGGTCGCCCCTTTTGGACCTCTGGGTGGAATACCAGGGACGGGCTTATGCCATAGGGCATCTGGCCGCCGATTTTGGCGCGGGGTTGGGCATGGGGGTGCGCAGCGATGGCCGGGTCAAAAGCTCCCGCAAGGTGGAAGATGCCCTGGTGAAAACCTTCGCCTGCATCGGCTACTTCGACTTGAGTGGGGATTTGGCGGTTTCCCTGGGGTTGCCCTACCTGTCCCAGGAGCAATTCGACACGGAAAAACGGCAACTGGTGGCGCAAATGCAAGCCCCCCACGCCCTGGGCTACCGCGGGCGCAACATCACGGTCAATATCACCAAAGTCTGGGTGATGCCCGAAGGGTTTGGCAGCCTGGTCTGGTGCCACAAAACGGCGGAGAAAAAAGTGGATTTCACCAATTTGCACGTGGCGGTCATTGATATTGGCCACCAAACCACCGATATGCTCAAGGTGGACAAATTCCACTTTGCCCGGGGCACCTCCCGCAGCGAAGAATTTGGCATGAGCCAGTTTTACGAACAGGTGGCCGCCCAGATTAAAGGCGCCAACAGCGAAGATTTAACCCTGATCGAAGCGGTGCATCAACCCCCCGGCAAGCGCTTCTACCGCCCCCGCGGGGAAAAGCCGATGGATTTGGACCTCATCTTGCCCCGGCTGCGGGAAATTTTTGCCAGGGAACTCTGGGAGCGGGTGCGGCAATGGCTTCCCAGCCAGGTGACCGATGTGATCATCACCGGCGGCGGCGGCGACTTTTTCTGGAACGACTTTGCCCCCCTGCTGCAGGAATACGGCCTCACCCCCCATCTGGCCAACCCCAGCCGCACGGCCAACGCCCTGGGACAATACGTTTATGGACAGGTGCAGTTAAGTAAAGACAAAGGGGCCTAAACTCCCCATGACCGAACGCCCAAACAAACGCACCAACCGCTCGATTACCTTTTACCCGACGCCGGAGGACCAGCACCTTCTGGAGGCGTTGGACCGCCTGGCCGAATTGCGGCAGATGCCCTTTAGCGACCTGTGCAAAGAACTCTGCCAAGCCGCCTTGGCCACGACCCCCTACACCGTGCAATTTACGGCGGCGGAAAAGGCATGGGAACAACGCTTGGCAAACGAACTGGCAACCCAGGGGCTGTCGTTTAGCGAGTGGGTCAAACAACGGCTCCAAGCCCCATCGCCTGCCGATTTAGAAACCCGCATCCAGCGCTTGGAACAGGCGGTGGCCGAATTGCAACGACAACCGCAACCCCTCAGCCGCGCCGAAATTGAACACCTCATTCAGCAATACCTCGCACCCAGTTCCCCGGCGCCGCCCCCCTCCCCTACCGCCGACCCCCTGCTGGCCGAGTTAGGCGCTTTGCTGGCGGAGGATTTTTAACCGAAACTTAACCAAACATTAACCATCAGGGGGGCGACAAAGTTCTTATACTGAGGTACGGGCTTGTTTGCACCGAGCCATCAGGTGTGAGGGAAACCGGTGTTTCGTTTGTGGTATAGAGCCGTTGCAAGGAGTCGGTTATGGGGACATCGAGTGCCATTCCAGACCATGAGGTGGTCTTACACGCGACTGTGAATGCCTTTTACTACGGGAATTTTCTGGCACTCCGCAACGTTGACCTGAAAATTCGGCGCAACCGGATTACGGCGTTTATTGGGCCGTCCGGATGTGGTAAAAGTACGCTTTTGCGCTGTTTTAACCGGCTGAATGATTTTATTAAGGGGGCGCGGCTGGAGGGGCAAATTTTGTTCAATGGCAAGAATATCTACGACCGGTCGGTGGACCCGGTGACCCTACGGCGTCGCATCGGCATGGTGTTCCAAAAACCCAATCCCTTTGCCAAGAGTATTTATGAGAATATTGCCTTTGGGCCGCGCATCAACGGCTACAAGGGGGATATGGACGAGTTGGTGGAACGGGCGTTGCGGCAGGCGGCGCTGTGGGATGAGGTGAAAGACAAGCTCAAAAAACCGGGGACGGCGCTTTCTGGCGGGCAACAGCAGCGCTTGTGTATTGCGCGGGCGGTGGCGGTGCAACCGGAAGTGATTTTGATGGACGAACCCTGTTCGGCCCTCGACCCAATTTCTACGCGGCGGATCGAAGACCTGATGCAGGAGTTGCGGGATTCGTACACGATTGTGATCGTGACCCACAACATGCAGCAGGCGTCGCGGGTGTCGGATATGACGGCCTTTTTCAATGTGGAGATGAAAGAAGGCAGCCGCACGGGGCAGTTGGTGGAGTACGACCTGACGGCCAAAATTTTCCAGCAGCCCAGCCAGGAGGCAACCCAAGCCTACGTGGGGGGACGTTTCGGTTGAACGCCGACGCTTTACAATAGAAGGGCTGCGCTTTGGTTGGGTTGCCTATGGTGGCGACGGTTGCCCCGACCGCCGACCCTTTGGTGATTGGCGGCAAGGTGTTTCACTCCCGTTTGTTTGTGGGTACAGGTCGCTATCGCACGTTGGCGGAGATGCAGGCCAGTATTGCCGCCAGTGGGTGTGAGATGGTGACGGTGGCGGTGCGGCGGGTGCAGGCGCAGGCGGCGGGGCATGTGGGGTTGGTGGAGGCCCTCGACTGGCAGAACCTGTGGTTGTTGCCCAATACGGCGGGCTGTCGCACGGCAGAGGAGGCGGTGCGGGTGGCGCGTCTGGGCCGGGAAATGGCCAAGGTGTTGGGGCAGGAGGAGAACAATTTTGTCAAGTTGGAGGTGATTCCCGATACCCGCTATTTGCTCCCGGACCCGGTGGGTACGCTCCGCGCGGCGGAGCAGTTGGTGAAAGAGGGGTTTACCGTGTTGCCCTACATCAATGCGGACCCGGTGTTGGCGCAGCAGTTGGAGGCAGTAGGCTGTGCGACGGTGATGCCCTTGGGGTCGCCGATTGGGTCGGGGCAGGGGCTACGCAACGCCAGCAATATCGCCATCATCATTGCCCAGGCCAAGGTGCCGGTGGTGGTGGATGCGGGCATTGGCACCCCCAGCGAGGCGGCGCAGGCGATGGAAATGGGGGCGCAGGCGGTGTTGGTGAATACGGCGATTGCCCAGGCGCAGAACCCTCCCCGGATGGCGGAGGCGATGGCCTTGGCGGTCAAGGCGGGGCGCTTGGCCTATCGGGCGGGCCGGATACCGGTGCAGTCCTATGCCACGCCCAGTTCGCCGGTGGACCAACAGGTGGTCTGAGCAATTTACGAATATTCACATCCACGGCCAGCCAAGGGATGCTACGTTAATAAAGCCCTCGGTTCCGTTGGGGGTCAGCCAACGGATGTAAAGGGGAAAGTACGGTGAAAATCCGTCGCTGTCCCGCAACTGTGATGGGGTCGCGCGCCCCTCAGTCAGGATGCCCGCCGGGGGTGTGTCATGTCAACCAATCTGCGAGGTACAGATTGATGCGCATCGGGAAGTCTTGGCGCCTGGCGTTGCTGGCCGGGCTAACGGTTTATCTGGTGGTCGGCGCAGCCCAACCGGCGCAGGCCATGCACATTATGGAAGGGTATTTGCCGCCGGGTTGGGCGATTTTTTGGTGGGTGGTTTTTTTGCCGTTTTTGGTCTGGGGAGGTTACGCCCTGGAGCGGATCACCCGGCAAGTCCCGGAGACTAAGTTGCTGTTGGCTTTGGCCGGAGCGTTTGCGTTTGGGTTGTCGGCGTTGAAATTGCCTTCGGTCACAGGGAGTTGTTCCCATCCAACGGGGATGGGGTTGGGGGCGATCCTGTTTGGCCCTGGCGTGATGGCAGTACTGGGGGGGCTGGTGTTGCTGTTCCAGGCACTGTTGTTGGCGCACGGGGGACTGACGACGCTGGGCGCTAATGGGGTGGCAATGGCTGTGGTGGGGCCGTTGGTGGCCGCTGGGGTGTATCGCGTTGTGATGCGGTTGTCCCGACGGCAACGGCTGGCAGTCTTTTTGGCAGCGGCCTTGGCGGACTTAGTGACTTATGTGGTGACTTCGGTGCAGTTGGCGCTGGCGTTTCCGGTGGGGGGATTCGGTGCTGCCTTTGCCAAATTTGCTGCGATTTTTGCCCTGACCCAGGTGCCTTTGGCCGTGAGCGAGGGTTTGCTGACGGTGCTGGTGTGGAATTGGCTCCAGACCTATAGCCGCTCGGAGTTGGCGTCTTTGGCGTTACGTGAAGAAGGAGCGTGAGGACGATGCAGGGTTCTCCCAAATCAACGGCGGGGCAGAACGGGCTGTTGTTGGTGGGGGTGGTGGCGCTGGTGGTACTGCCCTTGTTGATCGCCCGCCAGAGCAGTTTTGAGGGTGCCGATGCGCTGGCTACCCAAGCCATCGAAGCGCTGCAACCGGATTACCAGCCCTGGGTGCAACCGGTTTTAGAACCGGCCAGTGGGGAATTGGAATCGCTCCTGTTTGCGGTGCAGGCGGGGTTGGGCGCTGGCATGCTCGGCTATGTGGTGGGGCGGTATCAGGAGCGGTCCCAGCACCGGGATTCCCCTTAATTGCGCGGGCTGACGAGGGTGGGGCGGGTGGTCAGGAATGCACCATCATCTGGATATTTATGCCTATACCAATGCCCTGCGCCCCTTGCCGCCGACGCAGAAGGTGGGGTTTGCGCTGGGGATGTTGACCCTGGCGTTGGTGGGGCAGCCGCTGACCCAGGGGTTAATCGGGCTGTGGATGAGCCGTTGGATAGTGGGGGCGGCGCGGATTCCGCCGGCGGTCTATGGGCGGCTGCTGGGGGGCATCCTGTTGTTTTGGCTCGTCAGTCTGCCTCCTCTGCTGGTGGCGGTGGCGCCCATCCCGGCGGTTGTGAATACGCCAGGCATTGCCGTTGGTCCCTGGTGGGTTTCGCTCAGTCCTACGGGCGTGACCCTGGCTTTGCGTGCGGTTTTGCGGGGCTGGGCAACGGGAGTATGTCTGCTGTTTCTCCTTTTGACGGTGCCCTTTACGGAATTGCTCCAGGTTTTGCGCCGCTGGCATTTGCCTGTAACCTTGCTGGATGTTCTACTGCTGATGTACCGCTTTATTTTTTTGGCCCTGGAGGAACTGGTGCAGATGCAACTGGCGCAACGGGCGCGGGGGGGCGACCGAACCTGGCGACGGCAGATAGAAAGTCTGGGGCTGTTGGTCAGCCAGTTACTGGTGCGGTCGTGCCAGCGGTATCAGAGCTTTTGCCTGGGGCTGGCCGCGCGGGGGTTTAACGGCTCTGTGCAGGTAGAAACACCGGCGACCTATCGGCGGTGCTGCCGGTATGAACGGGAGGCCCTGGTGGGCGTCATGGCTTTGCTTGGCGGGGAACTGTACATGCGGCTGGCTGGCTAGGGGCGTGGATGGCATTTTGCTGGCACTGCACGCGGTGACCTATACCTATCCGGGAACGTCCCAACCCTGTTTGCGGCAGGTGAATCTGGCGATTCCGGCGGGGCAAAAAACGGTGGTCCTAGGGCGCAATGGCTGTGGCAAATCCACCCTGTTGCTCGTGATGGCGGGCTTGTATCCGGTGCAAGAGGGCGTCATCACCTGGCGGGGGCAGCCCTTGCCTGCCAAAAAACGCTTGACCTGGGAATGGCGACGGCGGATCGGCCTGATCTTGCAAAACCCGGAACACCAATTGGTGGCGGCAACCGTGGCCGAGGATATTGCCTATGGCCTGGGCAATCTGGGGTTGGACCGTGCGACTGTTGGGAAACGCCTGCTGCAGACCCTGACCGATTTTGATTTGCACGACCTGGCCCAGACGCCGTTGCACCATCTCAGCTTGGGGCAAAAACGCCGGGTGGCGCTGGCGGGGGTGATGGCCCTAGCGCCGGAGTTGCTCCTGCTGGACGAACCGACCACCTATCTGGACTACCCGCAAACCCAAACCCTGTTCCAGCACCTGGCCCGGATTCATGCCCAAGGGACAACCCTGGTGATGGCGACCCACGACCTGGATTTGGCCTACGCCTGGGCGGATTGGGTAATTCTTTTGGAGGCGGGGGAAGTGGTTTGTGCCGAGCAGGCCGACCGGTTTTGGGCAAATCGGGAACTTCTGGCCGCCTACCCCCTAGGACGCCCGACCCTGCTGGCGGCTTGGGAGGCCCTCCCGGCAGATTGGCGCGGGAACCGTCCCCCCCCAAAAACCCTGACCGCTTGGGACACCTGTTGGCGCAGGGGATGAC
>Ga0197142_1003101_pt1 | contig 14130 bp, 7 predicted proteins | sample GBS60_MetaG_FD_148614 | JGI IMG/M metagenome (GOLD analysis project Ga0197142, IMG submission 148614) | Sediment microbial communities from Great Boiling Springs, Gerlach, Nevada, United States - GBS 60_MetaG | ecosystem: Environmental > Aquatic > Thermal springs > Hot (42-90C) > Sediment... | reverse complement strand
TTGCCATTGGCGCGGGGGAAAAGACCCAGGTGGTGGGGGTGCGGCAAACCTCCTCGGACAAGAACATCTCCGACTTCCGGTTCAACGTGGGGGTGGTGGAGACCACAGGGAACGCCTGCACCGTGACCCTGCGGCTGTTTGATGAAACCGGCACCCAGGTGGGAAGTGCCCGCACCTGGAGCTTGGGGCCCCGGGAGCAGCGGCAAGACAGCCTGTGGAACCTTTTTGGCACCGCCATGCCCAACCACCGGGTGGAGGTGGAGGTGACGGCAGGCAGCGGCAAGGTCATCGCCTTCGGCTCGTCCATTGCCAACGGCTCCGAGGATCCCTCCACGGTGGAGATGCACTTTGCGGACAGCTTGCTGGCGGAAAACAGCGGCGGCAGTGGGACCATCACCGGGGTGGTGGCTGGTGCGGGGCTTACCGGTGGGGGCAGCTCGGGCAGCGTGACCTTGGACATCGGGGCCGGCCCCGGGATCCAGGTGAACGCGGACAGCATCCAAATTGCCAACGGTGGGGTCAGCGCAGCGATGCTGGCGGATACGGCGGCGGTGAAAAAGCTTAACGGGCTTACCGGGGAGGTGACGCTGGTGGCGGGGTCCAACGTGAGCATCACGCCCTCGGGGCAAAGCATCACGATTTCCGCCACCTCTGGTGGAGGTGGTGGGGACATCACCGCGGTAATCGCTGGGGCAGGGCTTGCCGGGGGTGGCACCAGCGGCGATGTGACGCTCGCGGTAGCCAACGGCGGGATTACCAACGCGATGCTGGCGGCTGGCAGCGTGGATTCCTCGAAGATCGCCGATGGCAGCGTGGGCACGGCGGATTTGGCCAGCAACAGCGTGGATTCCACAAAGATCGTTGATGGGAGCGTTTCGAGTGCCGATGTGGCGTTCAACTTTGCGGGCTCTGCGAGCAAGGGCGGGGCCGCCAGCGACCTTGCCTGCACCAGCTGCGTGGGCACCGAGGAGATCGCCGACGGGGCGGTAACCAAGGCCAAACTTTCCGCCTCCGGTGGGAGCGACGGCCAGGTGCTGAAGATTGTGAGCGGCATAGTGCAGTGGGCAGCGGACGACGCCGGCGGGCTCACGCTGCCCTACTCGGGGTCGGCAGCTGCAAGTGCAGCAGCGTTCCAAGTGAGCAATTCGGGTAGTGGGGTAGGACTTCAAGGGACCGCCAGCAGCGCCAGCGCCTCCGGCGTCTTAGGCATTCATAGCGGCAGCAATAACTTGGGCTACCTTGGCGGCTCAGACTACGGGGTTCGCGGCCACGCCAACACGCCCAACAGTGCTGGGGTCGTGGGCGAGGCGAACAACGGTAGCAACGTTGCTGGCGTTGCTGGGAAGAGCGCCAGCGGCGTGGGAGTTTACGGCACGAACAGCGGCAGCCACCACTACGGGTACCTCGGCGGCACATCCTTCGGCGCCTTCGGCGCGAACAGCTCCGCTAACTTCGGCTATCTCGGCGGCGATACAGTGGGCGCGTTTGGGCGAAACAGCAGCGGCACCGAGGGTTACCTGGGCGAACAACTTCGGGGCGTTTTGGGGTTGCACAGCAACGGCAACCACGGTTCCCTTGGTACCGTGTCCGACGGTGTAATGGGCTACGCCTCCGTCCTGAACGGCAACGGTGTCGTCGGGATGGCAAACAACGGGTCCAACGCGTACGGGGTGTACGGTGTGAGCAGCACCGGCTACGCTGGCTACTTCAACGGCAACGTCAGGGTTGCCGGCAACTTCGAAGCCACCGGCACGAAATCGTTCGTCATTGACCACCCGCTCGATCCCGAGCACAAGACGTTACGCCACGCGGCCATCGAGTCCAGCGAGGTCTTGAACCAGTACTCCGGTAACGTGGTCACCGACGAAAACGGCTTCGCGGAGATTACCTTGCCCGACTGGTTCGAAGCGCTGAACCGCGACTTCCGCTACCAGCTCACGGTGATTGACTCCAGTGACCGCTTCGTGCTGGCCAAGGTGGTGCAAGAGATCCACAAAAACCGCTTTACGATCCGCACCAATTACGGCCACGTAAAGGTCTCCTGGCAGGTGACCGGGGTGCGAAACGACGCGTACATCCGGGCGCATCCCATGGCGGTGGAAGAGCTGAAACCCTCCCAGGAGCAGGGCACGTACCTCCACCCCGAGGCGTGGGGCCAGCCCAAGGAAAAAGGCAGGGATTACGCGAAGCTCCAGAGCATTCGCCAGGAACTCGCCAGTCGCCAGGCGGAAACGGCCGAGCACCGGGAAGAGGCGGGCAAGCTCCTGGCGGCAGCGGGCCAAAGGTAACGTTGGCTGAGCTTTCGCTCACAGGCGGGCGTCGGCCCGCCTGTTTTTTACACGCCAGGGACACCCCTCAGCCAAGCCCTCTCCCAGAAGGCGGGAGAGCGCTAAGCCAGGTGGTGTTCTTTACGGGGGAAAGGGGTGATCCGTCGGAAAGCGTTCTTCCACCCGCCTGGCACTTTTCCCTGAGCCAGTGAGGCTCAGCGCCGGCGCAGGAAGAGCTCCACGCTATCGGAGGAGAAGCGGCGGCCCACCACGTCACCCCGGGCCAGGGCTGCCTGGAGCGCTTCCCCGCCCTCGGCGGGCAAGCGCATCACCTGCAAGAGCCCCAGCTCTTCCAAGGTGGTAGCCACCAGGTTTTCCAGCTCCCCTAACCCACGGCCGGTGAGGGCGGAAACCAGCATGCTGCGCCGGCCTTGGGGAGGTTCCGGCAGCTCCACCACTTTGTCCACCTTGTTCAAGGCCACCAGGCACCGCGCGGGCTCCACCCCCAGACCCTCCAGCACCTCCTCCCCCACCTTCAGCTGCTGCTGCCAGCGGGGGTGAGAAACGTCCACCACGTGCACCAAGAGGTCCGCAGCAGCTGCTTCAGCCAAGGTGGCTCGGAAAGAAGCCACCAGCTGGTGGGGAAGCTTTCGGATAAGCCCCACGGTGTCTGCAACGGTAACGCAAACCCCGGGTCCGATCACGGCGCGCCGTACGAGCGGGTCTAACGTGGCAAAGAGGCGATCCTCCACCAGCGTCGCGCGTTGGGTAAGGCGCTGGAACAGTGCAGACTTACCCGCGTTGGTGTAGCCAACCAGTGCCACGGCCGGGAGCCGCTCCCGCCCCGCCCGCTGCACCCGGCGTTCCTTTTCGATCTCCCCCAGCTTGCGCCGCAGCAGCGCGATGCGGCGCTTGATGACCCGCCGGTCCATCTCCAGCTGGGTTTCCCCAACCCCGCGGGTACCAATGCCCCCTGCTTGCCGGGAGAGATGCAGCCACCGACGGGTAAGTCGGGGTAGCAGGTACTCGAGTTGGGCCAGCTCCACCTGGGTCTTGGCTTCCCGAGTTTTGGCCCGCAGAGCGAAGATGTCCAAGATCACCCCAGCCCGGTCCAAGACCTTGACCCCTTCGGGTAGGGCTTCCTCCAGGTGATGGACCTGAGCGGGCGAAAGGTCAGCGTCGAACGCGACTAAACCTGCCCCTGTGGCCAGCACGAGCTCCCGTAACTCCTCCACCTTGCCCCGCCCCAGGTAGGTGGCTGGGTCAGGAGCAGAGCGCTTTTGGACCAGCTGCCCTACCACGTCGGCGCCAGCGGTATCCAAGAGCGAGGCGAGCTCCGCAAGGTCCGCGTCCAATTCAGCGAGGGGGTAGTTCGGGAGCTGGACCCCCACCACCACCGCCTTTTCCCTGGCCACCATCGCTATCATGCTAGGGCCATGACGCAAGAAACGTCAACCGCTCTCCGCTCTACCGACGCGTTGCTTCGGTGGTTGCGCGCCCGGCCACGCGTTTTGGATGGTGCCATGGGGTCGGAGCTGCTGCGGCGCGGCGTGGCCTCCGCCGCCACGCTTTGGGGTGTGGGGGCGCTGATCCACGACCCGGAAGCGGTGCGCAAGGTGCACCAGGACTATGTGGCCTGTGGCTGCGACGTGCTGACGGCAAACACCTTTCGCGTGGCCCCTTACGCGCTGCGACGCCTGGCTCGTTACCCGGCCCCCGCGGCCCTGGCGGAAACCGCGGTGCAGCTCGCCCGGCAGGCAGCCCAAAAAGCCTCAAAACCTGTCTTGGTCCTTGCTGCAATGACCACCTTAGAAGACTGCTACCGTCCAGACCTCGTGCCGGACGAGGCAAAATTGCAGGATGAGCATACCAGGACCGCGGAGCTCTTAGCAGCCGCTGGCCCGGACGGGCTTTTGCTGGAAACCTTCAACACGATCCGCGAGGCGGTAGCCGCTTGCCGGGCCGCCACCGCCACCGGCCTGCCGGTGGTGGTGTCCTTCACCTGCCAGAGCGGTGGGCGCCTGCTCTCCGGGGAGCCTGCCTCGGATGCCGCTCGGGCCGTGACCCTTCCCGGCGTGGTAGCGGTGGGGGTGAACTGCACGCGCCTTACCGACCTCATGCCGGCCCTGGCGCAGATGGCTTCGGCCACGGAGCTTCCCTTGGTGGCCTACGCCAACAACGGCTGGTACGACGAGGCGAGCCCCCACCTTGCTGCTCCGCGGGTTCCTCCCGAGCGCTACGCGCGCTGCATGTTAGGGTGCGTGGCAGCCGGGGTCCGATTGGTAGGGGGGTGCTGTGGGACTGGCCCTGAAGAAATTGCTGCTCTCGGGACCCTCTTGCAGGAACAGTTCGACGAAAAAGCTACAATGGCGCCGTGAGGGACCTTCCGGAGCCGTACGCCAGCGCTCTGCCCCCCTTGGTGAGCCTCGCCTTGGCTGAGGATCTCCCCGACATTACTTCCAGCGCCATTTTCCCTCCTTCCGCCCGGGCTCGGGCGCAGGTCCTGGTTAAAAAAGCCGGGGTGCTGGCGGGTGTACCTGCGGTGGGGTTTGTCTTTCGGTTCCTCGACCCAAGCTGCCGTTTCCAGGTGTTCCACGGCGACGGGGAACGGGTAGAGCCAGGAACCGTGGTTTGCCAGGTGGAAGGGCAAACCCGGGCGTTGCTGGCCGGAGAGCGCACTGCTTTGAACTTCCTCATGCGACTTTCGGGGATCGCCACCCTCACCAGCCGCTTTGTGGCAGAACTTTCAGGCACAGGATGTCAGCTCCTGGACACCCGGAAGACCACACCGGGTTACCGCATGCTGGAAAAACACGCGGTGCGGTGCGGGGGGGGTCGCAACCACCGGATGGGGCTTTTCGATGCGGCAATGGTAAAGGACACGCACATTGTTGCCTGCGGCTCCCTGACCGAGGCGGTTCGTAGGGTACGGTTGCACTGGGGTGAAGCGGTACCCCTTGTAGTGGAGTGCGCCACCTTGGCTCAGGTAGAAGAAGCCTTGGCCTGTGGGGTACCCCATTTGCTTTTGGACAACATGGACCTCGCCACCCTTCGGGAAGCGGTCCGCCTGGCCCAAGGGCGAGCAGCGCTGGAAGCTTCGGGGGGGGTGAACTTGACCAACGTCCGGGAGATAGCGCTTTCGGGGGTGGACTACGTTTCGGTGGGGGCCATTACCCATGCCGCACCTGCCCTGGACTGCTCCATGGAGGTGATAGCGTGAAGCTTCCCGATCGCCACGTGACTGACGTTCTGGTGCTCGGGAGCGGGGTGGCAGGGCTCGCAGCAGCTTTGGCGGCAGCAGAAGCAGGTGCCGAGGTGCTGGTACTGACCCGGGCAGCAGACCCCGCCCACACCAACACCGCCCGGGCCCAAGGGGGGATCGTGTTCCGCGGTGAGGGGGATTCCCCGGCGCTTCTGGCCCAGGACATCCTCGCCGCCGGGGCGGGGTTCGGGCTGCCGGAAGCCGCAGCGTTTCTCGCGGAGGAGGGACCCAAGGCGGTGGAGGAATGGCTCCTGAAACGCCTGAACATCCCTTTTGATCGTCGCCCCGACGGGAGCCTGGACCTGGCCCTGGAGGCGGCCCACTCGGTGCCCCGCATCCTCCACGCCGCTGACCGCACCGGGGCTGCCATCCAGGAAGGGCTGCTCAAAGCCGTGAGGAAGAACAACCGCATTGCGCTTCTCGCCGGCTACCAAGGGGTAGACCTGCTCACCAGCCACCATCACTCTCGCCGCACGGTAGATCGCTACTCCTTGGCCAACCGGTGCCTCGGGGCCTACGTGCTGGAGGTGGCCACCGGACGCGTGTGCACGGTGTTCGCCCATGCCACGGTGCTGGCCACCGGGGGGGCCGGTGCGCTTTTTATCCACACCTCCAACCACCCCGGCTCCATCGGCTCGGGGCTAGCTATGGCCTCCCGAGCCGGTGCCCGGCTTTTGAACCTGGAGTTCATTCAGTTCCACCCCACCTGCCTCTACGTCCCTGGCGCGCCGCGCTTTCTCATTACCGAGGCGCTCCGAGGGGCTGGGGCGCGGCTGGTGAACGAGGCGGGGGAACGGTTCACCAAACGGTACCATCCCAAAGGGGATCTCGCCCCCCGGGACGTGGTAGCCAGGGCCATTGTGGATGAGCTGCACCGCACCGGGGCCGAGTGCGTGTTCCTGGACCTGGGCCCCAAGGCGAAAGAACTCGCCCAGCGCTTCCCTACGGTGGCGGAGACTTGCGCCCGCTACGGCATCGACATCACCACCCAGCGCATCCCGGTGGTACCAGGGGCGCACTATACCTGCGGGGGGGTAGTGGCGGATCTCGCTGGGCGCACCACGCTCCCCGGGCTTTACGCCGCGGGAGAGGTAGCCTGCACCGGGGTGCACGGGGCTAACCGCTTGGCCTCCACCTCATTGCTGGAAGGCCTCACCTTTGGCCTAGCTGCCGGGCGTCATGCGGCGGCGCTCCGCACCACCGAACCGGTGTCCCAGGACCTCATGGGTGCTGTCCCGGACTGGGAACCGGTGCCCGGTCCCTCGAACGAGGATCCGGCGCTCATTGCTCAGGACTGGTCCGCCATCCGCCATACCATGTGGAACTACGTGGGGATCGTGCGCACTAAGGAAAGGCTGGAGCGGGCGGTGGCGGATCTACGGCATCAGCTGGTGCGCCTTACCCAGTTTTACCGCACCACGCCGATTTCCGCCAGCTTGGTGGATTTGTTCCACGGCTGCCTGGCAGCAGGGCTCATTGCCGAGGCGGCGCGCCGGAATCCCACCTCCGTGGGCTGCCACTACGTGGTGGGCTGATGCGCTAAGCTTTGTTTATGCCGTACGACCGAGAGCACGCGTGGCAACTTCTCTGTGCGTGGGTAAGCTCGGAGAATCTCCGCAAACACTGTCTGGCGGTGGAAGCCGCCATGCGGGCCCACGCCCGCCGCCTGGGGGAGGACGAGGAAGCCTACGGGATCGTGGGGCTTTTACACGATTTCGACTACGAACGCCACCCCACCCCCGCCGAGCACGTGTGGGTAGGGGCCAGGGTGCTCCGGGAACAGGGGTGGCCGGAGCCCTGGGTCCGGGCCATCGAGGGGCATGCCTCCTACACTGGGGTACCCCGGGACAGCAACATGGCCAGGTGCCTGTTTGCAGTGGACGAGCTGACAGGTTTCTTGGTGGCTTGTACCCTGGTACGACCTGACCGAAACATCGCGCAGCTTCCGGTGGAGTCGGTTCTCAAGCGCATGAAAGAAAAGGCCTTCGCCCGCTCGGTGAACCGGGAAGAGATCGTGCGGGGCGCGGAGGAGATCGGCATGCCTCTTCCGGAACACATCGCCTTCGTGCGCGACGCCATGGCGGGGATTGCCAAGGAGCTCGGCCTTGCGGCTTAGCTTGCTCGTCTCCGCCTTGCTCGCCGTTGCGGCCTGTAGTCCCTCCCCAGCGCCCAACCAACTCGCCGGTCTGCCCCGCACCGCCGTGGTGGCAGGCCAGAAGGCGGTGAAGCTTTTGAGCCAGATGCACGACGGCCGCTTCCGCCCGGAGCAAGCCCTGGTGGCGGAGTACGACGAGGGCCGTCTTACCGTGTACCTGGCCCGTTTTGCCTCGCCCAGCGGTGCACAACAGGCACTGGAGCGCATGCTCCGGGGCTTGACCGCAAGCCGGCAGTTCTCCCCCCCGGGGAAGCTGCAGGACGGCCGCTACCTGGTGGTGGGCCCCGGGGGACACCACCTTTTCTGGCGCACAGGCCAAGCGATTTACTGGGTGGCGGGGGAACCAGCCCTGGTGTTCCAGGCGGCGGAGGAGCTTCCAGCTCCAAAACAGGGTCGCTGGACCTAGCTCTGCCCAGCCGGCAAGCCCTTCCCTACCGGGGTAGAATCCTTCAGGGGGCAACCATGGGTGCCGTCTATACACCCAAGAATAAAGTTCGCTTTGTCACCGCCGCATCGCTGTTCGATGGGCACGACGCAGCCATTAACATCATCCGCCGCTTGCTCCAGGCTCACGGGGCGGAGGTCATCCACCTGGGCCACAACCGCTCGGTGAAGGAAATCGTGGATGCCGCGATCCAGGAGGATGCCCAAGGGATTGCCGTGTCCTCCTACCAAGGCGGGCACATGGAGTTTTTCACCTACATGCTCGACCTGCTGCGGCAGCAGGGCGCCGGTCATGTCCGGGTGTTTGGGGGCGGCGGAGGGGTGATCGTTCCCGAGGAGATCCGCAAGCTGGAAGCCTACGGTGTGGCGAAGATCTTTTCCCCCGATGACGGGCGTCGCCTCGGGTTAGACGGGATGATCAGCCTCATGCTAGAAGCCTGCGATTTTGACGTTACCGCGCTTACCGATGGCCAACCCCCGGATCTCACCCCCCAGGCCTGGCAGGCCATTGCCCGGGCCATCTCCCAGGTGGAAGCTGGAAAAACTCCTGCCCTGCCTGGGCCAGCAAAGCGGGTCCCGGTGTTGGGGGTCACCGGCGTGGGAGGTGCCGGCAAGTCCTCCCTCACCGACGAGCTGGTGCGGCGTTTCCTTCTGGACTTCCCCCAGCTGCGCATCGCGATCCTCGCAGTGGACCCCACCAAGCGCCGCACCGGGGGAGCGCTGTTGGGGGACCGGATCCGCATGAACAGCCTTGCCTCGGAGCGGGTGTACATGCGTTCCCTGGCCACCCGCCAGGCACACCGCACGCTTTCTGCAGCGGTGGAGGGAGCGCTTGCCGTGCTGAAAAGCGCGGGGTTTGATCTCATCGTGGTGGAGTCGGCAGGAGCAGGCCAAGCGGATTCAGAAATTGCCGACGTGGCCGACCTGGCACTCTACGTTATGACCCCGGAGTACGGCGCGTCGCTCCAGCTTGAGAAGATTGACATGCTGGATTTTGCCCACTTTGTGGCGATCAACAAGTTCGACCGCCCTGGGGCGGCGGATGCGCTGCGGGAGGTGCGGAAACAGTGGAAGCGCTCTCACCCGGATTATTCTGGGTCAGACGAACAAGCTCCGGTGTTCGGCACCTGCGCCCACCAGTTCCACGACCGGGGGGTGAACGCGCTTTACCAGGGTATAGTCAAAAGGCTCGCCGAAGATTTTGGCCCCCGCTTCGTTTGCTCCAGCACCCACGCCGAACCAGCAGGGCTCCCCGAGCGGCACCCCATCATCCCCGCCGAGCGCACGGGATACCTGCGGGAGATCGCCAAGACTTGCCGCAACGCTCGACAAAGGGCGGAGGAGCAGGTCCGGGTGGCCCGCACGCTCTACCAGCTGGTGGGCGCCCGAGCCGTGCTTTCCGCCCGCCCCGGCGACGGCAGCTTCCAGGACCTTTGGCAGCTGTTCGAGGCCATCGCCGCCGGGACGCTGCCGCCAGAACCGGCCCTGGCCGACCTGGATGCGGAGATCCGCCGCTTGGCACATGAGCTTTCCCCGGAAAGCCGCAACGCCCTGGCCACCTGGCCCAAGCTCAAGGAGGAGTACGCAGGGGAAACCTTTACCTATACCGTGCGGAGTAAGCCCATCACCGTGCCGCTTACCCGCACCTCCCTGGCGGGGACTCGGATCCCCAAGGTAGCACTGCCCCCTTACGAGGACTGGGGTGAAATTCTTCGTTTCGTGCTGCTGGAAAACGTCCCCGGCGCTTACCCCTACACCGCCGGGGTGTTCCCCTTCAAGCGGGAGGAGGAGCTCCCCACCCGGATGTTCGCCGGGGAAGGGGGGCCCGAGCGCACCAACAAGCGGTTCCACTTCCTCCGGGCTGGCCAGCCCTTTGCCCGCCTCTCCACGGCCTTTGATTCGGTAACGCTTTACGGCGAGGATCCCGACACCCGCCCCGACATTTACGGCAAGATCGGCGAATCCGGAGTTTCGATTTGCACCGTGGAGGACATGGAAAAGCTTTACGCCGGGTTCGACCTTTGTGCCCCTTCCACCAGCGTTTCCATGACCATCAACGGCCCCGCCCCCATGATCCTGGCCATGTTCTTCAACGTGGCCGCGCGCCAGGAAGCCAAGCGCCGCCTCATCGCCGCTGGGCGACTGCCAGGAAAACCGGAGGATGCGCTGCAGCCCACGGTGGCGGGGAAAGGGTGGGACGAAATTGCCAAGCTGCTGCGCCCCGGGGAGTGGCGGGAAGCTTTGGAATGCGCGGTGCAAGTGGTGCGCGGCACGGTGCAGGCCGATATCCTCAAGGAAGACCAAGCCCAAAACACCTGCATCTTTTCCACGGAGTTCGCCCTGCGGCTGATGGGGGACATCCAAAGCTGGTTCGTGGAGCACGGGGTGCGAAATTTTTACTCGGTGTCCATTTCCGGCTACCACATCGCCGAAGCTGGGGCCAACCCCATTACCCAGCTGGCCTTCACCCTAGCCAACGGTTTTACCTACGTGGAGTACTACTTGGCCAGGGGCCTTGCCATCGATGACTTTGCTCCCAACCTCTCCTTCTTCTTCTCCAACGGCATGGACCCGGAGTACACGGTGATTGGCCGGGTGGCGCGGCGGATTTGGGCCACGGCGCTCCGGGAGCGCTACGGGGCCAACGAACGGTCCCAAAAACTCAAGTACCATATTCAAACCTCCGGGCGCTCGTTGCACGCCAAGGAAATCGCCTTCAACGATATCCGCACCACGCTGCAGGCGCTTTTGGCCCTGGCGGACAACTGCAACTCCCTGCACACCAACGCCTACGACGAGGCCATCACCACCCCCACCGAGGAATCGGTGCGCCGCGCCCTGGCGATCCAGCTCATCGCCACCAAGGAGTTTGGTTTGCTGGCGAACGAAAACCCCTGGCAAGGCTCGTACTTCATCCGGTGGCTCACCGACATGGTGGAAGAGGCGGTGCTCGCGGAGTTTGAACGCCTTTCCGAGCGGGGCGATGTCCTCGGGGCTATGGAGACCGGCTACCAGCGGGCCAAGATTCAAGAGGAATCCCTTCACTACGAGCGCTTGAAGCATTCCGGGGAGCTTGCCATCGTGGGGGTGAACTTCTTTGAAAACCCCCACCGGGGCGAAGGGGAGCTGGAAGCGCCGCAGCTTTCCCGGGCCACCAAGGAGGAAAAGGACCTGCGCCTTCTGCAGCTGGCCGACTTTCAAAAACGCCATGCCTTTGCCGAACTTTGGGCGCAGCACGCCAAGGGCCCCATCCCCAACCCCGAGCTGGACGCCTTGCCCCCCTGGGAGCGGCCAGCAGCCTACGCACTGTTGCGCTTGCAGCACACCGCCCGCACCCGCGGCAACCTCTTCGCCGAGCTCCTGGACGCCGTGTGTTCCTGTTCCTTGGGTCAGCTCACCCACGCGCTTTACGAGGTGGGGGGGCAGTACCGCAGAAACATGTGAGGGGTGGCAGAAGACCCCTGTCGGATAAAAAGCAAGGTGTTCCCGACGAGCCTGCCCACGGGAGCGAACTCAAACCTTGCAGGTTGCGTAAAAGATTTGTGGAGGTTGCAAAGGCCATGCGTGGGAAAAAGCGTTCTTCCTTCCCAGTCCAAGCTGGTTTAGCAGCGCTGCTGTTTGTTGCGAGCCACTTGGCCTGGGCCGAATTACCCCCGCTTTTAGATCGGGAGCTTTTCTTCGGCAATCCCGAGATCATCGGTGCGCAGCTGTCCCCGGACGGGAAGTACATGGCGTTCCTCAAGCCCTGGAACGACACCCGGAACATTTGGGTCAAGCTCACCCATGAGCCGTTTTCCGCAGCGCGCCTGTTAACTGCGGAAACCAAAAGGCCCGTCCCCGCGTTTTTCTGGAGCCGCGATTCCCGCTCCATCCTCTTCGTGAAGGATAACGATGGGGACGAGAACTTCAACGTTTGGGCCGTAGACGTGCAGGAAAAGCCCGGACCAGGGGAGCTGGTGCCCAAAGCCCGCAACCTCACGGACCTCAAGGGGGTGCGGGCGATGATTTACGAGCTGCCGAAAGCCAACCCCGACCTCATTTACGTGGGGCTCAACGACCGGGACCCGTCCTGGCACGACCTTTACCGACTGCGCATCTCCACCGGAGAGCGGGAGCTGGTGTTCAAGAACACCGAGCGCATCGTGGGGTGGGAGTTTGACCTGGCGGGTAACCTCCGCCTTGCTAGCCGCATCTTGGAAAACGGTGACACCGAAATCCTGGCTTATGAGGCGGGTGGCTTCCGCAAGATCTACGGCTGCTCGGTGTTCGAAAGCTGCGGCACCTTGCGGTTTGCCAAGGACGGCCAGCGCGTGTTTCTCGTCACCAACCGCGGGGAGGACGTGAACTTCACCCAGCTCGCCCTGTTGCACGTGGAAACCGGGGAGGTGGAAAAGGTGGAATCCGACCCGGAAAACCGCGTGGATTTCGCTCAGGCCATCTTTTCTGAAGCCAGCGACGAGCTGGTGGGCACGGTGTACCTGGAGGACAAGCCCAGGGTCTACTGGCGGCATCCCCGATGGGCTGAGCTGTACCGCTTTCTCCAGAAAAAGTTCCCCGAAAAAGTCGTCAACATTGGCTCTACCACCCGGGACGAACGGCTTATGCTGGTGACGGTCACCGCGGACAACGAGCCCGGCGAAACCTACCTCTTCGACACCAAACGGAAGAAGCTCACGTTCCAGTACCGCATCCGGGAGCGGCTGCCCCGCAAGTACCTGGCCCGGATGCAGCCCATACGTTACCGGTCCAAGGACGGGCTGGAGATCCCCGCGTACCTCACTTTGCCCAAAGGGGTGAAACCCGAAAAGCTTCCCTTGGTGGTGGTCCCCCATGGGGGCCCTTGGGCCCGGGACATCTGGGCGTACAACGGCATGGCGCAGTTCCTCGCCAACCGCGGTTACGCGGTGCTCCAGCCCAACTTCCGGGGCTCCACCGGGTACGGCAAGGCGTTCCTCAACGCCGGCAACAAGCAGTGGGGTGAGGCCATGCAGGACGACATTACCTGGGGGGTGAAGTACCTGGTGGAGAAGGGGATTGCCGATCCCCAGCGGGTGGGGATCATGGGGGGCTCCTACGGGGGCTACGCCACGCTGGCGGGGGTGGCGTTTACCCCGGAGCTTTACGCCGCTGCCGTGGATATCGTGGGCCCTTCTAACCTGATCACCCTGCTTGCCTCCATCCCCCCTTACTGGGAAGCCATCCGGGCGATTTTCCACGTGCGCATGGGGGACCCCTCAACCCCCGAAGGAAAAGCCCAGCTGGAGCGCCAGTCCCCCCTCAACCACGTGGAGAAGATGCGCACCCCCCTCCTGGTGGTCCAGGGGGCCAACGACCCTCGGGTGAAAAAGAGCGAATCCGACCAAATCGTGGTGGCGCTCCGGGACCGGGGCTTCCCGGTGGAGTACCTGCTGGCGGACGACGAGGGCCACGGGTTTGCCCGGCCCGTGAACCAAATGGCGATGTACGCCGCGGTGGAAAAGTTTCTCGCCAAGCACCTGGGGGGACGCTACCAAGCGAGCATGCCCGAGGAGGTGGCCAAACGGTTGGCGGAGCTTACCGTGGATGTGAGCAAGGTGGAAAAGCCCAAGCCAGTGGAGGTGCGGGGCACCCCCACGGCCCGGGCGCTGACCCCCGGCAGCTTCCGCTACCGCATCACCATCCAGGCCCAGGGGCAAAACCTGGAGTTTCCCGCGGAGCTCACGGTCACCGAAACCCCGGAAGGGTTCGAGGTGGTGGAAACGCTCACCCTCCCCCAGGGGCAGGTGCAGGACCGGGTGGTGCTGGACCAGAAGACCTTGGTGCTGCGCTCCCGGGAGGTGCAGCAAGGGCCCATGCGGGTGGCCTTGACGTTCGCCCAGGGCAAAGCTTCTGGCACGCTGGTCATGGCAGGGCAGCAAAAGGAGGTGGCCGTGGCGCTGCCCGGGGAGATCTTCGCGGATGGGGCAGCGCTGCTGCCCACGGTGGCGGCACTTCCCTTGGAGGAAAGCACCACCACCAGCTTT
>Ga0197142_1003100_pt1 | contig 14136 bp, 8 predicted proteins | sample GBS60_MetaG_FD_148614 | JGI IMG/M metagenome (GOLD analysis project Ga0197142, IMG submission 148614) | Sediment microbial communities from Great Boiling Springs, Gerlach, Nevada, United States - GBS 60_MetaG | ecosystem: Environmental > Aquatic > Thermal springs > Hot (42-90C) > Sediment... | reverse complement strand
TACACAAGCGCCGGTACCTATACAGTATTCCTCTGGGTTCAGAGCCTACAGTGCGGCTATTCTGATGTGGAAAGGACTATCCGCGTTTATGCGGCGCCACCGACGCTCTCGGGCTTGAATGTCGCGTCGAGCAGTCTTACGATCAGTTATAGCGTGACGGCTTCCGATTACGATCAGATCGTATGGAACTTTGGCGATGGGAATACGGCCTCTGGCGTGCTCAGCGGCACCCACACCTATGCCTCTGCGGGCAACTATACCGTAAAGGTTCAGGCGATTAATGCCTGTGACACCACCGAACTGAGTACCTCTATCGTGATCGCTGGACTGGTATCTGGGAACGCTGGTGCTTGGCTTGTCTATCCGAATCCTGCTCGGCAAGAGGTTTTCTTTGCGCATCCGACCTATCAGGGAGACCTTCGGGTAGAAGTTTATGATCTCATGGGTCGGCTGGTACAGGCGGAGGCGCTCTCGGCCTACCCGGCGCGCATGCGATTGAACCTGCCCAATGGCCTCTACACGCTGCGCCTCATCTCTCGCGAAGGCGTCACCACCTCCAAGCTCCTCGTAGAGTAAGGTAGCCTACCTTGCAAACTTAGCCGCCCTTCTCGCAAGAGGGGGGCGGCTTTTGATTCTTAAGAGAGACCTATGCAACAGTGGGGTTTTCGCTCCGATTCGGGAATCATCGTAGGTGCTCCGTTCGGGTCGGTCCCAGACTATGAGCAAACTATACCCGGCCAAACCTTCTCAGCGGCATATGAGGCGTAAGGAGCGCGATTTTTACACCGATTATCCCCTGAACATCACAGGCATAAGCGGATAGCCTATAGAGGTCAGGCCATTTCTTGCCGGGGGAGATTAGCTATCCAGTGAGGGAGGTTGCGTTTGATGATAGGGAGGAGCGTTTCTTGGAGGGGAACCTCCAGAGGGCTTTCGACAGCGAGGGTTAGGGGTGTAGGGAGGTCTTTGTGCGTGCGCAGAAGTTTTTCGCGCAGAGCGATGAGTGGGGTTGCAATCACAGAGAGCGTAAATTCATCCGTGGGTTCCAGCCGAATCCCCATATAGCCCTCTTTGTCTCGGAGGGGTCGTATTTCATAGCGGTATGCCCGAACGACTTTTTCAGCCCCTCGTCGGAGGAAAATATACCCCTCCGCTTTGTAAATGGGGACGATGCCTACGACTTCTACTTGGAGCTGATTTTCTATGAGGTTGTAGATTTCTTGCCCTTCTTGGATACCTTCTTCCAGCTTAGGGAGGGCAAACTGAATGATGCGATAGAGAATGTCTTCGGGGTTTTCTACGGCGGCGGTGGTTTGGCGGGCTTGGGCAAGGGCAAGCAGCTCTTCGTAACTCTCTATGAGGTCGGCCAGCGGAGGATAAAGGCGCTGCGCAAGGAATGCCTGATGGACCTTTTGCAGGTAAGCGAGGAGCCGATACCGCTGATACTCCTCATCCCAAAGGCCTTGGAGAAACCACCCCGGACGCAGCCGCTCCATACCGTCTCAAACGGCAAAGCTCGTTCCACAAGCGCAGGTCCGGGTAGCGTTTGGATTGCGAAAGTGGAAGCCCCGCCCCTCTATACCATCTGAGTAATCTAACTCTGTGCCTACAAGGTACAGCAGGCTCTTCTTGGGAACAAGTATCTCAATCCCTTCTGAGACGAATACCAGTTCATCGGGGCCCCGTTCTGCGGCAAAAGATAAATCATAAGTGAGACCGGAGCACCCACCGGCCTTGACCTCTATGCGAATGCGTGGGAGCGGATGATTCTCCATAGCTTGAATCTCACGGATGCGGGCCGCCGCCCGCGGACTTACGGTCAGCATAGAGTAAAAATAACACAATTTCGGGAGTCGGGTGTGTCCCGATAGGCGAAGAGAAGGCGTCCTATCTCTGTTGCTGTTCTTACTTATTTTTGCCTAAATGGCAGGTTGGAGGGGTGTTTTTTTCGGGTCATTCAGGCGGTGTGCGGAGGTAATAGGCGAGGTTGTTTGCCGCTTCATGCCGCCGGGTGAGTGGGTGAGGCCTTTAGCTTGCATGCTAAGGGGGTATAGCTCGTGGGTGTGGGTGGGAATATGGATGGGGTTTTTGCTGGCGCAGCCTCGGCTTAAGACCATTGCAGGCACTTACCTGAGACCTGTGGGCGATAACATTCCGGCACCGCCTCCGATTCTTTTTTCGCGGCTGGATCAATCGTCAGACAAGCCCTTCTATAACGCAAAGGCGCTTCGGCTCATTCAAAAAGCTGAGGCCAATGAAGACCTTCACACCTTAGATAGCCTGTTATCGTGGTACATAAAGCAGTTTTACATAGCAAACTTTCGGGACACTCTGTCGCTAAATCTCCTTTGGAGATGGGCCCAGGTACGAGAATCCATGGCGGATACGACGCTTAGTGTGTATTTGTACGAGTTATGCCTAAAAAACATGCATCAGGCCCCCTCTGAAATCAGGATAAGATACCGTCGCCTTCAAGAGCGCTGGCGCAGTGAGTGGGTTCCCTTGGAATACTACAAAAAAATCGTGCGCTTACGACAAAAGATAGATACCTTAGCACCTCCCAAAGGTGTACTTCTTAGCTTAGGGCCGCATATCAACTCGTCTTATCCAGATTATGCGCCATATATGCATCCCTCTGGGCAGGTGTTGATATTTACCTCCCGGCGTGAGCAGATTTTGACGGCGTTAGACCCGGACCAGCTACGCAATGAGGATTTGTATTATGCGCAGCGGGATTTTGTGCGGGGTGGTTTTCGCCCGGCCGAAAAGTTTCGGGATGTAATCAACAGTCCCTATAATGAGGGGTCGGCCTGTTTGAATACAGATGGGACGATGCTTATTTTTGCTCGGTGCGATGCCCCAGACGGCTATGGGGCATGCGATCTGTATGTGTCTTATTACCACGAGGGGCGCTGGCAAACCCCTCTAAACCTGGGGCCCGAAGTGAATAGTCCAGCCTGGGACTCCCATCCCTTTCTGGTGGGAGATAGCCTGTTGTTTTTTGCGTCTAATCGGTCCTCAGGCTTTGGACAGTCAGATATTTATGTTTCTCGGCGGCTTCCCGATGGACGCTGGTCAAAGCCTCAAAACTTAGGCCCTACTATCAATACCGCCGGCGATGAAGTCACCCCCTACTTCTATGAGCCATATCAGGTTTTGTATTTCAGCTCTACGGGGCATCCTTTTTCGTATGGGGGGTATGACATTTACAAGAGCCGCTGGCTGGATACTTACTGGGAAAGCCCTCGCAACCTCGGCCCCCTGGTAAATACCGATGGCGACGAGTATTACTTTACCATAGATGGGCGGGGTAATAAGATATACTATGCCCGAGCGTCTCGAAAAGACCCCCGCAACTTTGATTTGTATTCGTTTGAGCTGCCCATGGAGGCGCGTCCCGATGCGTACACTCGGCTCAGCGGCTACCTGATAGATTCGGCTTCTGGGCAGCCCCTTACAGGCATCGTGATCGCCATAGATCTCTCTGAAGGCACCGAAATTACGCCCCTGATAGCCAATCGCTTTGGCTACTTTGAGTTTCAGCTTATCCAAAATCGGCAGTACCAACTCATGGTTTTAGATACGCATCTGATTCGGGTGCCGGATACGCTAACGGTGTTGGACGACTCTACTTATGGGGTATTTTTATCTACGGCGGAGCTGGGGAGACCCTATGTATTTGAGAGGATCCAGTTTGCGACGAATAGCGCGGAGATTTCGCCTGAGGCTTATACAAGTCTGGATTATATCGCAGGTTTTTTGTTGAAATATCCCTTTGTGCGGCTGCGGGTGGAGGGGCATACGGATGCGACTGGCGACCCGGCGCATAATAAAGTGCTGTCTCAAAAACGCGCCGAAAATATCCGACAGTATCTTCTTCAGATGACGCACCTGCCGCCGGATCAGATCGTGGCTATTGGGTATGGGAGTGAGCGACCGCTTTTCCCTAACACCACCGAAGAGCATCGAGCCCGCAATCGCCGAGTGGAGTTTATCATTGAAATACCGCCCGAAAAGCTGCTCCTCATGAAGCTGGATTATCTGTATGGTGAAGATTGGGATTTAGAAGTGCCTATGCCAATTGTAGAGGACGAGGCTTCTTTTGATGTAGATCCGGAGTTTCAGCTTCCTGAAATGGACCTGCCGGAGTTAGATGTAGAGTTTGAGACGCCGGTTACGCAGGGAGAGTATGATCCACCCCTGATTGAGGATCATGATCTGGACGATTGAGGGGGGGCGGGGTAAATGCCCGCTTCTCCTATTGCCGCATTAGGCGCACAGGAGGCAAGGGCTGCCCTTCCATATACCCCACCATCACATACATCCCTCTGGGTAAATCGCTCAGGTCCCATACCTTATTCGCTCCCTCCCGGCGTATCAGACGCCCATGGGCATCATACAATTCTACCTGCACTTCTTTGCCACTTGTATGCCATACTTTTACTTCCCGTTCAAACAGTGTGGGATACACCACGAGCCGCTCGGAAGGGCTTATCTCATAAGGCATTGTCCCTCTTAGGATTCCCTGTCCACTCTGATTCAGCATCACGATTTGAATGTGGCCCTCTTTCGCGGGGAGGGTAGCGGTAGGTATTAGGTAGTGATTTTCTTGGGTGAGGCCGATAAGCTGGACTTGGCCTTCTTTTGTGAGGGTGGATACTTCATAAATGGCTTCGGCCGGGCAGTTTGTGCAGGTCCAGTGGATTTTTAGATGGTGGGCTTCCAAGCGCCCTGATACAGTCAGGGTCTGATTGGGGAGGACACTGCAGCCACCTGTGCAGTTGGTTACGACCGTCGCATTCCCCCAGTTGGAGGGATTATTGACCGTAGCGCCAGGCGCTTGGCATACATACAGATCATTGCTATTGGTGAGCTGACCGTTGAGGGTAGCATTACCTGTATAGCTAATGGCGGCGGCCCCACTTCCTACGATCACATTCCCATTTCCATTTGCGGTCAGATTTTTCAAAGAGAAGCATGCGTTATTGCGCATACACACGGTCGCATTTCCATTTAGCGTAAGGGTAGAAGCCTGGATGTTCGTCCCATCATTGATGAAGTTCGCTGAGGCGTTAACGATGATATTTTGTCCTACGGTAAGCACTCCGGAAGGCCCGATATTCCAGAAGGAGCTGCCCTGGCCATTGAGAGTAAGGTTGTTTTGAACATACATGTGTCCGTAGTTATGAATGGAGGCCTGACTATTGATATTCACGCTGCTGGAAGCCTTGAGAGTACCACCGGGCGTTATGATGATTTGACTGCCATTGTTATTGAGGTTAAGGTCGCCGGTTATCTCTAAGGTTCCGCATATGATTAGGGTATCTTTTTTGCCGATGTCAATGTTAGACACTTTTATCGTTTGACCCGTTGGAATGCATCTGGATTGATTGGCGGGCACGACGGGGTTGTTTTGATTTAGCGGGGTGCAGTTACTACAATCTGGTGGTGGAGGTGTGGATGAAGGGCACTGCGCCATGACTACGCCCAGCAGGAGAGCGGAGAGGATGAGAAGGCGTGTCATGTACTAATATACGAAAAATTTTTTTCATAGTTGCAGGGGGTTTGTGCTCCATAGCCAGCGCCATTCTATGAGGATTTGTCGGACTGGCATGGGATAGCTGCTGATGACGGTGTAGGTTTGTTTGCGCCATCGAGAGAGGTGAAGGGTGATCAGGTGATGCGGGCGCTTCCATCGGAGGCTCAGGGAGTGGAGGAGGTAGGGGGGGAGGGTATTGAGGGCGCCGGGGGCTAAACTGATGGGGCGTTCGCTGACAAACTCTCCCTGGTAGATAAGCTGGATAGGTCCCAGATAGCGGTTAAGCCATAGGAGGCCCATCCATGGGGGTACATAAGGGAGGGGTCGTCCTGCGGCGGCTGAAAAGTCCCGGGCTTGGGTATGGGTTATGGCCAAACGCAGCTGGATGTGGGGGGTGGTATAGCTTATTTGCATTTCTACGGCGAGGGTTTGGACATAGCCGAGGTTATAGGCTTGCCATCGCACGGGGGAGAGCGGTATCGTGAGAATGCGGTCTTGGATCCAGGCGGCGGTGAGGGTGCTTTTGAATGTCCAGGATTTTAGTGGGTAGCGTCCGTAGCCTTGGATCTGATAGAAGCGCTCGGGCCTGAGGTCCGAACGCCCGTAGCCAATCCAATAGCGCTCGTAGAGAGAGGGCCACCGCAGTCCGCGCATGACTTCTATACCTCCATGTTTGCGTTCTATTTGAAGGAGTGCGCCGGGTTCTGGCTGGAAGCGCTCCAACCAGCTTAGGCGGCCTTCCCAGCGGTAGTGCCAGGCTCGCCAGGTTCCTTTCCCTTGAATCCAGAGTCCCAGTTCAGCCTGCCGAATGTAGGGCAGAGGGGTAAAGCCTATGCCTATCCGTGGGCTCTGTAAGTAGTCGCCTGCGGCGTAGAGAAGGGTAGTTATCGTCTCCTGCTTTATGAGCCACTCTCGTCGGAGTATTCCTTGTAGGCTATGCTGATAGGCCGGTGCTGAAAGCCCGAGATAATCTCGGTACAGGAGGCTGCTGTGGTGGCTTTGGATGCCCAGCGACCATTTACTACGGTACCAGAGGGTGGGCATGAGCTGCCATTCGCGTAGGTATTCGGGCGGCAATCGTGGTCCAGTGAGCCCTATAGGCCCGGGGACCTCCTGTTCGCTTCCAAAGCCCCAGAGGGTTGCCTCCCACCTGCCCCGCTGGAAGGCCAGCCCTGATCGCAGGATACGGTAGGCGGCTGATCCCATGATTCCCCGCACAGGCTGGTCGTAGGGATAGCGGTTGAGGGTAGAGAGCGCGCCACCATGCCAGACAAAATGGGCTTTTCCAATAGCGGCTTCGAGGGCGGCTTCACCATAACGGCCCAGTCGCCCTTCTACCCACTGCGTGCTGGACCTAGGGCGAATCGCTAAGTCTATTCGGCCCGCTGCCCCGGTATGATAGCCTAACTCGCCCCCCCCAGAAAAAACCACCTCCGAAAATCCCCCCAGAAAGTAAGGCGCGATATTGACGATGCCGAGCTGCGGCTGTCGTACCGGAAATCCCTGAAAGGTAATGGCCGTAAAGGTGGGGGATAGCCCGCGTAGAGAGACGGTTTTCAGGGCGCCTTCGCCGCCATAATCTCGGATGTATAGCCCTTCTACCTGAGAAAGGAGTTGGGACAGGTGCGTACCTGTGACGGCCCATGCACCCATAGAGTCGGCTCGCCATTCATAGACTCTGAGCGGGCGCTCCCCTAGGATGACCACAGGGGCGATGGTGCTGGTGTCCCATTGGGCCCGTAGCAGCGTAGCCCACAAAAATAGCCGCCACCCCCTTAGGCAGTGGCGGCTACCCATAAAAGCTGTGCGAATACCTTCAGGCGGCCAAATACGGCGCAAGCACCAGCGCCACAATACCCGTAAGCTTTACGAGGATATTCATGGAGGGGCCGGAGGTGTCTTTCAGGGGGTCCCCAACGGTATCGCCTGTTACGGCGGCCTTGTGAGGGTCGGAACCCTTGTAATAGGTTTCCTTGCCAATTGTGACGCCTTTTTCAAAAGACTTTTTAGCGTTGTCCCAGGCGCCGCCGGCATTGCTTTGGAAAAGGCCCAGTAGGACCCCGCTCATAGTGACGCCGGCCATATAGCCGCCTAACACTTCTGCGCCGAAGCTGAGTCCGATCACGGCTGGTATTACAAGTGCCAGAGCGCCCGGTAAGACCATTTCTCGCAGGGCTGCGCGGGTAGAGATTTCTACGCACCGTTCATAGTTGGGCTCGGCTTTCCCTTCCAGAAGGCCCTTGATTTCCCGAAACTGCCGCCGCACCTCCTGAACCATATCCATCGCCGCTCGTCCTACAGCCGAGATCGCCATGGACGAAAATAAAAATGGCACCATAGCGCCTATCAGCAAAGCCGCGAGGACCGGCGCCTTGTAAATGTCGATTCGGTCGATACCAGCCACGCCGACATACGCCGCAAAGAGGGCCAGTGCTGTAAGCGCCGCCGAAGCAATGGCAAAGCCTTTTCCCATGGCGGCGGTGGTATTGCCTACGGCATCTAAAATATCGGTTCGGCCCCGCACTTCATCGGGGAGGTCGGACATTTCGGCAATCCCGCCGGCGTTATCTGCAATGGGCCCAAAGGCATCTATTGTCAGCTGCATGGCGGTCGTACTCATCATCCCTGTAGCGGCAATGGCTACGCCATACAACCCCGCCAGATAGTAAGCCCCTACGATCCCGGCCGCCATTATGACTGCGGGTAGAGCGGTAGACTCCATTCCCACCGCTAAGCCTCCAAGGATGTTGGTAGCATGGCCCGTAAGCGACTTTTGCGCAATCGTACGCACAGGTCGCTTTCCCATGCCTGTATAGTAATCCGTTATCCAGCTCATGAGTGCCCCGACGACCAATCCCACTACGATAGCGCCATATACTTGCATCTTCGTAAAAATCTCCCCCCGAAGGGCCATCCCATCCGTGGGCAATACCCACAGTACGAGGGGATATGCGGCCACCACCGTCAGAAGAATCGCTCCCCAGTTGCCTATGTTGAGAGCGTTTTGTACGCCTCGAGCCTCTACCCCTTCCCGAACCCGTACAAAGAAAGTCGTCACAATAGAGAAGAGCAGGCCGGTCCCGGCTAATAGAAGCGGCAGCACCACGGGGCCCCAGCTTTGTAAGGAGGTCACCATTTCTTGTCCCAGTACCATGGTGGCCAGGATCGTTGCCACATACGAGCCAAATAGGTCAGCTCCCATCCCAGCGATGTCGCCCACATTGTCGCCTACATTATCGGCGATTACGGCGGGATTGCGGGGGTCGTCTTCGGGTATGCCGGCTTCAATTTTCCCCACAAGGTCTGCGCCTACATCAGCGGCTTTCGTATAAATACCACCTCCCACCCGAGCAAATAGCGCTATACTTTCCGCACCTAATGAAAATCCTGTCACGACTTCAATTACCCGTCGCAGCTCAGGACCATACCAATCTCCGCCTAAAAATAGCACCGCAAACAGCACAAACAACCCCCCTAACCCCAAGACAGCGAGCGACGCCACGCCTATCCCCATTACCGACCCGCCATGAAAGGCTATCTGGAATGCTCGGGCCAGGGAACTGCGGGCTGCTTGGGTCGTGCGAACATTGGCTTGAGTCGCTACCCGCATTCCGATATACCCCGCTAAGGCTGAGGTGAACGCCCCCACTAAGAAGGCGACCCCTATCAGCGGGTGCGAAGAAACCTCCCCTTTTCCCGGCAAAGTCCCTAAATACGCCAATAAGGCGGCTACGATCACCGCAAATACCGCCAGCACACGCCATTCCGACTTCAAAAACGCCAAAGCCCCCCGAGCGATATAGCTCGAGATTGCCTGCATCCGAGCTTCACCGGGCTCCTGCGAGCGAACCCACCGAATGCGCCATAGCATAAACAGGACACCTACCAAACCCAACCCCAGAGGCACTATTAACTGTTCATTCATAACCGCCGCAAAGATAGGGCGTTTGCCAACCATAGGGGGCGTATTTATCTACGGAGGAGGGGGTGGGGCGGCGCCGAGGCCGCAGGCCTCGGCGCCGCCTATAATTTCCCCATAAATTCACACATGTCCACCTCTCCGCTCGGCTCTAAATAGCCCCCCTATCCTACCAAATCCCTCCCATCAAAAGGCAAACTACGAAGGAAGCCCGAATTCCAACCACATTACTACGGATGCCTATTTACCCGTGACTTCTATGAAGTGGCTCATTCGGATGAGGGCTTTTTTGCGTTTTTGGATTTCCTCGGGGGTGGCTTCCAGGAGGGCAGTGGGACCAAAGCGTTCTACACATAAGCTGGCTAAGACGGTGCCGTGGATGATGGCTTCTTGCAGCGTTTGGAGGGTGAGTCGGCCTGCATCCGCTAAGTATCCCATAATGCCGCCCGCAAAGGAATCGCCAGCCCCCGTCGGGTCAAAAACTTCTTCAAGGGGATAGGCAGGGAAAAAGAAAACTTCTCCTTCCCTGGTGAAGAGGAGGGCGCCGTTTTCGCCTTTTTTGATTAGGAGGTAGCGGGGACCTTTTTCCAGGATGGTGCGGGCGCAGCGCCGTAATGAGTAATGCCCTATGAGTTCTCGGGCTTCTTCATCGTTGATAGAGACAATATCGGCGATGGAAAGGGCTTCCTCAAGGGCTTCTCGACGATTTTGAATCCAGTAGTTCATGGTATCCAGCAGGACGACCTGCGGGCGAGGCTGCATCTGCTGATAAATACGCAGCTGTAAAACAGGGTCCAGATTGCCTAAGAGCAGGAAGGGGGCGGAACGGTAAGCGATGGGGATGGTATCAGGAAACTCAGTCAGCACATTGAGTTGGGTCTCAAGCGTGTCCCGACTCTGCATATCGGCCTTGTAGCGGCCTGCCCAGAAAAAACTGGGTTTGGAAAGGTGCCGTACGACGCCAGAGAGATCTATGTCGCGTTTTTCCAGCTCCATGAGCATATCGGCCGGAAAGTCTGTACCAATGATAGAAACGATCCCAATGGACTCTGTGGAGAATGAGGCCGCCAAAGCGATATAAGTAGCCGCACCGCCAATAATTCTTTCCGCTCTGCCATAGGGCGTTTCAATAGTGTCTAAGGCCATAGTGCCGGCTACGACGAGTTTCATCCTGGCAAAGATGCACGAAAAGAGGGGTTGCGGGTACCAAGCCAATTTCTCCCTGCTTGGACAAGTCCCGTGGCGGAGCGAGGAGAGAAGGCGCTAAACTTTAAGAGGCGGGCTCCTTTAGACGCAAGGCCCCTTCTCGTCTCATCTCTGGCAGGGGTGCCCTTTGGGGGCGGCTCCTCGCTTCCTCCTTGCGAACGCCTAACTCTTTTTCCTATGCGCTGATTGGTCTTTCATTAGGTCTCATCTCAGGGGTCCACTTGGAAAGTTATTCGGGCGGCGTGGGTGCCCCATACTTCCTGATGATGGGCTATCAAATGCCAGAGCTGATGGCGTAGAGCGTGGAGGTTGTAGCGGGGGGGGAGTTTGAGGCGAATCTGCATGCGGTAGGTGCGGGCGAGGCGAGCAACAGGTGCATACACGGGGCCTAAGATTTCCAGGGCTTCTTTGATTTGGCTAAGCCACTGGCGAAAGGCATGGGCCTGCGGCTCTAAATGGCGCGGCTCTCGGTGCTGCAAGGTAATCTCAATAAGGCGCACGAAAGGCGGATAGTGATGCGTACGCCGTTCTTGAAGGATACGCTCGTAAAACTCTTCGTAGGGTTTACTGAGCTCATCAAAGAGGGGGTAGTCGGGCTGGAAAGTTTGAATGATGACCTGGCCGGTTTGACCGCGGCGGCCTGCGCGTCCAATTAGCTGGACCAGAAGCTGATACGCCCTTTCCTCCGCCCGAAAGTCCGGCCTCGTCAGAAGGCTATCGGCATACAAAACACCCACCAAGGTTACCCGCTCAAAGTCTAAGCCCTTCGTCACCATCTGCGTACCGAGTAAAATATCTCCCTCGCCCCGCTCAAACGCCGCAATAATCGCCTCGTGCCGATGCGAACCAGCCGTATCCTTATCTAAGCGCAGCACCCGCGCTTTCGGCAAAAAAAGCTGGAGCTGTTCCTCTATCCGCTCTGTCCCGACCCCGGCAAAGCGTACATTCTCGCTTCCGCAGACTTTACACTGGGTGGGAGCGGCCTCCTGATGCCCGCAATAGTGGCACAGAAGCTTTTGAGTCCCCTTGTGAAAAGTCAAGGTAATGTCGCAATGAGGGCATTCCCAGTGATAGCCACAGGTGGGGCACCACACGATCGGCGCATATCCCCGCCGATTCCGAAATAAAATGGCCTGCTGCCCCCTTAGAAGCACCTCCTCCAAAGCCGCCAAAAGAATCGAAGAGAAAACCCCCTGACTAAGCTGCTCCTTCAGCTCCAGACGCATATCTACGACCTGTACCTTAGGGGGCAGGGTAGGGAAGGCCTTCTGTAAGAGCGGTACCAGATGGTAGCGGCCTTGCTGGGCATTGAAGTAGGTCTCTATGGCAGGTGTGGCCGAACCTAACAGGATGGGAATATGAAGAAGATGCGCATAATAGATAGCGCTGTCACGCCCTTGGTAGCGAGGTGGGCGGCCCTCTTGGCCGTAGGAGGGTTCATGTTCCTCATCTACGATAATCAGTCCCAGCCGTTGGAACGGCAGAAACAGCGCGGATCGGGTGCCTACTACGACATCTACGGTGCCTTCGGCTACATCTCGCCAGACCCGAAACCGTTCCGCCTCGGATAAGCCGCTATGATACACCGCCATCCCTTCTCCAAAGGTGCCTCGAAGCCGGTCCAAAGTCTGCTTAGTAAGGGCTATTTCGGGAAGGAGGTATAAGACCTGGACGCCTTTTTGGAGGTAGCGTCGGATAACTTCCATGTAGACGAAGGTTTTTCCGCTGGCGGTAATGCCATGCAGGAGTACGGGTTTGGGTGAGGGGCTTTCCAGGTGGGTGAGGATGTTTTGGAGAGCCTCTTCTTGGGCCGGCGTCAATGTGTAGGGCATCTGCGGCCGGGCATAAAGCATTTCGTAATAAGCCCGCACAGGTACTTTGATAGCGATCCCTTTATTTAGCAAGTGCTTAGCGATGCGTTTGGCTTGCCGCAGGAAAGCGGTGTAGCTGAGTGGTCTCTGAGTGAGGGTGGCTTGTAAGAGGGTGAGGAGGTAAGGATGCGCTTTTTCGGGGAGCGACTCCCAGAGCTTTTGGAAGGCGGCTTCGGAGGTGTATTCTGGGGCCAAGGTCACAAAGGCGTGCTGAGGGGGGCGGGGGCGCCAAGGAATCGGCCGAAGCCGTATACATTTTTCTTTTTCCCAGCGGCGAAGGGTCTGGTAGAGGGTCTTTGGGCTCTGGCCTAAAATCTTCACGGCCTTTCGGAGGCAATGCACGCCCATAGCCTGCAGCCGCTCGTAGGTCCGTTTCGATTTTTGGGGTGAGGTCATGCTGGGAAGCCATTCTATTTCCCAGTCGGCGATTTTTCCAGAGCGCCCCGGTAGGGCCAGATAAACCACATCCCCCATACTCGTCATGTAATAAAAGGCCAGCCATTGGAAAAAAGACAGTGTTTTTTCGATATAGATGGGCGTTTCGTCTAAAACTTCGCCGATAAACTTGAGCTTAGGGAAGGGGGGAGGGCCGTTTCCGGCTTCGCCGACTAAGCCCATGACGAGGCGGTTATCCCGGCCTAAGGGCACCAGCACACGCCCACCAACTATTAGGGGCATTTCTGCTGGCCACTCATAGGCTAAGGGTTTTAGCTGCCGATGCCGCACCCATACCCATCCCCAGCGCATTACCTTTGCTTTTGATGGCAAAGCTATGGCTTTTTCTGGCCTTTGCCCTGGCGCAGAAGGTTTCTCTGGAGCGGCTCCTCCTTCGAGCGGATGGCACTTACGAAGCCCACTGGAGCGCTACATGCCCGGGGAATCCCCCCTATGAGGTGCGCCTCCCGGGCCGCTTTACTTATCTCTCTGCCTCCGAGGGCGCACCTGTCATAGCTTTCACTATGCAGCCGGACACTTTCTGGGGGCCTTATTCAGCGACTCTGCAAAACGATCCCGAAATCCCCTTGGGGCTCTCCGTAACAGCCACTTATCTCGCAGGCAGCGACCCAGAAGAGGTCAAAGGAACCGTGCAGGCGCATACACGCGACCACCTCGTTATTTCTACAGCGCAGGCTACACACTGGATAAGTCGCCAGCACCTACTTAGCCTTTCCTGCGAAGCTCAGGACGGCGGAGCTTCTCCCTATCCTGCCACCCGCCTGAAAATTTTCCCTCAAAATACCACCATAGACCCCACTTTTTCTCTTTTTACCCGGGGAAAGCTCTCGGATAGCCTACGATTTTTTTATTTCCTTGCACCTGAGGAGGGCGATGTCTACAGGCTCACCGCCTGGGTGCGCATCCCTCCGCTTTGGGGCCAAGTTTACGAGGCAAACCTTGAGGTACAGGCCCAAGATAATCTCACCTGGTCCGTAGGGCGTTTTCGGTGGCCCACTCATGCCGCGTTTCAGGTGCGGCTTGCCCAATATGTTTTTAGAGGGCGGGAGGCCTATCTTTTTTCTTTGCCTGCCAGACCTTTTCCGGCCGATAGCGGCCTGATGGGGGTGGAAGCGCAAAGTATCCTCTATGTATCTTCTGAAGAG
>Ga0197142_1003098_pt1 | contig 14142 bp, 12 predicted proteins | sample GBS60_MetaG_FD_148614 | JGI IMG/M metagenome (GOLD analysis project Ga0197142, IMG submission 148614) | Sediment microbial communities from Great Boiling Springs, Gerlach, Nevada, United States - GBS 60_MetaG | ecosystem: Environmental > Aquatic > Thermal springs > Hot (42-90C) > Sediment... | reverse complement strand
GTGCGTTATGAATCTTTATTTGCATGGAATAGGCGGTGAAGAAAGTCCTATTGAAGTAGGCGACTCACTCGTTGCAGAACCAAAAGAACATTATGATATAATTCTTACTAATCCGCCATTTGGTAAAAAAAGCAGTATTACCATCGTAAATGGCGAAGGAAAAGCAGAAAAAGAATCGCTTGTCTATGAACGACCCGATTTCTGGACAACTACTTCCAACAAGCAGCTCAATTTTGTTCAGCATGTTAAATCGCTTGCCAAAATCAATGGAAGAGTGGCAATCGTTGTGCCTGACAATGTCTTATTCGAAGGCGGGGCTGGCGAGGTAGTAAGGCGAAAGTTATTAGCAGAATGCGACCTCCATACTATCTTGAGGCTTCCAACAGGCATATTCTACGCTCAGGGTGTCAAGGCTAATGTCCTGTTCTTTGACCGCAAGCCAGCAAGTGAAAAACCCTGGACAAAAGAGGTGTGGATTTATGACCTCAGAACAAATATGAATTTTACTTTAAAGACCAATCCCCTTCGTTATGTGCATTTAGAAGAATTTGTTAAATGCTATAATCCCGAAAATCGCTTTGACAGAAGGCCTACCTGGAGCGAGGATAATCCCGATGGAAGGTGGCGTTGCTTTACTTACGATGAAATCATGCAGCGCGATAAGGTAAATCTGGACATTTTTTGGATTAAGGACAAAAGCTTAGAAGAGAGTGAAAATTTACCTGAGCCCGATGAAATTGCGAGCGAGATTGTTGAAAACCTTGGCTATGCAATGGAGCAGTTTGAAGCAATTTATATGCACTTGTCAAAAGAATAATCCGAATAGAGCCAAATATTTCGATTTTTTTATCGTAGATTCCATCGTGTTTGTTTAGCAAAAACTTATTGGTTATGTGTTTTCTTTTAGTTTTGCATTTAAAAGGGAGGCTACGGTATTCGCTTCTTAAACTCCTGATACCTTTGCGAAAATAAGTTCTCTTCGGTTGGTTGAGGTAATTTATCGGCTGTAATCTTTGCGTTCAGCTTATCGATTCTATCCTGGCTCAGCGGATGGGTGGAAAGCAAAACTTGGAGGAATGAACTGCCTTCGTTCTTTTTTATCTTATCGAAAAAGAAAATCAAGGCTCCGGGATACCACTTTGTGGATTTCAAATACTCGTAGGCGTAGCTATCGGCTTCGTATTCATCGTCGCGACTATTTTTCAGGAATGCCAAGCCTGTAAGCAGGTTGGCAGCGATTTCTACCATTTTGTCGGGATTGTTGCCCAGTACGATGTCCAGCAAGATTGCAACACCGTAAGCTTTTGTCAATCGTTGTGTTGCGTGGCGAAGTTCGCAATGGGCTACTTCGTGTGCGAGAATCGCAGCCAGAGTGGCTTCGTTGTCAAGAAATTTTAATAAGCCTGTGTAAACATAAATATAGCCACCGGGAACTGCAAAAGCATTTACAACATCATCGTTTTTTATAACAGTTACTTTGTATTTAAAAGTATTTTTATATTTTATTTTAGGCGAAAGTATAATCTGATTAACAATTTCCTGACAATATTCGGTTACCCCTTGATCATTTAAAATAGGATATTCTTTCGGGTTGCTCGAAATTTGGGATTGTAGTTGCATGCCAAGTTCAACATCATCTTTTGGCGAAAAGACATTGATGCCATTCTGGCACCCAAGCAAAAAAATAAGACTAAACAAAAATATGGCAAAATAAAAACGAATCTTTTCCATTGCCTAAAAAAATTAACCTAAAAAATGAAAATTAATAAAATTTTGAGAAAAGTTTATCACCTAGTTAGATAAGGGGCTGTAGCCCTTTGCAAACAACGTGAAATTTATTGAAGACAGATGAAGAATACCAAAGCAATTCAAAGTAAAATCAAATAATAGCTAACAAATAAGCAAATAAAATCTTAGTGGTGAAAATTCGTAAATACTTTTTTTTGAATATACGAATGATAGAATACGTAACTTGTTTTTGTGCTTCGAGCAACCGTGTCGATAAATATTATCTCGACGCTGCTTATGAACTTGGGGCAATACTTGCGCAGAATCGCAAAACGGTAATTTATGGAGGCGGAAAGGTAGGATTGATGGGACGACTTGCACAAGGTGTTCTGGATAACAATGGTCAAATCATTGGTGTAATTCCAAAGTTTATGCAAAAATATGAACTTGGACACGATGGGATCACACGCTTGATTGAGGTTGATACAATGCATCAGCGTGAGGAGATGATGATTTCACGCGCAGATTGTATCGTTGCTTTGCCCGGAGGTTGCGGAACTTTCGAGGAACTTCTTCAAGCAATAACTTGGAGACGATTAAAAATTATATCCGCTCCTGTTATTATTGTGAATTTGAAAAAGTATTACAACCCGTTGATACAGCAGTTGAACAAAGCGGTGGATGAAAATTTTATGCGAGCAGAACACCGCCAAATTTGGGATGTTGCCGAAACAGTTCCGGAAGTATACGACTTGATACGTGCCTACGATAGTAACTCCAGGCAAATTCGAATAATGGATGTCCAGCCAAATATAACCTAAATGTAACTTGTTGCTGTCGGTTTCGTAATTTTGCTTTGGCTTACTTTTAATAAAATGAAGATTTATTTGTCTGCGAAATATTTTCGCTTGATACTTGTTATAGTTTCAATAGCTTTTGCTTTTGCAGGCATTTCATATCAGTATAAGAAGTATAAATTTGCCGAAGATGAAAGAATACTTGTTGAACTACCATCCAGAGTTATGGTATTGAATTCGGTTGCCAGCGTTTTACCGCAAAGGGAAGAGAAAATACCAACGGGCAGTTTGATTATTGAAATAGAGAAGATAAATATAGACGACACATCCCTGCTCGAATCAGTTTTTATGCTCCCAAAAGAAGTTTTGGGATTGAAATTTTTCGATTGCCAGAAGAATTTAACTCGAACCATTTATGTAAAAAAAGATGAACTGAGAAAGTCGAAGTTTTATCGATTAAGAACCGGTGCCCTTGTCTATCGCTTCGATGTAGTCGAAATGGACAAAGGTGAAGTTCCAACCCCAGGCGACTTGATAGTTAAAATCAATGGTAAAGAATTTTCTAATCCGAGAGAAGCGGACCTAATAATAGAAAACGCACCAGCAAATCTACCTTTGGAAATCGAATTTTTGCGTTGTGGGGAACGACGAAAAGCATTGATTTATCAAACTAAGTATCGGATAGATTTTGCGACATCACTCCATTTAATTGCATCTTTACTTTTCTTTACTTTCGGATTATTTATGGGCTTGAAATATTCTAATCACTTTCCCATTAGATTGCTAAGTTTTGCAATGGTTCTCCTTTCCTTTGTTCTTCTGGAACCTACGACTAACCGAATCGATAATTCCTTTCTAAACAAATACTGGGCTGTTAGTTTAGTTTTTACAAGTACTTTAGGAATTGGTTTGTTTTCCCACTTTTGCTTTTATTTTCCTGTGCGTCAGCTACATTTGATTGAGAAGCGTCGGATAGTTTACTTGAATTATTTTATTTCGGGGCTATTTGCTCTTTTGTTTCTTGGGTTTTCGCTAAAAGATTTATTTCATTTCAAAGATACATATTTTTTTACTGTGATAGTTGTTTTTTTGATTTACCATTTAGCTATTCGTTTAAGTTTCCGTAAACAGATTGTTAAAGATCCAACGAATAGTGTAAGATTATTTTATTTCTATGTTATTTTTATTGGGTTTCTAACTGTCTTGACCCTTTTCAATTTCGAGGCATTCGTTATTCCAAAAGTAAACTTTCAGTTGTTGTTCTATTTCTCTTTTGCTCTACTTCCTTTTGTGTTGTTTTACTATCTTCAAAAATTCAAATATTACGACATTGTCTTAAACGTTAGGCGAAATTATCTTTATCTTACAACAAAATTTCTGCTCGATTTGACTTCTATCTTGGCTGTTGGTTTTTTACTTTATCTATCGAGTAATGTTTCAATTAAATTTCCAAATTTACATCTCGTTGGAACAACAATCGAAGTATTAAATCGACCTTTGCCAGCAGATAGAAATTTCCGTTACGAGAAGCTTGCGGTTGCAATCGGTTTCACATTATGTCTTTACTTGATTCTTTTGTTCAGAAATTCGCTTGGCAATTATCTTCGAAAGAAATTTTACCACTCTCATTTCGACTATCGTCGGACAGCCGTGGAACTTTCGGAGCTAATTGTTAGTAATGTCGAATTAGAGGTATTGGCAAGAAATGTCATCCAGCAATTAGAAAATACTCTATTCCCCAAAAAGTCGTTGTTGTTGATTTTTAAGAATAACAAGGTTTATTTCCGTGATTATTCGGGTGATGTAAATCCCAAGTTGATTGAAAATTTGGCTAATAATGTCAATTTATATGAGTTTTTAAGGAATAGTGAAAGCTCGGTGATTTATTCCGATGCTTTATTTGAGCCTTTGCGAGGTGAATTTATAGAAGCGGGGTTTGTTTTGTGTGTTCCAATTCGGCACAGCAGAAAATTAGTTGGGGCATTATTTGTGGGCGAAAAGCTTTCGGAGGCTAAATTTGCCACCGATGATATTGAATTTTTAAGCATTATATGTAAGAACATCGCAATTGCCATTGTTAACTCGTTTTACGTTGAGGAACTTGCCCGACAAGAGCGATACAAACAAGAAATTGAAATAGCGCAAAAAATACAACTCGCTCTGCTTCCCAAGGAAATTCCCGAAATCGAAACTATGGAAATTTCAGCTGTAACTATTCCGGCGTTGGAGGTTGGTGGCGATTTTTATGATTTTCTAAGAGCAAATGAAAATGAACTTCTGATTGTTGCTGGTGATGTTAGTGGCAAAGGATTATCGGCAGCGTTTTACATGTCGCAAATTCAAGGCATCTTTCGAACTTTAAACACCTTCGACTTTTCCATAAAAGAATTGCTTTCCCGAGCTAATGGAATGTTATGTAGATGGATAGAAAAGGGATATTTTATCTCGGCTATTCTTTGCAACTTCGAGCTTTCCAATTCGATAGTTTCATTTGTTCGTGCCGGTCATCTAGGGTTATACTATTTCAATTTTAGGGAAAACAAAGCTGTAAAAATTGTTCCAAAAGGTGTTGCCCTGGGAATTGTTTCGAACGAGAAGTTCGAAAAGAATCTTGAAGTAGTAACTTTCCGTTTCAACATTGGCGATATATTCCTTTTCGTTAGCGATGGAGTTATCGAAAAGATTCGAGAAGGTAAATTAGAGCTTGCTGAAAACGAAATTTTGAGCATTTTGGAAAAATTTTATTATTTAAGTGCCGACGAGTTGAAGGAGAAAATTCTCACAGATGTATGTTTTTCGAGCGGGGCGACTTACCTTCGAGACGACATAACAATTTTAGTTGTAAAACCTGTTAAAAATGGGTAAAAAGGATTTATATCAAAGAATATTTGATATAGTTAAGCAGATACCCGAAGGTAAGGTTACGACTTATGGACACATTGCACGAGCAATTGGGCTTGGTATGTCGGCAAGGATGGTGGGTTGGGCTTTGAATTCATTGGCATTTAAAAACACAAATATACCTGCACATAGAGTTGTAAACCGAATGGGACTTTTAACAGGGAAAAAATACTTTCCCACGCCAGAATATATGAAAGAAAGGCTTGTATCCGAAGGAGTAACTTTTGTTGGAGAAGCTGTCGATTTGAGCAAGCACTTATGGGTTCCACATATAAGCATAGAAGAAAATAAGTTTTCATTTATAAAGAAATAGATTTTTGAAAGTTCGATCGAAAGAAGGAGTATGTTCTGAAAAATTTGATTATCCAAAAGTTCTTGAAATAAGAAATATCGGACCCAATCTTTTATGTGTTTCTTGTTTCAGTTTCGTTTTATTGCCTTTGTCATTAGAACTGGTGAAAACAAGTTTGAGAAAAATCAAATGCTTTTAAAATCTTGTAATTGTTATGGGATTTTAAGCATTTACCATTATTTATTGCTTTTTGCGCTATTAAATTATAATTTTTTTAGTTGTCCCACCAACTGGTTTTAGAGAAACTTACAATTTTTTGTAATTTTACATTTTTGGTATTGAAAATAAAAGAAATGTTCAGAATTTATTCTACATTTATTTCCTTGTTTGTCTTTTTCTTAATCTCATCAACTTATCAGTTATATTCTCAATGTGGATGTTCATCGGGACAGCAGTTTTCTCCGCCACTACATTGGCTTGGAACTTCCGAAACTGCTTTAAGCGAAAGGAAGCGCTTGCGAATTGAAGTCCTTTATCGATTCTCTTCTTCAAATCGCCTTTACAATGGTGATTCATATAATTCAGGTTTAGTCGATTTTAAAGGCCATTTTTTGAATCTCTTCGTTTCCTATGGGCTCGATGCCTATACATCTTTTGACTTCGACATTTCTTATTCAATTCGTCTTCTCGAGCAGTTTGGTTTCCGTTCGAAAGGTTTTGGTTTTTCTAATGCAACTGTAGGGTTAAGGAGAAATATTTATGAAACAGAAACTTCCGATTTTATTTTTAACTTTGGACTTGGGTTTCGTTTCCCTTTGATGGATTTCAAAAGTATAGAAACCTATCCAATTGTTATTCAACCAACTGATGGTTCTTTTGGATTTTATGCTATGGCATTTGCACAAAAGTCTTTTCGCCCGGCTAATCTTAATCTGCTCTTGATGACTCGATTCGATTATCAATTCGAAAATTCTTTAAATTATTTTTTTGGACCAAACTTGTTTACTTCTGTTGTTCTTTCTAAAAGATTTTCCGATAAGATTTTTTCTATTTTGGAACTTCGAGGTCAAATACACTTTAAAGACAAGTATAATGACACGACTTTTTCCAATTCAGGAGCAAAGATTTTGGAATTAATCCCAAGATTTACTTTTCTTGCCGATGAATTTTCTATTTCACCATTCTTCGAATTTCCGGTGTATCAATTTTACACGGGGGAACAAATCGGGAAAAATTTTGCTATTGGCATAAATTTAAATTATATTTTCAATTTCGCTCGAAGAAAAATTGAATAGTTTGTGATGTTGAAAATAAATCAGGAATTCTTTATGAAACAATTATGTTTTCTTTCAGTCCTGGTGTTGCTTTTTATGGTTGCAATTGAGCCAACCGTTTATTCACAAACAAAGAAGAAAGCCAGAGCGAACAAAGTCGAGCAAGTTAATGACACAACAGTGAAATCGAAGAACAAAAAAGAAAAGTTTAAAAGTTCAGAATTGAAAAAAGACACACTTACGTCTTATGAAATAATTCGCTTGTCGCAAAAAGAGGCTTCGGAAAAGTTGCGCCAAGCAAAATTGGAAATGCGCCAGAAGCTTGCCGAAGCAAAAGAGGAAATGCGAAGGAATGTTGCTATTGCAAAGGAAAAAGCACGAATCGAGGTCGAAAAAGCTAAACTCAAAGCGAAACAGGACGTTGATAGGGTGATTGAACAAGAGCGTAAACGAATCGAAAAGCTCCAACAGGAATTACAGCAAAAGGTAGATAAGATTAAAAGCGAAACTTACAGGAACTTAAAGCAAACAATCAATTCTCAATCGAAAAAGCCAAAAGTTCATACTTCTAAAAGAAAAAAGACAAAAGAAATCGATACTACACAAACTAAATGACTTTTGAAATGTCGAGTAAATTCGAAAAGTTCCTGAATTTTTTTAGGAATAACTTTTATATTACAAGGCAAGAGGTAATTTTTGTTTTTCTTTTGTTTATTGCTTTGCTGGCAAGCAATATAAATAAGCTAACCACAACAAAGGAAAGTGTGGAAAATCCTGCCGAAATGATTGCACGAATGATTGATAGCCTTGCTCAGGAAGAAAGCAAATCGTATACGGGGACAGATATTTACGGAAATCCTGTTGACTCGACCAAGTCGTTTGAAGGGGAGAAAAGAAAAAAGTTTTTTAAGTTACAACCAGGGGATACTGTGAAAATCAATATTAACACAGCTTCGAGAGTAGAATTAATGAGGCTACCTGGAATAGGAGAAAAAACAGCACAACAAATTATTGATTTTCGCAAACAAAATAAATTCAAGAGCAAAGAGGACTTATTGAAAATCAAGGGTTTTGGGAAGAAGAAGCTCGAACGTATTGAAATGTTCATAACTTACTAATTTGCAATTTTAAAAAGGTGAGGAAAATGAAAATAACTATTTTCAATGCAATTCATAAGGAACTCGGTGCCAAAATGGTTGAATTTGCTGGATTTGAAATGCCAATCCAGTATAAAAATGGGATAATTTTCGAGCATAAAGTTGTTCGAACCAATGTTGGGGTTTTCGATGTTTCACATATGGGCGAATTTGAAATTGGCGGACCCGATGCGCTAGCTTTTGTTCAAAAAGTAACCACAAATGATGCAAGCAAGCTTTATCCTGGGAAGGTTCAATATTCTGCTATGTGTTATCATCACGGTGGTATAGTTGACGATTTGCTGGTCTATCGGCTCGAAGAAAGCAAATTTATGTTTGTCGTCAATGCAGCTAATATTGAAAAGGACTTTAATTGGTGTTTGGAAAACGCTAAAGATTTCGATGTTCAGCTGAAAAATGTCAGCGACGAAATAAATCTTTTAGCTGTTCAAGGCCCGAATTCGTTAAAAACTTTGCAGAAGCTGACGGAAATCAATTTAAATGAAATGAAATATTATACTTTTCAATTTGGTAAGCTCGCCGGTGTCGATATGATTATTTCAAGAACCGGTTATACTGGTGAGCTTGGTTTTGAATTGTATTTTCGCGGGGATATCAGGATTGCCAGACAAGTTTGGGAGGCAATCTTCGAAGCAGGGAAGGAGTTTGGGATTGAGCCTGTTGGTCTAGGTTGTCGTGATACATTAAGGTTGGAAAAGGGTTATTGCCTTTATGGAAACGACATTGATGAGACAACGAATCCGATAGAGGCTGGGCTGGGCTGGATAACAAAGTTGGAAAAAGGGCCATTCAACGGTTCCGAAGTTATTGCTAAAGTCAAAGAAGAAGGACCACACCGTCGCCTTGTTGGCTTTGTTTCCGACGATTCCCGTTTCATTCCAAGACATAATTACAAAATTTACTTTCAGGGTAAAGAAATTGGATATGTAACCAGTGGCAATATTTCGCCTATACTGGAAAAACCAATTGGAATGGGATATGTTCAAATAGAATTCTCGAACGAAGGTACTGATATTCAAATAGGATCACGCGGAAAGCTTTTCACTGCTAAAGTTGTTAAATTGCCCTTTGTTTGAAATATGAGCCAATAATTCGCAAAATGTAATTTTAGCAAACTTTTGTATTTTGTTGTGTAGCATAGTTTAACAAAAATTTGCCTAATTGGGTAGAATTTATTAATTTTGCAATTGAATATATGGCGAGCTTAGCTCAGCTGGGAGAGCATCAGATTGTGGCTCTGAGGGTCACGGGTTCGAGCCCCGTAGCTCGCCCAACATCTCTTCCATATTAATATCAAACATTTCGTAATTTTGTATTTCTTTAATAATTGGATTAGGATTATGAAAAGCTTTTTTGTTTTTCTGGTAGCTGCTATGTTCTTTTTTACTTTTTGCTCAACAAATGAAGAAAATGAAATGAAAAGATTTATCGACAGAACAACAGTTCAAAAGACAATTAAAGCCTTAATTGAAAAGTTTGGGGAAACCGAGCGTTTTCGGCTAGAAAAAAGCATTAATCAAATGGCAAATTTTTGGACAGAGGAGGACGGTAGCAAAAAGGATTTCTTCGAATTCTGCTTGAATAATTTTGTCCCTTCGGGCAATACTTTGGATACAGTTTTCACACGAATATCTAATTATTTCGAGGTGATTGGAGGCCATTTCAACAAAATTTCGCTCGAACTTAATCGGCAATTGCATCTCGATCTTGGTGAAATTTATCCAATCGATCTAATGTTTGCGGGATATGACCCTTCGGCAAACTTGAGCAATGATTTCTTCAAAAACAAAATTGCTTTCTATGTTATTTTGAACTTTCCAAATTACTCTTTGAAAGAGAAAAATGAATTAGGTCTAAAATGGGATAGAAAGCAATGGGCTTATGCTCGGATGGGCGACATTTTTACCTCTCGTGTTCCGAGTGAATATTTACTGAAAATTTCCGAGGTTACGACCAAAGCCGATTCCTACATTACACAATATAACATTTATGTAGGGAATCTTGTTGACGACGATTTCCAAACATATTTCCCAAAAGATAAAAAGCTAATCTCCCACTGGAACTTACGAGATGAGATAAAATCTCAATACGGAAAAGAAAATGGATTGTTCAAGCAGAGAATGATTTACGAAGTGATGAAACACATAATTGCTCAAAGCATACCCGAACAGGTAATCAACAATCCTGAATATCAATGGAATCCGTTTAAAAACAAGCTATTTAAGGACAACAAAGAGGTTCCTTTTACGCCTGAACCTGATACTCGTTACAAGCATTTGCTGGAAAATTTCAAGGTTCGAAAAGCTGTGGATAAATTTTATCCTGAGTATCCAACTTACATAAGTAGGAAATTTGACCTTGAGTTTGAGATTTCGGAAAGTGATATAGAAAAACTTTTTGTAGAGTTGGTTTCTTCACCAACCGTCAAAAAGGTAGCCGAATTGATTCAAAAGAGGTTAAATCGACCACTCGAGCCATTCGACATTTGGTACGATGGATTCAAAGCCCGAAGCGCTTTGGACGAAAACCAATTGAGCGAGATAACAAGGAAAAAATATCCTAATAGTCAGGCTTTTGCTGCCGACCTCCCAAATATTTTGATTAAATTAGGATTTTCCAACGAGCTTGCCTATTTCATTGCTTCGAAAGTCGAAGTTGATCCTTCGCGTGGGGCAGGCCACGCCTGGGGAGCCCAAATGAGGAGTGAAAAATCGCATCTGCGAACTCGAATCGGCAAAGAAGGGATGGATTACAAAGGTTATAATATTGCCATACACGAGTTTGGACACAATGTTGAACAAACACTCACCTTGCAAAATGTTGATTACTATATGCTTTCGGGCGTACCAAACACCGCCTTTACCGAGGCAATGGCATTCATTTTCCAGAAACGTGACCTTGAACTGCTTGGGATAAAGAATCCTGACCCGTTGAGCAAATATTTTACTGCACTGGACAATTTCTGGTCAACTTACGAAATTATGGGTGTTGCTCTTGTCGATATGTATGTTTGGAATTGGTTGTATAAAAATCCCGATGCCTCACCTTCGGAATTGAAAGAAGCAGTAATCCGAATTGCAAAGGAAGTATGGAACAAATATTATGCACCAGTTTTTGGGATTAAAGACGAACCAATTTTGGCGATTTATTCTCATATGATTGATTACCCATTATATTTACCAGCCTATCCTCTGGGTCATTTGATTGAATTCCAGATTGAAAAATATCTCGAAGGTAAAGATTTTGCAAATGAACTTTATCGGATATTTACTCAAGGAAGGTTGACACCACAAATTTGGATGCAAAACGCTGTTGGGTCGAATATTTCTTCGAAGCCACTTATTGAGGCAGCAGAAGAAGCACTTAAATATATCAATTGATCAAATGTTTAACTTTAAAAAAAGTTTAGTATTGCTATTCTTACCTTTTTATGTTCTTTTGGGGGAGTTTGACACTCTGTCGACTTCCCCAAAATCTTATTTTATTTCTCTGTCTGCTTACATTAGTGGGGGTATAAACACTGTAAGTGCTCCGGGGCGAGAGAACTTTCCTTTGCTCAATACCGTACCTTCCGCCTTTGTTTCGTTTCGATGGGTTTTAGATGAAAATTTGCAAACTACTCTTGGAGTGCAGTCGGGGTTCTTATCTCAGAACTTCAGGATTAAATCGCAAAATCTTGCAGAAGAATTTATTTTTTCGAACAATTCATTCGATTTTACCATCAATTATTTTTTGCTTGACTTTCTTTTTACAACTTATGACTTTACTTTTGGATTTGGATATAAATATCCTCTCGGGGGGCAGTTCAGGGGCGAAATACCTTATGAATATCTAACTGCTGTGTTCGATTGTCTTTTAGGATATTCGATTACACTCTACACCGATGCAGATAATTCTATTTATGTAAGTTTTCTTTTACGTTATCCTTTAAGGAAAGTTTACAAAAATTACCCTGAAAGCGACCCTCTTCTACCGTTCGAAAACGTTAATCAGAAGCAAAATATTACAAGTAGGCACAACCCCGCCCCTCTTTGGCTTGGTTTTGGAATTGTATACAGTTATAGCTTCTAATGAAAGGATATCGTCTTTTTCTTTTTTTGTTGTTTCATTTATCTTGCTTGGTTGGACAAGAGACCAAAGAGCTTAACTTGTCGGTTCCAGATTTTACAAAACCAATGATAAGATTTATAAGAGTTTATGGAGAAAAGAGTGAACTCGAGCCACCAGTGATTGTTGTGAGTGATGAGAGAACAGCAGTACCTACTGGTTTGAAGAGCGACAAGGTCGTTATTGAATTTGATGTTGCAAGTAAGGTGCCCCCGAACCTTTTCGCGCGATTTATTCATTGTTCTTTCGATTGGAAAGAGGACGAGAACATTTTTATCAACGAGGCAACTGCTTATAGGACAAGCAACATTTTTTGGGAGTCGGCTCCAATTAGTTCAAAATACTACAACTTTCGAGGTAAAATTATTGTTCCGAACGAACAGGTTAAATTCAAATTTTCCGGGAATTGGAAAGTCAAATTGTATGATTATTCCGAGCCTGAGGTTGCTCTTGCAGAAGCCCGCTTTTTTGTTATTAATCCGATTGCTAATGTACAGATGCGTTTCTATTCGAGCTTTTATAAACCCGAACGAAATGTAACAGCATCGGCATACGATATTGAAGTTCTTGTTACAGCGTCGAGTCGTGCCAAATTAATCGAAAACTACCTACATACAGTGGTTCTCTATCGTAATCATCGATGGTTCGAACCATTTGTTATTTCAATGAATAATCCCACAACAGATTATTTTAGGTATAAATTCACTGTTTCTATTTTTGGTTTTGTGTCAAACGGTAAAGTTTTTCGAATTGAGGGTGTGCCTGCGGAAAATGGCTACCGCGTTATCGACCTGACTAATCTTGCGTTATTTCCTTCTATGAATGCTCCTGTTCGCCTGCCATTATCCGATATTCGACGTAGGGGAAGTTTTTTCGAACCCCACGATGATGGGGCAATGGTAACGAGATTTGTAAGTCCTGGTTACGATGATTACGTTTACATAGAATTTATTTTAGACCCCGAAGGCTGGGAAACCAATGAAGAAGTTTTTCTTGTCGGGTCGTTTAACAATTGGAAACCCACGAGGGAATGGAGAATGTATTATGATGAGACCGAAAGGATTTTTAAATTAAGGCAATGGGTTCGTCGGGCTCGACATAATTATCTATATGCAACAGGCAGATTAGGCGACGATGGCAATGTTATTCGAGTGTCCTATGATGAATTCGAAGGCAACACGGTAACAAGCTCCCAAACATTCCTTTCCTTCGTTTATTATCGCAATCCCGGTTATGGGGGCTACGATGAAATTGTTGGATTTAACATTGGAACATATTTCACATCTGGAAGGTGAATTTCAGTATTCTGATGGAGCCCACCTCGAAGGTGTGCTCCATCGGCAAAAGTATGATAAAATAATTTAGCCTTTCTTTCGATATTGAGAAATTCAATTTTGTATGGAGATGCACAAGATGAGTCCATCGATTGCGGAATTAATTCAAACGATGCTTGCCCCGGGGATAATGGTTTCGGCTTGCTCTTTGATGTTGCTTGTTACCAACAACAAGTATTCTGCTGTTGTAGATAGAATTCGGCAACTGAACGAGGAGAAAAGAGATTTATCGGAAGGGGTCAGAACAAATTTGACAAACGAGCAAGTGATTTCCCGGCTGGAATCTGTTAAGCAACAACTGGATTTATTCGAGCGAAGAATCCCTTTCATTGTCCGAGCTGTTCTTTCATACACTATTGCTATTGCCCTTTATGTTCTAACTTCTCTGATGATTGGTTTCAGTTATGCTTTTAATGTTGACCTAAGGGCTGAAACCTTTGTTATTTTTCTTTTGGGTATGTTTGCCGTAGTGATTGGTAGCATTTACTTGGCTCGCGAAATAATCTGGGGCTACAAGATTGCCCTCGTCGAAATTAAAAGCTCATAGGCAGC
>Ga0197142_1003097_pt1 | contig 14143 bp, 12 predicted proteins | sample GBS60_MetaG_FD_148614 | JGI IMG/M metagenome (GOLD analysis project Ga0197142, IMG submission 148614) | Sediment microbial communities from Great Boiling Springs, Gerlach, Nevada, United States - GBS 60_MetaG | ecosystem: Environmental > Aquatic > Thermal springs > Hot (42-90C) > Sediment... | reverse complement strand
GCGGCGGTGTACGTTGTCACGATCATCGTGCTGGGCACGGTGGTGGGATGGTTCTTCGGAAATTTCATCTTTATGAGGTAACGCTATGAAGATTCAGGTTGCAGGACCAGGTTGCGCCCGTTGCCAGACCACGGAGCGCAACGTGATCAACGCGTGCGCCGAGCTGGATCTGGCGGCGGAAGTTTCCCATGTTTACGATCCGCGGGAGTACGCGGCGCTGGGCGTGCGCATTACGCCCGCGGTCATCGTGGACGGCAAGATCGTGGTCTCCGGCCGCGTGCCCACGGTCGAGGAACTGAAGACCCTGCTCAAGCAGGCGGGCGCCTGATCAGGCGGAGATGTTCGTCCACTGGATCCCGAGCTTGCTCAGGGCGTAGCCGGTTTCCTTCAGATAGTCGCCGTAGCAGGTCATCCAGTGGAAGCCGGGCATCTCCCGCACCAGTTTCGCGAGATCGCCCTGGACGGAAACGTCCACCTGGCTGCGGCAGATCTGAAGGAAGGGCACGTCCACGATTTCGCCTCTGAAGCCCACCCAGCGACGGAAATTGAAATCCGGGATCAGGTTGGTCACGACCGCGCCCTTGCGCATTTCGACCTTGGGCGCCGCGCCGTAGTCGGATTCGAAGTGCGTCAGGATGCGAACCGGCTCGGGCGTCTTGCCGTCCATCTTGCGCGGCGCCGTGCAGTGGGCGATGGTGACGACGCCGTCGTGCGGCCACGTCGGATCGTTGAGAAAGACCGGCTTGCCCGAGATGTAGCGCAGCAGGATGCCGGAGGGAATCACGACGAAGTCGGACTCGCAGAAGGCCATGTAGCCCGCGTCGTTGAGGACCGAAAGCGGCATGCACGCGGTGGTCTCGGACAAGGGCATGATGGTCCCCATACATTCGTTGATGGTGATGGCGTCGGTGCGCGCCTCGTCCAGCAAATCATGGAAGACCTCGTTGAGCACGAAGGCATTGAGCACGAAGCGCCTGTCGGTTTCCAGTCGCACTCCTTTCTGCTTGAGATATTGCTCGGCGGCGACGTGCGCGCGGCGCACCAGCGCCTGATCGGCCCGGGCCCGCTTGATGCGCTCGCCCAGATCCGAGTAAGGGACGGTCTGGATGTCGAGCCGGAACACCTCGCGCGAGCGTTGCGGCGCCTGCTTGCCGCCCACTCCCCAGCCGCTCGGCCCGCCGACGGCTACGATCCGCTTGCCCAGGGCGTTCTTCAGGCCGCCCAGCGCGCGCAAGCGCCAGAGCAGCTCGTCGTAGCGGTCCACCACCACGTCCTCGACGCTCATGTTCGGCTGCCCGTACTCGTCCACGGTCTTGCGCAGGAAGCGCGGGTGAGCGATTTCGTACCAGAGGTAAACGGGACCCGAGCGATGGCGCACGAACATCAGATTCCACGGGCGCGCGCCCGCCAGCACCTCGAGGGCGCGCAAGGGCCCGCGGGCGGCGAACATGAGGGTCACGTCAAAGCTGTTTTTGGCGATGGCTTCGGCTTCGTCCGCGTTGCGCGCTTCCGCCGGCGGCCGCAGCTCGAGCGGAAAGTCCGCCTGGCGGGCCATCGCGGCCAGCTCTTTGCCGATGCGTTCCTTCTCCTCGGCGACGTCGGCTTCGGTGTGCAACCCGCCCCAAGGGCGCCAGCTCCAGGCCTCGCGTCGTTTCGACAGCGAGTAGATCAGCACCGGCTGCACCACGAGGGGCACGCGGATGGGTTGCTGGCGCTGGGGTTCGGCGGCGCGAAGCGCGCGCGGCAACGCGCTCAAGGCCAGCGGAGCGGCAGCCACGGTTCCGAGGAACTGGCGGCGGCTGGCGTGGCGGCAACCCGAGCAACTGTGGGCGAGCGGGCAAGACATGGTGGCACCTCCGACGGGCGATTATCTCATGGGGGCAGGCCGGGCTGCTTCACAGTTTCAGTCGGGCCTCGAGCTTCTCGCCCGAGCGCATCATCTCGTCCCAGGTGACGATGCGCTCCTGATAGGCGGCCATGCGTCCCAGAATCGAGGTCAAATTGCTTTCCACGCTTTCCTCCACGTTGTTCAGATAGTTGCCCGTCCGGATACTCTCCACGAAGCGCTTGACGTTGGTGATGGCGCCCTCGCGGAAGGTGTCGTCTTTCTCGACGCCCGGCCAGGGGTTGTCGCCGGTGATGCGCACATAACCTCCGTAGTGCGAGTCCACCGTGCCGGCCGTGCCGTAAAAACGAATGCACATATCGTGGAAGCCCTTGAGGAACTGGTTGGAGGAGAAATCCACCTTGACGTCGTCCGGATACCAGTACTGCACCAGGAAGTGATCCCAGCAATCGCCCACGTCCGTGCGGGCCTTGCGCCCGCCGGCGCCGAAGGCGCGCAGCGGGTGGGTGCGCGTATACCAGTTGGCCACGTCGAGGACGTGGATGTGTTGTTCGACGATGATGTCGCCGGAGAGGACCTTGTCGAAGACCCAGTCGCGCAGGCGCGCTTCATCCGGCGGCATGCCGGGTTTGGATTGGGGGCGCAGACGGCCGGTGTGGTAGTAGACGTGGCCCATCACGAGCGTCCCGATGGCGCCCGCGTGCACGCGTCGCGCTGCTTCCTGGAAGGCGGGCTGGGCGCGCGTCTGGAAATCCACGAGGAAGCTGAGCTTGCCGCGGGCGCGACGCCCGGCTTCGCGAATGCGCAGGCAGCCGGAGACATCCACGGCTACCGGCTTGGCCAGGAAGACATGCTTGCCCGCGGCCACAGCGGCCTCGGCCTGCTCGGGGTGAAAGTAAGGCGGGCTTTCAATGACGACCGCATCCAGGGGGGAGGCGACCAGGTCGCGGTAGCCTTCCAGGCCGCGATACAGTCGCGGACCGCTGAGCTTGAGCTTTTGCTGAATGGTTTCCAGGCGGTCGGCAAACGGATCGTGCAGGGCGACGATGCGCGCGCCCGTGTACTCCTGGAAGAAACCGCCGATGTAGACGCCGCGTCCCCCGCAGCCGATAATGCCGATTTCCACTGCGGAGTTGGCCTGGGCGCCGAAGACCGTCTCGGGCTTGAGCACAAGCAGTCCCGCAGCGCCCAGGAATTGACGACGAGCCGAGCTGGACATTGGCAACCTCCGCGGACGATTCTATCGCGCGACCGACGTGAGGTGGGCGGGAAGTTCTAAAGAGCGCTGTCCGTGAAGCCGATTTGTAGGAAGTGGAGCTGGCGGCGTACCTGAACAACGCTGCCGAGGGATGGCCCAAGGCGCCCGGAGTGGTGGAGGCGGTTGGCCGAACCATGGAGTCGTTTCCCGAGGCGGCGGGGCGTAGCGCGGGCGATCCGGAAGACTTGGTTGAAGCGACACGCCGCGCGATCGCCGACTGGTTGCAGGTCGAGCCCAATTGCATCGTGTTCGCCGGCAGCGCAACCCTCGCCTTGAATCTGGCGATCCACGGCCTGTCGCCCGAATCGTTCCGCCACGTCGTGACCACCGTGACGGAGCACAACTCCGTGCTCCGGCCGCTTCATCAGGCGGTGGCGCGTTGCGCAGGACGTCTGACTGTGGTGGGCCTGAACTGCGAGGGAACGCTGGAGCTGGCGGCCTGGCAGCGCGCGCTGGAGCAGCGCCCGACGTTGGTCGTCATCAACCACGTCTCCAACGTCACGGGCCAGATCAACCCGATCGGGCAATTGCTGCCCCAGGCGCGCGCGGTCGGCGCCAGGACCCTGGTGGACGCCTCGCAGAGCGTGGGTTACTTGGAGCTGCGGCCGGGCGAGTGGGGGGTGGACCTCATGGCGTTCGGAGGACAGAAGGGATTGCACGGTCCGCCCGGCATCGGCGTGCTCTACGTAGCGCCGGGGGTGGAATTGCAGCCGCTTTATAGCGGCGGCACCGGCGTGCACAGCGAACTGTTGCGCCAGCCGGATCCCATGCCCTTGCGCCTGGAAGCGGGCACGTGCAATTCGCCGGCCCTGGCGGGCCTGCGGGCTGCGTTGCGATGGTGCCAGGAATCAGGAGTTGAGTTTGCCGCGCGGGCCCAGGAAATGGCGGACCGGCTGGAGCGCGGGCTGAGAAGCATCCCACGCGTGCGCTTGATGGGGACGCAAGGTCCCAGACTCGGCGTCATCTCTTTTTGCCTTGAAGGCTGGGAACCCGCAGAGGCGGCGTGGGTGTTGCGGCAGAGTTTCGGCATTGTTTGTCGCGCGGGCCTGCACTGTGCACCCTGGATGCATCGCGCGCTGGGGACAGCCGAGCGCGGAACCGTGCGATTCAGTGTCTCAGGTTTTACCACCGAGCAGGAGGTGGAGTGCGCATTGGGCGCGGTCCGTCGGATGGCGCAATGAAATTGCTGCGCAAGGAGCTGGTCGAGGGTTGTTTGCCTTCCGCGCCGGAATACCGCTACCAGTTCTCGCAGCCGTGGCGCCGGCAGGCCATTGGCCGGTTGCGGGAACTCGGAGACTTGGATTACTACGCCGATTTTCCGCGGCCTTATTTCCGTGTCCGGACGCCGGGAGGCACGCAAATCAAGGGCGTCGAAGGCGATGCTTGCTGCCGCGTCATTTTTGCCCGCGACGACCCGGCCCAGCGCGAGGAGTTCGACGCGCGGTTGATTCGCTGTTTGAACCAGCCGCTCGAAACTGCAAGGAGGTCATGAATGGGAGTAGCCCTGCAAAAGCTGTACGAGTTTGTCGGGCGCGAGGGCGGAAGCGTTCTCCGCATGCGACTGGCCATGAAGACGGGCCTTTCGTCGGAGAAGGCCGCCGCCGTGGCCGACACGCCGGAGTTGATCGAGAAATTTCGCCAGGCGGTGCGAGAGATCACCGGAAAGGAGCCGCCCCAATAGGAGGGAAGAGTCATGAAAGAAGTCGTCTTTGAACGGTCTTTTGATCCGCGCCGGTGCCGTCACCTGCTGGACGGACGCACGTCGGTGCTCCACTGCCACCACTACTCGACGCTTTACACGCAACTGGCCGACGACTGCACCATGCTGGACGCTCGGGGCCTGCTGGCGCGCGTGGCAGCGGAAACCTTCTTTGGAATTCTGAGCAGCCTGCTGCGCAAACATGCCCTGGAAACGCCGGCTGAGCGGCTGGCTGCGGCCGAGCGCTACTACGCTTTCGCCGGCCTGGGCAAGCTGAAGATCCTGAGTGCGGGTCCGGAGACAGGCGAGGCCGAGCTGGAGCGCTCGCACGTTGACGAAGGCTGGATCCGCAAGTGGGGCCGCCGCGACAGCCCCGTCAATTTCATCACTCAGGGTTTCCTGGCCGCTGCCTTTGCCGCGGCTTTTGATCGCAATCCATTGGACTACGTGGTCCGTGAGATCAGCAGCATCGTTTCCGGCGCGGACCGTTCCTGGTTCCAGGTGGCGCGCGGGTAAGGAGGCAATATGGCGATTGATCGCAAGCGAATCATTGATGCGCTTTCCAAGGTCACCGTGGCCGGCGATGAAAACGGCCTGATCCCGGCTTTCGGCGTGCTGGTCAACCAGTTGCCGGCCGATTTCTGGAACGGGTTTGCGCAGCGCCTGACGCACCTGGTGGATCCGGATTTGCGCGAGGCGGCGGAGCTGCTTCTGGTCAACGCGGCCCACGAATGCGGTTACCACACCGGCTACGGCATCATCACGTCGGAAGAGTGGAAAGCCGTGGTGGCCCCGATGGTGGAGAAAGCGCCCGAGGACGTGCTGCACGGAGCGGTGGCGGTGCTGGCCGCCTGGGGCTGGGCGAACGCCGAAATCGTGGAGCTGGTTCCAGGCGAACGGATGGTGGTGCGGGCCTACGATTACTACGAGGCCGATCCGGTGGCCTATGGCCGCGCCAGTCGCCCGCAAGCGTTCATGCTGCGCGGCGTGTGCGCCGCCTTCATGGATCTGGCTTACGGCGGCCCTTACGATCCCACGGGCGCGACAGGCTTGCGGACCTTCACCTGTGCGCAAACCAAGGGGATCGAGTGCGGCGATCCCTACGGAGAATTCGTCATCACGCGGGCCAAAGCGTGAGACTACTGCGGGTCGGGGCGGCGGGCTCCGCCGCCCCAGGCTCGTCCCGGGCACAGCTTCATCACGATCGGGCGCCGGTGGACCGACGCTCCGGCAGGAGCACGCCCAGCATCAACTGCCGCGGCAGATGATAGTTATCCTGACGATCGCCCGGTGGTTGGTAAGTGATCCTGCGATCGGCGAAAAGAATGTAAGGGGGGTTACCCGGACGTTCGAGGGAAAATTTTTCGCGTCTGACTTATTCCCTCGGACGGACATTCAGCCCAGCCCGTCGCGACTGCGCTTTCCCCTGGCTTGGCCCGAGCAGAAACACCCGCTCGAGGAGCTCACCGCGCCGGCGTTGCCGTAAAGCCTCGAGCGTGAAAGCCGCGCACAAAGCCGGCTTCAGGGTCTGGGAGGCGCAGGCGCGGGCGTGGCGCCGGTTGCGCCGGCCAGTCGCTCGATCTCCTCCAACTGCCTGCGAACCAGGTCGGACTCCTCCGGATTGGAGGCGTGGGGCAGATAGGAGCGCAGCAACTGGGCGGCCTGGGCGTATTCCTGTTTGTTGGCCAGGATGACGCCCAGCAGGTGCCTCATCTTCGGGATCTGGTTGCTGTCGTCGAGCTTGATGCCTTCGCGGGCGCTTCGCTCCGCGACCTCCATCTTGCGGAGGTTGAAGTTCGCTACGGAGTTAAAGAAGTATGCCTGGGGGTAGGCGAAGGGATCGAGCTTGAGCAGCCGGTCCGTGGTATCCGCCACGTCCTGCCAGTTGCGATCCTGAGCCGACAGCAGCGCCAGGTGGAGGTAGGGTTTGATGAACTTGGGGTCGGCTTCGAGCGCCTTGCCGTAAAACTCCCTGGCTTTTTCGCGATTGTTCTGCTGCTGGGAAATGCGGCCGAGCTCGTACCAGGCGAGGGCATACTGGGGATAAACCGTCACTGCCTTTTCGAATTGTTTGCGGGCCTCGTCGAATTTCTTTTTCCTGATCGCCTCCATTCCCTTCTCGTAGGCCTTGCGCGCATCCTTGGGGGCGGCCAGGGTGGTCGCGCTGATCAGGGTTCCCTCGGCCTTGCCCAGTCGGCGCAGTATGATGGTGCCCACGTCGGGGTTGTCCATCAGTCGGCGTCCCGCCAGCGGGATCAGATCCGAGCGGTAACCCGGGAGCACGGCTCGCAGCTCGCATCCGATCAGATCGCGCTCGCTCAAGGTCCGGCCCTGCCCGAAGCTGCCGCGCTGCGTGCGGCCCAACGGATCACCCAGGGGATCGGCCGCGGTATTGACGCTGGCGTCGGCGATCAGGTTCGTATTCTGGCCGAGCTGGAAGCTGAACCGTCCTTTGGAATCCGTGTACGCTTCGGGTCGCGGCTGCCCGTTGCAGATCCGCTCGATGACGACCGGCTCGGGCGGCGGGGCGCCGTCTTCCATCATGACCCGCCCGGAGAGAAAGATCGGGCGCTGCATCTCGGGGAAGGGTTGTTGCTGGCGCCAGTCCGGTTCCCGCTGCGGCTCGCGCGGCGGCGTGGGCAGGGGCGTCGGCGTGGGAATGGTGGGCGTGCGGCCGCCGGGCTCAGGGCTGGGCGTAGGGGCCGGCGCGGGTTGCGGGGCTTGCGGGGGCGGCGCGGGTTGCTGCTGTTCTTGCGCCACGAGGGGGACGCAAAGAATCAGGCCGGCCGCCACCAGCGGGATGAACAACGCTGGGCGGTGCTTCATGGCACCCCTCCGAAAAGAAATGTCTACCCCATTATGGCACAGGTCCCGTAAGAACACTCTCCTTTGCAACGGGAGGCCGGCATCCGCTTTGGGTCACAACCGGCGACGCAACAGTTCCAGAAAGGCCCGCGCCACGCGAGGAGCATCGTACTGCTCAACAACATGGGAACCCGCCGCGGCCAGTTGTCGCCTGAGGGCGGCGTCGCCATAAAGATTCTCCAGCGCGGCGGCGAGCGCACGCGGATCGTCCGGTTCGACGAGCACGCCTTGAGGAATGACTTCCGGCACGGCAGACGCACGGGCGGCCACGATCGGCTTGCCCGCGGCCATGGCTTCCAGAAACACGATGCCGAAGCCTTCCTGTACGCTGGGCAGGCAGAACACGTCCGCCCGGTTGTATTCGCGCGCGAGCGCGTCCTGCGAGAGATTGCCGAGCCAGCGCACGACCGGTTCGAGCTCCAGACTTCGCGCCAGCCGGCGCAGCCTCTCTGCTTCCGGCCCGCCGCCGACGATTCTGATTTGCAAGGCAGGGATGCGCTGGCGCAACAGCGCGGCCGCTCGCAGCAGCACGTCGAGGCGCTTGCGGGGATAGAAGCGGCAAACGGTGAGCACGGTGAAGCGGCGCGGATCGGGTTCGGCCGGATTGCGCGCGAACAGCTCGCGCCAAGCGCTGAGGTCTATGAGCTCGGGGATGATGGCGGGATCACGCGGCAGCCGGTACAGCTCGCGCAGTCGAGCGGCCGCGTAGCGGCTGGTGGTTACGACCAGGTCGGCGCGGTGCACGTGGCGGGCTTCGCAGGCGGCCTGGAGGGCCATGCTGGCTCGGGTCCAGCCGCGCTCGAAACGCATTTCGTCGGCGATGACTCCTTTGATGGACGCCACGTGCGGTCGCCCGCCGCGGCCCGCGACGCGGTAGCCGTCCATGTCGAAGCCCACCACCACGTCGGCATCGAAGCGTCCGAACCATCGCAGGCGCTCGTTGAACAGCATTCGCCGCAGCGTGAACACAGGGATGGGCAGCCGCGGCGTGATCGTCCGAACGCGAACGTCCAGGGCTTCGACGGCCCGCGCCAGCGTGTGAATTCCCGCGAAGGTGCCGCTGCCGCGCGTGATGTCGAGCGGCGTGGCGGTGACGAACGCAAGCCGCACCGGTCAAGGCACAAGCACGAGCACCATGCCGCGCTGCCGTCCTTGTTCGTCATAGGCGACAGCGGTCACCGCGTTGCAACCCGGGTTTGCCTGTTGCAGCAGCGGCGTGGCGACGACCGGCTGCGCCGGGGTGGTCCCGGGCTGGGGCGTTGCGCCGCCCTGACCCGGTGGCTGGCCCCCGGGCTGACCTTGTCCGGGCTGCGGTGCGCCGGGTTGAGCCGGGGCGGGCGGCGTTCCGCCGACTTGTCCGGCGGGCCGCACCACATTGCCCACCCACGCGACGCCCTCGGGGTTCGAGGGGAAGATCAAGTCCCCCGTGGTGAGATCGTAGATGAGATACTCGGCGCCCGACCCGCCCGATTTGATGCCGCGCGCGACCAACTTGCGCGTAGCCTGAAAAATCCCCAGCAGGCTCACCTGTGCGAACCCCTCGGGAGTGGGCAACAAGCGCGCTTCCGCGCTCTCCAGGTCGAAGAATACGAAGCCGGCGTCGCCGGCGACACGGTTCGTCCCCAAGGCGAGGATGGCGTTCAAAGCAGGCAGCGGCGTCGGCGCGGTGAAGCTGGTGACGGAAGGCGGCAGGTCGAGCCGGAACGCGGCGGCGGTCACTCCGTCCAGCACGAACAGCGTGTCGGCCAGATTGCGCCGCGCCGGATCGGTGTTGATGCCGAAGATGAAATCGTTGACGTCACCCGCCGCCGCGCCGACGTTGAACTGGCCCTGGCCGGGCAAGGCCACGGCGGAGATGCCGGCAGTGTCCAGATCGAGCAGGATAAACCCGGTGGCGGGGCATGGGTCTTTGACTTCGGAGTGCGGAGCGTCAGCGCCAGGTACGACGAGCCGGCGCGACAGCTCCAGGTTGAATAGCGGCAGGTTGGGCGTGCAGGCCGCGGCGAACCAGGGGGACGGGAATTCGACCACCCTGGGCGCCTCTTCCTCCAGCGAGAACAGGATCATGGCGTGGCGCGAATCGTCGGTGCTCCGCGACAAAACGTAAAAAATCTGTTTCGTTTGATCGAGGTACGCAACGACCCGTCGCAGCGCGACGGCCTGCTGCGCGGCGCCGCCGGTCTGGGGACGCGGCGGGGCGACCAGAGGAACCCACCCTTCGGGGAAATCCCGTCCCCCTTGGACGTTGCCGTCGCGATCCACCACGACCAGGCGCGCGCGGCCCGGGCGGTCGGCATGGTCGGCAACCAAAGCGGCGAAGAGCTGCTGCGGCAGCGCGGTGATTGCGAGGGTATGCGGCAGATCCTCGACCTTCACCGCGGGCAGGCGGATCGCCGTCTGCCCTCCGGCGGCGGGGGGCGCTTCGCGGACCTCGCCGGTCTCGCCGTCAATCAGGAGCGTGCGCGGCGGCGTGCCGGGCAGCACGGCGGCGAAATTGCCTCCTGCGGCAGCCAGCAGGCTCGAGGCTTTTGCGGGGAGCTCGACGAGCAGGGGATCGGGCCTGGCGGCGTCGAAGATGGCGATTTTCGAGCTGATGCCGCCGGAGGCGTCGCCTTCGGGCGGGCCCACGAAGGCCGCCAGGCGCGGGCTGTCGCCGGAAGGCGTCACCGGGGAGCGCGCGTTCGGCGCCGCGGTAAGGCACATTTCGATCTTGCCGGCGCGCTCGCGCCTGAAATCGAACAGGTAGCTGGGATAGCAGCCGTCGTCGCTGCGGGATCCGCTCGCGATCACGTAAAAGGCATCAGGGCCCGGCGAAACGATGCTGCGAAACTCGGGCGCATCGGGCGTTGCCAGCCACTGCACGAGTGGCCCCGTGGTCTTGCCCACCGTCACCAGGGGCGCCGTGCGCGCCCCCACTTGCAAGATCAGCACGTCGCCGGGACGTGCCTCCGGCGGAAGCTCGATGCGCAGATCGAATTCCCCGACGCGCTCCGAGGACAGCGTAGCGCGAACGCGTGCCGGTCGTCCCCCGACGAAGGCGCGCACCTGCTCGCGGGGCCGGGCCGGAGGATCTGCGGGACCGACCTCGCCATCGTTCACCGGCGGTTGCGTCGTCCCCAGACCGGTCGCCAGCGCGTGGAGGACGTTGCCTGAAATGTCTCCCGCGACCTCGCCGTATCCGCGGTTCTCCACCGTTCGCAGCGCGGGCTCGAGGCGATTGATCAGAACCCGGGCCGGGCGGCTCTCGGCTTCGCCCCGCCGCACGATGACCGTAGCCAGGCCAGGCGTGACATCCCATGGCACTTGGACGAAGATGCGGTCAGGATGCGCGGAGAAGATCGGCGCTGGTTTGCCGTTGATCAGCACCTGGATGGGGGGATCTCCCAACTGCGTGGGCAAGGGGGCGCCGGAGGCGCGAATGCCTTCGGGCGGGCCGAGATTGAAACCCTCGATTCTGAGGATTCCGCCCGGGGCGACGGCCGAGGGGGCAGGCTGTGCCGAAACCGCATTGGTGACGCCGCGAGGATTCACCACGGGTCGTGAGGACGCCTGGGACCTCGCGGCGGCCGGGAGCACCGCCAGGAGGATTGCCGCGACTCTCGCAGACCGCATACGTTAGCTAAACCCAGCATATTAAACTGTGTTGCGGGACGAAGCCGTGTGCAAACATCTTGCCTTTCTGCTTGGCGCAGCGTTCATCACAGTCGCCGCCCCGCCGTTGCGTGTGAGCGTTTACGTTACTGCGGGCGGCGTGGAGAAACATTTGGCGAACGAAGAGAGTCGCCGCAAGACGCTCGAGGTTTTGCGCCCGCTGAAAGTCTCGCGCCTGTTTCTGGAAGGCCGGCGGGGCGACGAGTATGTGCCCCCGGACAAGTTGCGCGCCATCGCGGATTGGTTGCGGCAACAGGGCCTGGAAGTTTCCGGCGGCATCGCCACGGTGCCCGGAAGCAGCTTCGGCGTCAGGCAGAACGGCGGCCTGAACTGGTTGAACTTTCAGGCCGAGAAAACGCAGCGTGACATCGCAGCGTTTTTCCGGGAAAACGCGCCGCTGTTCGACCAGCTCATCGTGGACGACTTTTACTGTACGGCCGACACCTCGGCCGAGTCCCAGCGGGCGCGCGCCGAAAGAAGCTGGGCTGATTACCGCCAGGATCTGCTGGTCTCGCTGGTCGAGCCTATGATGCTGATGCCCGCGCGCTCGGTTCGGCCCGGCGTGCGCGTGATCCTGAAATACCCGCAGTGGTACGACCGCTTCCACTTGTTCGGATACAATCCCCAACGGCTGTCGCCCTATTTCGACGCTATATGGGTCGGCACGGAGGTGCGCAATCCGGAAACCCAGCGCATGGGGTACGTCCAGCCAACCCAGGGTTACATCAACTTTCGGTGGATCCGGGCGGTGGCGGGTGAGAAAGTGCGCGGCGCCTGGTTCGACCATATCGAGTGCACGGCGCAAAATTTTCTTGACCAGGCGTACCAGAGCGTGCTGGCCGGCGCGCGCGAGCTGACCTTGTTTCACCTGGGCGACCTGATGGAGGGCCATCCAGGCGATGTGCTGCTGGCATCGAGGTTGCCGGAGCTGGAGGCGCTGGCGATCAGGATTCTGGGCCGCGAGCCGCAGGGCATCGCCTTCTTCAAGCCCCCGGCCGGCGACGCGGACGAAAACATGTACCTGATGGACTACGTGGCCATGCTGGGCATCCCGGTCGTACCGGTCGCCGAGTACCCGCTGCGCGCACGGGTGGCGATGCTCGCCGTGCAAGCGGCTGCGGACCCTCGCCTGGTCCAGCGCGTGCAGGAACACCTGGCCAACGGGGCCGGCCTGGTGCTGACGCCCGCGCTGGTGCGCCGAGTGCGCGCGCTGGCCGAAATCGCCAGCGTGCGGGCAACCCCGGAAGCGCAACCGGCGCGGGTTGCCATCGTGCACGTGGCCGGGAATTCCGTCCCGCTCTCGGCTGCGCTGGAGGTGGATGGGGGCCTGCAAGCGGCAGGCGCAACCGTTCTGCTGAGCGCAACGGGCGCGGGCGGACGCGTCCCCTTGCTGACCCGGAAGGGACGCGTGCTGGTCTGGAACATTCGCACTTTCAATGAAGAGGACTTCCGTCAGACGGGCGAATGGCTGTTGCCTCCCAAACCGCTGGGCTGGACGCGGCTGCCCGAGGCGGCGGCGAATCGTCTGCGCCGCGCGCTGCTGGAGCCATTGGGAGTGACGCTGGAAGGGCCGGCCCGCGTGGCCTTCTACGATTTCGGCGCCCTGCGCTGCCTGTACAACTTTCAAGACGAAACAGTCCTGATCCGCCTGAACGGCAGAAGCATCAAAGTGCCCGCTCACCAAGTGCAATGCTTCGAGGATCTATAATCAAAGGTAATTCCCCCGAATGCTTCCTGCGCAGAGAACCCTGGAGGCGCCCCCGTTCCTCGCGCGCCCGACCCCGAGCCCGGTCACGCTCGTGCTGCTGCTCTCGCTGGGACACTTCATTGTGGACTTGTACTCGGGCGCCTTGGGGGCGCTTCAACCCTGGCTGGTGCAGCGCCACGGCCTGAGCCTCACGCAGGCCGGGTTGCTGGGCGGTCTGCTGGTGTTTTCCTCGTCGGTCATGCAGCCCGTTTACGGCTATCTGTGTGACCGGTGGCGACACCCGCCGTTTGCCTGGCTGGGGCCGCTGATGGCCGCCATTTTCATTTCGGCGCTCGGGTTGGCGCCCGGCTACTGGGGGCTGCTGGCCGGAGTCGTTCTGGGTGGCGCGGGCATCGCGGCTTTCCACCCGCAGGGCTCGTCCATGGTCACCCGCGGCGTGGAGGGCCGACGAGGCCGCGTCATGGCGATTTTCGTCAGCGCCGGGACGCTTGGCTTCGCGCTGGGTCCGGCCTATTTCTCCACGGTGGTCGCGGCGTGGGGATTGGAGCGCACGTGGCGAGCGGCCATCCCGGGCATTCTGGCGTCGGCGCTCGTGGCCTGGGGCTTGCGGCATGCGAGCTGGCCGCAAAGGTCTCCGGCTGCGCCAGGGCGACTTCGCGCCCTGGCCTCGGTATGGAAGCCGCTGACGATTCTCTACCTGCTGGTTTTTCTCCGATCCGTAATTCAGATTACATACGCCCAGTTACTTCCCTTGTATCTTCACCGCGAGCGTGGTTACTCGATCCGGACGGCGAGTTACACGCTTTCGGCCTATCTGCTCTTCGGCGCCCTGGGAGGTTTCCTGGGCGGTCATCTGGCGGATCGGCTGGGAGGCCGCCGTGTCACTCTGTTATCCATGGCCGGCTCGGTTCCCCTGCTGGCTTTGTTCTTTGCGGCTGACGGCCCGCCGGCGATCGCCGGGCTGCTGCTCGGCGGCCTGATCCTGCTGTTCACGATCCCGGTGAACGTGGTCATGGCCCAGGAGTTGATCCCCTCGCAGGCCGGAACGGTCTCCGCCCTGACGATGGGCTTCGCCTGGGGGCTGGCCGGGTTGATCTTTATCCCCCTGACCGGCGT
>Ga0197142_1003096_pt1 | contig 14147 bp, 11 predicted proteins | sample GBS60_MetaG_FD_148614 | JGI IMG/M metagenome (GOLD analysis project Ga0197142, IMG submission 148614) | Sediment microbial communities from Great Boiling Springs, Gerlach, Nevada, United States - GBS 60_MetaG | ecosystem: Environmental > Aquatic > Thermal springs > Hot (42-90C) > Sediment... | reverse complement strand
TAGAACCACACCTTGCGCAGAAACCAGTTCGCGCCTGCGACCGCCGCGCCGACGCCTGCTGCCACTTTCAGCCACGCTGGGATACGCACGGCGCATAGTGTACCCGTTGCGCTTGCACTCGGAAACGCGCGCAGATGCTTCTCGATCGTCAGTGGTTGCGTTTCTAACGGCTTCGGAAGAGTTAAGGCAACCTTGCGGAGGGGCAGGTGAGGGCGGTTGCCCTCACCCAGCGTGGCTCAGGAGTCGAAGTAGAGCGCGAACTCGTAGGGATGCGGACGCAGCAGAATCGCATCCACTTCCTTGACACGCTTGTACTCTATATAGGTCTCCAGCAGGTCATGGGTGAACACCCCGCCGCGCATTAGGAACTCGTAGTCTTGTTCCAGCGCGTTCAGCGCGTCGGCAAGTGTTGGAGGTGTGGTCGGGATGCCCTTGCGCTCGTCGGGTGGCAGCTCGTAGAGGTCTTTGTCGATGGGGTCTGGCGGTTCGATACGGTTCTGAATACCGTCCAAACCTGCCATCATCATCGCCGCGAATGCCAAGTACGGGTTCGCTGTCGGGTCAGGTGCGCGGAACTCAATCCGCCGCGCCTTCGGGCTGGACGAGTAGGTCGGGATGCGAATACATGCGCTGCGGTTGCGCTGGCTGTAGACGAGGTTGATCGGCGCCTCGTAGCCGGGTACCAAGCGTCGGTACGAGTTGGTGGTCGGCGCGGCGAACGCCAGAATCGCAGGCGCGTGCTTGAGCAGCCCGCCGATATAGTAGCGCGCCGTGTCCGACAGCAGCGCGTAGCCCCGCTCGTCGTAAAACAGGTTCACCCCGCCCTTCCACAGGCTCTGGTGCGTGTGCATCCCCGAACCGTTGTCCTGAAAGATGGGTTTGGGCATAAAGGTTACCGTGTAGCCGTTGCGTGCGGCGACATTCCGAACCACATACTTATAGAGTTGCACCTTGTCGGCGATACGCACGAGGGTATCGTACTTGATGTCGATCTCCGCCTGACCTGCGGCGCCGACCTCGTGGTGCTGCACCTCTACCTCGATGCCGACCTCCTGCAGGGTGAGCATCATCTCGGTGCGCAGGTCTTGCAGCGTATCCGACGGCGGGCAGGGGAAGTAGCCGCCCTTGAGACGCATCTTGTAGCCCAGATTCGGCTTCTCCTCGCGCCCCGTGTTCCACTCGCCCTCGTCCGAGTCGATGTAGTAGTACCCGAAGTGCGCGCCTTGCGCGTAGCGCACATCGTTGAACACATAGAACTCCACTTCGGGACCGAAGTAGGCGGTGTCGGCGATGCCCGTCGAGCGCAGGTAGGTTTCTGCCTTCTGCGCCACATAGCGCGGGTCGCGCGTGTACCGCTCGCGCGTGATGGGGTCAACCACATTACAAATCACGCTCACAGTCGGCGTTTCGGGGAACGGGTCCATAAACACGGTCTCAGGGTCGGGCAGCAGCAGCATGTCGGAGACATTGATGGACTGGAAGCCGCGAATGGAGGAGCCATCGAAACCGATGCCCTCTTCGAACAGCTCTTCCGTGAACGCTTCTATAGGCATCGAAAAGTGGTGCCACATGCCGAACAGGTCGGTGAACTTGACATCGACCACGCGCGCGTTATGCTCGCGCGCGAACTGAATCGCTTCGCGTGGACTCATGACATCAAAACCTCCTCTGATTTGGGTTTGGTCTCTGGCGGTATTGCCAGGGGGCGCGCGTAGGACGCGCGCATGCTGAGGCGGCATCGTCGCCGACAAGCGCGGGCAATCGGGCAGCGCGAAGCGGTCTGCGCGCGCCGTTGCAACGCAGCGAGGGCAACTGCTCGATTCGTGCCAATTATACCCACTCTGCACACGATATCAAGGGGTCTGGGCAGAGGGCATCGCTCTTGCTGTCGCGCAAGTAGACGCGCACCTGCCCATCGACGGAGCGATGACCTCTGCGGAGGAACGGCACGGAACGCACCAGTTCGGATACTGGTATCCGGGTGCCCAGTCGATCTGGGCATTCGGGCAGGAACAAGCGCAGGGCGTGCTTTCAGCCCGCGTCGGAACGCATTCGGGCGCGAAAGGAGCGCATCGTGGGCAATTGGTTTACTTCGTGCGGAGGAATTCCCGCTGCTTATGCGCGTACTGCACGCGGCAGCCGCCACCCATGCCACGCATCGAACCCCAAGAGGAACCCGCCCTGCACAATCACCGCCCAGCCGAAGCCGTGTAGCATGCGGTTGTCAGGCTCCCACAGAGTCAGCCCCACCCCGACGGCGATGTAGACCACATCCAGCGCGGCATTGAGCCACAGCAGGCGCAGCAGTTGGTGCATCCAGCCCCGCTGGGTCGAAGCATCGGCGTTTTGCTGCGCCTTACGGCGCACTCCGCGTAGCGCAAACAGCGCAATCAGCGCATTGATCACCGCCCACGCGACGGTCATCCCACCGAATGAGCGCACCCATTCGCGCGTAGAAAGCATCATCGGCAGCCCCGCGCCAAGACACAGCCCCGCCCAAAACAGCAACTGCTGCATCATCCGCGCCTGATACTGCAGAAAGGACACGCCATAGTGTACCCTTGCAGGAACCTGCAGGCGAGGGGCGAACCGTTCAAAGCGGTATGCGGTTTCCGAAGGAGTTTTTGTGGGGCGCAGCGACTTCAGCGTATCAGATCGAGGGGTCGCCACTGGCAGATGGTGCAGGAGCGTCCGTCTGGCATCGATTCAGCCACACACCAGGCACCACGCTCAACGGTGACACAGGCGATGTGGCGTGCGACCACTATCGCCGTTGGCAAGAGGATATCGAGTGGATGCGACGGCTGGGTCTGAATGCCTACCGCTTTTCGGTGGCATGGGGGCGTGTGCTGCCCACAGGACGCGGCGCGGTCAATCACAAGGGACTGGACTTCTACAAACGGCTGGTAGACGGACTGCTCGGCGCGGGCATCACGCCGCTAATTACGCTCCATCACTGGGATTTGCCCGCTGAGTTGCAAGACTTAGGTGGCTGGGCGAACCGCGACTGCGCCAAGTGGTTTTCAGACTACGCGTGCCTGATGTTTCGTGAATTGGGCGACCGCGTCGCGTTGTGGACGACCTTCAACGAGCCGTGGGTGCTAATGGTGCTGGGCTACCTATGGGGGCAACATGCGCCTGGGATGCGCGACATCGGCGCAGCAGCGAAAGCAGGACACCACATGCTCTTGGGACACGGCAGGGCAGTGCAGGCACTGCGCGCCTTGGGGCTGCGAGGCGCCCAAATCGGTATCGTGCTGAACCTTAGCCCCCAACATCCTGCCAGCGACAGCCCGCAAGACCAGATGGTCGCCACGCTGTGGCACAACTTCGTCAACCGCTACTTTTTAGACCCTATCTTGCGTGGCGAGTATCCCGACACTGTGCTGAACTTTATTGGTGAGTTTGCCCCCAAGGTTGCCCCAGACGATATGTCCACCATCGGGACACCAATCGACTTTCTGGGGGTGAACTACTATACGCGCAGCGTGGTCGCCTACGACGCGAGCGATCCCACAGGCTCGCGCACCGTGTACCAAGCGGGCAAACTGCATACCGAGATGGGCTGGGAGGTCTACCCCGAAGGCTTGTACGAAATCCTGAAGTGGGTTCATAGCGAGTACGGCGACCTCCCGATGTACATTACCGAGAACGGCGCAGCGTTCCCCGACGCGCCCAACGCGCAGGGTGAGGTGGACGACCCACTGCGGGTGGATTACATTCGCGCGCACCTTGAGCAGGCGCACCACGCACTGCAAGACGGCATACCTCTCAAGGGATACTTCTACTGGTCGCTGATGGACAACTTCGAGTGGGCGTTCGGCTACAGCAAACGGTTCGGGCTGCTATATGTGGACTTCGAGACGCAGAATCGCACAATCAAAGCGAGCGGGCGCTGGTATTCGGAGTTCATCGCTGCACAGCGGGGTGGCTAACGACGCGACATGTGCTATAATACACAATGCGGATGCATCGCAGGCAGGCGTCTACAGCTTGGATGCGCTGTTATGGGGAGCAACCGATGCGAGCGTTAGGGAAGCGAACAACCCTGCTGATGGTGAGCTTGGCGCTGGTAGGAGGGCTGGTGGCGCAGGAGCAAGCGCCCGAGCGCCCCACGCTCTCGCCCCGCGACCAGCAAGAAGTAGAGTTCGGCAAGAAGGTCGTTGCCGAAATCGAAAAGCACTACAAATTCATCACCGACGCCGAATTAGTGGAGCGAGTCAATCGGATTGGGCAGGTGCTGGCGGAGATTGCCCGCCAGACGCCCACAGAGGCGCGCTACGGCGAGTCGGGACCCGCGCCCTTTGAATACTCCTTCCGAATTGTCGACGAGAAGGATGTGAACGCCTTCTCGGTGCCTGGTGGGTTCATCTTTGTGAACAAAGGTCTGCTGGAGTTTGTCTCCAGCGACGATGAGTTAGCAGCAGTGCTGGCACACGAGATTGCCCATGCAGCACATCGGCATGTGATGAAGATTATTCGCGACGATGCGAAGGTGCAGCAGAGCGTGCTGCTGCCTGCGTTGCTGGTGGGCGTGTTCGGGCGATTGCCGACGGAGGACTTCGCGGGGCTGGTGACGGGCGCGCAGCTGTATCGGATTGCCCGTGTGAGCAGCTTCAGCCAAGAGGCGGAGATCGACGCCGACCTGACCGCGCTGGAGTACCTGCGCCGCTCGCCGTACAATCCTGCGGGATTGCTGGTGTTTATGGAGCGGCTGGCAGCGGAGGAGCGCAAGCGCCCGCAGATCGACTGGGGCATCTTCCGCACGCACCCGATTACCCGCGAGCGTGTGGAGACCATCAAGCATGCCCTGCAGAAGTACGGTATCCCGATCCGCCGCCGCGAGGTCAGCCCTGCGCTCGCCGTTCACGCTCGAATGGAAGACAAAGACCAGCCCGACGGGCTTTACACCGTTCAATTCGAGCAGATTCGCATCTTCACCCCTGCACCGCACGCGGAGCTGGGCAGTTCACGCGCCCGTGCAGAACAGATTGCGCAGCTGCTTAACACGCTGCTGGATGATGGCGTGCAACTGTTTGAAGTGCAGCTGAGCGCGGACGGGCGCGCGGTGCTGGTCAAGGGGCAAGAGGTCGTGCGCGTCACGGATGCGGACGCCCAACTCGCGGGCAAGTCCGCCGAGAAGCTTGCCGCTGCCACGCGCGAAGCCATCCGTCGCCTGCTCTGGAGCGACGCCGTGCGCCTGAGCTTTTAGTCTAGTATAGAAGCGTTCCACGCGGCAGCCTGTGCCAGTCGCTGCCAGTGCGCACTGGGTCGCCCATCCGCATCGAGGGCGCCCCCGCTGCGCTCCGTCGCTTGCAACGGCACCTGTAGCGCGACCACAAACGGCTTGGCAAGCGCAATCAGACACGCCTGCTCTACCCACGCAATCGGCTCCGCACGGGAGAAGATGCCGTATCCTGCTTCGGGAGGGGGACTGATGCTCAAGTGGACAGGCTTGCCCAACTCGCCGTAGCGCTCCAGAAGCTGATCAAAATCATAGAGCGTGCCATCGTACCAGCACCACTCCAGATGGACAGTTTCATAAGGCACGCCCGCTTCGGTACATCGCTCCAGCAGCGCGTAGGGGCTGTGCGGCTCGTAGAAGCCGTGTGCGCCATGCAGCAAGCGTATGATACTGAAGTCGACGGCGCGCCCCGCTTCACACAGTGCGCCAATCTGCTGAATCAGGACATCGGAACCCTCCCAGCGGTGCAGGTTTGCCACGATGTTCCAGTAGCGGATACTGCCACGATATGCAGCGATGAGACAGCGGAGCGCATCCACCGCCTGCGAGCCAGGATCGCACCCTGCCCAGAAGGCGGCTATCGCTGGGCGTATTTCAAGCGCTGCATGGAGCAGTGGACTCCATTTCTCGGATTGCTCTACATTGCGAATAGTGACGAGATTCAGCGGTGGTGTCAGGGCACTGAGAGGCGTCTCGGCGTCGATAGGCGTCTCCACCCAGACGCCCCAGAGGAACGCCATGCGCCCTTGCATGCGCTCTAATCGTGCGCGTGCGAGGCTCACCACACTCGCTTCAGCCGCAGCGACGCTCGCTGCAAGGCACTCCCTCCATCGCTGCTGGCTTTGCAACGCCTGCGCGGACTGTAGATGCTGCTGGGCACTTTCCATCGATGCACCACGCCAAGCGTACTTCCTAACAAGCGTAGTTGCCGCTCTAAGGTAGCGCATCGCCAGCAACTGTTCCAGCATTAGCGTTGCTTTTCGCGGCGTCAACTCGTCTGCCCACACATAGACGCGCCCAATCCCCTCCAGCGCAGCAGGATACGCTATGCCGAATGGAGCAGGGGGCAACTTGGCAACCGCGCCTACCTGTGGGGGCAGCCACTCCAGCGCGTCGCCCGCACCGTTCGTCCAGCGAAACTGCGCCCAGTCGTCGACCAATCCTTCTGTGCGTATCTCCAACAGACTCACACTCCCTATTTTCGGTTTCCTGTGGGTAAAACTGCAGAGAAGATACCCCCGAAACCTGCCACGGACGGATTTTACCTCGCGGCGCATCGCTGGAAAAGGTATACTCAGAGGTAGGGAGTATCATATAGTGTTGAGTGGCGATTCTATGTCCTACAACGGTAGCAGTAGGCAGGTTCCAGAACCACTGTTTCAAGATACGCCCTTCGACAGGAGCGAGTGGCGGTCGCTGTACGACATCCTGCGACAGGTCAATCAGCCCAAGGCGGAGTTAATGCGCGTGCAGTACGAAGCAGTCCGCACAGCATACCAGCACTATGTTGCGGCGCGGGCGGAAGAGCAGAACGCCTACGCCGTCCAGCGCGCAGCGGACGAGGCGTACAACCGCGCGGTCGCCGAGCAGCGTCGGGCAGTGGAAGCGCAGATGCGTGAGGTGCGCGAACGGTGGCACTCGGTTTTGGCGCAGTTGCGCACCGAGCGGGAGCGGGCACGCACGGAGGCGTATCTGCGCGCGGGCGAGGCGGGAATCAACCTGCGAGGGGGCGCGCTTTTGGGAATCGGGCTGGACACTGACGCGCTCAGCGCACCAGAGATGCCCCAAGCCCCCTCGCACACGCCTTTTGCGCAACCACCTACGCCGACGACCCACTTGCCTAATATACACACGGCTGCGCCACTGCGCGTTGAGACCCCTGCAGAGCACCACACAGGTCAGCCTGCATGGTCGCCGTTGCTAACCTGTGAAGAGCCGCTCAGCCCTGAAGAGGCGGCACACGAGACGCACCTGCCCACTGCCCAACCGCGCACTGCGCTCCGCTGGATCCACTGGCTCGCGCCAATAGCGGTCGGGCTGCTGCTGGGACACCTCCTGCTGGCAGCATTCGGAGTCAGACTGGATGACTGGCGGAACCCACTGCTCTGGATAGCGATGTTGGCAGGCGCATTGTCGATGGTGGTTTGGTATCGTGCGCTTTGGAACGCCAGCCGTGCGCTGAGCGAGTTGTATTATCTTTTCAACTGGGGTGCGGCGCAGGCACGGCGCGTCGCGTGGCTGGCAGGTACGGCACTGCTGGTGGTGCTGCTACTGCCCCTGATTGCACCGCTGAGTGCGCTTGCGCTTGCGCCCAGCATCTGGAGCGCACCCTCGTTGCTGCTGGCGTTGCTCACGCTGGGGCTGATGGTGCCGTTAGCGGGGCTTGCGCTTCTTGGTGGCTACTTCCACGGGCGTCAGGAGATTGTTGCGAACGCGATTCAGGCGCGTGTGCAGGCGGCGCGACGCGTGCGCACACGCGAGGTCATCGACCGCGCCGAAGGGCAGCCGTTGCCCCGCGAGGCAGCCCCCCCGAACGCGCGGGCAACCCAATCTGCAGCCTCACCGAACGGCGAGAGTAGCCTGCAGCACGCATCGAACCCTGCCCCCAACGCCGACCCGCAGGAACGGCTGCGCGCAGCGTTCACCGCTATCGCCAACGCGCGCGCCGCCGAAGCAAACTACCAGCATGCTAAACAAGAAATGGCGGATGAACTCGCGCCTTTACATCAGGAGCTGATGCGCCTCCAGCCGCGCCCAATCTATCCCGACCTGCCCCCACACGCACAAGAGCGACTGATTATGCTCTACCAGCAGTGGCGACTGGCGTACACAGCGTTGCTGGATTATGTCGCCGAAGCTGTGCGCGATTGCAAAGAGGGCGAGCAGATTGCTCGGCGCATCGCTGCCTTCAAAGACGCGCTCCTGCGATAATCTGCGCCACTCCACAATCCCGTGGGGGCTGCTGCCGTGTCCCACATCGCTTGTAGGGTATAATCGCGTGCCAGGAGTGCTTGCCATGAGCAAACTGATTGCACTGGTGACGGCGTGTGCGGTGCTGGTCTGCGGCGTTGCCCAGCAGAATACGCCCCCATCGCGCCAAGAATTACCGCAACAGGCGCAGAAGCAGCAATCGCAGAAGCCGTCCGAACCACCAAAGCCAGGCATCTTTACTGCTGAAGGTCGACAGATCAACCTCTTCTCGCGGGGCGAAGGAACACTGGTCGTTCGCGGGCAGGGCTACTTAGTCACCAACACCGTGCGGGGTAAAGTACAGATGGAAGGCTTCCAAGAGGTGAAGGAGCTGCCGCGAGGAGTGCGTCTCAAGCCCCCTCTGAGCGAGCGGCTCAAGGTCTACATGGGACAGGGCACAGTGCGTATCGAAGGCAGATACGATTCGGTACGGGCAGTGCTGCGCCAGGTGCGCGTCGATTTCAAGGGTGTCGCCGCATTCACGCTGCAGGGCACGGGCACTGTGAGCGTGGATGGTGTCAAGCGCAACTTGACACCAATCGCTGCCGCCACATTCTTTGTGCCCAGACCCCAGTGGATGACCGAAAGCCCCGAAAAGAAGCCGAAAGCCGATCGCTGAGCGATGCGTCTGATTGCGTTGGAACTGGAGAACTTTCGCCAGTACGCCCACGCGCAGATTGCGTTTGAGTCGGGTATTACGGCGATTGTGGGCGCGAATGGCGCGGGCAAAACTACGCTGCTGGAGGCGATTTTGTGGGCGTTGTATGGCGCCCGCGCGCTGCGTGATGATACCCACACCCTTCGATTCCTCTGGTCGCAAGGTGGTGCAAAAGTGCGTGTGCAGCTGGAGTTCGAGCTGGGCAATCGTCGCTACCGCGTGCGACGCACCACCACCGATGCCGAGTTGGCGCAGCTGAACCCGAAGGGCGCGTGGCTCGCGCTCGCGCGTGGCGCGAACCCTGTCAACCGCCAGGTGGAGCAACTGCTTGGGATGAACCATCTGCAGTTCCAAACCAGCTTCTGCGCTCGCCAGAAAGAGCTGGAGTTTTTGGGCTACACGCCCCAAAGGCGACGCGAAGAGATTAGCAGGATGCTGGGCTACGAGCGCGTTGGTGAGGCGATAGAGGCGATTGGCAGGGCGGAGCGCGAGCTGAAGGCGTCTGTGGAAGGGCTTCGGCAAGGCGTTAGCGACCCACGCGCCCTGCAAGAGCAGCTACAAGCAATCGAGCACGCCCTGCACGCAACAGAGACCGCTCTGCAGGCAGAGCAAGCCGCGCTCCAGCACGCCGTCGCCGCCCGCGATGCTGCCCGCGCCCACTACGACGCCCAAGCTGCCCTGCGCGAGCAATACCAGCACATGCACCACCAGCGCACCCTGCTCCAGAACGACCGCCAGCACATTGAGCGACGCCTCGAGGAGCTGCGTCCCCAGTGGGAGCAGCTCAAGTCGGCATGCGACCGCTACAGAGCGATTCGGCAGGACGCGGAGCGCTACCGCCAACGCGCCTGTGCGCTGGAGGCGATGGAACAACTCGCGCAGGCAGCGCAGCAGCGCGCCCAGCTGCAAGCACGGCTGGACGCGCTTGCCGAACGACGTGCCCAACTAAACGCTGAACGCGATACGCTTCAGCAGAAGCAGGCGCAGCTGAGCGCACTGCAGCCCCAGCGTGAACGCGCCGACGCGCTCAGCCGCGAGCTGGAGACGCTGCGCCACATCGCGCGCCAAGCTGCCCAGCGCGCCCGCCTCGAAGCACAACTGCACACAGTGCGCGAGCAGCTGCAAAGCGTGCACGCCAAAGCAGCGGAGCGCGAGGAACAGGCACAGAAAGCCCAGCACGCCGAAGCCGAACTGCAAGCGCGTCAGCGTGCCTGCGCCCAGATAGAAGCCGACCTACAGCAGGCGCTGCAAGCATGGAGCCAGCAGCGCGCCAACATAGACGCCGAGCTGCGTAGCCTGCAGACCACACTCCAGCAGCAACGCGCACGGGTGCAGCAACTTGAGGCGCTGGGCGAGGCGGGCGAGTGCCCCACCTGCGGACAACCGCTGGGCGACGCCTACCAGCGCGTGCTGCGCGCTGCGCTGCAAGAGGTGCGCGCGACCGAACAGCAGCAACGCGCCTTGCACCACCAGCGCAACGCGCTGCAGCAGGAGCCTGACGAAGTGCGCACCCTGCGTGAGCAACTCGCCCAACAGCAGCAGGCACGCGACCACGCCCAGCAACAACTCGCCGAGTTCCAAGCACGCCTGCGCCAACTGGAGACCGAACTGCGTCAGACCGACACGCTGACGCGCCAGCAGCGCGACCTGGAACGCCAGCTCAACCGAATCCCTACTTACGACCCGCAGGCAGAGGCGCGCGCCCAAGCCGAACTGGACGCTCTACAACCTGCTTTGCAGCAGGCACACGCCCTCGAAGTCGAACTGCGTCGCTTGCCCGCCGTCGAACGCGAACTGCAGCAGATCGAGCGCGAGGTACAGCGCGTGCAGACCGCACTCGCGCACCTGCCCCACGGCTACGACCCCGATCAACACGCCGCCCTGCGCGCAGAGACCGAGCAACTGCGCCCGCTCTACGAGGAGACCCTGCAGCTGATGCCCGTCCTTCAGCAGCGGGACGCCCTGCGCACTCAAATCGAGGACGCAAAGACCGCCTTGCAGCAAGTCGTCGCCCAATTGGAACAGCTAGAGGCGCAAATTCAGCAGTTGGGCTACTCCGAGGCAGCATACCAGCAAGCAGCAGAGGCGTATCAGCAGGCAGAGGCACAGGTCAACGCGCTGGAGCGGAGCCTCGCCGCGCGTCAAGCGGAATACGCGAACCAGACCGCCCTGCGCAATCAACTGCGTGCCCAGCTGGAACGGCAGCTCGAACTCCAGCGCACCCTGCAGGTGCAGGAACACCAACTGCGCATGCACAGCCTGCTGCGCAAAGCGATGCAGGACTTCCGCGCCGACCTGAACACGCGCCTGCGCCCCACCCTCGCCGCCCTGGCGACCGAGTTCCTCAACGCACTCACCAACGGACGCTACTCCGAACTCGATATCGACGAGGAGTACCGCTTCACCCTGTTGGACGAGGGGCAGCGCAAACAGGTCATCTCCGGCGGCGAAGAGGACATCGTGAACCTAAGTTTGCGCCTTGCACTCGCCCGACTCATCACCGAACGCGCAGGACAGCCGATGTCGCTACTTATCCTCGACGAGGTGTTCGCCTCGCTGGACGCCGAGCGACGCCACAGCGTGATGGAACTGCTTAACAACCTGCGCACTTGGTTCGATCAGATCCTTGTCATCTCGCATTTCGAGGAAATCAACGAGTCGGCAGATCGGTGCTTGCGCGTGCGGCGCAACCCGCTTTCGCGTGCGAGCGAAATTGTGGAGGATGCACTGCCCGATCCTGCAGTGCTGACTGCCGCCACACTGGATGGCACACCGCTGGAATAGCAGCGATCAGTCCCCCTAACCACGAACAGCAGACATGCGCGACAGCAGCAGGAATCCGCCTACCGCCTCGCGAACCTAATCCGCGGCATCGATGCGGATTGCCCCCGACCCCTCCGCTGCGTCCGCTGATGTCAGGAGGGAGACCAATGGCGCGTACTATGCGAGCGAATGTGTTTCGAGACACGATGCAGTTCGGTATCGAGGAAGTGCCTATTCCAACACCTGGACCTGGCGAAGCCCTGATTCGAATCACTCTGACCACAATCTGTGGCACTGATGTCCACATCGTCAAGGGCGAATATCCAGTGCGTTCGGGGCTCATCATTGGGCATGAGCCTGTGGGTGTGATTGAGGCGCTGGGCGCGGGCGTCACGGGATACGAGATTGGCGACCGTGTGCTGGTAGGCGCAGTGACGCCCTGCGGGCAGTGCCGTGCGTGTCTGTCCGCGCAGTGGGCACAGTGCGGACACACCACGCGCTCGGGCTACCATGCACTGGGCGGCTGGCAATTCGGTAATACCATCAACGGCGTGCAAGCCGAGTACGCAATTGTGCCGAATGCCCAAGCGAATCTGGCAAAAATCCCCGACGACCTGACCGACGAGCAGGTGGTGCTGCTGGCAGACATCGCCTCCACAGGGTTCAGCGGCGCCGAATCGGCGCATGTGCGCATCGGCGACGCGGTAGCGGTGTTTGCGCTGGGACCGATTGGTTTGTGCGCAGCAATCGGCGCGCGCCTGATGGGCGCAGCGCTGGTGATTGGAGTCGACCCCGACCCACACCGCCGCGTGTTCGCCCAGCGAATGGGCGTCGATGTCGTGCTGGATCCTACGGAGTGCGACGCCCCCGCAGAAATCAAAAGGCTCACAGACGGCGGCGCAGATGTCGCTATCGAGGCACTGGGACTCCAAGAGACCTGGGAGAACTGCCTGCGCAGCCTGCGTCCCGGCGGCACGCTCTCCAGCCTCGGCGTCTACAGCGGCAAACTCCAAATCCCTTACGAGGCGTTCGGCGCAGGCATTGCCGACATCAAAATCGTCACCACGCTCTGCCCTGGAGGCAAGGAGCGCATGCGCCGCCTCATGGAGACGGTGCGCCGCCATCGGGTAGACCTGACGCCGCTGCTGACCCACCGCTTCCGCTTGGACGACATTCGCGAGGCTTACGAGGTGTTTATGGCACGACAGGATGGCGTGATGAAGGTCGCCATCGCGCCGTAGCCGCACTGCAGGGCGTCGGGCACGCGCCCGACGCCCACGCCTTCCCTCGGCGTAGAAATCTGCTCACCCCGAGTGGATGGGGCGTCGCGCGCACCTGCGCGAGGGTACACTTATGCAATGCGCAGGCTGGGCATGGCATTACTCATCGGCGTTGGGCTACTGCAGGGACAGCAACCCCAAAGCGGTCAAGTAATACGCTTCGGCAAAGTGGATATCCAATACGACACCCTGGTCTCCACGCGCCGTCTCAAGGGGGATACCTTTGAGGTAGCGGTACGGGGCAAGCGCGGAGCGCCCGTGCGCGTACTATCCCCAGAGCAATATTTCACGATGCGCTGCACGCAGCTGCAGGCGACTCTGGGACCTGATGAGCAGGGGCGCCTTGTGTTGCGCACAGCAGCGGCGTCAGGACAGGTGGAGTTCGTCTATGACCGCCCGCAACCGCTAAGCAAACTCAACGGTACAGCACAACGCGTGCTCTACGACGACCAGAAGCGCACCATCACGCTGGAGGGCGATGTGTCGCTCGACGGCGAGGACGAGTTCTACCGCATCCGTTGGCGCGACAACGAGCGCATCGTGGTCTACCTCGAAGAAGACCTGCAACGCGTGGAAGCTAAGTCCAAAGAGCGCGACGGCGTGCCCATCGGCTCGATGGTCATCGAACCAAAATCGCCGAGACAGCCGTAGCAGGTACACTTTAGCCCGTGCGGATTTTGTTTCTGGCGGACATCGTGGGGCGCACGGGGCGTCAGGCGGTCGCAAAGACGCTGCCCGAATGGCGCGAACGCTACGCGCCCGACATCATCTTAGCCAACGGCGAGAACGCCGCAGGCGGCAAGGGCATCACCACCGCCGTCATGCACGACCTGCTCGCGCTGGGTATCGCAGGCTTCACCACAGGCAACCATATCTGGGACAAAAACGACATCTACCCCACGCTGGACACCGACCCGCGCATCGTGCGACCCGCCAACTACTCGCCGCTTGCCCCAGGCAAGGGCGTCGCCCACTTCGAAGTGCTGGACAAAACGCTGGCGGTCATCTCGCTGGCGGGGCGAATCTTTATGGAGAACGCCGACTGCCCCTTCCGCAAGTTCGACGAGATCCATGCGCAGCTGCAGACGCCGTTCGTGTTCGTGGACTTTCACGGCGAGGCGACCTCCGAGAAGGCGTGCTTCGCCTACTATGTGGACGGGCGCGCGAGCGCGGTCGTCGGCACGCACACCCATGTGCAGACCGCCGACGAGCGCATCCTGCCCAACGGCAC
>Ga0197142_1003095_pt1 | contig 14154 bp, 12 predicted proteins | sample GBS60_MetaG_FD_148614 | JGI IMG/M metagenome (GOLD analysis project Ga0197142, IMG submission 148614) | Sediment microbial communities from Great Boiling Springs, Gerlach, Nevada, United States - GBS 60_MetaG | ecosystem: Environmental > Aquatic > Thermal springs > Hot (42-90C) > Sediment... | reverse complement strand
GGGACGTGGGCGGATGTGCTCAACCGTGCCAACCTGGGGATGGAAGTGATGCACGAGCGGAATGCGCACAACTTCCCGCTGGACTTGGCGGCGGTGGAAGTGGCGCCGGCCATCCGTGGCTAATCCATTCCTGACCTAGCTGACTAGACTGCTTTTCACCCCCTGGTCTTCACCAGGGGGTTTTCTCCCTGCTTGAGGGCCGGGCTTGGCCCTTTCCCACACAGATGGGCATACTGGGGAAAGCCCACCTGGCCTTGGCGGTTGATGCTGGGCGGTTTGCAGCTTTTCCCAATGTTGAAGATCCAACCCCTGAGCCCGGAACGAGTTGCCCAAATGGCGGCGGGAGAGGTGATCGACTCGCTGGAGGCGGCCCTGCGGGAGTTGCTGGAAAATGCTCTTGATGCTCAAGCCAGCCGCATTCAGGTGGAAATCTGGCCCAGCCGCTGGCAGGTGCGGGTGGCCGATAACGGCCAAGGGATCCCGGCCTCGGAGTTGGAGCAAGTGGCCCGCCGCCACACCACCAGCAAGTTAGATGGGCGTGGCCTGGGGTTTCGGGGCGAAGCTCTGCACAGCCTGGCCCGCCTGGGATCCCTGACGATTCAGACCCGCCATGCTGCGGATGCCCACGGCTGGCTGGCCGCCTACGACCGCCAAGGGGAACTGACCCACAGGCAACCAGCAGCCATGGCCTTGGGAACGGTGGTCACGGTGGCGGATTTGTTTGCCGATTGGCCCTTGCGCCGCCGCTCCCTGCCCCAGACTCGCCCGCTCTTGACACTGGTGCAGAATGCAGCCTTGGCCCATCCTTGGGTGAGTTGGCAGGTGCGCCAGGAGGGGCAACTGTTGCTCAGCCTGTGGCCGGGCCAGTCTTTGCAAGATCTGCTGCTACAAGTGTTACCGCAGGTGGATCCCTCGGATCTGCGCTACCGACGGATCCGAGAGGGGGACGGCGATTGGGAATTGGTGCTAGGCTTGCCAGATCGCCTGCATCGCCCCCGCCCTGATTGGATCCGCGTGGCCATCAACGGGCGCTTTGTGCAGATGCCGGAGTGGCAACGGGTGATCCAGTCAGTCTTTCAGCACGCCTTGCCTCGCCACCGCTATCCGCTGGTGGTGGTGCATCTGCGCTTGCCGCCTGAGCAGGTGGACTGGAATCGCCATCCTGCCAAGAGCGAGCTCTACCTACAGGATCCGGAGATCCGACAGGAGCAATTGCGCCAGCACTTGCACGCTCTTCTCCAATCGGGATCCGGGCAAGCCAGCCGCCGCTCGGTGCATCTCATCCGGGCCAGCGAGGCCAAGTCGGTTTATGAGGCCAGCCGGCAGCCCCATCTTCCCTTCAACCCAGCTCCTGCTGCTCCCGCTTGCTCGGCTCCCTCCCTGCCTCCTCTGAAGGCCTTGGCCCAACTGCACCGAATCTACATCCTGGCGGAGCACCCTCAGGGGCTATGGCTGGTGGAACAGCACCTGGCCCACGAGCGGGTGCGCTACGAGTACATCCAACGCCATTGGCAGCCAGTGGAACTGGAGACGCCTGTAATGCTGCAGGGACTATCCCCCCAAGCCGTGGAGCAGTTGGAGCAGTTGGGTCTAGAGCCGGAGCCCTTTGGCCCCAACACCTATCTGATGCGCCGCCTGCCGCTGGCCTTGTGGTCGGAAGATCTGGAGGAGGTGCAGGGATCCCTCCTGGAGCTGAGCCGCTGTGCTGACCTCGAATCAGCTCAAGTGGCGGTGGCCTGTCGCGGCGCCCTGCGCAATGGGATCCCCCTTACCCTGGAGCAGATGCAACAGTTGCTGGAGGCCTGGCAGCGCACTGCCAATCCCCACACCTGTCCCCACGGCCGGCCAGTGTATCTGGCTCTGGCCGAAAAAGATCTGGCCCGTTACTTTCGTCGCCGCTGGGGGATCTGCGACCGGCCCATCTCTGACCCCAAGCTGGGATCCTGGTGGGAGCTGGAGCCACTGGGGGATAGGTTTGCCGCCCAAGTGCGGTGCTCGAGCAGCGCTTCTGCGCCGGAACCCAGGGACGAGACCCGCTCCGCCCCACTATAATCGGGGGTGTCCAACTGCTGAAACCTTCCCATGGCCTCCTACCTCAAACTCAAAGCCCAAGAAGAGACCTGGCTGCAGCGCCATGCTCGCCCAATCTTGGCAACCTTGGCGGGCTTGGGATCCTTGTTGACGGCCTATCTCACCTACACCAAGCTGACGGAGCAACCGGCAGCTTTTTGCACAGGGGATGGGGGATGTGACCTGGTGCTCTCCAGCCGTTGGGCCCAGTTCCTGGGGATCCCGACGGCAACAGTTGGCCTGCTGGGGTTTCTGGCAGTTTTGGCCTTGGCGGTGTTGCCAGACGGGATGCCGTTGGTAAAGCGGTGGCGCTGGCCAGCCCTGTTTGGCCTGGTTTCCGCCATGACTGCCTTCGAAATGTACATGCTCTACCTGATGGTGGCGGTACTGCGGCAATTTTGTCTGTACTGCACCGCCGCCATAGTCTTGGTGGCAGGGCTGTGGCTGGTGACGGTGTTTGGCCACCGCTGGCTGGACTGGGGCAAACTGGCCTTCAGCTACGTTCTTGTGGGCTTTCTCACCTTGGTGACCACCATTGGGGTGTACGCCAACCAAGCTCCTCCCCCCAGCCCCCTGGCGGCAGGGTTGGCGGCCCACCTGCGGCAGATCGGCGGCACCATGTACGGGGCCTACTGGTGCCCCCATTGTCAGGAGCAGAAGGATCTCTTCGGGTCGGCCTTTGCCCAAGTGCCCTATGTGGAGTGCTCCCCCAACGGTCCCGGTACGCCCCAAGCCCAAGAATGCACAGAAGCAGGGATCACCAGCTATCCCACCTGGATCATCAACGGCCGCACCTACGTGGGTCTGCGCTCGCTAGAGGCCTTGGCGGCAGCTTCTGGCTACCCTCTCGAGTCCGGCGAAGGACAGTAGTTCTCCTGCAACGATGGCAGGAAAAGATGTACGCGGTTACGCCCCGCCTGTTTGGCTTGGTAGAGGGCCTCATCTGCCTTCTGGAGAGCCGCCTCGGCTGCTAGGGGGCTGTCTTCGCTGATGACGATCCCGCCAATGCTAATAGTGACAGGCAGACTGCACTTGGGGGAAACGTCGATTGGCCGTTTGGCGATGGCTCGGCGCAGAGACTCGGCGTAGCGGTGGCAGCGGGCGGGGTTGAGCCCAGGGGTGACGCAGACAAATTCTTCGCCGCCGTAGCGGTAGAGCAGGCTGGAGGGACGCAGTTGATTGTGCAGCCGCCCAACAAGGGCCTGCAACACGCAGTCGCCGATGAAGTGGCCGTAGGTGTCGTTGACCTGCTTGAAGTAATCCACATCCAGCATCAGCAGGCAGAGATAGCGATAGCGGGCTTGCCCACGGGGCCCCACCTGCTTGAGTAAATGGGGCAACGCCTGGTCGAGAGCGCGGCGGTTCAAGGCTCCAGTCAAGGGATCCGTCAAAGACAGAGACTCCAAGAGCTCGTTGCGGGCCCGCAGTTGCCGGTTGGCTTGGGCCAAAGCTTGGGTGAGCCGCTGCAGGCGCAGTCCCGCCCGCACCCGGGCCTGCAGCTCCTCAGCATCGACCGGCTTGGCGATAAACTCGTCCGCCCCTGCATCCAGCCCCTGCACCCGATCCTCAACTTCGGAGCGGGCGGTGAGCAAAAGGAAGTAGACAAACTGGCCGGCAGCAGAGTTCTTCAGACGGCGACAGAACTCTACTCCAGACAAACCCGGCATGACCCAGTCGCAGATAATCAAATCTGGCCATTCGCTTTCATCCAGGGTCTGCAGGTGCTCCCAGGCCGACTGGCCGCTTTCCCAGCTTTCCACCTGGTAGTTGGAGCTTCTGAGGACTTCGCCAATGTAACAGCGGTTCACCGGGTCATCGTCGATGACCCAAATGCAGGGAACTTGAGCCGGCACCTGGCTCCAAGAAACTTCCTCCAAGGGCAAGGACTCTGTCCCGCCAACGCGAGCAGGAACCAAGCTGGGGGAAGGCCCCCAGCCTTCGAGTTCAGCCGACAACATTAGGAGAAGACCCTGATAGGTGAGGTAATGCCAATTCTATCCCCAAAGTTAGCTGCAGCTAGAGCTGGGAGTGGCCAGGCAAGCCGGATTGGTGGGCCGTTCGCCCAGGCCAAGGTGCAATGCTTCCACAAACTGCCGCACCCGGATTGGGTCGATGAGGGGAAAGGGATCCGCATAGCCCGCCGGCATGCCGGCGGAACGGGCCGGCCGTTTCAGAGAACTGGCCACAATCACGCCATCCGCGTGGCGGATGAGGTTGCCAATGTTTTCGGCGGTGGCCCCTGAGCCAATCAACAGGGGTACCTGGGGGGCGACTTGGCGGGCCAGTTTCAGATCTTCCAGAAGAGGCGGTTTTCCGGTGGCCCAGCCGGAGAGAACGATGGCATCGGCCAGGCCGCGCTCCACCGTGTCGGCGATGGCCGCATCCAGACGGATGGGACTCAGGGGCTGGGCGTGTTTCACCAGTACATCGGCAAAGATCTTGATATCGGCCCCCAGCTCGCGGCGGTAGCGCAGCAGGCGGTGGGCATTTCCCTCGATGATGCCCTGGTCGGTCACCATCGCCCCGCAGAGAACATTGACCCGGATAAACTGGGCCCCCACACAGGCGGCAATGGCTAGGGCGCTGTAGCCATCGTTGCGCAGGACGTTGATCCCGATGGGCAGGGAGACCAGCATTTTCAGTCGCTGGACAACTGCGGTCATGGCGCTTACCACCGCCGCATCCACCCGATCCTTGGCAAAGGGGGCATCGTAAAAGTTCTCGACGAGGATCCCATCTACTCCTCCTGCTGCCAAGGCCGTGGCAGACTGCTCCGCCTGAGCGATCACCCACTCCAGGTCGCCGCCCCAGCGGGGGGAGGTGGGCAGCGGCAACAGATGAACCACCCCAATAACCGGATGGGGGGTTTTGAAAAGGTTTTGCAGCAGGTTCACCGGCAAGTTCCCTCAGGGATCCATAACAATCTTACGTCCGGATTGGATCCCTGGCGGCATTCTCTCCAGGGAGGAGGGGGCGGGATCCCTGGCAGCGGCCAGGCCGCGCAACAGGCGGGGAACTAGGCTTGGCCCTTCATAGGCCCAGCCGGTGTAGACCTGGAGCAGGCTGGCCCCGGCCTCCAGTTTCTCCAGAGCGTCGGTCAGTGTGAAAATGCCCCCCACTCCAATAATCGGCAATTGGCCCTGGGTGGCTTGGTGAATGTAGCGGATCACCTGGGTGGAGCGCTGCCGCAGGGGGGCACCGCTAATGCCGCCGGCTGCCGTAGCGAGGGGACCCAGGCCAGGCAGGAAGCGGGTTTTCAGGTTGTCGCGGCGCAGGGTAGTGTTGGTGGCCACAATCCCCGCCAGTCCGTAGGCTTGGGCCAGCTCCAGGATGGCGTCAATTTTTGGCCAATCCAAGTCAGGGGCAATCTTCACCAAAAGGGGCTTCTGTCCGCGATTTTCCCCCTGCAACGTCGATAGGATGGGCGCCAACTGCTCGGCAGCCTGCAGGGATCGCAATCCCGCCGTGTTGGGGGAGCTGACGTTGACCACAAAATAGTCTCCCAGCTCCCGCAACAGACGAAAGCTGGCCAGGTAGTCGGCAGCCGCCGCTTCCAGGGGGGTGGCCTTCCCTTTGCCCAGGTTGATGCCGATGGGAATGGGACGTTGGCGCAGCCGGCGCAGCCGTTCGGCCAGAGCTGCCGCCCCCTGGTTGTTGAAGCCCATGCGGTTGAGGGCAGCCCGATCCTGGGGCAGCTGGAACAGGCGCGGCTTGGGGTTGCCCGGCTGGGGCTGAGGAGTGACGGTGCCCACCTCCACAAAGCCAAAGCCCAAGCTGGGCCAGACGGCCAAAGCGTGGCCATCCTTGTCAAAGCCCGCCGCCAGGCCGATGGGATTGGGGAAAGTGAGGCCCCAGAGCCGTACCTCCAGCCGGGGATCCCGATAGCAGAACAGGCGCTCTAAAAGAGCCAGGATCCCGGTGGCCTGGGTGATGTCCAGCCACTCCAAGGTGCGCAAGAGCCTCGCCTTGACTGTTTCTGGGTCAGCCCTTAGCCCAGAAAACAGCAGAGGCCGCAGCACATCCCGATACAGGTTCACAGCTAAAGAGGCGCTCCCGGGGCCGTCACCTTTCATCTTCCCCGAAAACAAGAGCCTGCAAAAGTCTCCCTTGCAGGCCCCTGCTTTTGAGCTCAGGCGGGAACGGGCCCGGCCAAGCCGAGCACCAGTCGCCTAGAGACCTTTAGCCTTCCGGCTCAAACACCTTCAAATCCACGATCTTCCCGTCCTTGAAGGTCCAGTGGGCAAAGGTGCCGGCCACATCCCCATTCTCGTCGAAGTTGATGGATCCAGAAGCACCGGTGTAAAAGATGTCCTCTCCTTTTGCGATCAGCTCCACGGCTTTGGCCCACTCGCCGGGCAGGATCTCGGTGCCGGGGGGATTGGCCACTTTCCGCAAGGCATCGCGAATGGCGGTGCCATCGGTGCTGCCGGCCTTTTGAATGGCCAGAGCCAAGACAAAAGCGGCATCGTAGGCAGTGTCGATGTAGGGGGTGGGAGGTAGCTCTCCATAGGCAGCTTTGTAGGCTTCGGCAAAGATTTGGTAGGCTTTGCTGTCGGTCAGAGCCTGGGGAGAGACGCCGATGGATCCCTCAAGCTTGTCCGCCCCCACCTGGGTGGCCAGATCGGGAGAGCGCATGCCATCCGTAAAGACAAAGCGGTCAAATAGCCCCCCTTCCAAAGCCTGCCGCAGGATGATCGCGCCGTTTTCGGGATAGCCGATCAGCACCAGCGCCTGGGGATTCCCTTCCTTTAGCTGATCCAGCTCGCCGCGGTAGGAGGCTTGGCCGGGTTCGTAGGGGACAGACTTGGTGATGGTGCCGCCCCGCTTTTCAAAGGCGGCCTTGAAGCTGTCGGCCAGCCCCTTGCCGTAGTCGTTGTTGATGTAGATGATCGCCAGCCGCTCCAGGTTTTCTTCGCGGGTGATCTGCGCCAGGGCTACCCCTTGGAAGGCATCGGAAGGAACGGTGCGGAACAAAAAGTCATTGTCGTCCAAGGTGGTGATGGTGGGGGCGGTGGAAGCTGGGGAAATTTGCGGGATCTTGTTGGGAGCCGTCACCGTAGTGGCCACCGGGATGGTGATGCCGCTGCCCAGGGCGCCGATGATCCCGGCCACCCTCTCCACATTGACCAACCGCTGAGCTGCATCGATAGCGGGCTGAGCCGACGTCTGGTCATCCGCTTCTACCACCTGAGCGGGGGATCCCAAAATGCCGCCGGCGGCGTTGATTTGGTCAATCGCCAGCTTAATTCCCTTGAGGCAGTTTTCCCCGAAGGCCTGCAGATCCCCGGTAAGAGACATCAAAGCCCCAATTTTGACCGGCGCTTGAGCCGCCTGCTGGGCCGTGCCAGGCAGCAAAGTGGCGGCAAGGGCAGCAGCCGTCAAGGCAGCCGCCGCCGCAAAGGCCCGTCGGGTGAGTTTGTTCATGGGAGACATAACCAACAACCTCCTGTGAGGGGAGAGAAAGTAAAACCTAGATCCCAAAAGCCGAGTGTTGAATCGTATCAGTCAGACGTTGGCTCACCTCAAAGCGTTCCCTACTCCCTGGTGAACGGGCTAGATCCCGCTGGTCTTCAACTTTACCCCTTCCTCGACTTCCAAGGGCATTTGCTTCTGTGGGAGTCCGGGAAGGATAATAGGCAAACTCGGCAGTTGAGCTCGTTATTCATCATTTATATATTGAAATACTGAACTTATCGGGCAGTTTGGTTTTCCCAGGGTAGTGGCGTGATTGTTATCGACGACATTTCCAAGCGGTTTGGCGGCATCAGCGCTGTAGATCACTGTTCCTTCCGCATCGAGACCGGTCGGATCACGGGCTTGATCGGCCCCAATGGGGCGGGGAAAACCACGCTCTTCAACATCATCGCAGGGTTTGTCCGACCCAGCAGCGGACGTATCTGGCTAGATGGGGAAGATGTCACCGGCCTGCCTCCCCACCGCCTGTTCCACCGGGGTCTGGTGCGCACCTTTCAGATCCCGCGAGAGTTTGGCCGCATGACCGTTCTGGAGAACTTGATGGTCGTCCCCCCTGAGCAGGCGGGGGAAAACCTGTTCAACACCTGGTTCCGCTGGCGGCGAGTGCAACGGCAGGAGCGCCAGCTTCAGGCTCGGGCTGAAGAAGTTTTGGAACGGCTCAACCTCATCCACCTGCGCGATCAACTGGCGGTCAACCTTTCCGGCGGGCAAAAAAAGCTGCTGGAACTGGGGCGAACCCTGATGGCCGATGCCCGGGTGATCCTGTTGGACGAGCCAGGGGCTGGCGTCAACCGCACCCTGCTGGCGGATTTGATGCGCTTTATCGAGTATCTCAACCGCGAGCGCGGCTGCACCTTCTGCATCATCGAGCACGATTTGGATCTGGTGACTCGCCTCTGCGACCATGTGGTGGTCATGGCTGGCGGCAGGGTGCTGACTCAGGGATCCATGCAGGAAATCAAGCAAAACCCAGCCGTGCGCGAGGCCTATTTGGGATCCATTGCCCTGGCGGATGCCCTCAGCTCCTCCCAGGCCTCCACCGTCTCGCCGGAGGGATCCCCGTCGTGACTCCCCTGCTGGACATCCAGGATCTCTACAGCGGCTACCGCGGCGTGGACATCCTCAAAGGGATCCGCCTCAAAGTCGATCCGGGCCAAATTGTGGTGATCATCGGCCCCAACGGGGCGGGCAAATCGACGGTGCTCAAGTCTCTTTTTGGATTGGCCACCGTCCGCTCTGGCCGAGTGCTGTTCCAAGGTTCTGACATCACGCATCTCCCTGCCGAGCAACTGGTGCGGCGGGGGATTGGCTTTGTGCCCCAAACCAACAATGTCTTTCCCTCCCTCACGGTGCAGGAAAACCTGGAGATGGGGGCTTTTACCCGGCGCGATAATTATGCCGCCCAACTGGAGCGAGTTTACGAGCTGTTTCCACCCCTGAGGGAGAAGCGACAGCAAGCGGCGGGATCCCTGTCGGGGGGGCAGCGGCAGATGCTGGCCATGGGGCGGGCGCTGATGGCGGAGCCGCAACTGTTGTTGCTGGACGAGCCGACAGCCGGCCTGTCGCCGCTGTATGTCGAGCAGACCTTTGCTCTCCTGCAGGAGATCAACCGCCGCGGCGTCAGCATCCTGATGGTGGAGCAAAATGCCAAGCAGGCCCTGGCTATAGCAGACTGGGGCTACGTCTTATCTATGGGAGAAAACCGCTTTGAGGATACCGGCCCCAACCTGTTGCACAACCCCGAGGTGCTGGAGCTATTTTTGGGCGGCTGAGGCCCTCACCCCCAGCCCCTCTCCCAGAGGGAGTTATCCCTCACCCCCAGCCCCTCTCCCTCTGGGAGAGGGGAGTTAGGCGGGGCTGGCCAGTTGCGGCTGGCGCAGTTGGGCTGCTTGCTTGAGGAGAGCCTCTACAAACGTCATCGCCTCTCGGGCGGAGTGGCCGGCGGCCAGTTGGGCCAGTTCTTCGCGGCGTTCCCGTTCTCCCAGCAGTTCTACCCGCACAGAAGTTCGTTTTTGATGCACCACCTTGTAAACCCGCAGGTGGTGATCGGCTAGGGCGGCAATCAGGGGTTGGTGGGTAACGCAGAGAACTTGGTGGCTACGGGCAATCTGGTGCAATTTGGCGGCGATGGCCTGCGCTACCTTGCCGGATACGCCGACGTCGATCTCGTCGAAGACCAGGGTAGCCACCGGATCGACGCGGCTGAACACCGCTTTTAAGGCCAGCAGAAAACGGCTCATCTCGCCGCCGGAGGCGATGTCGGCCAGCGGTTGCAGGGGCTCGCCAGGGTTGGGACTGAACCAAAAGCTCACCTGATCCACCCCTTCAGCGGTGGGGGATCCGGCTTGAATCTGCACCCGGAACTGCACGCCGCTCATCCCCAGGGGCCCGAGCTCTTCGACGAGGGCCTTTTCCAGTTGGCGGGCCGCCTGCTGCCGCAGATGCGAGAGCGCCTGGCAGTGGCGCTCCAGGTCTTGGGCGGCTTGGTCTAGCCGCGCCTGCAGCTCCTCCAGGTCGTTGCTCTCGTCCCGCAGTTGGGCCAACTCTGCCTGCACCCGCTCCGCGTGGGCCATCACCTCGGCCAGGGTGGGGCCGTATTTGCGGCAGGCCTGTCGAAGTTGGGCTAGGCGCCGTTCAATTTTGTTCAAGCGGCCCGGATCCGCCTCCAACGTCTCGCCGTAGCGCAGCAGCTCCCGTCCGGCCTCCTCCACCTGAACGAGGGCGCTGCTGACCATTTCGACTAGGGGAGTTAGGTCGGGATCCCGCTGGGCCATGGCCTGGAGCAGCCGCTCAGCTTGGCCCAACAAGTCAGCGATGGCCGGCGAGCCGCTATCGTTTTGGTAGAGCAGTTGGTGGGCGGCATAACTCTGCTGCTGCAGTTCCACGCGGTGGGCTAGGCGCTCCCGCTCCCGCTCCAATTTGGTCAGCTCGTCGGGATCCTCCAGGCGCAGGGCAGCCAGTTCTTGGGCTTGCAACTCCAGGAGATCTAGCCGCTGCAGCCGCAGTTGTTGGTTTTGTTGGCGGGATGCTATCTCTGCTTTGAGCTGGCTCCAGGTTTGGTAGCAAGCCGCCACCTCTGACCGCAGGCGCAACAGCTCTTCGCCGCCAAAGGCATCCAACCAGCGGCGCTGAGTTTGTGGCGATTGGATTTGGGTTGTCTGCCCCTGGGCGGTGATCTCCACCAGTTGGGAGCGCAGGCTGAGCATCTGAGCCTTGTTCACCAGCACCCCATTGACTCGCGAGCGGCTGCTGAGCTTGCCGTTGCGCACCACCAGCTCGCGGCTGCAGACCAGGCCTTCTTCTAAAGGATCAATCTGTTCCTGCTCTAGCCAGGCCTCCAGCGCGGCCGTGGTCTGGAAAATGGCCTCCACCAGGCCCCGATCGCTGCCGCTGCGCACAGCGCGAGCCGGCCCACCTAGGGCGGCATCGAGGGCATCGAGAATGATAGATTTGCCCGCCCCTGTTTCTCCGGTGAGCACGTTAAGCCCCGCCCGAAAGGGGATCTCCAAGTGCTCGATCAGGGCGAAGTTCTCGATCCGCAACAGGCGCAACATAGGGATCCCGTCTGCTCGGCGTGCCGCTGGCCGTCCTGTCTCAGGTTAGCCTACCTGCTGGCCCATGCGAGGGGGAGAAGGGTCCGCTGCGATCGCGGGAAGTTCAGGGGGGGGGAGTTTCTGAAGTTTCTTCTTTCTCGGCTGTCTCACCAGCTGTGTCGGGCTCTGCCTCCGGCTCCCGGGGGGGGGCAGAGGGGCCAGGCTCGGCTTCTTGCCCTGCGGCCGCCGGCTCAGGGGCAGAGTCGGGAGCGGCAGCGGGGATCCCGGCTGCGGGTTCAGAAACGGCGGCAGCGGCCTGGGCAGCCTCTTCTCGCTTTTGCCGCTCGTAGCGGCGCCGTTTGCCGCCCTCGTCCACCCACACGTACACCAGACTGAGAAGGGAGAGCCCTGCCGTTCCAATTAAAACCCAGAGTAGATTGTTGTCTATCGTCATGAGGTGAGATCCGTCAAACTCTGCCGCCAATGGGAAGCGCTGCCCCCAAGGCTTGATCTTACCGTTGAAGCTGCTCTGCCCAATCTTAAAAGACGGGATCCACACTTTGACGGGATCCACACTTTTGCCATGCGCTACCTCAAGTTTTACAAACCCTACGGCGTGCTCACCCAATTTACCGACCCGCAGGGGCGGCCAACCCTCAAGTCGTTCATCCCGGTGCCCAGGGTCTATCCGGTGGGGCGGTTGGATCGAGATAGCGAAGGTCTGCTTCTGCTCACCGACGATGGCCGTCTCAACGCCCGCCTGATCGATCCCAAGTTCGGCCACGAGCGCACCTACTGGGTGCAGGTGGAAGGGATCCCCACGCCGCAGGCTCTGCAACAGTTGCAACAGGGGGTGATCATCCAGGGGCGAAAAACCCGCCCTGCCCAAGTCAAGGTCCTGACCGAGGAGCCGGCATTGCCGCCGCGGGATCCGCCCATTCGCTTTCGCCGCTCCATCCCCACCACCTGGCTGGAGCTGACGCTGCGGGAAGGTCGCAACCGCCAGGTGCGCCGCATGACCGCCGCTGTCGGCATCCCAACTCTGAGATTGGTGCGAGTGCGGCTGGGTCCTCTCTCGCTGGAGGGACTGGCTCCCGGCCAGTGGCAGGATCTGAGCGAGGCCGAGCTGGCCCGGCTGCGGCGATATTGCTTCTAACTGGCTTCTGCCGCCTGCTTGGCAAGGTGAGAGCCTCAGACCGCGGCCCCACCGTTACAAAACTCCTTTTGAGCTGGGGATCCCATCCTGTCGGCGCGGATCCCGTTCTACGGCCATGCGCAGGGCGCGGGCAAAGGCCTTGAAACTGGCCTCGACAATGTGGTGGGCATTGAGGCCGGCTGCCTGACGAATGTGCAAAGTAAGCTGGGCGTGGTTGACCACCGCCTGGTAAAATTCCCGCACCAACTGGGTTTCGTAGCGGCCAATGCGCTCGACGGTCAGCTCCAAGCCGTAGCTGAGGTGGGGGCGCCCAGAAAAATCCAGCACCACCTGCACCAAGGCCTCATCCAAGGGCGCCCAAAAATGGCCAAAACGGTAAATGCCGCGCCGATCCTGCAGCGCCTGGGCTAGGGCTTGTCCCAACGTGATGCCCACATCTTCGTTGGTGTGGTGGTCGTCGATGTGCAGATCCCCCACTGCTTTGATCTGGAGATCGATCAGCCCATGGGTGCTGAGCTGGGCCAGCATGTGATCCAAAAAGGGGATCCCAGTGTCGATCTCGTGCTGCCCTTTGCCGTCCAGGTTCAGATGGATTTGCACATCCGTTTCCCCCGTGCGACGGTGAACAGAAGCCGTTCTGGGCTGGAGCAAGGGTGGGGAGTCGTTCGCGTCAGCGGTGCGGAGCACTTTGGCAGTCATAGTAAAAGCATCGAGGTAGGCGGGAAGTCCCAGCTCTAGAATCGCACAAGCCCACCGCCCTGTTGCCACGCAATGCTATCGCGACCGATACCTTCACAGATGTACGCAGAGAGCATCCCTTCCCTGCCGGCGACCTGGATCCCAGCCATCCAGATACGGGGATGAATCTGACGGGGATGTTTCCCTCACCCCTGTCCCCTCTCCCAGAGGGAGAGGGGAACTAGAGGCAGAAAGCGGGTTTATCGGGATTGGAAATAGCCTGTTGGACAACTCCCCTTGAAATCGCTGTAGATTGCTGAAGGAGATCGCGGCAAAAGGGGTTGCCGTTTGCAGGATTGGCAGCAGGTTCAATCCGCTCTCAAGCAGTACTGGGGCTACGAGGCGCTGCGGCCGCCCCAGGATCGGGTAATCCGCGCCTTGCTGGAGAAGCGGGATGCCCTCGTGGTGCTGCCGACGGGTTTTGGCAAGTCCTTGTGTTTTCAACTGCCGGCTTTGCTGCAGACAGGCCTGACCTTGGTGGTCTCACCCCTGATTGCCCTGATGGAGGACCAAGTTCAGGACCTCTGGAGGCGCCGTCTGCCGGCAGCCTGTCTGCACAGCGAGCTGGAGCCGGCTCTGCGCAAGCGAGTGTTGCGGGCGTTGGCGGAGAATCGGCTGCGTCTACTCTATCTAGGGCCGGAAACCCTCTTTAGTCCGCCGGTCTGGGAGCGGCTGCAACAGGTGCCTATCAACGGCCTCATGGTGGACGAGGCCCATACCTTAGTGCACTGGGGGGGATCCTTCCGGCCCGACTACCGCCGTCTGGGATTGGTGCGTCCTGCCTTGGGCCAGCCTTCCTTTCCCATCGCCGCCTTTACCGCCACCGCCGATCCCCAAACCTGTAGTCGCCTGCGCCACATCCTCGAGCTGCGGGATCCCGAGTGCATTCGCGCCGATCCCCTGCGGGCCAATATCTCCCTCCATGTGGCGGTGGCCTGGAGCCCAGCGGATCGCCGTCGCCGCCTGCTGCGCTTCCTGGCCGAAAACCCCGGCTCGGGCCTGGTGTATGTGCGCACCCGTCGGGATGGGGAGGAGCTGGCCGAGTGGCTGGGCCGGCAGAACCAGAAAACCGCCACCTACCACGGCGGGCTGGAAGCGGGATCCCGCCGCCGGCTGGAACGGGCTTGGCTAGAGGGGGAGCTGCGCTTTTTGGTCTGCACCAACGCCTTTGGCATGGGCATC
>Ga0197142_1003094_pt1 | contig 14157 bp, 10 predicted proteins | sample GBS60_MetaG_FD_148614 | JGI IMG/M metagenome (GOLD analysis project Ga0197142, IMG submission 148614) | Sediment microbial communities from Great Boiling Springs, Gerlach, Nevada, United States - GBS 60_MetaG | ecosystem: Environmental > Aquatic > Thermal springs > Hot (42-90C) > Sediment... | reverse complement strand
GGAATCAAGTAGAAGCAACAGATCATTGGCTTGCTATAACCAATCCATGGATAATTTTAAGGACGGATTATGTTTATCCTATTGGTTTTTATGGGCACGTTGAAGAATACGTCGATCATCATGGAGTAAAAAGAAAAAAATGGATACCAGATTATCGAGTATTAGCACAAGCTTATGATATGTTGATTCCAGGATTTCGCACAAAAACTGTTATAAACCTACGACTATGGAAAGCAGAATCGTCTAAAGAATTCGATTTTAATCTATTTAGCCATGGTGATTATGTAAAAGCTGTACAAGATAAAATCTTTTCGGAAAACATAACACAAGTTTTATATCCTAACGACAATAATCTTCAAGGAAGAGAATTAAGGTTAAAACAAGAATATTTTTTAGTTTCTGCAACCATACATAATGCTATAACAGAAGCATTCTTAGGAGAAGAAAAAATTAATCATGATACTCTACCAGAAAAGGTATTTTTTCAATTAAACGATACGCATCCTGCATTAGCTATTCCAGAATTTATTCGTATTTTGGTAGACGAACACAAAGTAGATTTTTTTCGAGCTTGGGATATTGCAAAAAAATGTTTTGGTTATACAAACCACACAATTATGCCAGAAGCTTTAGAAAAATGGGATGTTGATATGTTACGTTATCTTCTCCCTCGACATTTAGAAATTATTTTTGAATTAAATTATCATTTTCTTGAAGATCTAAGAAAAAAAGGATATCCAGAAGACATAATTCGAAATGTTTCTGTTGTTGAAGAATCTTTACCAAAAAAAATCCGAATGGCAAACCTTGCTATTATTGGTTCTAAGACAGTTAATGGCGTTTCTAAAATTCATACAGAAATAATCAAAGAAAAAGTATTTAGAGATTTTTATAAAATTCATCCAGAAAAATTTCAGAATAAAACCAATGGTATCACATTTCGAAGATGGTTGTTCTCTTCTAACGAAGAATTAACTTCTTTGATCATAGAAGCAATCGGAAAAAAATGGGTCTTTAATTTAAACCTATTAAAACAGCTAGAAAACTTTGTAGATGATTCTTCTTTCTTAGACAAGTTTAAACAAGTAAAACATAAGAAGAAAGAACAATTAGCAAAATATGTTTATCATGAACTAGGTATTAAAATCGATCCCAATAGTATTTATGATATACAGATAAAAAGAATCCATGAATATAAAAGACAACATCTAAATGTTTTAAGAATTATAGCTGATTATCAATATTTAAAAGATACAAAAGACTCTAATTATTATCCTAGAACATTTATCTTTGCAGGAAAAGCTGCTCCTGGATATTTTAGAGCAAAATTAATCATCAAATTGATTCATTCTGTTGCAAAAATGATCAATCACGACAGAGATGTAAACGATAAAATGAAGGTAGTTTTTTTACCTAATTATGGCGTAAGTTTAGCAGAGTTAACAATTCCAGCAGCAGATTTATCCGAACAAATTTCTACCGCTGGTACAGAAGCATCGGGAACAGGCAATATGAAATTTATGCTTAATGGTGCTATAACCATTGGAACGTTGGATGGTGCAAATATAGAAATTTTAGAAGAAGTTGGAAAAGAAAATATCTATATTTTTGGAAAAACTGTAGAAGAATTAGAAGCCTTAAAAAATACTTATGATCCAGTTAAAATATACGAAACTGATCCGATAATTCACAAAGTATTAAACGCAATCTATCATAATATTTTTAATCCATCTAAGCCAGGAGAATTTCAGGATATCTTTCATGCTTTAACTTATGGTGGTGATATTTATTATCTATTAGCTGACTTTCACGATTATAGAAATACCCATAAAAAGATCAACGATGACTATCAGAACGAAAAGGAGTGGATAAAGAAAATGGTACTTAATACAGCGCGATCATCGAAATTTTCTTCGGATAGGACAATCAAAGAATATGCAGAAGAAATTTGGGGTTTAAAACAAGTCAAAACATACATTGTTTAGGGAGATGGATTTGATTTTTCTTTTCCATAGAAATAGATACCTTTTTTTATGATCATCCCTTTTTCGTAAAGATTTTGCGCTATAATTACAAGAGCATCTTGGGCTTTTTGATTTTTTTCTTGATCTTTATCGTTTTCTTTACTCATTGCAAAATGTAATAATTCTCTTTGTTTTACATTTAGAATGCCCAAGATACTTCCAGCTAGTTTTGGATCCATTACAAGAAATGCTCTTGCTAAAACATTCAAGGGTGTTTCTTGAACTAAATAATATAAAGCTAAATTATCAAAAAATAATAAATCTTTAAACTCTAATTTATGATATTTTTTTTGATGATTTTCTTCTACCATAGAAAGGACAATAATTTCTTTCTATTTTAACAATAAAGCATTATTAATCAAATTTTCTATTAAGTTTTTTTTGTATTATCCGATTAAACTGAATATGAAGCTCAAAAATTTCCTTGTATTATTTTTTATTACAACTGCTATTTTTGCGGAAACAAGATACTATCGTTATAATGGACCAATCAACGAGTTTTTACCAAAATTTGTAGATTCATTAGCAGAAGCAAAATTAAGGTTTCAGATAACTAAACAATACGACGAAAACAAGGATGGAAGGTTAGGTTTTATGATGTTGGTTTTACCAGGAAGACGTTTGGTAGACTTACAAATCTTTAATGAACAAGATAAAACTACTTTTGTAAAAATTTTTTACGAAAATCCCTGGGATGGAAAATTATTTCATGATATCTTTATAAAATTAAAAATGAACGAACCAGATACAAAAACAATCGATGATTCTCTACCACCTGGATGGCCTAAGCCTTAATTATTATCTTCTTTCTTTATCGTGATTAACATAATTAAAAAGCCATAAGAAAATAAATGCACCAATAAAGGCTGTAATTAGGTTTACTCTTATAACAAAGTTATCTCCAAATCGAGGGCTCATTAACCAGTTAATCAATGGAATAAACCAAGCGCCAGAAAAAAGAGTAACAATTATCGCACCTATAAAACCAACAATCCAAGCTCCAATCAATCTGCCAGGCAAAGCTTTTCTTTTATGAACATAAAAATACCAAGCAATTGCAAGAGAAATAAGCGAGTAACTTAAGATTTCTAAAACATATCTTAATATTTCTATAAACAATTCCATTTAATTACCCTCGAATAAACCAAGAATTTATGATTGCCTTGTTTCGACAATAATTTTTTATGAGTTTGATTCTTATGAACATTACAGGAAAAACATCTGTATTTGGCATTGTGGGCAATCCTATATCTCATAGTTTAAGTCCTTTGCTTCATAACTTTGCTTTTAAAGAATTTGGTGTAGATGCCATTTATGTTCCTTTTCTTTTCGAAATAAAACAAAAGAAAGACGAGAAATTATTAAAAAACTTGTTGATAAATTTTAACGTTAAAGGGCTTTCGGTTACAATTCCCTATAAATTTTTAGCATTTAAAACCGCGGACTATAAAGATAATTTATCTGCATTTACAAAATCTAGTAATACACTAATTAACCAAAATCAAAAAATCCATGCGTATAATACAGATGGAAAAGGTGCATTAGATGCTTTGTATGACAAAACCACACTAAAAGATAAAAATATTTTGATTGTAGGATATGGTGGTTCTTCGAGTGCAATAGTTGGTGCAATTTTATTGAATGATCAACCTAAAAATATCATCATTTCTGGCAGAAATAAACAAAAAGGTCAAAAACTCATTAGAGATTTAAACAAAAATATATCTCATCGTTCGCATTGCTTTTTTGTAGAAATAGAAGAGCTTTCAAATAGTAAAAGCGATATAACAATTGACGATGTTGATATCATCATAAACACAACTCCCATAGGTATGAAAGGCAATTACGAAAATCAAAATCCTCTACCTGAGCAATATATACAAAAAAAACACGTCGTGATGGATATTATCTATAATCCTCAAGAAACACAATTATTAAAAATTGCCAAAGCAAAAAAAGCAACCATCATCGAGGGATATTGGATGTTTTTGTATCAAGCAGCATATCAAATGGAATTATTTTTAAACAAAAAAATAGAAAAAGAATTTATAAACAAATTAAAAAATTTATTATTAAAAACACTTAAATGATTTCTCTATCAAAAGAATTAGATTCGAGAATTAATCCAGAAAAATCCAGAAATTTTAGTTCTGTTTATTATTTAGAGCATTTAGAGATGTTAGAGGAAATTTATAAAATAATATTAAAAAAATTTCCTACTAATCCCATCAAAATTTCTATTGTTGGAACAAATGGCAAAGGTTCAACAGGATATTTTCTTTCGCAACTTTTTTATTATAATGGTTTTGATTGTGGATATTATTCATCACCTCACTTAGTTTCTTTTACAGAAAGGATACTTGTAAATTTAAAAAATTATAAAGAAAATTCATTAAATAATTATTATAATGATTTTATAAAAGAAATAATAAATAAAAATAATAATATTATTAAATATTATAAAAATTTTACCTATTTTGAATTGTTAACTATTTTTACTGTTTATTTATTTTATCGCTTAAACTTAAAAATACATATTTACGAAGCTGGAATGGGTGGAAGATTCGATGCAACAAAGATTGTATGCCCCGATTTTGTAATTCTTACAAATGTTTCGTTAGATCATACTAAGGTGTTAGGAAATACTATTGAAAAAATACTCAACGAAAAATTAGGTATTATGTCTAAAAATACTCAAATACTTTTTGTAGGTGATCCCCAATTAAAAACCTACCTAAAAAAGCAAACATTAAAAGCAAGAATTGAATATTTTGAATCAAATAATCATTTTATCAATTATCTAGAATATAATAAGCAATTTTCATTCTTTTGTTTTAACAAAATTGGGGAATTTTTAAAATTCAATTTACCAAAAAAACAAATAATTTTAAAAAATCCTCCAGGTAGATTAGAAATAAAAAACATTTATAATAAGTACATAATTTTTGATGTTAGTCATAATACAAAAGGGATTTATACCTTTTTGAATTCTTTAAGAAAAGAATTTCCAGATATAAACAAAGAAAATACCTTACTTATATTAGGTTTATTAAAAGACCGAAGTTATAAGAACATAGAAAGACTTTTTTCTTGGACAAATTTATCTCTACATTATCCATTTCCTTATATTCCCATTAAAGAAGAATATATTCATAACGAAAATATTCAAAAATTATCTTTTGTAGAACTAAAAGATTTAAAAAAATTGATGAATCATAAAAAATATATAATAATTTGTGGTAGTTTTCGTTTATATGAATTTTATTTAAATTTAGTAGAACAAATAGGAGAACATTATGAATGATAAACGTCATTTATCTAAAAATGTGCAAAATAAGCTAAACTTAAATTTACCAAGAAATCTAACATTCGATGTACCAAAAAAAGAGCTATATTCAAGGATTGTTCGACTGCAATCGATGTTAGAACCAAAAGATATAATGATCCTTTTTTCTTCTTTTCCTTCGAATCATCCTAATGCAATGTACCAAAGATTTCGTCAGAATTCTGATTTCTTTTATTTAACTGGCTTAGATATTTATCCTGCAATTTTAGTCATTACGATAAGTGATGTTTTTTTATTCTACAATGAACCCGATCCAGAAGAAGAATTGTGGACGGGAGTTCGACCAAATCATCAAGAAATTAAAAATTTTTTAGAATATATAACAGAAATCTATCCTTTTAACGATTTTAAAGAGAAAATATTCTCTTTTTTGGAAAATAAAACTCAAATTTATTATCCATTTGGTATTAGCGAAGAATATGATCATCTTATTTTAAGTCAATTAGAACAAAGAATCCGACGCGGTAGAGCATTTTCGTATTTTCCTACTAGGATTGCCCACTCATACGAAATCTTATTCGAATTACGTATTGTTAAATCTCCTTACGAAATAGAAACTATTAAAGAAGTGATGAAGATCACCCAAAAAGCGCATATCAACGTATGGAAAAATACTCAACCAGGAATGTATGAATACGAATTACATTCGATTCTTTTAAATACATTTTCTAATTACAATGCCCAAGAAGCCTATCCATCGATTGTAGCCTCTGGTTCAAATGCATGTATTCTTCATTATACAAATAATAACTCGATTATTCGAAATGGTGAATTAATATTAATTGATGCAGCAGCAAGTAAATATTACCTAAATACAGATATAACAAGAACATTTCCAAGTAATGGAAGGTTTAATTCTATTCAGCGTTTAATCTATCACGCTGTATTAGAGGCACAAAAAAAGGCCATCGAATATTCCAAGATAGGATATTGTATGGAAGATAGTCACTTTGCAGCAGTTGATGTAATCGTAGATTTTTTAAAAGACGAACATATTCTAAAGGGATCCAAAGAAGAGATTTTAGAAAGAGAACTATACAAAACTTACTATATGCATAGAACTGGACATTGGATTGGTTATGATGTTCACGATAGAGGATTTTATATTTCTTATGGAAAATTCAATCAAGAGAAGGTTTGCAAAAATCCTTTCCACAAGAATCATTCAATTCCTTACAGAAGATTCGAGCCCAATATGATATGTACAGTGGAGCCTGGTCTATATTTTTCCCCTGGATTAGATACGATTCCCGAGGAATGGAAAGGTATTGGTATTCGCATCGAGGATAATGTACTTATAACAGAAGATGAACCGATTGTTTTATCAAAAGAAATACCAAAAACCATCGAAGAAATTGAATCCATCATGAAAAATTAATTTTAATGTAACTATTTTTTTAGTTCATTAGATAGTTTATTAAAATTCATTGGTCATAAAAAGGAAAAATATATGTGGGCAGAAATACCCTTAGGTTTTACGATACCTGGAACATCCATTAATTCAATATCAACGTTTAGTATTTTAATGATGGCTGCTTTTTTAGTCGGTTCGTATTTAGCGAGTAAAGAAGCCATAAGAAAAAAATTAGATCCGAATGTTGTAGAACATCATGTATTTTTAGCTGTGCTGGGAACAATCGTTGGAGCAAAGATAGGTTTTGTTTTAGAAGTATGGGATAGAATTTGGATTCCTGATCCAGATGGTTTTTTCGAAACATTAAAATATGTTTTATTTTACTTTCATGGTATGGGAGAAAAGTATCCTGACCAAGCAGTTGGTCTTTGGGAATCCTTATTTAGTAGAGGTGGTCTGGTCTTTTATGGCGGTCTTATTGGAGCGGCAATTTTTATTTATACCCATGTAAAAATTAAAAAATTACCTGTTTGGGAATATGGTGATATATATTTTATGATGCTAACGATTGGTTATGGTATTGGTAGATTAGGTTGTATGGTTAGTGGTGATGGATGTTATGGATACAAAGCAAGTGTAGAAATTCCTATTTTAACAATGGTTTTTGGACCCCATTCTGCTATGAGCACCATGGGCGTTCGTGTTTGGAATACTCCTCTTATGGAAGCTATAATTAATTGGATCTTGTTTGCCTGGATGTGGTTTAAAGGTCGATACGAAAATTATAAACCAGGCTTTATGGCGGCACTTTTTATGATTTGGAATGGATTAGAAAGATTTTTTATCGAATTTTTAAGAATCAACGATGCAGTAATACCAATACTTCCCCACCCTACTTACAATGGTAAGCCACTTATTCATCATAACTATTGGCCTGGAAATCCACCAGCATTTTATTTCGAAAATTGGCACTGGTACGGGTTTACACAAAGCCAAATTGTGGGTATAATATTAGCAATTAGTGGTTTAATCTGGATGCTACGTGGTAAACTATACGAAAAAACAAAATAGGAGAATGTTATGCTAAAACGAAATGAGCACATTCGAAGAATAGAAATTTTGCTTGAAGAAATAATCAAAAATCCTACGCTACATGTAAAATGGTTAAACACATTAAGTTATTTAGAACATATGGGAGCCAAAAAAATCCATAAAGCAAACTTGGGATTATATGTAAACGAAAAGATCTTATCCCATGCATGCGAAGAAGCAAGACATGCATATTTTTACAAAAAAAGTATTCGAAAAATAGAACCAAATTTACCAGAAGATTTTAATTATAGTTATAGCAATTTGATTGCAGGATTTTCTTCTTTTAAGTATTTTCAACGATTGGATTTAGAAGTTTTAAAATATTTTCAAAATAAACAGAAAAATTTTAATAAAAACTTTCTTGCGTTTTTGTGTTATTTATATGTCACATACCTTATTGAAGAACGTGCAGACATGGTTTTTAATATCTATCAAGAACGCTTAGAAAAATTGCAAATACCTATAAACATTTTAAGTGTTATAAAAGAAGAAGAAAAGCATCTTATAGAAATTTTCGATATGATTCAGAAATTCGACCAAGAATATGATCAGCATCTACAAGAATTATCTAATTTAGAAACGAATCTGTTTGATTGGTATCTAAATCGTTTGGAAAAAGTGGTTTTTCGTTCCAATGAGGGTTTAGCGAAGGTTCATTGAGGGGAGCAACTGTAAAATCATCATCGTAGAGTTTTTTAATATCTTCTAACATTTTTTGTTTTACAGGTCTTGGTCTACCCTCTTGGTTTAAAAACTGGGCAACAATTTCTAGTTTTGTTTCTATTCGGTTTAGATGCCTTCTGATGATTCTTTCGAAATCTAATTCATTCGTGTAGATTTCGTGTCGATGGGATTCTATATTTCCTAAATCCAACGTAAATGGATAAATACTTGCTTTTTGTGCATAATCTTTTGCTAACTGCCAATATTTTAAAGATTCATTATAATATGTCCTTGCAATTAAAAAAGAAACCTCTAAATCATCTGCAACATCAAGATCATGAAAATATAGATGCCTTTTATCGTACAAAGAGCCTAATCGCAAATACATCCTCATAAGGATTAAGTTGATTTCCATAAACATCAGCAATCGATATTTATGAAATTCCTGTTCGGTTTGAATTTTACATAAAGCATTCCTTGGATGTCGAAACTTGCTATTAAGAGCTGAATATAAATAATAAATATTTTCTTTTACTTCCGAAACGTTGTATCCCATTTTTAAACCATAAAGTAAATAATAATCTTCTAAAAACATTGGTTGAAATTTCTTTTGTTTAAAAGGTATCCAATCAGAAAATTTTACCCACTTGCCAGTTCTATCGTAATAATAGTTCAAACGTAATTCGCCCGAAGGTTGTTGAGGATAATAAGGATCTTTTAATGTACTCGATTCTGAATAGAGCTGATTTAATAATAATATTAGGATCAAAAAATATTTCTTCACTTTTATGATTATCGATGATAAAATTTTCAACATTAATAAAAAAATCTTGCTTAGAATCATTCATAAAATAGAAAAACTTATATGGATCATCTTTTCAAAAAATTTTTTGATATTTATACAAAATACATTCCAAAAGAATACAAAGAAATTTTTAGCAAAGAAGATTTAGAACAATTTGTTCAAGATCGTTTCGAATTTCTGTTTTTAAAAGAAAAAGAAATTCATTTAGATTGTCAAAACCCAATAAATAAGTGGCCTTATCATTTAAGCATAATTCAGATTAATTTAAAAGATATGCCTTTTATTGTGGATACTGTTTTAGATTACTTAAAATCAGAAAAATATAGAATCAACCGATTAATCAATACAATCTTTTATACAAAACGAGAACAACACAAACTAATAGATATTTCCGAAAAAGAAGAAAACGATTACCAAAGAGAATCTTTTATTTATGTAGAAATCGAAAAACTTCCAGATGAACAACTAGAATCCATAAAAAATAAAATCTATCATAACCTAAAAGAGTTAGAACTAATCGTAAAGGATTTTCCTAAAACCAATCAAATTTTAAAAGATTTAACCTTTAATGACGATGAGTTAAATCACACCAAAAATTGGATTCTCGAAAACTTTGTTCAGATGGGACTTTTGATTTATTCAAAAAATAAAATTTTACATCAATTAGGTATTTTAAAAAAAGAAGAAAACAAAAAAATTGTTCTAAAAGAAATAGAATCCCTATCGAAACCAACAGGAGAAAATATTGTTTTTAAAGAATCTTATATAAAAAGTAATGTTAAACGATATAAACCATTACATGTTATAATATTTTTCTATAAAGATGAATTATATATATTGTTAGGAAGTTTTGCAGGAAAAGGAGAATTAACACCAAGATTTCTAATTCCACCAATTCGAAAAAAAATGGATTATATTGCAAAACTCTTAAATGCACCCATCTATGGATTTAAATATAAAGAAATTTATAAAATATCTCAATTAATTCCATTGGGCATTCTTTTTTCTCGGGATATAAACATTCTAAAAGAATGGATGGATTTTTTTATCAATAATCTTTATACAAGTGAACAAAAAATTTTTATTAAAGAAGATAAATCCTACAATGGTGTTTGGGTATTGATTGTTGAATTACAAAAATATGCAGATACAAACGAAAATCTAATCAAAAAACTTAAAGACTATCAAATCCTTGCTGATACTTACTTTAAAAGAACTTACAATCAATTCTTGTATACATTTTTATTCTTAAAATCATCGAATCAATCATTAAAACAACTCAAAGAATTGTTAACCAAAAAAAGCGATGAAATTTTTTACTCTTGGTATGATCAATTTTTAAAGCATATTACGTACGTAGAAGTAAACATAGATAAGATTAAGTATAAAATGGAATATTACAAAGAAGTATTACCACTTACCCTCCCCAATTATGTATCTCCAAAAGAAGCATATAATAATATTACATTTATCGAAAACATTACCTCTGATAAGCGATTTTATGTTAAGTTTGCAAAATCTCTGTCGTTGGACAAAAAAAAAGAAGTATTAACACTAAATATTTATTCTTGTTCTAGTTTTTCTCTAACAGAGATCTTCCACATATTAGATAGTGTGGGAATAAAAATTACAACAGAAATATCTTTTGAATTTTCTTTAAAAGAAGGCAAACGATATATGAATATTTTTTATATAGAAAATAATTTTAATCCAGAATGGTTAACAAAAATTGAACAAGGAATAGAAGAATTATTAAACCAAAAACATACCAATGAACCAATTAATCAACTATTAATAAATACATCCCTCACTATAAGGGAAATAAGTTTTATAAAGACTTTGATTGCGTATTATTATCAGTTGCATAAACAATATTCTAGAATTTTTATCAATAATTTTTTTATTAATAATCCAGAATTTTCAGACAAGATAATTCATTATATTAAAGAAGCATTTCTATTAAATAAAACAGATTTTATAAATAAATTAAAACAATATATATATAATTTTAAAACTATATCTGAACAGACAATCGTAAGCAATTTTATAGAACTTATAGAAAATATCGTGCGAACAAACTTTTTTTTAAACTACGAAGAAATCGCCATAAAAGTTAAGACAAAAAATATTTCTTATATAAGTGAACCAAAACCATTATTCGAAATTTTTGTTTATTCTAAGGATTTAGAAGGAATTCATATTCGAAGTGATTATATTGCACGAGGAGGAATCCGTTGGTCCGATCGAATCGATGACTATCGCATAGAAATTTACGATTTAATGAAAACCCAGATGATCAAAAATACCATAATTATTCCAAATGGAGCAAAAGGTGGTTTTATTATTAAAAAAAATCTTCAAGGGCTTGATAAAAAACAAAAAAATGAAATAGCAGAACGTTTTTATAAAAGATATATAGAAAATCTTCTATCTTTAACAGATAACTATGAAAGCTTTAACAATAAGATTGTTCGTTTGGATGATCATGATCCTTATTTAGTAGTAGCTGCTGATAAAGGTACGGCAACTTTTAGTGATATTGCTAATAGTGTTTCTTTGCAAAAGGGATTTTGGTTAAAAGATGCATTTGCTTCTGGTGGTTCTAATGGTTATGATCATAAAAAACAAGGTATAACTGCAAAAGGTGCTTGGGAATCGGTTAAAAAACACTTTTCCGAACTACAAATTAACCCCGAAAAAGATGTTATTACAGTGATTGGAATTGGTGATATGAGTGGTGATGTTTTCGGCAATGGGATGATCCTTTCTAAAACAATTAAGCTAATTGCAGCTTTTAACCATATTCATATTTTTATTGATCCTAATCCCGATCCAGAAATTAGTTATAATGAACGATTAAGATTATTCAAAGAAGTAAAAGGATGGGATCATTATAATCCGAAACTAATTTCTTCTGGCGGAGGTGTTTTTGAGCGAAATGCAGCTAGAATCCAACTATCGAAAGAAATCAAAGAATGTTTGAACATTCCTGCTAATTCTATTTCTGGCGAAGAATTGATTCGGTACATATTAAAAGCAAAAGCTGATCTTCTTTGGAATGGAGGCATTGGAACATATGTTAAATCGTCCAAAGAAAGTCATAAAGATGTGATGGATCCTTCGAATGATAATGTTCGTATTGATGCAAATGAACTTAATGTTCGCGTTATCGCTGAAGGAGGAAATTTGGGGTTAACAACCAAAGCGCGAATCGAAGCAGCTCAAAAAGGCATTCTATTAAATACTGATTTTATCGATAATTCTGGTGGAGTTGATATGTCGGATCACGAAGTCAACCTAAAAATCTTTCTGAATTATTTAGAAGAGAAAAATCTTATCACCCATCAACAAAGAAATAATTTTATAAAAAAGTACGATAAAATCATGATAGAGAAAGTTCTTTATAACAATCGTTTTAATAATTTAGCAATTGCATTGGAAAAATATCGCCTTTCTAATTATAGATTTTTGATTCCCGATTGGCTTAATCATTTGTTAGAAAACCATATTCAACCAGAAAAAGAAATTGCTCTTTTTAAAGAAATTACCCAGCCAGAAATTTGTTTCGTGCTTGGTTATACAAAACTCTATTTTAAAAAATATTTTGGAGACATTTCGATAAATTTTAATAAAGACATTGAATTATCTGTTTTTAGGTTCTATTTTCCCTTAGAAATTGTCGATAAATTCGAATATCTAATCTTAAATCATCCTTTAAAAGATAGAATTATTCAGACAATTTTATTGAATGATATGATCAATACCTTGGGAACATTACATTTATTTTTATTTTCTAAGGTTTTAAACAAACAATACGAAACTTTGTTAACAGAATATGTCCACTTTCAGCATTTTACTGGATTCAATATATTAGATATTTACAACAATTATTTCGATGTACCCAAACCATTTTTGTATGAACAGCTAATAGCATATTCTCAAACAACTTCTATAATTCATATCTTGGTCAAAAATTACGATGATTTTAATCAAAAAAACAAAAATATATTTATAAAAAATATTCATAAATTAAAACAATATTTAATAAAATATAATAACCTAAAAATTCCTAGTAGTAATGAGTTAATTTCCAAGAAAATGAAGGAATTAAATGCATTTATTCAATCTTACGAAATTGCATTAATCCATTTTTTTGTCAGTCAAGATGATATTATATTATTCTATGAATTTCTACAAAAAAATCATTTATTATCGTTATATGATCGTATAAAGAATTTAAATATCAATAATTTACAAGAACTAAAATTTCAATTTCGATTGTTGAATATGTATTTTAATATTTTAAAAAAACTTACAGGAAAAGAATCATTGGATTTTTCTTATTTAGAGAATAAGGACCTTGCTTTAATCGACTTATTCGAAATCTTAATGGATTTAGAAGAAAAAATTTAACTCTTTACAAACAAAATTTCTTCTTGGTTTCCTTTGGCGCCTTTAATAGAGGCTGGAAAGTGATCTATTACCTTAAACTCCATCTCTTGAATTCTTTTAATTCGTTCTGTTATAATCGTTTCTCGTGTTATAGGATCTTTGATAATTCCTTTTATAGTGGATTGGGAATCTTCGAATTGAGGTTTTAACAGAAAAATACCATAAAAATAAAAGTCATTAACAATATCTTTTTTTATGGTCTCAATCCATTTTTGTAAGGTTTCGAATATAGTAAGAATAGACATAAAAGAAACATCGCAAGTTATAAACCATGGTAAAATAAAATAGTCCTGTTTTAGAAAATCATCTAATATGATATGCTTAATGTTTTTTTCTTCTAGTAAAATTACTCTTGGATCGATCCTTAACTGATAATCGATGATTCCTTTTGCAACATCGATTGCATAAACTTTTTTTGCTC
>Ga0197142_1003091_pt1 | contig 14164 bp, 12 predicted proteins | sample GBS60_MetaG_FD_148614 | JGI IMG/M metagenome (GOLD analysis project Ga0197142, IMG submission 148614) | Sediment microbial communities from Great Boiling Springs, Gerlach, Nevada, United States - GBS 60_MetaG | ecosystem: Environmental > Aquatic > Thermal springs > Hot (42-90C) > Sediment... | reverse complement strand
TTATGCTTTGCAGGAAATCTTTCAAGAAATCCAGAAGGGGAAAAGGTATATGTTATCCTACAATACAATCGGTTGAAACTTTAAACATCTTGTGTTTTACAGTAAGCAAGAAATTGTTTATTTTATAACAAGACAAAAAATTCAAACGCAAGAAAAAGATGTATCACAATATGGATTTAAGAAAATATACAATCAATTGGAATGGGCAAACACTACTACGTTCGAAATGTTCTTCTTGGAATTCTGGCAAAAAAAATTATTTTAGGTCGGACATCCGACGTTAAAACAAAATTTATTCATCGTTTAAAAAAAAGTTGTCATCAAACGACAAGAAAATCTTTTTTCCCTTGTGGAAAAATCTAACCAAAAAAGATACGTCATTGCAATTACCAATCAGAAAGGTGGAGAAGGGAAAACCACCACTGCAATTAATTTAGCGTGTGCATTAGCAAAAAAAAATTATAAAATATTATTGATTGACATAGATCCTCAAGCAAATTCTACGGGAATCTTTGTTAACCCTGATTCGCTAGAAAAAAGTTTATACAACGTATTTTCTAACGGAACGAATATAAGCGATATCATCATAAAAACAAATGTGGAAAATTTAGATCTTGCACCTTCGAAAATAACGTTAGCAGAAATTGAATCGATGGGTATCAATGTTGATGCTCCTTATATTTTAAGAGATGCAATCCAAGACTTAAAAGAATATCAGTTTATTGTGATCGACTGTCCTCCTTCGCTTTCGATTTTTACAATTAATGCATTGGTGGCTGCTACACACGTTGTAATTCCAGCGCAAGCAGAAAAGTTTTCTATCGATGGAATGACGGGTTTAAAAAATACCATTAATTCCATCAAAAGAAGGATCAATCCAGATCTAAAAATTGCTGGGGCACTCATTACCCAAATTCGACCAAGAACTATTTTAACTAGAACAATTCTGCCGGTAATTTCTCAATTCTTTCCTGTGTTTAAAACATCCATTTCTCAAGGGGTGGTGATAGGTGAAAGTCATCTAGCAAAAAAAAGCATTCTGGATTATGCTCCCGATAGCAACCAAGCTCAGGAATACTGGAACTTTACAGAGGAGTTGTTGAATGAGCTCGAAAGCTAAAAAATTAGGAACTCTTGCAGATATTTTCCAGCAAGAAAAATTAGATGGAACAATTCTAAAAATCCCTATAAATAAAATTAAGCCATCAGAAATTCAACCAAGAAAAAACAGAAAACATGCGATAGAAGAATTAGCGCAAAGCATCCAAAAAGATGGTTTACTTTCTCCCATTGTTGTCTGTAAAGAAGAAGATCATTATAGGATCATTGCAGGGGAGAGGAGGTATCATGCTGTTGTTTCTTTGGGATGGAAAGAAGTCGAATGCAAAATCATATCCAGAGAACAAAAGGATTATTATCGTATTGCCCTAATCGAAAACCTACAACGAGAGGATCTTTCTGCCGAAGAAGAGGCAGAAGCAATGCTTTACTTAAAAAACCAAGAAAATTTAACCGATCAAGAATTGGCAGATCTTATTGGGAAGTCCAGAAATTATGTATCGGAAATTTTAAGCATTACACAACTACCTCAAGAATTAATCGATAAAATCAAAGAATTAGGTTTGAACAACAAAAATTTTTTGATTCAAGCAGTTCAAGCTTATAAAAAAGGAAATGTAGATAATTTTATCGAAGCCATCAACTTAGGCGAAATAAAATCAGTAAAAGATGCAAAAGAATTCAACAAAAAAACTATCGTAAGAGAACACGAAAGAAAGCTTTCAAAGGATTCCCATAAAAATGAAGAACCTCTCTCCTCCGATCTTCCCATTCAAATTGAACGCGATAAAAATACATTAAAAATTATCGCGGAGGATCCTAAAATCATAAGGAAAATCGAAAAGTGGCTTCATAAAAATCTATCTCAAATCCTTGAATAAATTTTTGCTGGATTGTCCAATATTTAACTACATAGAACAAAGAGACATTACAGAAAAAAGAATTAACAAAGAATTATAAAGATATGGAATACCCTACGAAGTGTTTGAAAGACTAAAACAGATGGGAGTCGAACCAGCAATCATGATACGAAACATTACTCGAGTAAATGTAAATGGTTATAATTATAGTTATAGAAATCATATTGTAAAACAAATTAAAAAGAATCAAGAGCAATGGAAAAGAAAAGTGAATTATAACCAAAGATGGCACATAGAGTCCTTTTTTCTGCTTTTAAAAGGAATTTTGATGAGTATATTGTTAGTAAAACATTAAACTATATAGTCAAGGAATTAGTTTTTAAGATATTTTTTATGAATATGCTTACAAAAGTTTAAAAAAATCTAATGAAGATTAGTGGTTTTTATTCGTTTATTGAAAATATTTTATAAAAAATTTATATTATTAGACAAAACACTAAACATGTACTTATATATTTTAAAAATATTAGAAATTTTTTTAACTAAATGTTTGTAAAGTACTCAAAAGTACTTGACTTAAAAAGATAAATACGACATAAAGTAATTAAATAAAGAAAAAAATACCCCTCTCTAAGGAATTTAGGGAGGGGTTGGGGCTTCCATTGGGAATGAATGGATAATGACAATTTAAACCTGCCATATAAAAAGTCAACCCAAAAAGAAGCCCCGCATAGAAAAAAATTTTAGAGGTGGCTTATAATGGGTAATGAATTAACTTATTTTAAATTTGTTTGTGAGTTAATTGATGCTGGCATTTGGGCAAAAATGTCTCCTGCTGCAAGAACTTTATATCCTGTGCTTCTAAGGTTTTCGGATAGAAACTTTTCTCCTGTTTATCCCGGTTCAAAAAAGCTTATGGAACTGACTGGTTTTAAGCAAAAATCAAGTCTAAGAAAAGCTAGAAATGAACTTGTAGAACTAGGGCTTATTAGTATCACCTTGGGGAATGGCAGAAAAAACACCATCTACCATTTTCGGTTTGATTGGATAACACCCAGAGGGGTACCAAAACACCCCTCAGAGAGCAGAAATCCCCCTACCACAGAGGGTATGCATTCTACCCCCATAGGGGACACAGGAGTTGCCACACCAGGTCATTCTCCTATACCGCCATATAACCAAATACAAATATCTATCAACAATAATCCTGTACCAAGTACAAATTCAAATCATCAAGATATACCTAAAGACCCTTTTGCTGAATTAAAAAAACAGTTTGGAGAAAAGAGTGTACAATTAGCTATTTCCGAAGCCCAACTGGCAGATCTGCCTATAACTCCCGATACAATATATAAAATTCTTACAGGTTTTATCAAACAACCCCAACCATCGGTGGATGATGTTTTTCGCGAACTCGAAAATAAAGTTTCGGAAAATAGCTTAAAATTAATCAAAAACTCTTACATTCGCCAAGAGAGAGATTTTTTTATCTTTTCCAATGATCTTCCTTTATACTTAAAAAATATTCTTATAAAGATATCTGATAAGATTTTGTTTGAAAATATAAACCATTCAGCAAATTTAGCTATAAGAGAAGGATGGAGGTAAAATGAGTATTAAAATTTCGCATCCCTATGTCTACAGCTTTAAAGAAATTATTGGCGAAGGAGTAATCAAAATATCTGATGAAGGATATTTAGAAGAATATATTTCAGCTAAAAAAGATGCTCCAGAAATAGAAACTTTAATCTTTGTTAGTAATGACATCATTCATTTTAATCAAATCAAAATTTCTGAACATCCGGAACTTAGCCATCTTTCGCCAGATACATTTCGGTTCGAAATTTCGATTGATGGTAAAGTTTGGGAACCTATTCTAAAAGATACTGCTTTTCGATTCCCTAAGGGTAGGGATCATGTATGGAACTTTTCTTTGATTGCGGCCAAATACATTAAATTTGTCTGTTATAATCGTAATGCGTTGAATCATCAATATCAGGTTGCTATTGGTAAAATCCAAATTTGTATTTCGGGAATTGTTAATATTAAGGTTTCGAGTCAGTTAGATAGATTATGGGTAAAAGAAAATTTGATCGATACAAGAACAGAATATGGTTGGTCTAGTGCATTAAAAAAAGAAGATAAAAAAGAATTTATAGAAATTGATTTAGGTTCGGTAAATCGCGTAAGCGAAATTCGAATGTTATCAAAAAACCAAAAAGAGACTTATTTTCCCACATCATTTTCTATTTCTTATAGTGATGATAACATTACATGGCACAATTTACTAGAAGAAAATGGATTTTTTGCAGAGCCAGGGACATGGTATCGTTGGCGTTTTTATCCTTTAAATATTCGTTATTTGAGGATCAACATAAAAGAAAATGCAAGAACCAGGGAAGGAAAATATATTTCCCAAATCATTGAATTAGAACTTTATGCAGAAGCAGATCCATTAGAAAAGAAAAACCTTCAAATCGGGTTGAGCGATATTCCTTATGCATCGGTTCTTCGTTCAGGAATTGTTCGCTTTGCTCTTGATGGCGAAGTAAAGGAAGGAGTGGCAGTACAAGCAAATGATCGTCGTCTTAGGGATGCAACTACCGACTCAAAGGGAATTGTAGAATTAGCTTCTGATGGAGAAGATAGAGAAGGTGTTGTTGTTCAAGGAAATGATCGTCGGTTGAAATATGCCTCGGAAGATTTACCCGGAATTGTTCGTTTTGCAAGAAATCGCGAAGAAAAACCGTTGTATGCAGTCCAAAGTAATGATGATCGACTAAAACCGGCAACAACCCACAGCAAAGGGATAGTAGAATTAGCAGAGGATGGGGAGGATAAGGAAGGTGTAGTTGTACAAGGCAATGATCGTCGATTAAAAAAAGCAACAGAGCATTCCTATGGTATTGTAAAATTAGCAAAACTCGGAGAAGATTTACCTGGTGTTGTAGTTCAGGGAAATGATCCGCGATTAAGAGAAGGAACCACAGAGTTTAAAGGAATTGTAAGGTTGGCTAAACATAACGAGACAAATGATGACTGTGCAGTACAAGGTAGTGATCCTAGAATCAAACCAGCAACGACTCATAGCAAGGGCATAGTAGAGTTAGCAGAGGATGGAGAAGATAAAGAAGGGGTAGTTGTTCAAGGCAGTGATCGTCGATTAAAAAAAGCAACAGAATATACTTATGGAATCGTAAGATTATGTCCAAAAGGAGAGAAAATTTCCGAAGCAGTGGTGGTAGGAGATGATCCTCGATTATCGGATGCAAGAGTGCCCCTTCCACATGAACATGATTATGCACCCATGGTTCATGATTTTAATAGCCATAGTGGTACCATCAAAATCGAAAGAAGTATGGGAAAACCCTTTGATGAGTGCTTGCCGCCTCCATTTGATCATAGTCCTATCTATGGAGAAAATACTGGATTAGGTAGTGGAATAACAGGCAAAGGTAAAATCCATGGTGTGATTGGTTATGGAGAAAAACAAGGTGTATTAGGTATTTCCGAAAAAAATATAGGTATAGTTGGAAAATCCTTCCATGGAATGGGGGGAGGTTTTTTTTCCGAAAAAGGATTAGATCTATTAGTGGGTAGTTCCTTAAACTCAAGTGATAATATCGAAGATATTTTATTCAAAAATGCTTTGGATAAATTATCTCTTTTGGTTAAGGGGAAGAGTTTTTTTCAAAACAGTATTTATTTCGATCAAAGTTATGAAAGTTGTATTGCTCTCTATATGCCTGTAAAAGATAAAGAAAACTTTTTATCTGGCGATGTAGTGATTGCATCTGTAAAAGAAGGACATGTACAGCGATGCCATCATAAAAAAAGCAATAAAGTAATAGGTGTAGTAGTAGAAAATGCTGCAATCATTCTGAATGCAGAGTTAAAAAAAGAATGGGAACAAAAACCAGCATACAATTTAGTTTTAGTAGCCTTCTTTGGTATTGTAAATGTTCGAGTTTCTGCAGAAGTAAAAAAAGTCGAAATAGGTGATTTACTGATGTCTTCTTTTCAGTCGGGATGTGCAGAAAAATACGAAGGAAGCTTTGAACCAGGAACTGTCCTAGGTAAAGCATTAGGAGCAGTAAATCAAGGGATCAAAAAAGTTCCCGTTCTTCTGACCTTTTAGTCTTCTAATTCTAACAATTTATGGTATAGTTGATCAATCTTTTTGATTAGGTTAAGAATTTCATCATATCCTTGATCTTTTCGTATAAAAGATAAGTCGATATGAGGAATTTCTTCTCCGCTAAGACGAAGATCTAGTACGATGTTTGCTTTTTCTATAGGTAGAAAAACATAGGTTTTATAATAATATCTTAGTAAAATTGATAGCACGGCTGTTATAATAAATGAAGTAGTTAAATAGATGATCTCTAAATAGTTTCTGTTTTTGTATAGATCGATAAAACTAACAAAGATTCCTTCGGAGGGATCTTTTCCTTGAACATAAGCAAAGTGTATGTTGGGAATTAGATATTTTTGAACAAAGTTTTTATCGTAATAATAGATTTCGTAGTATTTTCCGAGTTGGTTTTGTTCAATTTTTAAAATCCAACCAGGAACCTGTTTATGCAATTCTTGTAGGGGATAAGATTTCGTTAAATTCTGAATTTGGATTAATCGATTATCTTTTTCTTTTGTTAGGTATTCTGTATACAAATAACTAGTAAAGATTCCACCAGAAAAGAGAAAGAAAATGATACTAAGTCCTACGGTATTCATCATTTTATTAAAAAAGATTGGGTAGTGTTCTTTTAAGTAAAAGGTTTTTTCTTCGATAAGAATTTGTATGATGGGAATAAGTCTTAGAAAAATTGTTCCCTTAAAATAAATGGCTCCTGTAAGATCGTAAAATTGATGGTAGTAAAAAATAATCAAAATCCAAGATGGTAAAACAGAGACAATTTCTAACATCCAATAGGTTTTAAAAAGAGGATTTAGAGTAATGAATCTTAAAAACGAGATGATGGTCATGTAAATTAAGATGATGATATAAACAAACTTATAGAGTTCTAATTCATAAATAGGGAGAAAGGTAATCGAAGTATAAAGGATCAAATAAATTTGGATTATTGCTACAAATAAAGAAATTACCAACAGAAGATTGCTGGTATGAAATTCTCTTAATTTTTCATAAAAAGAATGAATTCTCATTGATTCTTTTATCGGAAGGAATTGTAATAATTCAATAAAATTTAATTTACTAATAATAATTAATGTAAAAAGTGTAAACAATTATATGGAAAAAATTATTAACATTTTAAAAAGAAAAAAAACTACCTTTTCTTTTGAATTTTTTCCTCCTAAATCTACCGAGGGAGAATCAAAATTAGAAGAATCCATTTTAGAATTATTACGACTAAAACCAGATTTTGTCTCTGTAACTTATGGTGCTGGAGGATCCACCCGTACAAAAACTGATCAATGGGTAAGAAAAATCCAAAATCAATACCATTTAACATCGATGGCTCATTTAACCTGTGTCGGTTCTACGAAAGAACATATAAAGTACATTTTGGAAGAACATAAATCTAATAATATAAAAAACATCATGGCTTTAAGAGGAGATCCGCCCAAAGACAAAGAATTTTTTATCCCAGAAAAAGATGGGTTCCGTTATGCAAGCGAATTAATATCATTTATAAGGAATCAATTTTCTGACGATTTTTCTGTTGGTGCAGCTTGCTATCCTGAAAAACATCCCGAAGCAAAAACCTTAGAAGAAGATATAGAACATTTGAAAATAAAAGTAGAAAGTGGAGCAGATTTTCTTATTACTCAATTGTTTTTCGATAACGATAAATTTTTTCATTTTCTGGATCTGCTCATAAAAAAGGGGGTAAATGTACCTGTTATCGCAGGAATCATGCCTATAACAGCTTATAAACAAATCGAACGGTTTACCCAAATGGCTCAATGCTATATACCAGAGGATTTACGAAATAAGATGTATCAATATCAACATGACGAAAAAGAGCTACTAAAAATCAGTTTAGAGTATTCGATAAAACAATGCGAAGAATTATTAAAAAATCAGGTTGATGGAATACACTTTTATACTTTAAATCAAAGCAATGCAACTTTTCTTATTCTAAGTGAATTATATAAAATTTTTCATATAATGATATCGTAATTGGAATTAACCTTATGGAAGTAAAAGAACAAAAAAGAGAGTATTTAACCCTTAGTCAGATTAGTGATATTGTTTTTCGCATCAATTCGGAACAGGATTTAGAAAGTTTACTGACCATCATCATGGATACTGCTAGAAGTTTGTTAAAAACCCAAGGGGCATCTTTGTTGTTGTATGATGAAGAAACAGGCGATTTAGTGTTCGATATTGCAAGAGGCGACAGAAGTAATATATTAGCGAGAAAGAGAGTTCCCAAAGGCCAAGGAATTGCTGGAGAGTGTGCAAGAACAAGAAAACCCATCATTGTCAACGATGCGCAAAACGATCCACGATTATTACGCGTTATCGATCAAACCAGCGGGTTTGTAACAAAAAAACTTATTGCTGTACCAATGCTTGCAAGGGACAAGTTGATCGGTGTATTAGAAGCTGTTAATACGTTAGATGGAAGGGATTTTAACCACAAAGATGTAAAGCTTCTTTTGTTTTTATCGGGTATGGCTGGTATTGCAATCCACAACCGAAGACTTTATAATGAATTAAAAAATCGCGTAGAAGAATTAAACTGTATCTACGAAATATCACAAAATATTTATCAATATGATCATATTGATCAATTGCTCGATGGAATCCTTTTAGCAATTTCTCAGGTATTAGAAGTAGAACGTCTTTCGATTATTCTAAAAGAAGGGAAATCGAATTTTTATGTTAAGAAAACCTTAGGTTTTACATTGGAAGAAAAAGATATCCGAATTGATCCAGAAAAAGGGGTAAGTTCAATTGTTTTAAAATCCGGAGAACCTTTATTAGTACGAGATATGGTAAAAGATTTAGGATTATCGCAAGAAAACTCTGCGCGATATAAAACAAAATCGTTTATCTCTGTCCCAATAAAAAAAGATCAGGAAGTGATCGGTATCTTGAATGTAGCAGATAAAAAGAATGGAATGCCTTTTGATCAGTTTGAGTTAAAAGTACTACAAACAGTTGCAAGTCAGTTATCGTCCGCTTACCAAAGAATAGAAGCAAGAAAAAGGGAATTCGAAATCAAAATTTATAAAAAAGATTTAGAAACGGCAGCAGAAATACAAAGAAATTCTTTGCCGGATATTCCTTCAGAAATAGCTGGAATGGAGATTGCTGCTGGTTATCGAGCATGTAGGGATGTTGGTGGAGACTTTTACGACTTTCATTATCATAGCGACAATATGATTTCTTTGGTAATTGCAGATGTTTCGGGTAAAGGTGTTCCTGCGGCTCTTTTTATGGAATATTCTAAAACATTGCTTGGAAGTTATATTCCTCGATTTTTGCATCCAGTAAAAACCTTGCAAGAAGTAAACGAAGAGTTGATTAAAAATTCGCGGATGGGTTTATTTGTTACTGTGATGCTTATCCAAATAGAGCGAGATTTAAGAAGAATACGCGTTGCATCGGCAGGACACAATCATCAAATACTGTTTCGTCATTCCATAAAGCAAATCGAGCTACTCTCTGCTAAAGGACCACCTTTGGGAGCAATACCCGATGCAGAATACAAAGAAAAAATCTATCATTACGAACCGGGGGATCTTTTGGTTCTATACACAGATGGTATAACAGAAGCTTATAAAGAAAATTATGTTCAGTATGGAGAAGATCGATTGTTCGAGATGATTCAGAAAAATTATGAAAAAAAACCCAAAGAATTAGTTCAAATGATTTTCGATGATGTGCAAAACTTTATCAATGGTTTCGAAATGATGGACGATGCTACTTTAATGATTGTTCGTTTGTAAATTTATTTTTTCTTAAAATTTGCTTGATAATTCTTTGCCAAAAAATAATCTTACAAATATTATGAAAAAATTTCTTTTTATTTTTTTACTCTTGTTTATTTCTTGTGTTTCTAAACCACAATCTACTAGTCCACCACAGGAAAAACCAATTAAAATTCACCAAAAAGCAGAAGACCGAATTGATTGTAATTATTTTTGGCCAGCAAGACAAGTTCATGTTTGTATTAAAGAAATGCCCATAGATGAGTGCGAATTCTTGTTCTCTTCTGGCCAATTTATTCGAGAAGATTCTTGTTATTGTGATTCTGCTCAAAAAGAAAAAAATCCTATAAAAACTGCACAATACATTCAATACGATTGTAAACATTAAGGAGTATCCGTATGAAAAAACTTTTGTTTTATTTTTTTATTATTTTTGCTATTGTTCTTTTAGGTTGTAAAACCACTGATCCTACTAAACCACAAACTGGTAGAAAGGTATCAATTTCTTGCGAAAACAATCAAACCATCAGGTATCATTATGATCCTAATTCTGGATCTATTACAGAAAAAGGACCTGTGTTACTTCCAAAAGATTTAACTTGTTCTAAGGCACAAAGTCTCGACGAAAAAGAAATGTTAAAATTTAAAGCAGATGGCTTATGGCAGATGTTTTACAAAGAGACCAATAAATTATTAGGCGAAGGTTTGTATAAAAATGGTAAAAGAGAAGGCGAATGGAAATTTTACGATATACAAGGAAATTTAACAAAAGTTACCATGTATAAAAATGGCCAAAAAAATGGTCCAGAATATGGATATTTTGCTGGAACCAAAATTCTTTCTTACGAGGGACAAAATAAAGAAGGCAAGAAGACAGGTTTGTGGAAATATTATTCGGATAGAGAACATCAATGCATTTCCCAAGGCAATTATGTAGACGATATGAAAGAAGGAGAGTGGGTAGAATGTAGCGAAGATCCCAACACAAAAAAATCGTATGTTTCTTTTAAAGGGAAATATTTTAAGAATTTAAAGGATGGTCCAGTAGAAAATTATTATCCCAATAAACAATTGTCTTCGAAAGGAAGTTATCGAGCAGATCTCAAATGCAAAGAAAACCCACCTCCCGAAGGCGAACAAGCTTGCGAGAAAAAGATCGGCAAATGGGTGTTTTATTTTCCCAATGGCAATATTTTAGAAGAAGGAAACTACGATCCCAATACTGGTCGTAGAACAGGTTTATGGAAAGAATATTATTTGTCCGGACAATTAAGAGGGCAGGGGAACCGCGAACATACAAAAATAGGATTATGGACATTTTATCATAAAGATCAAACCATTCTAGGACAGTATGAATTTAAAGGAAATGATTTTATGGCAAGTTATTGTGTAGAATTCGAAAACAATAAAAAAACTGCCGAAGGTCCTTGTACAGCTAAGATGATCAAATACGAAGCAGAACAAGATAGTTTAAAGATTACAGCAGGAATGAAGCAAGGAAAATGGAAAGGGTATTATCCATCGGGAAAGTTGGCCTGGGAAGGTGAACTACTAATGGGAAAAAGAAATGGCCTTTGGAAATTGTACGACGAAGCAGGCAATCTTGTAGGAGAAGGCGAATATAATATGGATAAAAAGACTGGTTTTTGGAAGGAGCTTGTCAACGGAAAGCTTATTACACGAGAATACGATGCCTTTGGAAGGTTAAAGAATTAAAGAATTTTTAAATCATGCGTTGTTGGTTCAAACAAAAGAGAACGACGGTGTAATGTTTCGTTTATAGGAAATTTTTTTTCGAAATAATAAAAACAAACACCAGGATAAACAATCTCTGGTGCTAAATAAATTGGTTTATTTTGATAGCTATGGTTTTTTAAATATTGGATGGTATTTTTCTTTTTTACAAAAATTTCTTTGATTTTCTGGAATTGTTGGATTTTAAGTTGAATCATTCTTTTTTGTTTTTCTGAGAAAATATGTCGGTCTTCGATAAGTTTTTTGTAATAATTTAATTCTTCTTGAAGTTGGTAGATTTCTTTTTCGATTTTTTTGAATTCATCTTTAAGTATTTCTAAGATATGTTTGTTGTTATGATGATAACCAACAAGTATTTCTGTTTTAATGTTAGAGGAATTTCCGAATATTTTACATTGTAGGGTTTCAAAAAATATGGTTCTACCTCCTATAAGAGAGCCTTTTTCGCTTAGAATCGATACGGCGCCATGACAAACAATTTCGGAATTTAGAATAAATTTTTTTACAATGATATTTTCTTTGCATATAATAGAAGTGTTTTCGATAAAATTTGCATAAAGTGTTTTATTGCATAGAATTGTACCTGAATTCGCTGTGTTAATTCCCCCCTCACAAAAAATATTGCCAAGGATACGAAGCATTCCACTTTCTATGTTTCCTTTAACATATAAATCCTTTTCGCAAAATACTTCTAAACCTCGAAGTAAATTTTTGTTGATTCGAATGTTATTTTTAAACTTTAAATTCCCTTTTTCAATAGATGCATCATCATCGATTATAAGTTCAGGGGAAATATCTATTGTATTATCTTTGATTTGAAGAACTCCATAAATTTTCGAGACTCCTAGAAAAGAACCGTCGTTTTGTTGTATGAGTTCGATATAATTTCCTATTTTTATGGGAATGGGTTTAGGTTCTTTAGATGGGATTTTTTCACCATAGAGGTTGATTCCGTCTTTCCCTTTGTAGGGTGGATATAAAAGAAGAATTTCTTTTTTAGATGGGACAATTTTATAATATTCGATGTTTTTGTAATCTATGGATCCATCGCTTTTTTGTGGTATGATAGGTTCTAATGAAATCAATAACTTATAACGACCATCTCGAGATTCTTCTGCTGGAATTCCATTAGCAATGATTTCTTTGATTTTGAGAAATTCCTTGGAGGTTTTAATTGTGTTGAGGATTTCTAAGATTTTTTCTTTTTGTATTCCAAAAACGATCTTTTTTTCGTTAAGTAAATAAAGAATTTGTTCTAGATGTATAGTATCGTTTGGTTTGCCATGATATAATAAATAGCATAAAAGTTTATCCTCTGTAATATGTAATTCAATCAATAAGTCTTGCATAAATACAAAAAAATATGACAATAAAAAATCTTCTATAAAAAATATTATAAAAACTTATTTTTTTCTTTGTCTAATATTTGTATGTTTATGGTAAATGATAGAAATTTGATTTTAAAAAGAGATAATTCTCTTTCATTATAAAAACAGCTTTTTTCAAATTATATAAGGATAATATAAAATTTATGTATGAATATAAAAAAATTATTTCATGATCAATCCGCTGGACACGAAAACCCACTAAAAACTTCTAAATTCGAATGAAAAATTTTGTTTTTTGAGAAATAGTTATCCGCAAGCTGGATTTGACGATATTTTTCCTGATTCTCATCATCTAATGAGGGTATGTAAATCAAGGGAAAAACAGGAATACCTTCCTCTTGCATTTCCCAATCCAACATGATACGAATCAAAAAACTTATTGAATAGCCCAAAAAAAATCTTAGATCGAAGAGCTTCCCCCAGTACGTAGGCTGTATGCTGATTTTACGTATAATATATTCTTTGGTTCTTGGTTGGTAAGATGCTGTTAAAGTTCTTTTTTCTTGCGAGATACTGATTTGATAAAGATAAGCAAGATATTTTTTTATTAAATAATCAATGGTCAAAGACAATTTTCCGTTAAATTTTGTGTTTGTTAATTGCATCAAATATCTATAATGAAAAGGAGTGATATTGATGGATGTAATACATTCCTCTTGGGTAAAAAAATGATGTGCCTTCATATTTATTATAATCTCTTTTTTGTGAAATATCTAACAAAATTTTGGGAATTTTTTAAATTGTTATAAACAGAATTTTTTATTCTTAAAATTGATAAGATATTTTGGGAATTCAAAATAAAGATAAGCAATTTCGCTGATTTTAAAAAAGTTATCCAAAAAATGCTTCTACTATTAGAAAATTAAGCAAAATTTTTATTTTATTATCGTCAAAACAAAAAAAATAGGTCTTATGTTTAATAAACCAAAAAGAGCATTGATTTTATCTGGTGGTGGAGCAAGAGGAGCATACCAAGCAGGGGTTTTGAAATTTCTAAAAGAAATGAATTGGGAACCAGATTTGATATGTGGTACATCTGTGGGGGCTGTGAATGCTGTTGCTCTTGGTTGTGGTTTATCACCTGAAGAAATCGCCTTTCTCTGGAAGGCAATCGAAAAAAGGCAAGTCTATCGCATTTCTTTTTGGAAGCAACTCCAATATTATTTATTTCGTAAGGGATTTGTTCCCATCATGGAT
>Ga0197142_1003090_pt1 | contig 14167 bp, 14 predicted proteins | sample GBS60_MetaG_FD_148614 | JGI IMG/M metagenome (GOLD analysis project Ga0197142, IMG submission 148614) | Sediment microbial communities from Great Boiling Springs, Gerlach, Nevada, United States - GBS 60_MetaG | ecosystem: Environmental > Aquatic > Thermal springs > Hot (42-90C) > Sediment... | reverse complement strand
CGCCCAGTAAATCCGGGTAACGTTTGGGGATTCTGTCTTACCGCTCCTGCTGGCACAGAATTAGGATCCCCTTATTCCTCTGGTACTGTCAGCCTTGCGGCTTCCTCCCAGAGAAAAGGCTTTTACACCCCGAAGGGCTTCTTCAGCCACGTAACGTCGCTCCGTCAGGCTTTCGCCCATTGCGGAAGATTCTCGACTGCAGCCTCCCGTAGGAGTATGGCCCGTGTCTCAGTGCCATTCTTGGGGGTCACGCTCTCACGCCCCCTACCCGTTATAGCCTTGGTAGGCCATTACCCTACCAACTAGCTGATAGGCCGCAGGCCCATCTCTGAGCGGCTCTTGCGAACCTTTACTGATAACATAAAGTTATCAGACTATTGAGTATTAGCCCATCTTTCGATGGGTTATTCTCATCTCAGAGGTTGGTGACCTACGTGTTACTAAGCCGTTCGCCACTCCCTTTATCAAACGCAAGCGTTTGATAAAGAGCGTACGACTTGCATGCCGGTATCCACGTTACCAACGTTCACCCTGAGCCAGGATCAAACTCTTAAAAGAAAAGAATAATTCGAAACAACTTTAAGAAACCAATTCCTATTTTTCTTTTTAAAGAGCTTTTATATATAAAAATATAATTTGTCAAAAGTATCCTGTCAAGATTTTCACTCTCATTAAAAACTACAAAGCCGACGGTCGGATTCGAACCGACGACCTACTGTTTACAAAACAGTTGCTCTACCGCTGAGCTACGTCGGCTTTAACACCCTTATTTTTTATTTACTCTTTTTTCTTAATTTTTGCAAGAGAAAGTCAATCTGGCTTTCTATCTTCAAGACCATTATTTTTACAAAAAGTAGAAATTTTTGAATGAACTTTTCTTTTTTTGAAAAACAATTCTTTGTAAAAAACTCTTTTATTTTTGAAAAAGAAAATAATCTTATCTCCTCAGAAGAATAACGAGGAAGGGTAAGTAAAACTGGAATTTTCTTTAATATAATCAAAACTATTGCTAGGAAACTGACAACAAAGATTATCAAAAAGAAATAATCTATTAACATATTAAATTTCAAATCGCGAAAATTTTTTAATCTCTATTTTCTCTCCCACCTTTGCTATCATTTCTTGAATTAAATCTTTAATTTTCTTGTTATTATCCTTAATCCAAACCTGAGAAAGCAATGAAATTTCCTCTTTAAACTTTTGAATTTTACCTTCTAAAATTTTATCAATAATCGAGGGGGGTTTTCCCGCACTCTTTAATTCTTTTTCATACCTCTCCTTCTCTTTTTCTATCAATTCAATTGGAATTTCTTCCTCCTTTATAAAAAGAGGTTTCATTGCTGCTATCTGAAGACATAATTCATGGGCAAGTTTTTTAAATTCAATCGACTGAGCAACAAAATCTGTTTCGCATCGAAGGTCTATTAAAACACCGACTTTTAAATTGGGATGAATATAAGAATCTATAATTCCTGCCCCCGCTTCTCTCTCTTCTTTTTTCTCAGCCGCACCCCGACTCCACTCTTGAAGCAATTTTTTGGCAATATCGACATTTCCTTTTGCCTGCTCAAGAGCTTTTTTTATTTCAATTATCGAAAGGCCTGTTTCTTCTCGTATTTTTTTAATATCGGATATTGAAATCATTGCTGTTCTATTTTTGGTTTTTTCTCTATTACTATTTTTTTAATTTTCTCTAAAATATATTGAACAGCTCTTATAATATCGTCGCTGGCTGGAATAGGATAATCTGCCCATCGTGGATCTATGTTGGTATCACAAATAGCAATAACTGTTATTCCCTTCTTTCGAGCTTCTCGCGCACAGTTAATATCTTTATCTAAACTGCAAATAAAAACGGCTGGGGGTAGAGTGTCCAAATCCTGAATACCTTCAAATTTGACTCTCAAATTTTCTAATTCTTTAGCGAAACGTGCTTGTTCTTTCTTAGTATAATTATTTAACTCCCCTGCCTCTTTTTTTCTCTTTAATTCTTTAAAATAATTAATTCTTTTTCTTATTGTCTCAAAATTGGTAAAGGTTCCGCCTAACCAACGTTCTGTAACATAGGGCAATTGACATTCTTGAGCTACTGTTTTAACCAAATCCCTCATTTGAACTTTTGTTCCCACAAGCATTATTTTCTTATCCTCTTCTGTTAAACGAGCAATTAGAGAAAGGACTTTTTCTAATTTCTCTTTTGTTTTTTCCAAATCAAAAAGATAAATATTGTTCCTTATGCCAGCAATATATTCTCTCATTCGGGGATGCAATTTAGAAACAGAATGGCCAATTTGAAGACCTGCCCGCGCCATTTCCTCTATATTTAAATTTGCTTCTTCCTTCATAACAATTTTATTCTAAAAAAATTCTCTCAAGATTATTTTTCTTTCTTTCGTTTCTTTTTAATTTGAGTAAGAGGTTTTTTGTGTGATAATTTCTCCTGAAATTTTTGGACCCGACCTCGGGTGTCTATAATTTTCTCTTTTTTACTATAAAAAGGATGACATTTTGCACAAACCTCTATCTCTATAAACTCTTTTGTAGATCCAACAGTAAAAGTATTCCCGCAAGTGCAGTGAACGCTTGCCTTGGGATAATATTGGGGATGAATATCTTTCTTCATTATTCACAATTAAAATTTTTTGTTATTTTTATAATTTAAATTATATCAAATTAATTTCAAAAAAGCAAGGGTAAATACTTCAGAGATTAAATGACTTGAATTTTAGTAAATTTTTGTTAAAAATGATAAATATGGATAATCAGTCAAAAGAAAAACAATCGGTAATTATAGAGATAAGAGCCGGCACAGGTGGAGAAGAAGCAGCGCTTTTTGCAGCTGATCTCTATCGAATGTACTCTAAATACGCTCAACATAAGGGCTGGAAAGTAAAGGTTTTAGATTCAAATTCCTCATCGCTGGGTGGTTATAAAGAAATTATTTTTGAACTCGAGGGAGAGGGCGCGTATAATGAATTACAAAATGAGGGTGGTGTTCATCGGGTTCAACGGATTCCCAAAACTGAAAAACAAGGTAGAATTCATACTTCAACCGCCACAGTAGCTGTATTGAGAAAACCCCAAAAAACAGAAATTAAAATTAATCCAAATGAATTAGAAATAATGACTTATAAGGCATCAGGCCCCGGGGGACAATATGTAAATAAAAGAGAGTCTGCCATTCGCATTTTGCATAAACCATCCGGAATTGTGGTTACCTGCCAATCTGAAAGAAGTCTGTTTCAAAACAAGGAGAAAGCATTAGAAATGTTAGCTGCTAAACTTTTACTTTTACAGGAAGAAAGCAATATTTCTCAATTAAGCGAGGAAAGAAGAAAACAAATCGGCTGGGCAAAACGAGCTGAAAAAATAAGAACTTATAATTATCCTCAAAATAGAGTCACGGATCATCGAATAGGAAAATCTTGGCATAATTTAGAAGATATTATGGAAGGAGAATTAGGCCCTATTATCAAAAGCTTCTCTATTTTAAAATAATTCCAAATTCTTATTGGCTCTTCCCTAAAATTAAATTTTGACAAAAGGAGGACATTGTTTTCTGATCGATAAAATTCTGAATACAATTTGCTCGCGTCATTACGCTTGAGGCATAGCTTGATGAATTAATAATACCATAATAACGAGCAGCAGCTGTCATCTCTTTTTCTCTTGTCTGAAAAGTAGCCCCCAACTCAGCAAGATATACAGCTGCTGCCACAAACGAATCCTTAATTGACCATGGATCAGGTAAAGAAGTTCCCAATAAAGAGCTAATTTTGGGCTCTATTTTTTTCCAGGTCGAAGGAATAAATTGGGCGGGTCCCATTGCACCTCCCCAACCGACGGGATTACCCTTGACATAAGCAGGAATCCAACAAGAAACAGGTGTGGCAAAAGGATCTCTTCCTAATTTTTTTGTGATATCTAAGAAAGCCGGAACGTCTCTTGTGGGATTCATTACTCTTATTACAGGTGTTCCTTTTTTAACGTGCTTGCCGTTACCTGTAATAAAATCTGTCAAATAACATTGCCCCACATTTCTTCCAATGGCTGATTCCTGGCTTATCACAGCTAATAAAAAAGCTTGTCTAATTCCTGCTAATTGAGCTGCTGTCTTAGCTATCTCTAATGCTTCTCCAAAGGTGGGAGCAGTTGGTACCCCAATTAACTCAAAAAGCATTGCTCTTATCTTGCTTGCCTTTTCTTCTATCTCTTGTTTTTGTTTGAGTTGTTGTTGATACTGGCTTTCTGTCAACTTAAGGTGTTGCTGAAATTCTTTCTGGTTCGCTTCACTCTCTTTTTTTTGAAGTGCTCGCAGGGCAATTATTTTCTGTAATTGATCGACCTCTGTATCCATCTTAGCCTTCTGTTTTTCCAAATAAATACGCAATTTTTTACTATTCTCTAAAAGATCATTCAAACGAGAATTTAAGTTTTCAAGATAAACCACACTATTAAAAAGGTCCGAAAGATTCCCTTCTAATAAAACCTCAATCAAGGGTTTTTTATCCTCCTCATAAATAGTTCTTAAAATGGTAATAATTTGTTCTTTGCGTTTTTCAATCTCGCGAGAGGTAGTTTCAATAGAGTTTTGAGTTTCCTCAATTTGGAATTGAAGATTTGTAATTTTAATATTGCTTTCTTTAATCTGACTTTCTAGGGCGCTAATCTTTTTTTTCAATATGGCAATTTGATTTTGAAGGGTATTTTTCTGTTCGGTTGTTTTGGTAATATCTTTTGCAATTCGGAGCGATTCCTCCTCGTAATATTTGGCACATCTTTCAAGAAGAGATCTGCATTCTTCTGAACCCATTCCTCTGCAGGCTTCTTTAGATTCTGACAATAAAAAACACTGTTGAGATAAATCTTGAGAAAAAACAAACCCAAGCCACCCAAACAAAAGAATAAGATATAAAATGGTTCTTAAATAATGATGAAAATTAAACATTTTATAAAACTTATTCTTCTGATAATGTTTCCAAACCCTCTTCTTTTTCTTTCTCTATCCTCTTTACCTCTTCTACCTTTTCTTCTATTTTCTCGCCAAGCTCTTTTTCAACGTCTTCGGGGGGAACTACAGAAGCAACAATTTCAGTTGGGCTAACTAAAATTTTCACATAGGGTGGTAAGGAAATATCTTTAATGAAAATATGGTCTTTAAAGGTTTTTAATTTGCCAAGAGAAACTTTTAATTCATGAACAAGGTGTTGGGGGAGAGCTTTAATTTTAACTACTGAAAGGTTTTTCACTAAGGTTCCTCCTAATTCTTTCACTGCTGGAGCAGTGCCTTCAAAAACAAGAGGAACCTCAGCCTCTACCTCTTCTTTCAAAGACGGTTGAAAAAAATCAATATGAATAATTCTATCACTTATTGGATCTCTTTGAATATCATGAATCAACACCAGCCTTTCCTTTTTTTCTCCTTCTATCCTTAACTCAAAAAGAGTGCTCTCGCCCACCTTTTTTAAAACTTTTAAAAATTCCTGGTAATCAACATCTACTAAGATATTTTCTTTTTTAAAACCATAAACAACCGCCGGAATTCTATTCTGTTCCCTCAAAAAACGGGTTTTTCTTCCTTTCTCTGTACGTATTTTTGCCGAAAGACTAATCATTGTCTTAAACTTTTAAAAAATTATTTGATGATATGAATACACTCATTGGGACAAACATCTGCAGCTTGTTCTGCACATTCTATTCTTTCTATCTCTAATTCCTCTACTTCCTTCTTTTGAGATCCCTTCAAATGAGACTTTCCGTGCTCGTCCAGCTCAAAGAGTTTTGGACATACAGCCATGCAAGAACCACATCCAATACATTTTTCTCTCTCTAATTTTACTCTCATTAATATCTTTTGTTAATTTTATTAACTTTTTAATAAAAAACGACCCGCGACAATCGCTATTTTCTAAATTATAATCCCTTTCTTTTAAAAAGTAAATATCTTTAAATTTTATTATAACTTTTAAAAAGATTAATCTTAGAGGCCACAATTTTTTTAACTGAATCTTGAGCCAAGGGGAAAAATTTATAAGGGCGTATTTCCTGAGAATCTTCCTTTAAAACCTCTCTCAAAGTTCCTGTAAAAGCCAAACGCAATTCAGTATTGATATTGATCTTATTGATTCCCCATTTGATAGCCTCTTTTATATCTTCTTCTCGAATCCCTGATCCTCCATGTAAAACAAGAAAAGACTTTTCACCAAGTAATTGTTTAATTTTCTTTAAAATATTTAATCTCAAATAAGGCAAACTCCCCTCTTCTATTCCATGATAATTTCCGATGCTGATTGCCAATAAATCAACCCTTGTCTCTCTTGAAAAAATCAAGGCCTCTGAGGGTTTTGTTAAATCTTCTTCATTTATTATTACCTTTTCTTGATGAACAATAGAAGACTTTTTACCGATCCTCCCAACTTCTCCTTCAACAAGAATCCTTTTTCTCCTTGCCAATTTAATAATTTTTCGGGTGAGCAAAATATTTTTCTCTAATGAAAGCTCTGATCCATCAAAATGAACCATATCATAACCAGCCCGAATGGCTTTTTCTAATAGCTCAAATGATGTACCATGATCAAAATTTAAAAAAATTGGCACCTTTGTCTTTTTTCTAAAAAAATCTCGAAGAACAACAGCTTCTTCTAAACCAAAAAAGTTGCTCTCCCCCTCCGATGTTCCCAAAATAATTGGTGACTTCATCTTTTGTGCTACCTCAATAATCGCTTTTAGTTGAGTAAAATCTGAAAAATTAAATTGAGGAAGGGCCCATCTTCCATTTCTCGCTTTTTGAAGGTAATGTTTTAATTCTTTCATCTTTAAGGTTTATTTAATTTTTTATAATTCAAATTTTTGCTTTCTCACCTCACAAGGATTAAATTCCTGATCTTTTTCCAAAATTCCTGTCTTGGCTCCAATCTGAGATATATTGGCAGATGCATTAGCCATTCCCAACTGAATTGCTTTTTGCACATCCTCATTAAATCTAATATAACCTGACAAAAAGCCAGCAGCAAAAGAATCACCAGCACCAGTTGTATCTATGACTTTTAAATGACGATCAGCGGGCGCAGAATAAAAATAATTCTCTTTCAATACCATTACTCCATCTTTGCCTTTTGTTATTACAATTATTCCCCTACAAAATTCTCTTATCTTTTTAAAAATTTCCAACTCCTTGTCTGGCGAAATCTTAGTTAAATAAGAAGCTTCCTGTTTATTAAGAAATAAAATCTCTGTTTTATCAAAAATTTCTTTCAGGGTAGTCTCGGGTAGTGAAAGTTGATTTATGGAGGGATTCATGGCAATTCTAATTTTGTTTTTCCATCCAAAATCTACTAATTCCTTTAATTTATCGCATAATAAACCAGTAATGGGGGCGAAATAAAACCATTTAGTTTTTTTAATTTTTCTCCAAGGAATATCGCTTAATTCTACTAATTCTGAGGCACCCCGGTAGGTTAAAATTGCTCTTTTACCATCATCGTTTAATAGAATCAAAGAATGATTGGTTAATTTACCTCTTTTTTTAATTAAAAGTCTTGTATCAATACCCCATTTTTTTAAATCTCTTACCACTTCCAGTCCGGCCAGATCAACGCCTATTGCACCACAAAATGCGGTTTTAAAACCTTGTTTAACAAAAGTTGCTGCTGTATTTGTTCCACCGCCGCCGGAAGAAAAAATAATTTCTTTTATTTCTATCTTCTCGTCAAAAGGCAAATAAAACCCTTCTTCATCTTTAAACTTTAAAGAATTCGCTTTTACAAAAATATCTTGAGAGACCGAGCCAAAAGTGATAATATCATACCTCATGTTGTGATTCTGATTTGTTTATTTGTTCTAATCTCTTTTCTGTCTCTGCAATCAAAATTCTGGTTTTCAAAACAGCATCGGGATTCAAAGAAATAGATTCAATGCCTATTTCAACCAAAAACTGAGCAAATTCAGGAAAATCAGAGGGCGCTTGACCGCAAATTCCTACATATTTATTTCTCCTCCGACAAGCATCAACCACCTCTTTTATTAAAATCTTTACTGCTTCATCTTTTTCATTACCAACTTGATTAATCTGGGCATTGTCTCGATCCAATCCCAAAACCAATTGGGTCAAATCATTCGAACCAATGGAAAAACCGTCAAAAATATCCAAAAATTTATCAGCCAATATCACATTTGAAGGAATCTCGCACATTACATAAATCTTTAAACCCGACTCTTGAGAAAGTCCATTTTCTTTTAAAAGCTCCAGGACCTTTTTTCCTTCCTCAACAGTTCGACAGAAAGGAATCATCACCTGCACATTTTCAAGACCGAATTCTTCTCTCACTTTCTTTATTGCTTGGCATTCCAAAATAAAAGCTTTTTTAAATTTTTCGTTATAATAACGAGAGGCTCCCCTAAAACCAATCATCGGATTTTCTTCTAATCCTTCAAATAGTTCTCCGCCGATTAAAGAACGATATTCATTCGTTTTAAAATCAGAAAATCGAACGATTACGGGTTTGGGATAGAAAGCTGCGCCTATCTTTCCAATACCCTCTGCTAATTTATCGACAAAAAAAATCATCTTATTGGAATAACCCAGAGTTAACTCATCGATCTTTCGCTTTACACCAGAGGGTAATTGACGATAAGAGACAAGTGCCATAGGGTGAATTTTTATCTCATTGGCAATAATAAACTCTTCTCTTGCCAAGCCCACACCGTCGTTGGGGATAAAACTTAAATTAAAGGCGTTAGAAGGCTCTCCTACGTTCATTAAAATCTTTGTCTTGGTGGTAGGAATTGAAGAAATATCTATTTTTTTTACTTCAAAAGGAAGAATTCCTTCATAAACTCTACCTTCTTCTCCTCCGGAACAATCCACTGTTATTGAAACCCCTGATTTTATCACCTTTGTTGCATTATCTGTCCCAACAATTACCGGCACTCCCAACTCTCGACCCACAATAGCAGCATGACATGTTCTACCGCCCAGGTCTGTTACGATGGCTGCTGCTAATTTCATGGCTGGAACCCAATTGGGATCCGTGGCTTTGGTGATTAACACTTCTCCTTTTTTAAATTTACTAATTTCTTTTACATTCATTATTTTATGTGCTCTACCAACCCCAATTTTCCTTCCTACACTTAAACCTCTCGCCAATATCCGCGCTTTTTTAGAAGAAAAATCCTTTAATACATACTCTTCTAAAATTTTAAGCTCTTTTTTGCTGTGGATGGTTTCTGGTCGTGCCTGAACAATATATAAGTTCTTTTCTTTACCATCCTTTGCCCATTCAATATCCATTGATTGGCCATAATGATCTTCAATCAAAATCGCCCACTTTGCCAAGGTAAGAATCTCTTCATCTAAAAGAACGAAACTTCTTCTCTCTTTTTCTGATGTGGCAACATTAATTGTGGGTTTTAAAGGATTCTGGGAGTAAACCATCTTAATCAATTTTGAACCCATCTTTTTTTCAATAATGGGCTTTAAATCACCTCCCTCTTTAATAACTTTTCTCAAAATTGTTTCAAACACATAATATTGGTCAGGTTCTACTTTCCCCTGGACAATGTTTTCTCCCAAACCATAACTAGCGTTAATCAATATAACATCACCAAATCCAGACTCAGTATCACAAGAAAATATTACTCCTGAGGCTCCCAAATCCGCTCTTACCATCTTTTGAATCCCGACCGAGAGAGCAATTTTATCGTGAGAAAAACCCTTTTCTTCTCTATAAACAATTGCCCGGTCAGTAAATAAAGAGGCGAAGCACTTCTTAACTGATTCAATAAGTTTTTCTTTACCCTTGATATTCAAATATGTCTCCTGTTGACCGGCAAAAGAAGCGCCTGGCAGATCCTCGGCTGTAGCTGAAGATCTTACTGCCACATCCACCGCCTTACTTTTATATTCAGCCGACAATTCCTGATATGCCCAAAGAATATCTTTCTCTAAATCCTCAGGCAAAGGAGTATTCAAGATAAGCTCTCTCACTTTTCTTCCCTTTTGAGTCAATTCTTTTAAATTAGAGATATTAATATTTTTTAAAATGGAAGCAATCTTTTTATCTAAATTATTTGATCTTAAAAAATAAAAATATGCCTCGGCAGTAGTTGCAAAACCAGAAGGAATACGAATGCCTCGGGGAACGAGATTTTTTATCATCTCTCCCAAAGAGGCATTCTTTCCGCCAACTGCTGATACGTCTTTCATTGAAACTTCTCTTAACCACAAAATATTTTTTCTCATTTTTTCAAAAATTCTTTAATTTTAATCGCAATTGCTTTTTCCTCGTCAGGCGGAATAGCAAGAACTTTTACACTCCTAAGAATTAAAAGATCTTTCACTATCATTCTTCTGATTAAAGATGATCCTGAACCAATGGCACCCGTAAAGACCAATAAATCGCAACCCCCAAGAATGGCATAATAAGCCCCGATATACTTTTTGATAGAATAAACAAAAAGCTCTATAGCCAATCGAGCTTTTGCGCGGCCTTCCTTCAATTTTTCTAAAACCCTTAACATATCGGCTTCGCCGCAGATACCTTTTATACCTGATTCTCTATTTAAGAGTTCTTGCAATCTCTCAATTGAAAATTTCTTGGATAATTCTAAAATAATGCCGGGATCAATGCTTCCCGATCTTGTTGTCATCATCACTCCTTCAAGGGGTGTATATCCCATAGAAGTATCGATTGCCTTTCCCTTTTTAATAGCAGCAATACTTGATCCTCCGCCTAAATGACAAGTAATAATTTTTAATTTTTCAAAAGGTTTATTAATTTTTTTAGCTCCTTCTCTTGCTGCATATTCGTGAGAGATGCCATGGAAGCCGTACCTTTGAAACCCAAATTTTTTTCTAATTTCCTCAGGAAGAGGATAAATTCGCGAAACCGGTGGTAAATCACAAAAAAATTCAGTATCAAATATCGCGATATTTTTAACAACCGGAAACCTACGGAGACAAAATTTAATCCCCAATAAATTAAAAGGGTTATGAAGCGGCGCCAAACTTTTCAGTTTTTCCAAAAGAGGAAGATGTCTCTCTTTAACCTCAAGAGGAAATCGAAATTTGCTTCCACCATGAACAAATCGATGACCTATTAAAGAAATATTTTCCTCTTTAACTTTTGTTAATTCATTTTCTAACAAACTTTCGTATTCATTCTCTCTAGAAACATTAATTAAACGGGCCTTTTGGGGCTTTAAATCATCTCCAAAAATTTTCCATTTTATTGATTGACTGCCACAATTCAAAACTAATATCATTTTTTTATAAAAGTATTAGACCCCTGCCCTTCTTTTTAATTCCAGCAGCATTACCTTCATCAGTATCAAGATGAACGGCCAACGAATAACCTTCTTTCGCCCGCACCTTAACATTATAAAAAATCAAAGCCCTTGATCCTTTAATTTCAACCGCCACTGACTGACGATCTCTTATTCCTAATTTCAATGCCTCCTGAGGAGCACAATGCAGATGTCTTTGCGCCAATATCAAACCTTCTTTTAAATGAACTACACCCTTGGGACCTATCAAAGTAACAGGCAAACTTCCTTTTAAATCGCCTGAAAGTCTTAAAGGAGGCTCAATTCCCAAAAAAACAGCATCGGTTTGAGAAATCTCTACCTGTGTCTTCTCTCGAAAAGGGCCCACCACCCTCACTCTTTCAATTTTTTTATTATTAACTTGAATGGTCAGTGTTTCCTGGCAAGCAAATTCGGAAGGTTGAGAAAGCCGCCTCATTACTTGCAACTGATAATCTCTCCCAAATAATTTCTCTTTATCTTTCTCTGAAAGATGGATATGACGAGCTGAAACCTCTACTAATACATTAACTGAATTTTTTTTCTTCATAGCAGATTTAAAATTAAAGTTTCTTGGCCACAAATTCAGCAAATTCTGCTAATCGACAGCTATAACCCCATTCATTGTCATACCAAGCCACCACTTTCACCAAATTTTCGTTGACCATTGTTTCCTCTGTATCTACTATTGCAGAAAATGAATCGCCCCTAAAATCAACCGAAACAAGTGGCTCTTCTTCTACTCTTAATATGCCTTTAAATTGAGGCAATTGGCTCGCTTTCCTAAAAATTTCATTTACTTCTTCTTTAGATGTTCTCTTTTCCACTTCTACGATTAAATCTAAAACTGAAACAGTAGGAGTTGGGACCCGGAAGGCAATACCATCCAATTTTCCCTCCAAGGACGGTATTACTTTTCTAATCGCCCTTGCTGCTCCGGTTGAGGTGGGGATAATGCTTAAAGCCGCAGCTCGTGCCCTTCTTAAATCTCGGTGGGGCAAATCTAAAATTCTTTGATCGTTAGTATAACTATGAATTGTACTCATAAATCCTTTTTTAATACCTAATTCGTCATTTAAAACCTTTACAACCGGCGCAAGACAATTGGTGGTACAAGAACCCATATCCATAATATCAACTTTTGCAGGATCGTAATCTTCAGCATTCACTCCTAATATAAAACTCGGGATTTCTTTTTCTTTCGCGGGAGCTGAAATAATCACCTTCTTCGCTCCAGCTTTAATATGTTTCCTTGCCCCTTCCAAATCAGTAAAAAACCCGGTGCATTCTAAAACAATTTCAACCCCTAAATCTTTCCATGGCAAATTCTGGGGTTCTTTTTCTGCAAAAGCTAGATATTTTTTACCGCCTACCTCCAAATATTGATCTGAAAAACCAATTTCTTTCCCGTATCTTCCGTAATTGGAGTCGTATTTAAGAAGATGAGCAAGGGTTTTATTATCTGTAAGATCGTTGATAGCAACAATCTCTATTTCAGGATGAGCCTCTTCAATTCTTTTAAATACCTGTCGACCAATTCGACCAAAACCATTAATTGCAATCTTTGCCTTCATATTTTGTTTCTTTTTAATTAATTTTAACTTTCTTCTATTTTTAGTATTTTATCAATTTTTTCTTTATCAAAACCCACTATAATCTCTCCATTAATTTCAACCACCGGCACCCCCATTTGCCCTGTCTTTTGGACCATCTCTCTCAACGCTCTTTCATCTGAAACCACATCTACTTCTTCAAAAGCAATATTGTGCTTCTTTAAGTATTCTTTAAGCGTTCGACAATAAATACATCCTGGGCTTGTGTAAATTTTAATGGGCATATTTTATTTTTATTATTTTTTATTTTATTTTTTATTTTTAACGAGAGTAAGTTGGTGAATACCCTGGAGCTGCATCGGTTTTATTCAATTTCTTTGAACAAAAAGCAGGCTCGGAACTGAACCCGGCACAAAGAAGAGACTTTAATCCTTCTGGGTTTCTTCCTCCATACTGATATTCTGATACTTCAACCTCATTCAATATCATCGTGGGCGATCCTGTCACATTATATTTTTCATTCAAGTCAAAATCTTTCTTGGCGTATGCAATACCCCGCGAACTAGCAGAAACGCAGGACTTCAACTTTTCAGAATCAACTCCCACCTCTTTTTCACATTCAGTTCCCTTACCTGCTTTTATATAGCAACCCACGTAAGGCCAATATTTCGCAGGTTGTTCTTCTCTAATACAAATCTGTCTTAAATGCTCAGTCGCTTCTTCTTCGCCATGCATAGCAAAAACCTTTCCATCAGCCGAAACACTCCCCATATATCTCACCTTTATATATTTTTCAACCTCAGGAACCTCTTTTATCAGTTCTAACAACGCTCTTTGCATTTGAAGACCAAAAGGACATTGACTGGCAATATATGCCTCCAGTTGGGGATTATCTCTTTTTTGAACCTCTTTCTTTTCCTTTGGTGTTGTTTTCTCCTCATCATTCTCGAACAAAGAACGGGTCATATCAAAACCTTCGGGAAAAAACAGCTTGCCATCCTTTGTGGCATAAGTATCATACTCTGAATTACCAATCTTTAATTTTATTTTTAAAACACCAGAAACCTGAGAAATATCAGCCAGGGTCACTTCTTGAGTGGTCAATTCATTATCTTTTATGAAGTTAATTACTTTCTCGGCAATTTCCCTTTTTGTCCTCTCGCCCAAATTCCATCCGGATAAAACAAAAGGAGAAAAATAATCAAAAAGAATTAGCCCAACTGTTAAAATGATTGCCACGCCAGCAATGGTTAATAGGACGCCTTTTCTATTTAAAAAATTTAAAATATTTTCTATCATATCTTTTTTAGAAT
>Ga0197142_1003089_pt1 | contig 14174 bp, 13 predicted proteins | sample GBS60_MetaG_FD_148614 | JGI IMG/M metagenome (GOLD analysis project Ga0197142, IMG submission 148614) | Sediment microbial communities from Great Boiling Springs, Gerlach, Nevada, United States - GBS 60_MetaG | ecosystem: Environmental > Aquatic > Thermal springs > Hot (42-90C) > Sediment... | reverse complement strand
AGGGCCCGGTCGAAGGCGTTGACCTCCGTGGACCCTTCCCCCGCCCCCGTGGCCACGGTGATGGCTCTCGGCACCGCCCACATGCACTTCCTCCTGGAGGTTTCTACACAACAGCCCCTATCGTAGGATCCGGAAGCCGGCCCGGGCAACAGGCGCCCCGTGCGCCCCTGAAGGCCCCGGGCGGAGGGGACCGGTCCGAAACGCGCACCCCTCCGGGGCCGCCTAGACCACCGCGCCCGCCTGCCGCAGCCAGGCGACCTCTGCCTCGCTGTAGCCTACCTCGCGCAGGACGACGTCCGTATGCTCCCCCAAGCGTGGCCCCAAGCTCCGAATCGACCCGGGCGTCCCCGACAGCTTGGGCCCGATGCCTACCTGCCGCACCGTTCCCAGCTGGGGGTGCTCCACCTCAGCCAGCATGCGTCGGTGGCGGACGTGTGGGTCGGCGAACACCTCGTCCAAGGAGTACACGGGGGCCACACAGACGTCCTGCCGGCGCAGCTCCTGGAACCACTCGTCCCGCGTCTTCTGCCGAAAGCGGTTGCGGAGGTCCGCGAACATCTCCGGGTAACGCTGTCGGTCCCACTGGTGTGCGGTGAACTGCTCGGCCCCCAGGGCGCGGCAGAGGGCCTCCCAGAAGTAGGGCTCCAGGCAGCCGACGCTCAGGTAGCGGCCGTCGGCGCACCGGTAGACGTTGTAGCAGGGGGCGCCGCCGTTCAACTCGTCCTCCCCCGGCCGGGGCACCCGGCCACGGGCCAGCCAGCGGCCGGCCACCCAGGTAAGCAGGGAGATGACGCCGTCGGTCATGGCCATGTCGATGTACTGGCCGCGGCCGCTGCGCTGCCGCGCCAACAGGGCCACGCAGATGGCGAAGGCGGCGTAAAGGCCGCCGCCCGCGAAGTCGGCGACGAGGTTCAGGGGAATGGCCGGCAGCTGCCCCGGCCAGCCTGTGAGCCCTAGGGCACCGCCCAGGGCGATGTAGTTGATGTCGTGCCCTACCAGGTCGGCATATGGGCCGTCCTGGCCGTAGCCCGAGAGGGAGCAGTAGACCAGACGGGGGTTCACCCGGGAGAGGGTGGGGTAGTCCACGCCCAGGCGCTGGGCGACGCCCGGTCGGAAGCCCTCCACGACCACGTCGGCGCGGGCGGCCAGGCGGTAGAAGGCTTCTCGTCCCCCGGGATGGCGCAAGTTGATGGCGACCGAACGTTTGTTCCGAAGCAGTGGATTGTACAGCCGGTCCTCCGGCCGGTCGTCGTGACCGACACGGGCAGTCCCCGGGGGGATTTCCACCATGACCACGTCCGCCCCGAAGTCGGCCAGAAGCATGGTGCAGAAGGGCCCGGGGGCCAGCCGGCTCAGGTCTAGGACGCGCACGCCCTCTAAGGCCATCATCACGCCTCACCTCCCTCACCAGACCACCCCAAAAATCGCCGCGCGATTTTTGGGGACCCCGGTCTCCCTCCGTTGCAGCGGTTTTTCCGGGACGCTCCGAGCGCGGAAAACGCGCAGCCATTTTCGGGGGTCCCGGTCCCGCCCTCGGGGGGGCTCCGGGACAGGCTCCCGAGGGAAGGGTAGCACGCCACCCGGGGTCCGCCCCGGGCACGCGGGACAGGGCCCGGAATTGGGTGCGTGCGAATCTCTGTGCGCCTTGACGCTTCCTGTACCCGCCTGCGGATAATGCTCGCGGGTCTCGATCCCGAGTCCCAGCACCGATGGCTAGCCACGGCCGGGGGGGAGAACCCGGGGGCGGGGCGTGTCTTACCTGCAACAGCTTGAGATCCGAGACGTCTGGGTGTGGTTTGGGGGGGTGGCAGCCCTCCAGGGTGTGGCTTTGGAAGTCCGGCAGGGGGAGATTCTGGCCCTGGTGGGTCCCAACGGGGCTGGAAAGACCACCCTGGTCAACGTGGTGAACGGAGTCTACCGGCCGCAGAAAGGTCGGGTGCTGCTGGACGGCGTGGACATCACGGGGATGCCCCCGCACCGGGTGGCGGCCCTGGGGGTCGCTCGTACCTTCCAGAACGTGACCCTCTTCCGGGGGATGACGGTGCTGGAAAACGTCATGCTGGGGCGGCACGTCCACATGCGCGGGGGCGTCCTCAGCGGAGGCGTGTACTGGGGATGGGGCGAGCGGGAAGAACTCGCCCACCGTGCGTACGTAGAGCGCATCCTGGACTTTCTGGAGATCACCCACATCCGCAAGGTCCCGGCCGGCGCACTCCCCTACGGCTTGCGGAAACGGGTGGACCTCGCCCGGGCCCTGGCCGCGGAACCCAAGCTGCTGCTTCTGGACGAGCCCCTGGCGGGAATGAACACGGAGGAGAAGGAAGACATGGCCCGCTTCATCCTCGACGTGAACGAGGAGTGGGGCATCACCATCCTCCTCATCGACCACGACATGGGTGTGGTGATGGACGTTTCCGACCGGGTGGTGGTGCTGGACCACGGGGAGAAGATCGCGGAAGGGCTGCCGCAGGAGGTGCAGAGGGATCCCAAGGTTATTCAGGCGTACCTGGGTGCGCAGGGACTTTCGGAGGTGAGGGCGTAATGCAGACGGTCGCGCCGCCGGCGAGTCCTGCGACGGCCGCGGGGCAGGTACAGACCACCCTTCCCCGGCTGCTGGTCCACAACGCCCGTGTTCGCGGCGCAAGGCCGGCGATCCGGGAGAAAGAGTTCGGGATCTGGCAGACGTACACCTGGCGGGATGCCGAAGCGAACGTCCGTGCCTTCGCGCTCGGCCTCCGTGCCCTGGGCTTCGGACGAGGGGAAAAACTGGCGGTCATCGGAGACAACCGGCCGCAGCTCTACTGGGCGATGTTGGCGGCGCAAGCGCTGGGCGGGGTGGCGGTGCCCATCTACCAGGACTCCATCGCCGCGGAGGTGCAGTACGTGGTGGACCACTCGGAGTCCGTGGTGGTGGTGGCCGAGGACCAGGAGCAGGTGGACAAGATCCTGGAGCGGCGGCAGGAGCTGCCCCGGGTTCGCTACGTGGTGTACGAAGACCCCAGGGGGCTACGGAACTACCGGGACCCGTCCCTGCTGAGTTTCCAGCGCGTGCAGGAGCTGGGCCGGGAGTTGGAAGCGCAGGATGCCGAGCTCTTTTCCCGTGAGCTCGAGCAGGGGTCGCCGGAGGACGTGGCCATCATCAACTACACGTCGGGCACGACCGCAGCACCCAAGGGGGCCATGCTCACCCACCGCGCCCTGGTGGCCACCGCCCGGAACTTCCTGGCCGCGGTCCCCATGGACGAGAAAGACGAGATCATGGCCTACTTGCCCATGGCGTGGATCGGGGACAGTCTGTTCTCTCTGGTCATCTCCCTGGTCACAGGCCTCGCGGTGAACTGTCCGGAGCACGTGGCCAGCGTGCGGTCGGACACCCGGGAGATCGCTCCCACCGTGACCTTCGCCCCACCGCGCATCTGGGAGAACACCCTCTCGCAGACCCAAGTCCGTCTGGAGGACGCAGGGTGGTTCGCGCGGAGCTTGACGCGTTGGTTTGTGGAGCGGGCCATGGAGTGGGAGCGGGCGCGGCTGACGGGCCAGCCCTTGACCGGCCGGGACCGGCTGCTCCGGGCGGTGGGGGAGTGGCTGGTGTTCGCACCGCTGCGCGACCGGCTGGGGCTGTCCCGAATCCGGCACGCCCTGACCGGGGGTGCAGCCATCGCTCCCGAGGTCCTGCTGTTTTTCCGGGGCATCGGGGTGAACCTCAAGCAGCTGTACGGGCTGACGGAGTGCTGCGCGGGCGGAACGGTACAGCGGGACGGGGAGGTGAAGCTGGAAACCGTGGGGAGGCCTCTCCCTGGCGTCGAGATCCGCATCGCGGAGGACGGAGAAATCCTCATTCGCTCTGAGGGGTTGATGGCCGGCTACTACAAGAACCCGGAGGCCACCGCGCAGGCCCTGCGGGATGGTTGGCTGCACACGGGGGACGCGGGGTTCTTCGACGCGGACGGGCACCTTGTGGTCATCGATCGGGCGAAGGACGTCTCACGGCTCTCCGACGGGTCGGTGTTTGCTCCCCAGTACGTAGAGAACAAGTTGAAGTTCAGTCCGTACATCAAGGAGGCGGTGACGTTCGGAGATGGCCTGCCGTACGTGGCGGCCCTTCTCAACATCGACTACGAGGTGGTCGGGCACTGGGCGGAAAAGCGGGGGATCGCGTTCGCGGGCTACCCAGACTTGTCTCAAAACGAGAAGGTGTACGAGCTCGTAGCCCGGGAGGTGGACCGGGTCAACGGGCAACTGGAGCCGGCACTTCGGGTCAAGCGGTTCGTCATCCTGCACAAGGAACTGGACCCGGACGACGCGGAGATCACCCGGACCCGAAAGCTCCGGCGGAGGTTCATCGCGCAGAAGTACAAGGGGATCGTGGAGGCGCTGTACGACGGGCGACCCGAGGTGCGGGTCCGGGCCACCGTGACCTTTGAGGACGGGCGGACCGCGGAAGTGGAGCGAGCCCTGCGGATCCACACCCTGTTCTAGGAGGCGCCCTTGGGCGACGGCAAGTTCGTCTTGGAGCTGCTGGTGAGCGGCTTGCTGGTGGGCGTGCTGTACGCCTTAGTGGCGTTGGGGTTCGTGCTCATCTACAAGGCGTCCGACGTGTTCAACTTCGCGCAAGGGGCCATGACCTTCGTGGCGGCCTTGGCGCTGGTGAGCTTGGCGCCTGGCCTGGGCTGGGTCGGGGCCGTGGTGGTCACCGTGGCCCTCATGGGGCTCATCGCCGTGGGCGTGGAGCGGCTGGTGTTGCGGCCTCTGGTGGGGCAGCCGCACCTGTCTCTGGCGGTCGCAACTCTCGGACTTGGCTTCGTCCTGGAAGGCCTCGCCCAGTTGGTGTGGGGCACCCAGCCGAAGCGGCTGGACCTGGGGCTGCCCCCTCAACCGTTCCAGGTCGCGGGGATCTTCGTGGGGCGGGCGGACCTCCTCAGTGCCGTCGTGGCTGCGGTGCTGGTGCTCGGACTGGTGTGGTTCTTCCAGCGCACGAAGGTGGGACTCGCCCTACGGGCGGTCGCGGATGACCACGAGGCGGCCCTCGCCATGGGGATCCGGCTCAAGACCGTGTGGTCGGTGGTCTGGGCCCTGAGCGGGATGGTGGCCCTGGTGGCCGGGGTGGTGTGGGGCCACCGCCTCGGGGTCCACTTCGCGGTGTCCCTGGTGGCGTTCAAGGCCTTGCCCGTGCTCATCATCGGGGGGATCGACAGCGTCCCCGGGGCCATCGTGGCGGGACTGCTGGTGGGGGCAGGGGAGTCCTTGGCGGAAGGGCTAGTGGGTCCGTACGTGGGCCGCGGTATCCAGGACGTCTTCGCATACCTCCTGGCCCTGGTGTTCCTCCTGATTCGCCCTCACGGCCTGTTCGGCCGCGAGATCATCGAGCGGGTGTGACATGGTCTACCGGGAAGCGGGCATCTACCACACCACCTACGCGCAGGACGCCCGGCTGTTTCCCCTCCCCGCGGACCGGTTGGGGATCGCGCTGTTGCTGGGGGCGGCGGTGGTGGTGGCCCCCTTGCTGGGGGAGTACTGGCTGAGGGGGATTCTCATCCCCTTCCTCGTGTACGGACTCGCGGCCCTGGGGCTGAACCTGGTCACGGGATACGCGGGGCTTTTGTCCCTCGGACAGGCTGCCTTTATGGCGGTGGGAGCCTACACCGCGGCGATCCTGTACGGGCGCTACGGCGTCCCGGTGCCGCTGAGCCTGCTTGCCGCCGGGCTGATGGGGGCCTTGGTGGGCGCCGCGGCAGGAGCACCCTCCCTCCGGATCAAGGGTCTGTACCTGGCGGTGGCGACCCTGTGTGCTCAGTTCCTCATCGTGTGGACGATCCAGCGGGTACCGTGGATCAGCGGCGGGGTGTACGCCACCCTCAACATTCCGCCCGTACGTCTGGGACCCTGGGTCCTGGACTCCCCCGCGGAGCAGTACTACCTGGCGCTGGTGGTGGTCGCTGGACTGACGGTGTTCGCCCTCAACCTGGTCAGGACTCGGGTGGGCCGGGCGTGGCAGGCCATCCGAGAGCAGGACGTCTCCGCGGCCATCGTGGGGGTGTCCTTGCTCCGCTACAAGCTCCTCGCCTTCGCGGCGTCAAGTTTCTACGCGGGAGTGGCGGGGGCTCTCGTAGTGTTCAGCTGGTATGGCGCGGCCAACATCGAGGAGTTCAACCTCCTCAACTCCATCCGCATCCTGGGGATGGTGGTGATCGGGGGGATGGGGAGTGTGCTCGGGTCGTTCCTGGGCGCTGCCTTCGTGACCTTGCTCCCGATCTTTGTCAGCGTGATCCTCCACGCGGTGGCCAAGGCCACGGGAGGTGCGGTGACCACGGACGTGGTGGCGAACCTGGAGCACGTCCTGTTCGGAGGGCTCATCATCCTGTTCCTGGCCGTGGAGCCGCTGGGCCTCGCGCACCTGTGGAAAAGGCTGAAGGACCGGCTGCGCCTGTGGCCGTTCCCGTACTACTGAAGATTGCGGAGGGAAGCGGACGGCACGGGAAAGAGAACGTACAAAACGGAAAGGGGGAGAGTGTATGCGTCGGTGGGGAACGTTGTGTCTGGTGGTGGGCCTCCTCGTTGCCTTGCTAGCGGCTGTCCCTGCAGGGTCGGCTCCGGGCAAGCGCTTGAAGATCGCGCTCCACGTGTACCGCACCGGCCCCTTTGCCCCCGGTGGGAGCGGGGTGGCCGGCGGGCTGGAGGACTACTTCGCCCTGACGAACCTGAAGGGAGGTGTGGAGGGGTACCAGATCGAGTGGGAGGAGTGCGAGTTCGCGTACGACACCGCGCGAGGGGTGGAGTGTTACGAGCGGCACAAGGCGAACATGCCCTTCGTCATCCCGCTCAGTACGGGACTGACGTACGCGCTCCTGGAGCGGTCCGAGCGTGACCAGATTCCCCTGCTGACCATGGGGTACGGCCGCTCGGACGCCACGGACGGCCGGACCTTCCCGTGGGTGTTCTTCGGGCCTGCCGCCAACTACTGGAGCCAGGCCGCTTCCTGGATCCGCTACCTGGCGGCCCGGGAAGGCGGGGAGGAGAAGCTGCGGGGCAAGAAAGTCGCCCTGCTGCACCTGGACATCCCCTACGGCCGGGAGCCCATCCCCATGTTCCAACGCCTAGCGGCTCGCTTCGGCTTCGAGTTCCGGAACTTCCCCTTGCCGTCTCCCGGGATCGAGCAGAGCGCGGCGTGGGTGGACATCGCGCGGCGGTACCAGGCGGACTACGTGTTCCAGTGGAACTGGGGTGCCTCCTGCACCGTCCCCTTCACGGAGATGAGCAAGGTGGGATTTCCTGTGGAGCGGTTCCTGGGGGTGTGGTGGTGCGGCTCGGAGGAGGACGTGCGGCCCGCGGGCAAGCTGGCGGTGGGGTACCTGGCGGCCAACTTCCACGGGGCCGGCCGGAACTACCCCGTGATCCGGGAGATCCTGGAGAAGGTCCACGGCGCGGGGCGTGGGAACATCGAGACGGCCCGGGTGGGCACGGTCTTCTACAACCGGGGGGTCATCCACGGGATCGTGCTGGTCGAGGCCATGCGGAACGCCCTCCGGCAGTACGGTCCTCCGCTGACGGGGAAGAAGATGCGGGACGCTCTGGAGGCCCTGGAGATCACCGAGGCGCGCACGCGGGAGCTGGGGGCCTGGCGGTTCGTGCCGCCGTTCAAGCACACTCCGGACTACCACGGCGGCATCTCCGCGATGTTCGTCCAACGCTGGGACGGCACGGGGTGGAAGGTCCTGCCGGGGTACTGGAACCCCTACGAGGAACTGGTGTGGCAGGTGGTCCGGGAGCAGGCCGCGGAGTACCGGCGCCAGCGGGGGAGGTAGCGTGGGGTGCTGCGGGTCAACAACATCGAGGTGTTGTATGACCACGTGATCCTGGCCCTGAAGGGTGTGTCCCTGGAGGTCCCCCGAGGGTCTCTGGTGGCCCTTCTGGGAGCCAACGGGGCGGGGAAGAGCACGACCCTGAAGGCCATCGCCGGGCTGCTGCCGGTGGAGCGCGGCGCCATCCACCGAGGGACCATCGAGCTGGAGGGACGACCCGTCCACGGACTGGACGCTCCCTCCCTGGTGGAGCGCGGGGTGGCCCTGGTCATGGAGGGCAGGCGGGTCTTCGGGCACCTCACCGTGGAGGAGAACCTCCTGGTGGGCGCAGGTGGCAGGCAGGACGGGCGGAGCGTCCGGGAAGCTCTGGAGTGGGTGTACAGCTATTTCCCCCGTCTGCGGGAGCGACGGAAGGTGAAGGCCGGCTACACCTCCGGAGGGGAGCAACAGATGCTGGCCCTCGGCAGGGCGTTGATGCTCCGCCCGCGCCTCCTGCTGCTGGACGAGCCTTCCATGGGGTTGGCGCCCGTGATCGTCCAAGAAATCTTCGAGATCGTGGCCCGCCTGAACCAGCAGGAGGGAGTCAGTGTGCTCCTGGCAGAACAGAACGCGGCCATGGCGCTCGCGTACGTGCACCGCGGATACGTCCTGGACAGTGGACGGGTGGTGTTGGAAGGGACCGCCGCGGAACTGCGGGAGAACTCCGACGTGAAGGAGTTCTACCTGGGCCTGTCCGGGATAGGGCAGCGGAAGAGCTACCGCGAGGTCAAGCACTACCGCCGGCGCAAGCGGTGGCTGTCGTGAACGTGGACCGGTCCGACACCCTCTACGACGCCGCCGAGGCCCTCGGGCGGGACGAGCGCTTGGCACGGCAGCTGGACCGACTGCGGCAGGTGCTCTCCGAGACCGAGGCCCCCGCGGCCCGGGAGCGGGCGCGGGAAGCGGGGCTTCTGGACGGCCCCGTGGACCTGGAGGGGTTCCGGAGGGTGCCCGTCCTCAGGAAGGAGGACCTGCCCAGGGTGCAGGGCGAGCGCTGGCCGCTCGGGGGTTGGGTTTGGTGGGAGAGGGTCCGCAGGCTGTTTGTGTCCCCAGGGCCCATCTTCGACCCGGAAGGGCCCGGGCCGGACTACTGGGGCTGTGCTCCCGCCCTGCACGCCGCCGGCTTTCGGGCGGGGGACGTGGTCCTCAACACCTTCTCTTACCACCTGACCCCCGCCGCGTGGATGATGGAGGGTGGGCTTGCGGTCCTCGGCGCGGTGGTCATCCCCGGAGGCGTGGGCAATACGGAGATCCAGGCCCGGGCCGCCTCCCAGCTGCGGGCCACGGGCTACACGGGGACGCCCAGCTTCCTGGCCACCCTCCTCCAGCGGGCGGACGAGCTCGGCCTACCGACCTTCTTCGAGGTGGCCCTGGTGACCGCGGAACCCCTGCCTCCTTCCCTGCGGGAGCGGTTCGAGCAGCGCGGGATCCGGACGCAGCAGGCGTACGGCACCGCGGACGTGGGCCTGGTGGCGTACGAGTGCCCCCGCAAGCAGGGGATGCACCTCCTGGACCGGTGCCTGGTGGAGCTCCTTGACCCACAAAGCCACCACCCGGTGCCCGCGGGCCAGCCCGGAGAGGTGGTGGTGACCTTGCTGGACCCCACCTACCCGTTGCTACGGCTGGCCACGGGGGACGTGTCGGTGTTGGTGGAAGAACCCTGTCCTTGCGGCCGTACCGCCCCCCGCCTGGCCGGGATCCTGGGTCGGGTGGCGGAGGCGGTGAAGGTACGGGGCGTGTTCGTCCACCCGGGGCAGCTGCGGGAGGCTGCGGCGCGGCACCCGGAGATCGTCCGGTTCCGCTTCGTGGTGCGCCGGGCCGGGGACCGGGACGAGTTCGTGGCTCAGGTGGAGGCAGATCCGCCGGACCCGGCCCTGGCAGGGCGGTTCGCGGAGACGGTCCACGCGGTCACCACCCTTCGGGCGCAGGTGGAGGTGCTCCCGCCGGGAGCTTTGGGGGAGGTGGACCGGGTCCTGGTGGACCAGCGCCGGTGGGACTGAGGCCACTTACTTGGGTACGGCCAGGGGGCCGCTCGCCTGGGACACCGCCCGGCCTGCGGCTCTGGCTCGGTACATGGCGAGGTCTGCCGCGCGCAGTACCTGGTCAGGCCCCGACCCGTCGTCGGGACACGTGGCGCAGCCCACGGTCACCCGGGGGTGGAGTCGTACGCCTTCCCCGTGTACGGAGGACCGAGCTACCTCGTCGGCCACCGCTTGGGCCACCAGGGCGGCACCCCCCGAGTCGGTGTCGGGGAGGAGGATCGCGAACTCGTCTCCCCCGATTCGGAAAGCCATGTCCGTGCCGCGGACCGTGCGTCGGAGGGCCGAGGCCACCGACTGGAGCAACAGGTCGCCCACGTGGTGGCCGAACCGGTCGTTGGCCTGTTTGAGGCCCCGGACGTCCAGGACCAGCAGGGATACCGGACCGCCCGACCGAGCGGCGCGCCGACACTCCCAGGTGAACGCCTCCTCGAACCTGCGGCGGTTGTACAGGCCGGTGAGGGAGTCGGTGGCGGCGACCTGCTCCAGGGACCGCAGGGCTGCCTCCAGGCGCCGGTTGGCCTCCCGGGCGTCCACCAGGCCCTTTACCGCGAGGCTGGCCAGGACCCACACGCTGGTGGCCAGCACCGCGCCCCCGGGCCCGGCCCGGAGGGCTGTGACCATCAGGGAGGAGAGGGGCACGTACAGGAGGACCGCGGCCGCGGACAGCACAGCCAGGCGCCGCGGTGCTAGGTGCTCCGGGTTCCTGGTGTCCAGGAACCTGCCCAGGGAGACCACGGTCCCCGTCAGAGCGCCGAACACCCCGCCTGCCAAGAGCAGGGCCCCCGCCGCCGCCAGGGAAGCCGTCAGGTCCGCGGGTCCCGGGCTGACCGCGCGGAAGACCCGGTCCGCGGCGTACATGCCGAAAGTGGCGTTGCCGAGGTACAGCAGGGCCCGCCAGACGGTGGCGCGGTGGGTGACCGCCAGGACGGCGGCGGACACCAAGTTCACGGGCACCGCGAGGGGCCAGCCCGCCAGCCACACGCCTGCCAGGGCCACGGGGCCCTGCATGGTGAACACCACTTCCCCCGGGAACCGGACCACGATCAGGTTGCCGGCTGCCGACAGGGCCACCAGCAGCACCACAAGCCCGCCGTCCGAGGACAGGGCCTGGGGCATCCCCCGCACCACCAGGAAGGTCCCCACCAAGCCCCAGGCGAGGGCGTACGCCCGGTAGGGGAAACCGTGGGCCCGGGCCTGCGGCGGCCTGACCCCCTCCCGCTCAGGACCGGGGTTCCTGGACTCCGGGTGCTGAGATGCCTCCACCCCGGTGAGCCTCCCCGGCGCTCCCGCGGAGTCCGGCCCGGGGGACGGTGAGCACGCGGGTTGGGCGGACGGGAACGCTGTGTTACAATCCTACCATCAACGCAGCGCGCGCTGTGCCGGAAGGAGGTGTGAACGTGGCTACCGTCCGGGTGGGCAAGGACGAGTCGCTGGACAGCGCCCTCCGCCGGTTCAAGCGCCAGGTCCAGCGCTCCGGGATCCTCGTGGAGGCCAAGCGGCACGAGCACTACGAGAAGCCCAGCGACCGCCGTCGGCGCAAGGCGGCCAAGCGGGCGCGCAAGGCCCGCTGACGGAAACTCGTCCCGAGCGGGGAGGTCCGGGCTCCGAACCCTCGGAGCCCGGTTCGTTTGGAGGGCTGGATGGGGCTGGCGGAACGGCTGGCGGAGGACCTGCAGCGGGCGCTGAAGAACCGCGACGAGGTCCGGGTGTCCACGTTGAGGTTGGCCCGGGCCGCGGTGCACAACCTGGAGATCGAGCGGGGCAGGCCCCTGTCGGACTCTGAGGTCCAGGAGGTCCTGCGCAGGGAAGTCAAGCGCCGGCGGGAGGCCATCGAGGCCTACCGCCGGGGCGGCCGGGAGGAAGCGGCCCGCCGCGAGGAGCTGGAGATGGCGGTGCTGCTGGAGTACCTGCCGCAGCCCCTTTCCGAAGCGGAGCTCAGGGCCCTCGTGGCCGAGGGCATCCGGGAGACGGGTGCCGCGGGGCCCCGGGACGCCGGCCGCGTGGTGGGATGGGTCATGAGCAGGGCCCAGGGCCGCGCGGAGGGCAAGCGGGTGGCAGAACTGGTGCAAGAAGCCCTGCAGGGTTGAGGCCGTGGCGGGGCGGTCGGGTCCACGGGTCAAGCGGGCGTACAGCGCGGGAGGCGTGGTGTACCGGATGGGCCCATCCGGCCCCGAGGTGTTGCTGCTGCGCCACGAAAACGGCCGCTGGATGCTGCCCAAGGGGACCACGGAGGCCGGGGAGACCGACGAGGAGGTCGCGTTGCGGGAGGTGGCGGAGGAGACCGGTCTGCGCAACCTCCGGCGGGTAGCGGACCTGGGCGAGGAGCGCTACCGCTTCTACTGGAGACCCGACCGGACGTTTTACGACAAGACGGTGCACTACTACCTGTTGGAGTGGCAGGGAGGGGAGGAGCTCTCTCCGCAGCGGGAGGAGGGGTTCGTGGGAGCGGAGTGGGTCCCCCTGGATGAAGCCCCGCGGCGGGTGCGCTACAAGGAGACCCGGGAGATCCTGAAGCGGGCTCAGCAGGCCCTGGCCTCCCGGTCCATGTCCGGAAGGTGAGTCCTTTGGTCCCCGACCCGCACGCCCTGGTGGAAGACACCCTCCGCAAATACGCGGAGTTCGTAAACCCCGGCCTCGTGAAGCTGTTCCGCTTCGGTGGGGTGGAGACCGTGGAGTGGGAGGCCGAGGGTGTGGTGGTGCGGGATGTGTACGGCCGGGAGTACCTGGACTTCTCCGGAGGTCCCGCGGTCTTCGTCCTGGGGCACCGGCACCCCCGGGTGGTGCAGGCCGTGGTGGAACAGATCCAGCGCATGCCCATGTCCGTCCGGGCCATGCCCCGCCGGCCGGAAGCGGAGCTGGCGGCCCTCCTGGCCGAACTGACCCCAGGAGACCTCCGGTACTCCTTCTTCTGCAACAGCGGGGCGGAGGCGGTGGAGGGGGCGTTGAAACTGGCCCGGCTGTACACGGGACGCCCGCACTTCGTGGCCACGGAGGGGGCTTTCCACGGGAAGACCTTCGGAGCCCTCTCCGCCACGGGCCGGGACAGGTACCGCAGGCCCTTCGAGCCCCTGCTCCCGGGCTTCCGCCACGTGCCCTTCGGGGACGCGGACGCGCTCCAAGACGCCGTGGACGCCAGTGTGGCGGCGGTGATCGTGGAGCCCATCCAGGGGGAGGGCGGCGTGCGGATCCCGCCCGACGACTACCTGCCCCGGGTGCGAGAGATCTGTGACCGCGCGGGGGCCTTGTTGATCGTGGACGAGGTCCAGACCGGGCTGGGCCGTACGGGCCGCATGTTCGCCTGTCAGCACTGGGGCGTGGTCCCCGACATCTTGACCCTGGCCAAGGGATTGGGGGGCGGGGTGATGCCGCTGGGTGCCTTCGTGGCCCGTCCCCAGCTGTGGAAGGCCTTTTCGGAAGACCCCTACCTCCACTCCTCCACCTTCGGAGGGAACCCTGCCGCGTGTGCCGCGGGCGTCGCCACCCTGACGGTCCTGGTGGAGGAGAAGCTGCCGGACCGGGCCGCGCGCATGGGGGAGCTCCTGCTGGCGTCTCTCCGGGAGGTGGCCCACCGACATCCCAGATGGGTCCGGGACGTGCGGGGCAAAGGGCTGTTGGTGGGGGTAGAGTTCAGCGACCCGGACGTCGCCCTGCTCGCCTCCGCGGAGGCCATCGCCCGGGGCGTGATCTTTTTCTTCTCCCTCAACCAGCCGGAGGTGGTGCGTCTCGCACCACCCCTGATCGTAGAGCGGGAACACATCGAGGCCGCCTGCGCGGCCCTGGACGGCGCCCTGGAGGCGGTGGCGCAGGCACTGGAGCAGGCGGCGGGCTGACCGCCGCAGAAAACCGCGCAGGGGTCTCCGGGGGCTCCGGTCCGTGCTGGCGAGGACAGGCACCTGGGGTCCTGCTCCAAGACCTTTCGGGCGAGGCTGACCGTCCCGTGGTGGGCCGGGAGGAGTACCTACAGCGGCAGGAAGCGGTGCGTCGCCGGATGGCCCAGCAGGGGCTGGATGCCCTGTTGGTGGTGGGCGGCCCCTTTTACGCCCGGCCCGGGGACGTGGCCTACCTCTGCGGCCACTTCCCTCCGTTCCCCACGGCGGAAGGGGAGGGAGAGGTCCGGGGTACGGGGTACGCGGCGCTGCTGGTAGGGGCCGCAGACACCGTCCTGGTGGTGGACACTCCCCACTACCGGGCCGACCTGGTGGTGGCCTCGGAGGTCCGGGTGGCCCGGGACGTCTGGGGGGAAGCCGCGGCCCTGCTGCAAAGGGTTTCGGGTTCGGTGGGGTGCGCGGGGTCG
>Ga0197142_1003088_pt1 | contig 14180 bp, 16 predicted proteins | sample GBS60_MetaG_FD_148614 | JGI IMG/M metagenome (GOLD analysis project Ga0197142, IMG submission 148614) | Sediment microbial communities from Great Boiling Springs, Gerlach, Nevada, United States - GBS 60_MetaG | ecosystem: Environmental > Aquatic > Thermal springs > Hot (42-90C) > Sediment... | reverse complement strand
ATACCATAGAGATCGTACATGAATCACTGGATAGATTGAGTGTACCTATAGTAGTAGATCCTATTCTAGTATCTAGCACAGGTACAAGACTACTCGAGGATGATGCTACAGATAATTACATCAGGTATATAGTTATGGGATCTAATGTAGTAACACCTAACATACTAGAGGCAGAATGGTTATCAGGGATGCATATAGATAGTGTAGAGGCAGCAGAGGAAGCGGCAGTAAGGATAGCCAGAGAGATGGGCTGTAGTGTTATAATCAAAGGTGGGCATCTACCTAACGATCCTATAGATATTCTATTCCATGATGGTAGAGTACATAGGCTGCATGGTAAGAGAGAGGCTAGAGAGGCAAGGGGTCTAGGCTCTATATTCTCTGCAGCATTGACCGTAGGATTGGCTAAAGGCTTAGATATACCTACAGCATCCAAGATAGCAAAGAGTATATCATACAACGCATTGACTAATAGCATAATGATTGGTAAGGGTATGAGTATTCCCATACTAAAGGAGGATGCAGACGATCCTATAGTGATTGAGTTAAGCAAGGCCGTAGATCTACTCACATGCATAGAACCTCTAGGGCTTCTCATACCTGAGTCACAATCGAACTTTGTATACGCTAGAGAGAACGCAAAGTCTAGGGAGGATGTAGCAGGTATAGAGGGCAGGATAGTCAAGGCAGGCGATAGAGCGTTCAGGGCAGGTAGGATAGTGTACGGTGCGTCGAGGCATGTTGCAGATGCTCTACTCACTGCTATGCATTACGATAGTAGCATCAGAGCAGCCATGAATATAATGTACAGTGATGATATAATATCAGCATGCAGTAGATTAGGCATGAGTATATCTAGTTACGATAGGAGTGTTGAGCCTAAAGGTATCAAGGTTAAAGAGGGTAGCAGCATAAGATGGGGTATAGATCACGCTGTAAGATCGTATGGCAGTATCCCTGATATAGTTTACCATAAAGGTGATGCAGGTAAAGAACCCATGATAGTAGTATTCGGTAAAGAGCCTAGAGATGTTGTATACAAGGTTAAGAGGATACTACGGGAGATCGTGACTGTAGGAGTAAGGAAGGGGTAGGAGAGTGATAAGTTTGAGTATCGATACAGCAGTGATACTAGCCGCAGGTCTTGGGAGGAGGCTCCATCCATTGACCCTAGTCATACCAAAGTCCATGCTTCCTATAGCAGATAAACCGATACTAGAGTATACAATAGAGTGGCTAAGGAAGAATGGGGTAACTGATGTAATAATATGTACAGGTTACCTGAGTAGTATGATCGAGAACTACTTCAATGATGGTAGTAACCTTGGTATTAATGTAATGTATGCCAAAGCAGATAGACTTCTGGGCACTGCTGGACAATTGAAGCATGCCGAGAGTCTATTGGACGTTGATAGATTCTTATGTGTATACGGGGATGCGATATACAACTTTGATCTTAAAGGGATGGTTGATAGGCATAAGGAGAGTGACTCTATAGCTACCATAGCACTCATCCCATACAGGGTAAGGTTACCATATGGGTTCATATGTATAGATGATGAGTATATGGTTACTTCATGGGATGAGAAACCAACGATCAATGGTCTTATAAACATAGGATGCTATATAATGGAGAAGGAGTTCTTATCACTCATACCCAATACTCCTGCACATATGAATACAGTATTCATAGATGCTATAAGCAAGGGTAGAAGGATAAGCGCTTATATAGTCGATGAAGATGCATTCAAGGATATAGGCGATAAGAGATCTTATATGAAGGTGTATAGAGAGTATCTAGAGATGCTAGGTTATGATAAGATATGAGTGAATGATTATTATTATATTATTATATTATGATTTATTATGATACTTTCACTGCCTCTTATCCATCACTGCTATGAGTATGGACTCATCCGTAGAGTAAAGACCTCTTATAGTGCATATCTCCCTTGCATTCAATACTCTCTTATACAGCTCCTTAGCAGTGTTATCCTTTGATGTGGTAACTATCACAAGTTTTAACCTAGCTCCTCTAGCATTTATATACTCTTCTATGAATCTCTGGAGTGAATCCTTTATCAACTTACTTGCTATACCCTTGCCCCTGAACTCCTTCCTTACAGCTACCTGTTCCAACTCTACAACTGCATCACTCCTGAACCCTCCATGCTCAGTCCATAGTATGTAACCTACTATCCTATCCCCTAACGATGCTACATAGTATACTGAGATAGGTTTACTCCTGTACTTGCACTCCATCCATCTCCTAACCACTCCTTTATCATTCATGCCCTTGAAGCTCTCAAGGTATATATCAACCAGAGAGGGTATATCCACGTAGGATAACTCCCTGATAACTATACCATTACTGCCTGCTATATCGCTCATGATCACCTTAATACTTCACTTTAATACTTCATTCGGATGGAATCTAACTATATGCCTCTTCAACTCCTCATCATTCACGAACTCTACATTGCATATCGAGCAGTTGTATATAATGCCAGTCTCTCTTACTCTCATATCATCCATGCTAGTTGTATCATGCTTGTACTCTCTACCTGGGAATACACTACCCTTGCCTCTCTTCAATGTCAATACCCCTCCTATTATAGCCAATGCTATCCCTGGTAGCATACCTACATTTATGAACCCTATGCCCATTATACTTATTATACTGAGGACTATGACCATAGCACCCCATCTCCTGTTATCTTCATTCCTTTCTATGAGTATGGATAGTAATACTAGCATAGAGCCTGTAGATACTCCTGCTATACCAGCCCTTATAAGGAACATATTGAACATATCTTCACCAAGACCATGCCTTATCGTATTTAGAGTCTCATCCTCAGGTAGACCTATGAATATACCAGCAAAGAATGTTATACCTTGAGCAAGTATTATCAGTCCTGCTAGAAAGACCAATATGAACTCAGGTTTCCTCTTCCTAACTGCTATATTCATTACTATATGATAGTATCATTTGATATATAATGATTGATACTATAATTATTATTACTACTACTTTACATCGTTACATCTCATTACTTCTCCTGAACTTCTTTATAGGCTTTATAGTATACAGGTGGATAGCAAATACTATAATAGCTACCCCTCCTGCTATGAAGAGGTAGGGAAGTATCTCAAACTGTTGTAACCTATATTCTTGGTTTATATTAGGCACTATACTACTAGCGTTAACCATGCCTGCTATAAGTATTATACCTTGAGCAAGTATTATAATGCTTGGCACCCTCCTTACCATCTCCCTTCTAGCCAGCCTCCTTGCAAGCAGATAGGCAACTCCAGCAAGACCAAACCCTGGTACGCCGAACAGGAATAGCCCTATGATCATTACTTGCCATGGATATGCAAAGATTCTGCCTATTGCTATAGGCTGAGTAAGTACTGTGTAGAAGAGGTTCGTATATATTACAAACATGAGATGTAATGCCAATGCTGCTATACCCATCCATACATCATACTTCCCAGGTATACGCATATATCCTACTTTACATATAGCTAAATATAATGATTAAGTCCATCCTAGCGTTATTATTACAGTAATCATACTACCATTGTATTATGCGTATAGCATGATGATAACGATGATGATGGCAAGATACAGGTCTTGGTATTCACGGTGCCCTCAGTAGTGTATGTAGGGGCACATTAATTGATTGTAGGTGTGGTTATAAGGAATGACTCAAAGGATATAATGCTAGACGGTCTATGCTACTCCCCACTATATACAGATTAATGGAAATGTGGTCAAGGCAGAGGTGCCCAGGTGCTTAGCCTTTGAGTCAAAGATACTTGGACCAAATGAAGTAACTGTGGTATACTCATCCTGGGGTGAAGTATATAGCGTATAAAACAGGCTCTGCTAGAATCAGTATAGATATAGAGTATGCAAGTATATGTGCAGAGGAGTGCAAGGAGTACAAGCATGTAGAGCATGTACTTGAGATAAATACACTCAAAAGAGACTCTTCATTGTAAGTATTGCTACAGGTGAGTCTATAGCAATTGATGATGTAGTGATGATGGTGAAGAGTATAGAGGATAGTAGATGTGTATGAGATGTTACATGTGTATGGCAAGGTACAGCAGCTGTATCTTCGATAGTATCTGGTACTGAGTATAGAGTCGCTGTCGGTGAAACTATACATACCGATAATTACAGTGAGTGTTAATGGTAGAGCCTTACCTGTCCAGGGTATGAAGGGTGATACCATGATGCTTGAGATATCAGATCAGATCAGATGATGATAGAATAAAGATGAACTCTAAGGCCATAGACGATAGGCTAGTTATAATACTCCATAACTCCACTGATGATGTATTAGAGCGTATAGATATATAGGTATCGACGGTATAAAGCATGCGAAGGTACGTACTACCAGATGAACGGCTCTGTTAACTTAAGGACTGAATGAAGCATGTATAGCATGCTAGAGAGATCGTTAAGTTAACAGAGCCAAGCTATTTACTATCATAAAATAAGGATGAATTATTATTGAAGCCTATCATTTAAGTGGATTCTTACCTAGACTATGAGTTAACAGATAGTAATAGTTCATCAAATAACTATATAATCAGTTAGTTATCGATCAGGTTAAGACGTCTAGCTAGGTACTCAGCATGTGCATTAGCAAGTAAGAGGAGCTCGTTTATAACCTCTCTAGCAGGGTATCCTATATTCAATGTTAATGCCAATGCATCCTTGTACGCCTTTGCTAGTATCATACCTATACTCTCCTTCATAGGATACGCGGTATTGACTGCTATGGTTATAGCCTCTGTATAAGCAGCTTCTATACTCTTCTTATATTCCTCTACATCTATCTGAAGATCTTCGCTTGTATATATCAGGCCATCCTCCAGTACGAGATGTAGTTTCAGACCAGCCCTTATCGGCTTTATCCCAAGTTTGGTTAGTATCGAGGCTATCTTCATGGATATTATATCGCCAGCCTTCGCTACAACCGTATCCTTTGCTATCCATACAGTACCCTCCTCTATCTTGGTAGGTATCTTAGCCTCTCTGAACTCCGAGAGTATGGGGCCAGGTGGTAATCCTGTATTACCAGCAGGTACTAGTATATCCTCGCTGGCTATATCACCCTCTTTAGCAGGAAGGTACACCTTGTTCTTCTCTAGAAGCATATTCAACTTGAAGGGGTTAATATCAGTAAAGATCAGTAGATTCTGATCCTCCAGCTCCTTGATTATCTTATCTTTACTTCTTACACTAGTCTCAGAGAGTGCTTTAGCAGCTACTCTATTCTTAACCATCAGTATCTTGGCCTCATCAGCGAGTATCTTTCTTATATTCATCAGCTGTATGGATCTTACACCCCTCATCTTAACCAGTGCTATAACGCTGTACCTCTCAGTATATTCCTTCACCTTCGCATAGATACTCCTCTTCTTAGCTGGATATATCCTTGCTGTCTGCATCATTCACTCACCTTTATAGTAGATCTAACCACTCTCCCCATGGTAAACTTTACAGTAATGCCTGCTATGTTGGACTCCCCATTGGGGAGTTTCTTCTCTATAGCACTAAGTACTGTTCGTGCATTCTCTGCTAATTCCTCATCACTCATACTCTCATCACCTATCCTACATGCTACACTCAACTGGTTCCTTACCCTAACCCTAGTCGATGACTTGAGCCTAGATACTATAGAGTCAACTGGTGCATTGAAAGGTAATGGCATAGCCATCTTACCCTTCGGCCCTAATGCTGCTCCTAAAACCTTACCTACCACTGGCATGAGCTGTGTATCAGCAAGGAAGAAGTCGTAACTCTTAGATAACCTCTTAGTCTCACGCTTCTTACCTGCTAATGTATTCAACTCATCACCCTCTATCACTCTATCTGCGCCTGCCTTCCTTGCCCTAAGAGCAAGGTCTCCAGATGCTATCACACATACCTTAGCCTTCTTGCTAGGCTCGTTGGGAAGGTTTACTACCTCGTTCAGGGAGAAGCCCTTCTTGGTATCTATATCCTTCAATGATACTATGAGCTCTACGCTCTGCTTGAAGTTCCTCCCCTCTCCACCCTTCCTAGCATCGCTTATCATTCTTAGTATATCTACATTCAATACAGGAGGAGTTATACTATGCTATTAAAATAGTTTCCCCTCACTCGTAAGTTCTCACGAAGAAAAAATTCTACCTTTCGCACCAATAATTATATTTATTAAGGAGTAGTATATAGATTAATGATAGATTGAATAGGCTAGACGAGTACGATCTGAAGATACTATACGAGCTGGTCAATAATGCAGCTATCTCAGTGCCTGCTATGAGTAAGAAGATAGGTATCAATACATCAGTCATATACAGTAGGATAAAGAGGTTGCTGAAGCTAGGTGTGATAAAGAAGTATACCATACTAATAGATAATAGCAAGTTAGGGATAAATATAAACGCAATAGTAGGTATAAATAGAGACCCTAAGACCAAGCAGTTAGTCTACGAGGAGATAAGGAAGATACCACAGATAATATCTATATCGGAGGTATCTGGGAGGTTCGATATGTTAGTCACAATAGGGGTAAGTAACCTTGAGGAGTTGCATGATGTAGTAATAAACAAGATAGGTAGGATAGATGGCATACTTAATACTGAGACCTTCGTTGAACTCTTCAATATAGATAACAAGAGTGTACATATAAAAGCACTGCTTGATAGACAGCAGAATATAGTATTAAAGTGACCTATGAATGTATAGCATGGATAGAGTAGATGATGGCAGTGGTATAGGTAACAATCTACTTGAGTTCTTATTTACCATAAATAGACTGAAGAGGGTGAAGAGGAAGGGATGGTTATCCAAGGCACATGTAAAGAGCAGTGATGCAGAGTCTGTAGCAGAGCACTCTTACATGCTAACCCTCTTGTCTCTCATAATAGCAGGTATGAAAGAGCGTTCTTATGGCATAGATGCATGTAAAGTGATCAAGATATCACTACTCCATGATATAGCAGAGTCTGTGACTGGGGATTATATGCCAGAGGAGATAGATAGATATTATAAGGCCAAGGTAGAGGATGAGATTATGCTTAGACTACTCTATCTACTGCCTGCTAGCGTAGCAGAGGAGTGCTATAAGTTATGGGATGAATATAAGGGTATGAAGAGTAAGGAGTCTATATTTGTGCATGAGTTAGATAAACTGGAGATGGCTCTGCAGGCTAAGACTTATGAACATCTAGGTTATAGTAGAGAAACTCTGGAGGAGTTCTACTCTACTGCCATCACTTATATAAAAGACCCATTGCTCAAGGATATACTGAAGATATTGGTTAATAAGTAGCATCTACAGATTAAAGTCATGCAGTACTTTCAAGCATTACAGGTGGGGCAGAAGAGGATAAACGACTCTGTGGCATTACTGAAGCGATATACAAAGGGCAACGCACTACCTGCCATAGCATTGAAGGAGAATAAAGGTAAGGGATGGGAACCAGTTGGGGAGGAGAACCTCGTTAGTATTGCAGAAGGTGAGCATGGTCATATAGTATGCTTATGTGACTCAGATGGCAACGCAAAGGCTATATCATCATGGTATAGCAAGGATGAGGCTGAGCGTATACTTGCTAGCATGGTAAGAGATGGTATAAGTAGATATGAAGGAAGGTTACGTTTGCCGGTATAGATAAATAAATAGATAAATAAATAAGTTAATGATAAGTATATATGATGCATATCTACAAAGAGAGATTGACTATAGTTCTGGTTGTATCAGCATTGATCGTCACATCCTTCAGTATTATGAATAACTACTCTTATGCAGCAGGAGATGCTGAGCATACAGGTATGATCCATGGGGGCAAGAGTGTATTGAATATGCATGTAGAGTTGATGGTTGAACCAGGGGTCATAGAACCAAATAGAGTTGTTGCATTCTATGCTAAGTTCATGGATAACGTTACAGGAGAGTTGCTGAACGATATACCCCATACGTTGGTACTTGTAACAAGCGATGGTAAAGAGTTGCTTAGAGAGCATGCAGAGAGAGCAGATTACAGACATACATTCGTATTTGGGGAAGAACATAAGGGTCAGTTGATAGTTAGGATAGAGGGTATAAATAACACTGATGAGAGCCTAGAGTTTCCATTGACAGTGATACCAGAGTTCCCTTACGTTATACTTACCATCGCTGTGGCAAGCACTCTAGTCCTTATAATGAATAGAGGTAGATGGTTAAGAATATAATACTAGTATTGATATAAACAAGGTATGGGAGAGAAGAAGACCATATCTCTACTAGTCACTGGAGGAGAGGCTAATGCAGGCCCACCACTAGGTCCCGCACTAGGCCCTCTAGGTATAAATGTACTTGCTGTAGTGAATGCAATAAATGAGAAGACTAGAGAGTACGCTGGTATGAAGGTGCCTGTAAAGGTTGAGGTAGATGCAGAGAGTAAGCAGTTCAGCATAGATGTCGGTATACCCCCTACCGCTATGCTTATAATGAAGGAGGCGAACGTGAGTAAGGGCTCATCCAAAGCTGGTAGAGAGTATGTAGGAGATATAACCATGGATAAGGTTGTAAAGATAGCAGAGCTTAAGATGGGCTCAAGTTATGCTAGGAGCATAGAATCTGCTGTAAGGGAGGTTATAGGCACATGCGTGAGTATGGGTATAACAGTTGATGGAAAGAAGCCTAAGGATGTGATGAAGGAGTTAAAGTCAAAACAAGATAAATAAGATGAGATAAATAGATGAATAATAAGACAAGTTGATATGGCAATCTGCAGTCTGTTGATACAATCTAAGTTCTGTTAACTTAACGTTATCTCTAGCGTGCCATACATGCTGCATCCAGTCCTTAAGTTAACAGAGCCACAATCTAGTGTGAATCACTTAAATATAACTCGGTAATTGGAGGGCGATATTACATTACTATTATGGACCGGGCGGGACTCGAACCCGCGACCTCTCGCTGACCCCATACAGTCAGTATAAGTATAGAGCCACCCGCGTGCGAGGCGGACATTCTACCGCTGAACTACCGGCCCATATTCACTTATTACTTATGACTAAACTTATCCTTTACTCTCTAGCATTAGTATGTTATTGAGCAGAGTAGGCAAGAATACACCAACATCTGAGACTACTCCAACAGCCTGCCATGTCCCTCTATCCATCAACTTGGTTACCACTGCTTGGTTTATATCTACTATAACCACTCTAACCTCTGATGGTAACATGTTACCTACCGCTATTGAATGTAGCATAGTACTGAGCATCATAACCATATCTGCATCCTTGAGAGCCTCTCTGTACCTCTTCCATCCTAGTACTACATCTGTTATAACATCTGGTATGGGACCATCGTCCCTAGGCGAGCCTATTAGCACATACTCAACATCATTCTTTATACATTCATACATTATCCCTTTTCTTAGTCTACCCTGCTCTACCATCGCCCTTATAGAACCTGCCTTGAATACCTCGTTTATAGCACGCATATGATGTCTATGGCCTCTCACTGCTAGTGTACCATCATGTACATACATACCGAGGGAGGTACCGAATAGAGCGTACTCTATATCATGTACAGCCAATGCATTACCTGCTAGTAATGCATTGACATAGCCCAGCCTTATCAACTCGGCCAGTGCATCGGCAGCCCCAGTATGAACAACTGCAGGGCCTGCTACTACTACTATCTTACCCCCCTTCTTCTTTAGTTCATACATATCCATAGCTATCTTCCTTATTATATGGAGAGTAGGCCGCTCGCTGGAAGCATCGCTACTCATGAACTTGAATATATCTACACCCTCCCTGGGCCTCTCTGGAGGTATAACCTTTATCCCCTGTTCCCCCACGACTATAACATCTCCTTTCTTCACCTCTCTTATCGCTTTACAGTATGCCCTCTTACTCTCAGGATCATATACTATGCATTTATCCATCATTATATCCTCAACCTCTATCCATCTGCCATCTACATATATCATAGTTCTATTGTTTGTTGTACTGTAAAAGTCATCTGGTAGTACCATATCCGCTGGCGCACGCTCTAGTATCACAGGATCGATCTTAACGGGTACTGCACCCTCTCTATACACCTCCTCTAGTAGTTGTCTAAGATGTTCGCTACTCTTACCCTTTATGAGCAGCCTAGCATAACTATACGAGTGCTTCTCCTTCCCTATCCTGAAGTCTAGTACCTCAAAGTCCCCCTTCATATCCATAACTCTATCGAATATTCTAGTAAGGATCATGGAGTCTATCAGGTGTCCTGTTACTTCTACTTCCTGCTCGAATCTATTACTCATACTCTAATAGATTATGATGGTAGATAAATAAATATCAATCAACGAGATAATTCACTCATCCATCTATATAAGTTAGCCATTTAGAGAACCTTACATCCTTACCTAGTACTATATCCCTGTATATACTCTGTAACCTCTTAGTCACTACTCCTACATTACCATCTCCTACAACTCTATTATCTATACTTATAACAGGCTTTATACCAGATGCTGTACCAGTGAGGAATACCTCATCTGCTGTATAGAGTTCATCCCTGCTCACACTCCTTACCTCATACTTTATACCTTCATGCCTTGCTATCTGTAGTACAGTATCTCTAGTTATCCCTGCTAACGCACCATCAGTGAGTATAGGAGTACACAAGATACCATCCTCCACTATGAATATATTCTCAGCACTAGCCTCTGCAACCATACCATTTATGTTAAGCATTATAGCCTCATCGAACCCATTCTTCAAGGCTTCTATCCTTGCCAGTGCTGAGTTGGCATAGTTAGATGTTGCCTTGGCCCTTACAGGCATAGTTCTGGGGTCTATTCTACGCCATGAGGATACCATGCACCTTATACCCTCGTTGCTACTAAGGTACTCATCCCATCTCCATACAGCTATGCTCAGATCTACCCTATTGGGTAGAGGATTCACACCCATCTTGCCGTATGAGTAGTATGCTATAGGTCTTATATAACAGTCCTTCATACCGTTTGCTCTAACGGTCTCTATTATAGCATTACATATATCATCGAAGCCATACTGGATACCCATCATGTATATCTTTGCACTAGCAAGTAACCTATCTACATGCTCATGTAATCTGAATATCGCTGCACCGTTACCTGTATCATGGCACCTTATACCCTCGAATACAGCAGTAGCATAGTGTAGTGCATGTGTAAGTACATGTATGGTAGCCTTATCGGTATCTATGAGCTTACCATTCATCCATACCTTGTTGCCTATCTGCACACTAGTACTACATATCTAGATAAAATAAACTTTAGTACGTAGTTGCACCAGCATACACACTCCTCTTTGAGTGTATAGCCCTTATAGCATTCTCAACGTTCTCATCTTTATCCTCTACCACTATTATTATCCTTGAGGTCTCCTCCTGCGCATCCATATTTATTATATTTATAGACTGCTCACCTAGAGTGCTACTTGCCATGGATGCCACGTTAGGCACTCTATGCATCTCATCCCCTATGAGCGTTATGACTCCCCTACCATGGACTATCTCTGCACTGTTATCGTATGCCTTGAGGTATCTCTCGTACCTCTTTATGAAATCAGAGTCAAGGAAGAGTATCCTTGAGTACTCCTTATCATCTCTCATGTAAGGGCTGAGTTGTACGAACTCGTTGTACCTCCTATACCTGAGCAGGTGTGCCTTGAAGTGCCATGCACTCTCACTACCCATCCTTACTATACAGCATCTCTTCTTACCTGTTACTATCTTTATTGGATTAGTGATGTAATCTACTGGTTTCTTTACTATCTCTGTATAATCTCCAGCATCATTTATGTTGGTTATCCTTATCTTAACATCTACAGATGCATCCTCTATATCCTTTATTGCTATGGGGTCTAGTATCTTCATCCCAAACATACCAGCCAGTTTAGCCTCGTTGTATGAGAGTACTCTGATACGTTCCAACCCATCCCTGACTATCTTTGGATCAGCACTCAATACACTACTATCCTTCTCGAAGCTTAGGAGCATATCTTTACCATATCTATCATAGAGCAGTACTGCTATATCTGCTGCTGTTCTATCAGAGCCTCCACGTTCATAAGTGGTCTCAAGCCCATCTGGAGTCTTGCCTATGAAACCACCTAAGCATACAACCTCGCTGGAGTTAAGTATATCATGCAGTACGCTACTTGCGTTCTTACTCGCATCTAGCATAAAGTTCGCTGCCTCGTAGTTATCATCTGTTATTATAGGCCAGTCGCTGAACTCTACATAGGATGAGTCTATACCATTGCTGCTGAGTATATGATGCATGGCATTGGCCATAACAAGCTCCCCGCTGTATGCTAGAACCTTTGCCCTAATCACATCAACGAACCTCTTGTACTCTGCTGCCTGTTTGAGTGCTATTATAACCTGTCTATTGAACTCCTTCAGTCTTGATAGGAAAGCCTTCCTATTACCCTCATCCATGTACCTTGATGCTATATACTCATATACACTACTGAGTACATCTATATCTACTGGTTCAGAGGATGCGTATCTTTTGCCTATCTCTATCGCTATATCTGTTATAGATCGAGCCTTACCATACTCTGTGAATGGAGCTGAGAATACTGCCACTACTCTACCATCGTTAAGCATCTCCTTTATCCTTGAGAGTACAAGCGGTATATTACCCCCGTTGATACCAAGTGTATTACCACCGAACTTTGCTATGGTAAGCATAACTCTGTTAATAGAATCTGATTAATAAACTATAGTTAAAAAGTTATATGATGCATAAGCTTCTTGCATTCTATTGAAGCTGAGTGATGCTAACATTATACTAAGAAAGGCGATGATAAGTTCATACTTCGAGCCTGAGCTCTTGCTCAGGGACTACAAGGTATCGAACGTAAAGCACCCAATGATGGAGGGCAAGGGTATCAGACTCAACGACTATCTCCATATCTTCTTCGATATACTCACTGGTGCAGATTACCCTGATGGGGACGAATGGTTCATAGTAGAGTACCTCCTTCCATATAATGTAAATATGCCAGATAACCTAAAGGGTCCTGATTACTTTACCACTGTAGCGTTGGATGATGGGAGTAACTACTGGAGGCACAGAGAGCTTGTAAGGTACAGGTATGGTAAGAGTAAGAGGTTAGAAGAAGCGTTGGAGTTCATAGATAGGAAGTATAGGGAGCTTAGCGATGCATTGAGCAGTGCTTCTGTATTCGATGAGATAGACAACAAGAATAGGAGTAAGAGTGAAGGAAAGGGTGATGAATGGAAGGGTACAGATAAAGCAGATAACGACTTGAATTGAGTCGGTACTAATAATACAGCAGTATCATTATTCTTACTATCTCCTTGGGTGCCATCTCATATCCTCTCTGTTGAACTCGAATACTATGCTACTATTACTACCACTACCATAAATACTCTTAGCATCCTTGAAGTATACAGTATCTACAACATACTCTATACCTTCTACTGCTTTATTGAATACCTTATGATCTGAACCCTCTATGATGAATATTGTGTTAACATGCTTATCCTTGAAGTTCATAGTCAGCATAAAATCACTCTTGCCTCTCCTCCATCTCATATTCTTGAGTATCTCCTTCAGTCCCTCCCATCTATCTACTCCTAGTACCCTTATGAAACCATGATCGTAACGTATGGGTATCTCTATATACACACTACTCATTATCGATTCATTTACATTATCCTCCATCTCAACTACACCAAAGGGTTCTCTGAGCAGATTATACAAGGCCTCTCTCTCAGCCTCTGATATACCATGGTGTACTATCTTGATCATTATACTATTATACTGATGAGTCATCTATTTAATTTATTTAGGTTATATCATACTGAGGAACCTTAGGAGATGGAATAATCCATACCCCCCACCTACTATACATGAAGGAACCCATGGTACAAGCAAAGGTATACCTCTCAGTCTTATCTGATGATCATCTATTATCTTACTCACATAGTCATTTATACTTGCATTCCATATCTTGTAATCTATCTGATTCCTCTTGAGAATGCTCGTGAGTTCATAGAGTACTGATGCTCTTGAACTGAAGATATGCTGTATATACCTCCTTGAGATCTCTACCTCACCATTCAATGCTAGTAGATCCTCCTTGAGTCCCTCTACATTCAAGA
>Ga0197142_1003086_pt1 | contig 14186 bp, 12 predicted proteins | sample GBS60_MetaG_FD_148614 | JGI IMG/M metagenome (GOLD analysis project Ga0197142, IMG submission 148614) | Sediment microbial communities from Great Boiling Springs, Gerlach, Nevada, United States - GBS 60_MetaG | ecosystem: Environmental > Aquatic > Thermal springs > Hot (42-90C) > Sediment... | reverse complement strand
GGAGCCGCTAATTTCCCGACCAACTACAATAGCACCGGTACCTACACGCTGTATGTAGAGGCGGTTTCGCCGCAGGGCTGCCGCGGCCCTCGCACGGCCGTCACCATCACCGTAACCGACCCCACGGCGCCCACAGCCTCACCTGTCAGCCGCTGCGGCCCCGGCCCGGTGGTCCTTACAGCGAACTACACCGGCTCGGGTACGCCCACCTATAACTGGTGGGATGGGCCGGGTGCCGGCGCCAACCTCCTGCAAAGCGGCGGCAGCAATACCTTCACGACCACCGTTACCACCTCCACCACCTTCTATGTCTCTGTCCAGGTGCCCGGATGCGTGGAGAGTGCCCGCGTGCCAGTGAATGTAACTGTGAATGCCGCTCCTCCCAACGATACCTGGACCGGCGCCGTCAATAGAGACTGGTTCACCCCGGGTAACTGGCAGAGCGGCTGCGTGCCCAACTGCGGCACTTCCGTAACCATCCCCAGCGGCCCCGCCAATCAGCCCGAAATCGGCTGGAACCCCATAGCCGCCGCCTGTAATGACATCACCATTCAAAATGGTGCCTCTCTTACCTTCACCGCCATAAATGCCCAGCTGGATGTCTGCGGGCACTTCAATCATAATGGCGCGCTCAATACCACGGCTGGCGGTCGGGTGCGCTTCATCGGAAGCGGCGTGCAGAACTACGCTCGGGCCGCCACCGCCACAGGTAGCTTCTATCAGGTTATCGTGGATAAACCGGCCGCGACGCTGGCCAATCGCCGCGTGGAAGTTACCGGCGGCAATATGACCATCACCAATCAGCTCCATCTCGTTGATGGGCGTATCGCTACCACGGCTACCAATGCCGTCGTCATCACAAATAACGACCCGGTTTCGCTTACCGGGCATGGGGTGGATAACTACATTCAGGGGCGCCTGCAGCGGGCCATTCGCAATACGGGCGGGATGTATGCCCTGCCGGTGGGGGACATCCATCCAGCTCAGCTTGCCGGAGCCAAAGGCTATCAGCTGGCCGAAATCACCCTTTCCAACCCCACCAATGTCTCTGAGCTGCTGAGCTTTTTCACGGCCACCCCGCAGACAATACCCGCTACTCCAGAACCGCCCTGTGGTACGAACTACAACTGCGCCGTGGACAATGGCTTCTGGACCATCAATCTGGTAGCTGGAAACGCCACCGGCACCACTTATGACCTTACCCTGTACCCCCGCAACTACGGCCCCACCTGCACTGCGAATCCCTACCACAGCATCATGAAGCGGGATGGTGGGGGCTGGTACCTGAATGGTACCTGCTGTGCGACTTCCAGCCTGACCACAGGCGTCTGTAGAAATGGCTTCGATAATGGCTTTTCGGACTTTGTGGTGGTGGGCTCCACGACGCCGATGCCAATTGCCAGTCTGACGCTACAGGCTCAGCCCAAAGCGCCGGCCATCTATCTCACCTGGAGAGCCGATGCCGAGGATAATGTCCATACTTATCGTCTGCTGCGTGGAGAGACAGTGAGCGACCTGCGGCCCCTCACCGAAGTAACCGCCGATCAGAGCCGGACCTACGAATACACCGACGCTGCGGTAAAGCCCGGTACCCTCTACTACTATCAGGTGGTGGCGCTCTCCGCCAGTGGTCAGGAAGTCCTTCGCAGCAACGCCGTGCAGGCTATCCTGCCGACCGAGGGCTTTGCCTTTGCCGCCACCCTCCAGCCGAATCCCACCCGCGCCGATCTGACCCTGTACCTCCAGATGCCCGAATCAGATGCCCTGAATGTAGAGGTCGTCAATGCCCTCGGGCAGAGAGTCTGGCAATGGAAAGGTGATCTCAGCGCGGGGTTGAATGCCGTGCCGATTCCGGCGCACACCTGGGCAAAAGGTGTGTATGTGGTTCGGGTAGTGGGTCAGCGCTACGAGTGGAGCGGCCGCTTTGTGCGGGAGTAGAAAAAAACCTGTGTCTGAAAGGCCCGCTCTCCCTCGGGAGGGCGGGCTTTTTATTCTTGGCGGAGGACCCCAGACAGGTACAGTGGGCTTTAGAGGGTGAGGGGTTGGCGTACTCCTCTCCTTATGAACGAGCTCCGGGCCCTCTCTGGATAGGCGTGGCTACGAAGGCCATTAGGAAGCCTCATCGGCTTGTCCGAAGCCCCGTACCTTTGCTTTATGCCGAGACACCCCGGCCTTTCCGAACCCTGGAGCCAGCGAACCTCCTCGCTTCGCCCTACCATTGCCGACCTTTATGCGAGTCCTCCCCTTCATGAGACGATCACGATTGGCGGCTGGGTGCGCACCCGCCGCTCCACTAAGGCCGTCAGTTTCGTAGAAATCGCGGACGGCTCCACCCTCAAAGGACTGCAGGCAGTCCTCCCCCACGATAAAATCCCCCGCACCCGCATAGAAACCGAACTCCACACGGGCGCCAGCCTTACCCTAAACGGCCAGCTTATGCCCACCCCGGATCGGCCCCAACCCTTTGAACTGCAGGCCGAAACTTATATCCTTAACGGTCCGGCAGACCCAGACGCCTATCCCCTCCAGAAAAAAACCCACTCTCTGGAATTCCTTCGGGAAATAGCTCACCTTCGTACACGTACGCGCACTTTTCAGGCCGTATTCCGCGTCCGACATGGCGTTTCTATGGCCATTCATCAGTTTTTTCACGAACGGGGCTTCATTTATGTGCATACGCCGATTCTTACGCCTTCGGATTGTGAGGGGGCAGGTCAGCTCTTTCAGGTCATCACGACCGAATCTTCTGAACCTTCGGCTTTTTTTGGTCGCCCGGCCTACCTGACTGTTAGCGGGCAGTTGGATGCAGAAATCCTTACGATGGGGCTGGGGCGGGTTTATACCTTCGGGCCGACCTTTCGGGCAGAACCCTCTCATACACCGCGCCATCTCGCAGAATTCTGGATGATAGAGCCCGAAATGGCCTTCTTTGACCTGGAAGACACCCTGAACCTCGCCGAGGATCTTCTCAAAAACCTGATTCGTTATGTGCTGCGCCACCATGCTGAGGAGCTTGCCTTTCTCACAGAGCGTTATGATCCCGACCTTTTAGCCCGTCTGGAAAGTACAAAGGAAAGTGCCTTCCTCCGGATACCCTATACCGAAGCCATTGCCATCCTCCAGAAAAGCGGCCGGGAGTTCGCCTACCCGCCCGTCTGGGGCACCGACTTACAGGCCGAGCACGAACGCTACCTCGTAGAAACCTATGCCCAGCGCCCCATTATTGTCTACAACTACCCCCGAGACATCAAGGCCTTCTACATGCGCCAGAACGACGACGAAAAGACCGTAGCCGCCTTTGATGTGCTTTTCCCCGGGATCGGGGAAATTATTGGCGGTTCCCAGCGGGAAGAGCGTTTAGACCGTTTAGAAGCCGAAATCAAGCGCCGGGGGATGAATATCGCCGCTTACCAGGCCTACTTAGACACCCGTCGCTTTGGAACGGTACCCCATAGCGGGTTTGGCCTGGGCCTTGAACGATTTTTACTTTTTGTGACGGGCCTCACGAATGTACGGGATGTGATACCTTTCTTTCGGGCAGCCGGCCAGATGGCATGAAGTATGTGGGAACGCGGCTTTGCTACGATAGGTCTGCTCATTCTATCGAATGTGTTTATGACACTGGCCTGGTATGGGCATTTACGGGCGCAGCCGGCTCAAAACCTGAGTTTCAAGGCCTGGGTCCTGGTTGTGCTCGGCAGCTGGGGCTTAGCGTTTTTTGAGTATGTGCTGCAGGTACCGGCCAATCGGATTGGCTATCGGGGTTTTGGGGGGCCCTTTTCGCTCGTAGACCCTCAAAGTGATTCAGGAAGCCATAGCGCTCCTGGTTTTTGTGCTGATAGCAAAAGTTTTATTCCGGGGGGAGGTACTGGAACTCAGGCATTATGTAGCACTGGCCCTGGTGATAGTGGCGGTATGGCTATCTGCGTGATGCCAGGGGTGGAATCGGGAGTTTGGGAGGGGCCTTAAGACAAACTGAGTTATATACTGTATTAACCCCCAAACCGCAGCCCTTCACCCTCGTGAGGAGGAAGGGTTTGGGATGGGAGTTCTGGTAATGCCACTCAACGGCCTGCAGCATGGCTACTGGTTTTCTGGGGACCTGAGCCTTATCCAGACGCTTATACCAGAGGGGGAGGAATAGTATCTTAATCATTGGAAGGCTTGTAGCTTCATTTTCAGAGACCTCACCCTCATATCCTCCTCTCCTTTGAAGGAGAGGGGGTAGGGGGTGAGGTTGAGGCAGAGCGCATTAAGAAACAATATGCCCGAATTCAGTATTAGTCGGCATTCAGAGAGTTTTTGACTCAAATTGGTATAACATTACAGCCGTCTCGATGTCAGAACTTTTTCAGGCCGAGAGGAGGTTAAACCATCCCATGCTGAGCGCTAAGCCCATGACAAGGAGCGCAATAAGAGCAGAAATAAGCAGGGGTTTTTGGAGGGGATAGGGAGTGGGGAGGGTTTCGTAGCGGTAGAGCGGGCGCAGGGTGAAGGCATTCGCCCAGAAGCGGCCGCCGGTGCGTTCGGAGAGATACTGTAACGCCTGTGGGAAGGTCGTGGCCGAATCCTGACCAACCCAGAGCGCATGGATAGGAATCGCACGCGCCTCGGCAACGGGAGCCAACTTACGAAGGTCCGCACTCAGGGGATTGTTATGGGCGCCATCGCTTACAATCACGAGGTGCACACCCGGCTCGCTATTAGAGAGAGCCATTTCCAGGGCTTCGGCGAGGTCAGTGCCCTCCCCTAAGTCCAGAATAATAGCCTGTCGGAGAGCCCACCGAAACGACTCCATATCTGAGGTGAGCGGCAAAAGCCCATAAGCCCCCTGTGCAAAGACGATAAGACCCATTTTAGCCTGGGCCTGATGGGCATCAAGGGTGTCCAAAGCTTTTTCCCAGAGGGCAAGGGCATATCGGCGGCGGTCCGGCAGAAGGTCTGTGTTTCGCATGCTATGGGAGACGTCCCATAGCACCCAGAGGGACGGAAGCTTCGGGCGAGTAGTAGGGTAAATCCATACCGGTTCTGACAGCGCCAGCAGGATAGACAGCCCTGCCCACGCTGTGCTCCACAGGGTCAGATAACTTTGCCAGGGCCTGAGGGAAGGGGCCTGAATGGGAATGTAAGTGAAACGCCAGCGGAGACGGTGCCCCCACCAGAAAAGCCCTACCAGGACAGGAAGGCCCAATAACCATACCGGGGCATTCAGCTGGAGGGACATAGGTGCAAACGATGCTGGTGGGGTGCACCCGTGTATGGACGAGACTGTCTGAGAAGGGCGTAGAGCTGCCGATAGAGGTTCTGGAGGGCTAAAGCGGAAAGAGGCTCCCCAAGATAGCGCTCCTGATAAAGGGGCGGAAGAATGGTCCGCAAAAGAAGCCGAAGCGGCTCGGGCCCGTAGATTCGAGAAACTTCGCTCGGTACGAGACTGGCAGGATGAAAGTCGCAGTAGGGATGCAAAAGCCGGAAAAGAACTTTCGCATAATCAGGCAGGGAAAGCCGGGAAAACGAAGAGTACCTGAAAAGAAATGCCTCCCATCGGAGACGCCAGTAAAGATAGCTAACCACTCGCTTCACAGCTATGCCCACCGGACGATGGAATAAAATCAGACCCAGCAGGATAGCCAGCAGAATCAGCCAGAGAACAGAAGTAGTACTTTCGGAAGGTGCCTGAGAGGGGATGTCCGGGACCGTGTAGTCAGGTCTGGGATAACCTGTATCCGGCAAAGCAGGCAAAGCGGCAACGATCCGGGGATTTTCCCTATCAGGCCATGCCTGGGGGGCATCCCAGTAGCGCAGGACGAAGCGGCCATCGGGAAGCGTAAAAAGCTTTTCAGCCATGGGCAGGAAATTAGCCACCGAAGAAGGGACCGTACAGGGCCAGGCAATATACAAAGTATCCGGAGGCCGGGCCCACAAACCAACCCCCAAAAACAGCAGGAAAAGTTTTGAACTATGTACCTTCGGAAATATTGGTCCCCTTCCATAGATTTTTGCGCCTTTCATCATATCATAATAGACCTTCCTCGGCATCCCGGATGATGCGCAGAAGGTACTGGCCGTAGGGGGTTTTAGCGATGGGTTCGGCCAGGCGGCGCAGTTGGTGCAGGGAAATGAAGCCCTTTCGGAAAGCCACTTCCTCCGGGCAACCGACTTTGAGGCTCTGGCGCTCCTCTATGACCTGTACGAAGGTACTGGCCTCCAGCAGGCTCCTGGGAGTACCCGTATCCAGCCAGGCAAAACCCCGGGGCATTCGGCGCACCTGTAGTTTCTCGCGCTGAAGGTAGAGGCGGTTGAGATCGGTAATCTCTAATTCGCCACGGGCTGAGGGTTTGAGCATCTTGGCCAGGGTAGGTGCCTCGCCGTCGTAAAAGTAAAGTCCCGGAACCGCATAGGGTGATCGGGGCTTTGCAGGCTTTTCTTCCAGGCTGATGACTTTGCCGGTGGTTTTGTCAAATTCTACCACGCCATACCGTTCGGGATCATGCACAGGATAAGCAAAGATGAGCGCTCCCTCAGAGATCCGGCAGCTTTCTAAGAAAGCCTGAAGGCCGCTTCCATAAAAGAGATTGTCGCCTAAAATGAGGACGCAGGGGCCACCAGCTAAAAACTCCTCCGCCAGGATAAGGGCCTGGGCAATGCCTTCCGGGCGGGGTTGAACGGTATACGCTATATTCAGGCCCAGGTGGGAGCCATCACCAAGGAGCCTTTGAAAGTGAGGCACATCCTGCGGCGTGCTGATAAGAAGCATCTCCCGAATCCCGGCCAGCATCAGAGTGCTGAGGGGATAGTAAATCATGGGTTTGTCATAAACGGGTAGAAGCTGCTTCGTAATCACCTGAGTCATAGGGTGAAGCCGCGTGCCAGCCCCACCCGCCAGTATAATGCCTTTCATAAGAAGGGAGGCGGTTGAAGGTCCTTGAGAAAAGGTAGATGGGCATCCTTTGTAGAGAGAATCGGAGGCTTTGTGGGGAGGTCCCAGACGATGTTAATCTCGGGGTCGTCCCATCGGATGCCCGCATCTAACGAAGGCTCGTAATAAGCTGAACAGCGATACCACACATAGGCCCCGGAGGAAAGCACCAGAAATCCATGGGCAAAACCCACCGGCACATACAGCCACTCCCACATCTCACTGTCGCCACGCAGCTGAATAGAAACCCATTGCTTATAGGTAGGAGAATCCGGACGCAAATCAACTATCACATCCTGAATACACCCCTGAATAACGGTAACGAGTTTAGCCTGAGCGGCGGGCGGCCTCTGAAAATGAAGCCCTCGCAAAGTCCCTTCCCGGGAAAAAGAAACATTATCCTGAACAAACGGAGGAAGCCCCAGGCTTTCTATCCAGGCTTCTCTAAAAGCTTCTGCAAAAAACCCCCGATTATCTTTCCAGCGTTTGAGCCTGAGAACAAAGGCACCCTGCAGGGACAAGGGGACGATCTCCATGGCTTACGCAGAGGGAACAGAGAGTTTCTGTCGGAAGTAGCTGATCGTTCTGGGGAGGCCCTCCAGGCGGGTGATGCGCGGCTCCCAGCCCAGAAGCTCTCTGGCTAAGGAAATGTCGGGACGGCGGACTCTGGGGTCGTCTTCCGGGAGAGGCCTGAAGACAATTTCGCTCCGGGAATCGGGAATGAGGCGCAGCACTTCCCGCGCCATCTCAAGGATGGAGATTTCTTCAGGATTGCCGAGATTGACGGGATAAGAATAGTCGGTATAAAGAAGAAGGCGAAAGATACCCTCCACGAGGTCGTCAATATAACAGAAGCTGCGGGTTTGTGAGCCATCGCCATAGACAGTGAGGGGCTGATGCGTGAGGGCCTGCGTGATGAAATTGGGCAGGGCCCGGCCGTCATTGAGGCGCATTCGGGGACCATAGGTATTAAAGATGCGCACGATCCGAACTGGAATGCCATGGGTACGATGATAGGCCATGGTCATTGCCTCTAAAAAGCGTTTGGCCTCGTCGTACACACCCCGTACACCGATAGGATTGACATTACCCCAGTAGGTTTCTTTCTGCGGATGCTCCAAGGGGTCTCCATACACTTCCGATGTAGAGGCTACGAGGATGGTGGCCCCCTTTGCACGAGCCAGCCCTAAGCACTTATGAGTCCCCAGCGCGCCTACTTTCAGGGTCTGTATGGGCATGCGCAAATAATCCGCAGGGGAGGCCGGCGAAGCAAAATGTAAAATGTAGTGAAGCTCCCCCGGCACATGAATGAAGTTCGTTACATCGTAGTGGTGAAACTGAAAGCGCGAGTTCCCGAAAAGATGCTCAATATTTTCTAAACTGCCGGTGGATAGATTATCCATGCCGATAACTTCAAACCCTTCGGCTAAAAGACGATCGCAAAGATGAGAGCCGATAAAGCCAGCCGCCCCGGTGATAAGCACCCGCTTAGCCACAGCACAAAGGTACATGCGGATTAGTTTTTGGGCGCACCCTGGTAAAGTGGCCTAGACAGTTCATCCGCCACGATGATATTCTATTGATGCGGTATGGGGTCAGCCAGTAGCCTTGAAGAAACCTCAGGTGAGCGACTCTCCCGTGTCTCTTTTCACCTCCTCTATGGTCTCCAGGAGGGCCTCCGCCACCAGCCTTACCTCTGAGGGGGTCATTTCGGGCCAAATGGGCAGGGTGATGATTCGCTGGTAAGCGGCATCGGCTACGGGAAAGCTCCTCCCCCCTGTCCATGCCCGGTAAGCCCGGTGGTGATGCAGAGGGCGATAGTGAAGGTTTAGCGGGAAACCTTTTGCTCCCATTCGCCGGAGAATGTCATCCCGTGCCCCCGCCCCCCCTCGCAAAAACACCGGATACAGGTGCCAGCTACATTCCTGAGGATTGGCAGGATAAAGTTCAATATGCTCGTAAGATGCCAGAACTTCCCGGTAGGTGGCCGCCACTTTTTGCCGGCCTTGCCATCGCTCATGCATGAGCTCTACCTGGGCCAGACCCAGAGCCGCACACAGCTCTGCAAGCTGATAGTTGTGCCCCAGAAAGTGCACTTCATAATCCCAGTACTTCAGCGAGTCCCGTACGATGCCATGTCGTCTCCATTGTCGGGCTTTTTCGGCGAGATTGGGGTCCCGGAATAAAATAGCTCCGCCCTGCCCGGCGGCTACTGGCTTGGTGGCGTGAAAGCTCAGAGTAGCCACTTCCCCAAAGGTTCCACACAGCTGCCCCATAAAATAGCCCGGCTGGGCATGACAGGTATCCTCTAAGAGCCACAGGCCATGCCGCGCACAAACTTCCTGGAGGGCTTTCATGTCAGCCGCCATCCCTGCGTAATGAACCACAATTATACCCCGAGTGCGCGGCGTAAGAAGGGGCTCTATGCTTTCCGGCATCAGGTGAAGCGTCGGTCCCACATCGGCCAGAACCGGCACTCCGCCCGCGTGATACACCGCCGATGCCGTCGCCGTAAAAGTCCAGACCGGCACGATCACCTCCCCCCCCTCTTCACCCAGAAGCACCTTGAGCGCTATCTCTAAGGCCGCCGTGCCCGAACTCACCGCGACCGCCGCCCGCCCCCATATCCTTTCCAGAGCCTTTTCCAATCGAGCGACGAATGCGCCCCCGCCCCACCACCTTCCCTCCAGCGCCTCCAGCACATACAAGCGCTCTCTATCCGATAGGGCTGGCCGATGAAAGGGAATCCGATTCTGCATACGGCCATAACGCTAATACCTCTGGCACCCCAAACACCGCCACCCGAAATCGGCCTCGCTCCGGTATTTCAATCCCCATTCCCGGCTCCAGTCTCCCCTTCTCATAGTACATCCAGTCAAATAGCCCCTCAAAAATGGAGTGAATCCAGCCGGTCTCCCGCAAATCCTGCAGAGGATGTGCCAGGTCCGGCACGCCAAATTGCCGATACCCTACCGTTCGCAGCCAGAGCGGCGCCGTCTGCCCCTCTAAAAGCGCTTCCCATGAAGTCTCAACCTGAAGCGGTACAAGCCCCGTCCACAAATGCAGAGGTGGACAGCGGCGTGCAACCTCTTCCAGCCCGTCCTCAAAAATCCGCCTTATCCAGATCGCCGTGTGGGCCGTAGCACCCTCCGGATTGGCCACCCCCACCAGCCCGGAAATCCCCAGTAACCACCGATACGCCTCAATAAAATCCGCCACTGGATCCCTGCCCGGCGAAAAAGTATAACGCGCGTAAGCCCGATGCGATCGGAGCCGGTCTTTTTCCTCTGCACTCCAGAGGGAAGCCTCTATCGTCAGACTGGCGATCTCTCCGGGAAGCGGAGTAGCCCATACCTCCAACCCGGGTATCTCCCGCGGCGCTTCTAAAAGCAAATACAACTCCGCCCTCACGGGGTGGGATAGGAAGGAATTTCCTGTAGCCATCCCCAGGTCGAATAATCAAGGCAATAGAACCTTTCTCCGATGACGATCCCCAGATAATGCACCTGCCAGCGTTTCTCCAGGGCCCGGGCATACCGTTCGAGCTGAACGCGAGCCTGCATGGCAATTTGAAGGGAGTCTTTGCAGGGAGCGTCTTGCTTGCATTCTATCAGGAGCCAGATGTCCCCCCTCGGTGTGAAAACCGCCAGATCAAACCTTCCCGCTCTGCCCACCATGTATTCCACCTGCATGGCGGTCAGGGGATAACCATACGCCCGCAGGTATTCAATCACCCATAATCGTATACGCTCTTCGGGCCGATCTGCTATGTATTTCTTTCGTACAGGGCACCATAGCGTGTTTTTTTCCTTCATGCCGGCCACCCGGTCAAAGCCCATCTGCACCTATCACAGGGTGGTCTCACCCTCGCTGACCATCTCCCGGGCTTTGACGCTATGGATGTTATTGGTAACCTGGAAGCGGTAGTACTTCCCAAACTGCGGGTTGCGCATCCGGGCCAGCCAGCGCAGGCGGGGCTCTAACCGCTCCTTTGGCACGAGCAGGCGCTCTTTGGTATAGATGGCTTCCTCCCGGGACTGAAATACAAAATCATACTCCGGGCTCATTACGATAGCCTCCTCCGGGCAAACCTCCTCGCACAGACCACAATAGATACATCGCAGCATATTGATCTCAAAGACGGCCGGATAACGCTCCTTGGGATCATCGGTTTCGGCCGCCTGCATGTGAATGGCAAAGGGCGGGCATACCCGGGCGCACAGGCCACAGGCGACGCATCGTTCCCTTCCGCCCTCCACCACCAGAACCGGCCGCCCCCGAAACTCAGGCCCCAGCTCTATCGGCTCCTCAGGGTATTGAACGGTGAATTTCTTCTGAAAAAATTTGCGAAGCGTATAAGCCAGCCCACTGAGAATCGGTGGTATATAAAGCTTCTGCCAGAGGGACAGACGGCGCTCACCCGGCGGCGCCCCCGCAACCCGAATCGCCATATCACAAAGAAACATAAAATCCCGGACCTGCGTTGAAACCACCTGCCCCTTCCCCGGTAGCATCCCGCCCATGCGAGTTCTTTCGCACCTTCGTTTATGAGCTGGAGCTTTTACGACCGAATAAAGAAAAATCAAACGGTCTCAGGGACGCCCTTTCACCACACGCAGGCAGAGGTAGCCCTGAAAGTTCCTTTCTGCCCCTCCTCGGACACTCTCCCCAAAAACCATTCGATATCAACGCCCCTGCGCATCCGGTCATGGCCTCATGGCCGCCTCTGGAGACTGCATGAGGCTCTTCTTCTTTTGTCTCTCCTGAAAGCCCAAACCCTGACGCCCATCAGCACCCACCGCCCTACCCAGGGCATAAGCACCAATCTGGTCGAACCCGGCGCTCTCCAGATAGAGTCCGGTCTGGAGCCGCGGCTCCTGCCTGCGTTTCAGCCTGAGATGGTTCTCCAGCCCCGACTCGGCCTGACCGAAAGACTCGAGCTTTTCACCACCGCTCGCTTCCAGGCTTCTACAAAAAACCTGAGTGTCCTGGCGCTCTCTCCCAAGGTGAGACTTTTCCAGCAAAAGCGGTGGCAGCTGGCGCTGGCGGGATGGGGACATATACTTTCACCTAAGGGGGAAATCAGTGCGCTGGCCGACTTTTTTCTCTTTTCGCAGGGGGTTCTCACGGTAAATGCCTCTTTCTCTACCGGGTTTCGTCAGCTACCGGCCTATTTCGGGACGGCCTTTTACACGCAGGGAATAGGCGAGCGCTTTTTTAGCTGGATAGAAGTCTTTGCCTGCTGGCCGCTGGAATATGGCGTGGGAACTGGTCTGCAGTACCTTCCGGACAGAGGTCGGCTCATGGCCCTGGATGTCGCCCTTACCTGGCGAGGAGGGAACGCCCTGCAGCTGCTGATAGGGCTGAGCCGAAAAGGTTCTCTCCCCCGCTGAGGCAGGAGAGGGAAGCGAGATTGAAGCCCCATTCAGCCGGGTCCAGAGGCTATTATGACCCGGTACTCTCTCCCCCAAAGGGTTTTATGGATGGAGCACCAATGGGCTTCGGGGGCGCATCAGCCCGGGACAGAAAAAACCGAGGCCCCCCTCCTTGCAGGAAGAGGGGGGCCTGGTGAAGGAGGTAAGCGGCGTTATTCGGTGATAATGAGCCGCTGGGTGGAGGATTTGTCGCCCTGGATGAGGCGGACCTGATATACGCCCGCAGGCAGGCTCAGCCGCACCTGATGAGCGCTCCCTTCAAAGGCCTCGGTCGCCACGAGTCGGCCCGCCATATCCAGTACCTGTACCTGATAGCGGCCTGCAGCCGGCGCGGTGATTGTAAAGGTACCCGTGTTGGGATTCGGATGAATGGCAAAGCCGCCCATGTCAGCCTTGAGACCCGACGTTACGTCCAGATAGACGGTATCCCGGGTCGGATCGCAGGCGCCCGTACCCCGCACCGCTTCCAGAACGATCGAATAAGAGCCCGCAGCAATGTTGTTGATGGTCAGGGAGTTACCCGAGCTGGTATTAGCAGGCGGGTCAGAAGGAGGTATGGCATTGTACTGTTTCCAGGTGTAGCTATTCCCGCTCGTTTGTGCGGAGGAGACATTGAGAGTAACATTGCTCCCGGCGGTGATGGTCAGCGTCTGCCCGCTCACAGGGTTGTTGCTGGCGTCGGCGATCTGAGCGCGGGCGGTGTCCTCCACGGTGACGGTGATGGGATTGGAAGTGAGAATATCTGTCGGACAATCCGGATCCCCATTCGGATTGTCAAAGCTGACCTGTGCGGTAACCGTTATGCTCCCCTCAGCGTTGGGACTCACCGTATAGGTGGCGCTGGTAGCTCCCGAAATCGGATTACCGTTAGCATCCAGCCACTCATAAGCCGTAGCCCCGGGCGTCGTCGCATCCAGCGTGATGGGGGCGGAGTTTATGCACACAGCACCACTGGGAGCTCCACTGACATTGATGGAGCTGGGACGCAGCTTATAGCCCGTAATCGTGAGCTCAAAGTTGCCTTCAACAGTGCCTATAAAAGAGCCCTCCACCACGATATAATAAGTGTGGCCACTCACCAGTAGCATGGAGTCCCGGTCTATCCTTGCACTCCCTCCCCCTGCAAGAGTTCCTATTGTCAGATTGACCCGATTGCTATTCGGCAGTCCGAGGGCTCTGATCTGAGAGGTAAGTCCAGACGAGCTACAGTTGCTACTCCCCTGATCATCGTTGGAGATGGTATCCCCAGCAGTCGCATTGATGAGGTGAATGCGAGTATCGAAAGTGGTACCCCCCGAACATGTATTGATTATCAGGGAGTCCAGGCACTCGGGAAGCGTCAGGACGAAATAGAGATCTCTGGAGGCTGTACCCCACCGAGCCCCGCCAGCCACATCATATTCATTACTGGTAGCTAGCCCGTCGGTGCTGTCCTGTATGACCGCTGTCCAGGTACCTGCACCGGAGGGATTCAGGGTAACCGGAATAGCCGTAGCCGCGCGATTGCCCGGACGATCCGAAACCGCCACCTGCAGAACCTGACTGTAAGCTACGGAAGGATTGCACACCGGCGATTCCGCCTTCGTACGAAACTCATAAGTCGCCGTATAGGGACCTCCCGAAGCTAACGGCGGAAGCGTAAAAGTATGCGGAAAACCACTGAAACTGCTCACGGAAGTCCAGGTAGCACCTCCATCGGTAGAGTATTCCAACGAAATCGTACCACCCACAGGATCATTAGGATCAGCATCTATGGTTATATCTTCTCCCCACAGGGCAGTAGACGAAGATACCGTAATCTCCTGCGCATCGGCTGGGACTCCTGTTATATTGAT
>Ga0197142_1003085_pt1 | contig 14189 bp, 14 predicted proteins | sample GBS60_MetaG_FD_148614 | JGI IMG/M metagenome (GOLD analysis project Ga0197142, IMG submission 148614) | Sediment microbial communities from Great Boiling Springs, Gerlach, Nevada, United States - GBS 60_MetaG | ecosystem: Environmental > Aquatic > Thermal springs > Hot (42-90C) > Sediment... | reverse complement strand
GGCTATTACGGAGTTTGACTATGCCTTGGCCGAGTCGGGGTCTCTGGTAATTTTCACCGAGAGCATGGTGGAGAGGCTTGTGACATGTCTTCCCGAGACTCTCCTAGGCGTGGTATGGGCTGATAGGATACTGCCCTCCCTCACAAGCCACCATTCCATCATAGCGGCCAATGTGGCGGACGGTAAGGTCGTCTCAATCATATCAGGCCCTAGTAAGACACTGGATATTGAGCAGACCTTTGTCACAGGAGTCCACGGCCCCGACAGGGTGATGGCCCTGATAGTGGTGGAAGAATGATACGAGGTCAAGACCTTCTGAGGAAATCGCTTGATAGGGTTAGAAGCTCCAGGGGAGTGAGGATGGCGGAGATCAACCCATCTCTTCTGAGGGAGTTGCAGAGTTTTAGGGACAGGAATATTGGGATGCTGGCTTCTAATGTTGAGAGACTTAGGCGTGCGGTGGAGGGTGGCGGTGGCCATTTCTACCTAGCCCGGAATCAATCTCAGGCCGCCGAGTATGTGGTTGATATTGTCAGGCGATCTGGTGGCCGTCTCATCCTCAAGACCAAGTCCATGACGACCGAGGAGATAGGGCTTAACCATGCTCTTGAGTCGGCTGGGCTGAAGGTTGTGGAAACCGATATGGGGGAGAGGGTGATCCAGCTGACCGGTGAAAAACCCTCCCACATCCTGGCTCCCGCAATACATCTGACAGCTGCAGAGATATCTAGGGCGTTGTCCAGCGATTTGGAACCCTCTCCCTCCGAGATCGTGAAATATGTGAGAAACGATCTACGGGGATATTTTCTCAAAGCAGATGTTGGTGTGACAGGTGCCAACGCCATCTCTGCTGAAGACGGCTCCATCCTGATAGTGACAAATGAGGGGAATGAAAGGCTTGTCACATCTATTCCAAAAACCTACATATGCGTTGCAGGTGTTGAGAAGATAGCGTCAAATATCTATGAGGCCCTGCGAACTGTTGAAGTCCAGATTAATAGTGCGACTGGCCAGCGGCTCACAACCTATCTAACCATAGTCTCACCACTTGCTAAAGAGTTTAGGAATGGGCGGGATTTCCACCTGATCATAGTTGACAACGGTAGGCTTGAGGCGTCGAGGGATGTTGAGCTGTCCGAGACTCTGAGGTGTATAAGGTGTTCAGCATGCTTTAATGTCTGTCCAACCTATAGGATTGTGGGCGGTAGGCTTTTCGGCCACATCTACACGGGGCCGATTGGAATTCCCTGGACGTATATAACGGCGGGGACTGAGGCTGCGGCAGGCTTCTCACACCTCTGCATCAGCTGTGGTCTTTGCATGAGGGAGTGCCCCGTCAACATAGATATCCCATATCTAATCTCCGTAGTCAAGTATAGGGCTGTCCGGTCAGGCTCTTTTAGACCATCATTCCTGGCCAGAAACTATGACGCCATCCTCAAGACAGCCTCCAGATTCCCCAGACTAGCCAACATGGCTCTCTCCAACACGTTTACCAGGGCGTTGATGGAGAGGTTGGTTGGGATAGACCGTAGGAGGGTGCTGCCCCCTATTCCAGTCGAAAGCATCCCCAAACTTTTCAAAAGGGTCAGGAGGCCGGAGAACCCAGTAGGCAGGGCCGCCCTCTTCACAGACTCCCTGATAATGTATCTTTATCCCAGGCTGGGTTTTGAGGCGGCTTTGATGCTTTCCAGTCTGGGCGTGGATGTTTCTCTACCGCCACAGAGGGGGAGCGGCATGCCCCTGATACAGAGTGGACTCTTAGACATGGCTAGAAAAGTTGCAGCAGTCAACGTTGAAACCCTTACACAGTATGTTGATTCTGATCATGAAATAGTATGCCTCGAGCCTACAGCAGAATACATGCTTAAGAAAGTCTACCCCAAACTTCTAAAGACTGCTGAGGCTGACAAGGTTGCGAGACGGACCAGGAGCCTCTCCGAATATATTCTCAGGATTGCAGGGCATGCTGGCGGGCGTATGGGCCGGGTTATATATCACTGGCCCTGCCATGGGAGGGAGGTCTATGATCATCCGCCCACAAGGCTGCTTCTGGAAAGGCTTGGGTTTGAGGTCCATATGCTGGATACGGGATGCTGTGGTATGGCCGGCGTATGGGGTGTGGGTCTGGGGTTTGAGATGAGCAGTATGATAGTCGGTGAGGTGAGGGAGGCTGTCGAGAGTATCGGAGATTTGGATGTTGTGACTGACAGCACCGTGTGTATGATGCAGCTACAGCAGTTTCTGAGAAACAGGGTCATTCATGTGGCGAGCCTGTTGTATGGGATTATTGGACGGCCATGATCAGCGGTCGCGGTGATGATGGGTTTACAGATGTTCCCAGCCTTGGAAGGGTTAGGAAGAGCCATCCAAGGGTTGAGGCATACGGTGTAATAGATGAGCTGATGTCGCTGCTGGGATATGCCTCTTCAATATCCGATTACGAGGATGTTAGGGAGACGGTGTTTACAATTCAAAATCATCTCTTCAACATCAACGCCTACCTGGCCTTGGGGGATGGCAACAGGTTTGCAGTGGGTGAGATGGTTTCTGATGTTGAGAGGCTTTTAGAGGTTTATGAGAGGGAGCTCCATCCCCTAAGGCATTTCATCTATCCAGGGGGGACACAACTGGCTGCTGTTCTCCATGTGTGCAGGTCAGTGGCTAGGAGGGCTGAAAGAGCGGTAGCAAGGCTCATGGAGACAGAGAAGGTGGCACCAGAGATACTGGCCTACCTCAACAGGCTCTCCAGCCTACTCTTCACCCTAGCCAGAGTTTGTAACAAGAGGGCCGGAGTTCCGGAAAAGGAGTGGGTTAGAGGGTAAAAACTACCCGTCCCCTCCTAATCGTCATAATCGGATGGAGGCTCTTTAGGGAGTCTGGATCCATTTTCAGAGGATCCCTATCCAAGACTATGAGGTCTGCAGAGTATCCCGCAGCTATCCGGCCTACGCAATTCTCATCGCCTGACGCGTACGTAGGGCCATGGGTATAGGCTTCTAGGGCCTGCCACACCTCCAGCCGCTCAGACTTGTTGGGGTTTCCACACACCGCAGCCCACAATCCTTCAAAGGGATTCACAGATTCGACTGGAGCGTCCGAGCCGCAGGATAAGATGCATCCAGATGAGAGCATGCTCCGAAACCTGTAGCACATCCAAGCCCTATCCCCGAGTCTCCTACCAACCCATGTATCTGAAACGGCGAACATCGGCTGGACTGAAAGTATAATGCCGAGCCTCGCAGCTCTCTTTATCATTTCATCATCCATAACAGACGCATGCTCAACCCTAACCCTCTCACAACCGCCAACATCCTCTACAGCATCTAAGACAGCCGATATAGCTTCATCTCCTATGGCGTGGAAGGCCGGCTGCAATCCCTCCTCTGAACACATTTCCAAGATCTGTCTCAAGCTCTTCCTGTCATGTCTTAGAATGCCCTTTACAGGCTTATCCGAGTATGGCTGTCTGAGAGCGGCTGTCCAGCCACCTAGCGACCCGTCCACAAAAACCTTCACACCCTGAACCCTCAGAAAACGGAGCCCCCTAGCGTGTGGAAGTAGATCCGGGGTGACATAACATAGGATATCAAGGCCGGCTCTGCCAGACGCTGATAGTCTCTCAAGAGCATCCAGATGATCTTTCTCCATAACTATTACGTGGAGTCTTGTAAGGCCATATGCAAGGAGAATCCTCTGAAATGCCTGAAGAGATTCTATAACTTCTTCAATCCCGGGCTTTGGCACATGCTTTCTAAGTCTCTGCAGATCCTCCTCCGACACAAGCCCTGAATTTTCAACCGCTTGGTATCGGGGGCCGAGCAGCCTCAAAGCACTCAAGCTAGCAAGTCCAACATGGCCGCAGATTCTCTCAAGGAGGACAGGTCTTCCACTCGACGCAGCCTCTAGTTCTTCTGCTGTGGGGAGTGCATCCATCTTCTCCTGATCCCAGCCATATCCATAGATGAAAGACCTCTCGCCAGCGCTTGAGACAAGCTTCAGCAGTTCGGACTTTTTTTCCACACTGCGGAGATCGAGTAGGTTTCCCTGGGTTGCCAGTTCTACGAGGTGTATGTGGCTGTCGGTGAGGGATGGTATGACAGTCCGTCCTCCAAGGTCTAGCGTCTTTTCAGCTGAGCCGTAGCCGTCAACAGATGTGATTACCCCATCCTCTATATACAGTGTGGTGGCTATTCGCGGCGGGTTGAAGGATGTGTAGGCCCTGCAGTTTTCAATAACTAGGTTCAAGACCTCTTCTTCCCAGCTAGTGAGCGGCTCTCTTTCTCAAGAAAGCCTACAATAATTTCACATGCGTAGATGAGGGGGATTGTTGGAAGGAATCGTGGTGCGGGAGTATTATATGATATGCTGGCCTCGGGCTGGGCTAGGTCCTCAGGGTCACCAACCCACAATTGGAAGACAAGCCTAACCTTGGGGAGAAAGGTGAAGGAAAAGCTGACCCCTCCCATTTTCTTCTCCCTAACACCGCCCAGCGCGATTGAGCATTTCTCGAAGCTCTGGCTGTTAAACCCGAAAAGCTTGGTGATAGGTCTTGTGACGCTCTTCTGAAAGTATGAGCTTAAGGTAGGGGTCTTGAGTAGGCTTTGCATGGGATGCCAGGACTCGGTCCCCGAAGGCCCTCCATCGGAGAGAAGATAGGTTAGCATGACGTATGAGAGCTTACCTCCGGCAGGTCTTCCGGTCATGAGGTCGAGGACCGCCCTCTGGCCAAACTCCACAGTATATGTCTTATTCAACACGTTAACTATGTACCTGCCCTCAAGACTTTCAGAGCTCCGTAGATAGATTACGCCGCATCGTTTAGCAACATCCTCATGTCTCATCCTCTCCAACTTGTCAAAGGATTTTAAGACCAGACTGGCCAGCTCAGACTCGGATAAGGCCGGGTTCTCCATACTATTCACCCATAGGATGTATCTATCTGCGCCCTCTGAAGCCGGCCAGAGTAGTCTATATAAACTGTCTTCACATCTGTAAACTCCTCGATCCCATGTATTCCACCCTCCCTAACACCGTTCCCTGTTTCCTTTACACCGCCGAATGGCAGGTGGGACTCGGCCCCTATGGTCGGTGCGTTGACATATGTTATCCCAGCCTCCAACCTTGCGATCGCCTTAAAGGCAGTCCGGATATCGTTGGTGTAGATAGATGATGAGAGACCATATCTCGTGTTATTGGCCACTTCTATGGCCTCTTCAAGGTTGTCAACTTTTATCACGGATACGACTGGGCCGAATATCTCGTCCTGCGCTATTCTCATCTCGGATGTGACGTTCTCAAAAATGGTTGGCTGATAGAAAAAGCCCTCATCATAAACGCCTCCACTCAAGATCCTGCCCCCTAGCGAGAGTTTAGCCCCCTCTGAGACTCCGATCTCGGTGTAGCTGTGAATCTTCTTCAACTGATTCTCATTGATCACGGGGCCCATGTCAACTGTGCTGTCAAGCCCATCACCCACCCTAAGCCTCGCAGCCCTTTCCTTAAAGGACCTGATAAAACTCTCATAGACGGCCTTATGGACTATCACCCTGCTGGCGGCTGTGCATCTCTGTCCCGATGTGCCGAAGCCACCCCAGATGCATCCGTCAACCGCCAGCTGTAGGTTGGCATCATCCATTATGATGATGGGGTTTTTACCTCCGAGCTCAAGCCCAACCCTCTTCAGCCCAGCCTGCTTCAATATCTCCTCTCCATTATCCCTAGAGCCTGTAAAGCTAACAGCCCCCACCTTCCTATCCCTCACCAGCGGAAGGCCCACCTCAGCCCCCCGACCCTGTCACAAGGTAACCACACCCGCGGGAATTCCAGCTTCCACCATAACCTTGACAAGCTCAATTGCACAGAGAGGGGTGTCGCTCGCAGGCTTCCATACAACTGTGTTGCCCGCTGCCAAGGCTGCGGCCATCTTCCACCCCGGTATAGCGATTGGGAAGTTCCATGGCGTGATGACGGCCACAACTCCTACCGGCCTCCTGACGGTCATTGCGAACTTGTCTCTCAGCTCACTTGTCGTAGTATGCCCAAACAGCCGCCTACCCTCTCCCGCCATATACTTGAAAGTGTCTATCGCCTCCTGCACATCACCCCTAGCCTCGGTCAGGATCTTACCCATCTCCATAGTCATAATCCTGGCTAGATCCTCCTTTCTCTCCTCTAACATCAGAGCTATCTTCAGGAGGATCTCACCCCTCACTGGCGGAGGGGTTTCAGACCATTTTGGAAAGGCCTCCTCAGCGGCGTCAACCGCAGCCCTCACCTCAGCCTCTGAACTAGCCTGAAAATATCCTAGGGTTTGGTTTTTATGGGCTGGGTTTATGGATGGGAAAACCCGTCCACTGGAGGAAGCGCACCACTCGCCGCCGATATAATTGTAGTAGGTCTGATATATGGCCATGCTCTTTTATATCTCACGGCCCTCTAAATAATTTTAATTCTCCCTCCAGCATAGCTGAGACAATGAAGGCTGTGAGTCTCACGGCCGAGATTATCAACGTTGGGAACGAGCTGCTCGACGGCAGAACCCTAAACACAAACCTCCAGTGGCTATGCGGGAGGCTCAGCAGGCTTGGCTACATAGTGGAGAGGGCTACGATTGTGAGGGACGACGTCGATGATATATCCAGTTGTGTAAGGGAGGTTTTGAAACGGGGGCCAAGGTGGCTGCTGATCAGCGGTGGGTTAGGGCCTACTCATGATGATAAAACGTTGGAGGGTGTTGCCAGGGCTTTAGGTGTGAGGCTGAGGCTTAACAGGCTGGCGGTTGATATGCTGAGGCGAAGGTATGAGGAGATGAAAAGCATGGGTCTGATCGCAACTGTTGAGCTGACTAGGGAGCGGTTGAAAATGGCAAGGATTCCAACCGGTTCAAAACCTCTCTCCAACCGGGCGGGGACTGCGCCTGGCGTTTTGATTGAAGCGAGGTCCACGAGGGTGGTATGTCTGCCAGGTGTGCCTAGAGAGCTGGAGGACATTTTCGAGAACCATATCACGCCGATTATGCTCACCGAGTCAGCTGGCCGCTCATACATCACGGAATCCCTGTCTGTGAAGGGTGTTTTCGAGTCATACCTGGCACCCATCCTTGTCGAGACGATGAAACGCTATCCCGGAGTATATCTCAAGAGCAATCCAAAAGGAATCGAGGACGGCGTCTCCCACGTTGTCGTAGACTTTTTAGCTGAGAAAAAAGACGAGTGGAAGATCAGGGAGGCTATGGTTTTTCTAGAGGAGAGGATTAAGGGGATGTTAAAAAGCTAGGCTGGAAGCAACCTAATGCATGAGCTGGGAAGAGGCTGTGAAAAGAAGCTGGGAATTGACACACGAGTCACCCAAACTATACATGAAGGGCTATGAAACCGGCCTGGCCGCAAGTGAAGGTTTCAAAAACAGCTTCAACACGATAATATTCATAGGAATGGGTGGCTCCGGAATAGTCGGCGACATAATCACCGACATGATAACACCAGCCATGAAGCATCCCATCCACACATTCAAGGATTATAGGATACCCATCCCCCTGGGGAGGGAGAGCCTAGTCGTAGTCCTAAGCTACTCGGGTAAAACATCCGAGACAATTTCCGCCGCTGCGGAGGCATACATGTCCAAGGCGTCGATGGTAGCTGTGACATCTGGAGGAGTTCTAGCTGAGGTGGCTGTTAAAAAGGGGATACCACTGGCCCGGATTACGGGCGGTCTTGAGCCTAGATTTGCGGTGCCTGAGATGGTTGGAGCTGTAATCGGCCTACTGACCGGGCTTGGCCTCTACAGTGAGGTCTCCCGTCTTTTCAGAGAGTCTATCACAAGACTTCAAGGTTTTCTCAGCCGGAATCCCAGCATCGATAGTCTCAACGACTTTTCCAACGGGCTGATGGGGAGGATAGCATCAGTGATAGGCCATACGCATCTAAAGGCGGTGGCCCACAGGCTTAAAGCCCAGTTGAGTGAGAATGCAAAACACCCAGCCTATGTGACACTCCTGCCCGAGGCCTGCCATAATGAGGTGGAGGGCTGGCTTCCGGAATATGCGTTAGCCTCCATAGTGATGAGGAGCGGGTACGAACCACCGGCCATCTCCTCAGCCCTCAACCATATAGAGGATTACCTTAAAAGGAACGGTATCTCCTACAAGGTATTGAGGGTTGAATCCAGCACGTATGTGGATGAGATCATCAGGCTCATAACCTTGGCAGATCTCCTAAGCATCTCACTCGCCTACGCCAAGAGGGTTGACCCCTTCCAGTTAAACTTCATACCCCAGTTCAGAAAAATCCTAGGCTTGGACGGACGGCTGGTGGACATGGCTCTGAGAAGGTTTGGAGTTGACGGTTGAGATGGGCGGTGATCTGAGATCCCTACTGAGAAGGCGGATATACTTCGCCCTCATAGCTACAGCTTATCTCATAGCTGTGCTGGCCGCCGGATCTCTCACCCCCCTTGATGCTGCGACAACCGAAAGCCTGCTGGCGCAAGCCAATGAACTGCTCTCAACAGTATCACTATCACCTCTCGCAATACTGGCCAATAACTTTCTCGCCATGCTGCTGATGATTATACCGGCCCTCGGTATCATAGCCTCAACCTTTATCGTATACACCACTGGCCTGATAATCTCAGCCCTGGCAGGGAGCCAGGGCCTTCCGGCGCTCCTCCTCTTAGCCATACCTTTTGCCACCGTATATGGGCTGCTTGAGATGATGGCTTATGGTATAGCTGTCTCCGAGAGCGCCCTTGTTGTTTATGCGATTTTAAAACGGCGGCTAATGAGGGAGCTGCGCATACTACCTATAGCCTTCGCCGCGGCGACTGGGCTTCTTTTTGTTGCGGCTGTGATTGAGTTTTTCCTGATAGAATTCCTAAATACGGTTCCAGCCCAGTAGTGTGAAGATAACCGCCATTAGATCGCCGACGGTTAGTGAGATGAAATAACCGGCAGTGAAAAATATCAGCAGGGGTATGCCTGGTGTTATCCACATATCATTTTCCCCGGCCTCTGCCATGTCATTGATTGATAGGTTGAAGACGAATTTTCTCAGCCCATCCACTCTCTTCTCCACCGGGCTCCAGAACTTCCTCCCAGCCGAGTTGTAGATACGAGTTCCCACGAAACATGCCATAGCCCTCCTAAACAATGACTCCGACTCGAAGCCTTTAAATATCCTCTCACCCCTCATTATTCTGGAGAGGTTGTAAACGGCCAGCGATATGGGAAGTGATGCTGAGAGCAGCATGCCGTTGGTGAAGGTTGTAAGTCCTGTAAAACCGTGCAGCTGTAAACCATACGGCAGTGTAGGATGAACGGCCGCTATACATGTGAGGGCTTTAGCGTCAGCCCCTCCATACAAACCCAACAGGTATAGCGTGAATGCGACCGAGGCTGTCGCAGCCAATCCCACGCCATAAAAAATCAAGGCCGCAGGATCGGTTGTTATGTAGGTGTAGAGGTTTAGGGTGGCACCGAATGCGGATGGAAGGAGCCAGACCTTATCATCAACCTCCCTAGTCTTAAGGTCGAGGTAGGAGCTGTATAGGAGGGTGGCTGAGGTTATCGCTATCCTGAGATATTCTATCATCGCATCTAGGGCCAGATTCCCAGCAACTTTATAGCTTCTGCTACTCTCCCAACAGCAAGCAGCATAGCCCCATCCCTAAGGTTGACCTCATACTTCCTAGCCGTTTCGAGGACGGCGGCGTAGGCTGAAACTATCTTACTCTCCAGCTTACTATTCACCTCATCCAAGGTCCATGTCTCTCTCTTAAGGTTCTGCACCCACTCAAGATAGCTCACCGTAACTCCCCCAGCGTTGGCAAGTATGTCGGGAACAACCAGCACACCCTTCTCATGCAGGATCTTATCTGCCTCAGGGGTTGTCGGACCGTTAGCACCCTCAACTATGGCCGAAGCCTGTATCTTATCGGCGTTGGAGGCGTTGATCTGTCTTTCAATCGCTGCAGGTATGAGAAAGTCGCATTTCAACATGAGCAGTTCCTCATTGGAGATGACTTTGGAGCCTTCATATCCCACTACGGTGCCTGTCTCAGCTTTGAATTTTAGGAGACTGGCTGGGTTGAGACCGTCAGCCTTGTAGATCCCACCCTTAGAATCGCTAACGGCAATAATCTTCGCACCCATCTCGTGGAGTATCTTGGCCGCAAATCCTCCAACGTTTCCGAAGCCCTGTATTACGACGATCGCGCCCTTGAGGGGCTTATTAAGATGCTTGGCCGTCTCCCGCACCGATATAGCCACACCGCGGGAGGTAGCCTCATTCCTACCCAGACTTCCAAGGAGTGAAACAGGCTTTCCAGTCACCACCTCTGGAACCTGATAACCCTTGATCTGACTATAGGTATCCATGATCCAGGCCATTGTCTGCGAGTCCGTATATACGTCGGGCGCTGGTATATCAACGAGAGGGCCTATTAACTCATATATCATCGAGGTGTATCTTCTTGTCAGCCTCTCCAGCTCCGTCTTGGTCATCTCCTTGGGATTGCATACAACACCACCCTTGGCCCCACCATAGGGTAGGTCAACCACTGCGCATTTCCAAGTCATCAGCATTGCCAGAGCTGTCACCTCCTCCACCGTGACATCAGGATGATATCTTATCCCACCCTTGTAGGGTCCCCTAGCATTGTTATGCTGCACCCTAACTCCCTGAAAGACCTTGACCGACCCGTCCTCCATTCTAATGGGTATGGAGACTATTAGTGTGCGTTTAGAATTCTCCATGTATAATCGGATGCCTGGTTCTATGTTCAAGATCTCTGAAGCCTTCCTCAACTGCTGGATTGTGGATTGGAGAAAAGCCCCTCCAGAATTTTCCCTAGTCATGGAAAGTATGATCATTTCTTAGAATAAAAGGGCTACCTACCTTAAAGGGGAAAAGATTTTATCGTGAGGGGATGACCACCCTATATGGGCCTAATAACGGTAGATGATAAAAAGTTTCTATCCCTGGACTGGGTTGAGATTGAAAAGCTTGTGGACCGGCTTGCTGGCCAGATATCCGTGGATTACTGCCCCGACACAATTGTCGGTGTTTTGAGGGGCGGTGCAATCGTAGCCAATTTGATCTCAGATCTCCTAGATGTTAGGGATGTGTATGTGGTGGGCTGTAGATCTTATCTCGGGCTTTCAAGCGGTGATGTGAAGATCTACCACGACCTATACCTGAAGGACCTTTCGGGGCGGAAGGTGATAATAGTTGACGATGTTTCAGATACCGGCAACACATTATCCACTGCTATAAACACCATAATAAGGCCGAGAAGGCCGCTGGAGTTAAGGTCTGCAACTGTTCTCATTAAGCCGTGGACAAACTTCAGGCCAGACTATTACGTAGAAACCACTGACGCCTGGATTGTCTTCCCATGGGAGAGATTTGAAACCGTTAAACTACTTGCTGAAAGGTTTAGCAGTAAAATGGGGAGGACACAGACTATTGAGATGTTGGCAGGCCTCTCACGTCTGCCCGTGGAGGTCGTTGCTAAGGTGGTTGACCGCTCCTAGGCCGGGATCACACCTATTAGGACCTGCTGGCGTTGGTTGTTTTGGAATATGGCTAAGGTTTACGCTGAGGTTTACGGATGCGCCGCCAACATGGCCGACGGAGAGATAGCCCTCGGACTTTTAAGGAATAGGGGCTATGAGATCTCCAGCTCACCTGATGAGGCTGACCTTCTTCTCATAGTGACATGTGCTGTTAAGAAGCCCACAGCCGATAGGATGATCTCAAGAATTAAAAAGCTCTCCAAATACGGCGGCAGGCTTGTCGTTGCAGGTTGCATGGTTTCGGGAGAGCCTGAAAGGGTTAGACTGACAGCTTCTAGGGCCCTCCTCCTAACACCAAGGGAGATTACAGGTGTGGCCGATGTTGTTGAGGGTAGGGATGGTTTAGCTGGTGTCGTGAAGCTCGGCCTCCCGCGCGTGAGAAAGAATGATGTAATCTCGATAATCCCTGTGGCGGAGGGGTGTAGATGGAGTAGATGCAGTTTCTGTATAGTCCCAAGAAGCAGGCCCGGATACAACAGCTATCCAGTCCGGCTTGTGGTTGAGGAGGTTAGGAGGGGTCTGTCGGAGGGATGTCGGGAGTTTTGGCTCACAAGCCAGGACATGGGTAGCTATGGGCTGGAGTGGGGTAGGAATTTCCTTCCCGAGCTTCTCGAGTCAGTGAATATGGTTGAGGGCGAGTTTTACGTAAGGGTTGGGATGATGAACCCCATATACCTAAAACCCATAGTTGGGAGGCTTGCCAAAGCTTTCATGGGAGAGCATATCTTCAAGTTCCTCCATCTTCCGATTCAATCGGGATCCGATAACATCTTAAGGGATATGCGGAGGGGGCATAGCGTCGAGCTATACAGGACTATCGTCAAAACATTCCGCAGCAGCATCCCAAGGTTAACCCTCTCAACAGATATCATCGTGGGCTACCCAACCGAGGATGAGAGTGATTTTGACGAGACGCTTAAACTACTGGAATGGCTCCGCCCCGACATTGTTAACATTTCCAGATTCTTCCCCAGGCCTGGGACGCCGGCTGAAGGTTTGAAGCCACTGCCTCCTCGGATCCTTTCTGAGAGGGTCAAGGCTTTGAAGGAATTGCTCTCCAGTATCCAGCTAAGGCTAAACGAGTCTTGGATAGGGTGGGAGGGTCCTGTAATTATTGACGAGGTGGGACGTAATGGCACGTTGATTGGGAGGAACCCATCCTATAAACCGGTGGTCTTGAATACTGAGGTGGGGAATCTCGGTAAGATTGTAAATGTGAGGGTTGTTGGGGCTGGACAGCATTTCCTAAGGGGTGTGATGTTGAATGGATGAGGTCGTTCTAGTCCACCATGGAGAGATCGTCCTCAAGGGTAGGAAGAGGGGATATTTCGAGAGGCACCTCATGAGGAATATAGAGTATGTCTTAGGGAAGGGGTGCAGAGTATCCAGTGATGAGAATAGGGTTGTCATTACGGCCCCCAATCTAGACTGGGCGTCAATATCCACGAAGCTACAATACGTGGCTGGTGTCAGTAATTTCACCCATGCACTCAGGTGTGATCCATCACTAAGCTCGATTCTTGAGGGCACTTTGAGAATTCTCGACGGCTGCTCATTTAAAACGTTCGCCGTAGAGGCTAGGAGGTCCTATAAGCTGCATCCCTTCAACTCCATGGAAATTAAGAAGGCCCTTTCACTTGAACTGGAGTCGAGGTATGCCGCCAAGGTTAACTACGGGAACCCTAACATAAGGATCTACGTGGAGGTCACGAGGGAAAACGCATATGTTTACAGGGAGAAAATGCGGGGGTTGGGAGGCCTTCCAGTAGGCTCTTCAGGCCGAGTCCTAATCCTACTCTCCGGAGGTGTTGACTCGGCTGTCGCATCCATCATGCTCATCAGACGTGGCTGCAGGATGGACTATATACACTTCCACTCCTATAGGAGCGGGTCTGAAGCCCTAGAGACCAAAATGGGTCGGCTACTGGATCATCTCACCAAGTATGGACTCCGTAGCCTACTCTTTATGGTGAATTTCACTCCGTTTTATGTGAGAATACTAAATAATCCTACGAGGCTGGAGATACCGCTATTTAGGAGATACATGTTTGAGGTGGCTGATAGGGTTGCAGAAATCTATGGTTGTCATGCCATAGCTACAGGGGATAGCTTGGCCCAAGTGGCATCCCAGACCCTTCCCAACATGGCCGCGGTTGAGCATAATTTAAAACGGCCAATTTTACGCCCACTCATAAGCCATGACAAGGATGGGATCTTGAGGATGGCTGAAAAATGGGGTTTACTCAGCCTAGCCCGGATGGAGTATAAGGACTGCTGCTCCATCATAGGCAGACATCCAGTCACATCCACCAGAGTAGAGGATCTTGAGAGGCTTTGGCATAGGCTCGGGATGGATGCGGCTGTGGAGGAGAGCCTGGCTGAACTGGAGACCTATGCAGTTAGTATAAGGTCTGGAATTAGGCGGCTGGAGCTTCAGCCTGTTAAGACCAGATAATGGATAAATCTTATCTACGTCCGCCTATGATATGGTGGCATGGCTTTTGATAGGGGACCGCTTCTAGGTGTGCTTGCATTATCCGTCATATTACGTATCCTCATACTTGCTTTCGACGGTCTCCTCTGGTATGATAACCCGTTGAATGGACATGCATAT